>Ga0307408_100000142_pt1 | contig 79509 bp, 80 predicted proteins | sample 322Cmetagenome_FD_202116 | JGI IMG/M metagenome (GOLD analysis project Ga0307408, IMG submission 202116) | Maize rhizosphere microbial communities from greenhouse at UC Davis, California, United States - 322HYB-C-3 | ecosystem: Host-associated > Plants > Roots > Rhizosphere > Soil | place... | reverse complement strand
GAGCACGATGCCGGCGGCTGCTGGCTGACGCCGGGCCTGATCGACTGCCACACCCACATCGTCCACGCCGGCAACCGCAGCGACGAATTCGAGGCGCGCCTGAACGGCGCCAGCTACGAGGAGATCGCCCGCGCCGGCGGTGGCATCATGTCCACCGTGCGCGCTACCCGCGCCGCTTCCGACGAGGAGCTGCTGCGCCAGTCCTTGCCGCGCATCGCGGCGCTGCTGGCCGAAGGCGTGACCACGCTGGAGATCAAGTCCGGCTACGGCCTGGACCTCGCTTCGGAATCGAAGATGCTGCGTGTGGCGCGCCGCGTCGAGCAGGTGATGCCGGTGTCGGTGCGCACCACCTTCCTCGGCGCGCACGCGCTGCCGCCTGAATTCAAGGACCGCCCCGACGAGTATGTCGACGCCGTGATCGGCATGATTCCCACGCTGGTGGCCGACGGCCTGGCCGATGCGGTAGACGCCTTCTGCGAACGCATCGGTTTTACCGCTGCGCAAACGGAACGCATTTTCGCCGCAGCGCGCGAGCATGGCTTGCCGGTCAAGCTGCACGCCGAACAGTTGTCCGACCAGGGCGGCGCGGCGCTGGTGGCGCGCTACGGCGGCCTGTCTGCCGACCACCTGGAACACCTGTCCGCCGAAGGCATCGCCGCCATGGATGCTGCCGGCACGGTGGCCGTGCTGCTGCCCGGCGCCTATTACTTCCTGCGCGACACCACGCCGCCGCCAGTCGCCGCCTTGCGCGCAGCCGGCGTGCCGATGGCAGTTGCCACCGACAACAATCCCGGCACCTCGCCGATGACGTCCCTGCTGCTGGCGATGAATATGGTCTGCACTTTGTGGCGCCTGACGCCGCTGGAAGCGCTGGCTGGCTGCACCATTAACGCTGCCCGCGCACTGGGACTGGACGGCGAGGTCGGCACCCTGGAAGTGGGCAAGCGTGCCGACTTCGCGCTGTGGCAGATTGCACGCCCGGCGGACTTGTCGTACGCGTTCGGCTTCAACCCCTGCGTCGCCGTGGTCAACCGAGGCGTCTGGCGCGATCCGGTTGTCGGCATTCCTGCCGTCGCCTCCGCCTCCGCCGCAGGCGCCTGATTTGCTGCGCCGCGCCGCCACTGTCCTACTGGCCCTGGCCGCGGCTGCCTTCCTTTCCGTCGCCGCCGCTCAGGCGGCACGCGCCGCCGATGGCCCCGTTCTGCGAGTCGGTTCCAAACGATTCACCGAGTCCTACATTCTCGGCGAACTGCTTGCGCAAACTGCAGCGCCACACGCCCAGGTCGAGCACAAGCAAGGCCTTGGCAACACGGCTATAGTGCTGGCCGCATTGAAGTCCGGCAGCATTGACGTCTATCCTGAATACACTGGCACGATCAGCCTCGAAATTCTCAAGCACGCCCGAGCCGGCACGCTGGAACAGATGCAGCGCGAACTGGCCACACAGGGCCTGGGCGTCGCCATCCCGCTAGGCTTCAACAACACCTACGCGCTGGCAGTGCGCGGTGATCCTGGCGGCCCGCGCAAACTGAGCGAATTGGCTGCGCAGCGCGAACTGCATTATGGCCTGTCGCATGAATTCATCGGCCGCGCCGACGGCTGGCCGGGCCTTGCCAAACAATACGGCATCGACGCCAAACCGCGTGGCCTCGACCACGGCATTGCTTACGAAGCGCTGGCGCAGAAGCAGGTCGACGTCATCGACATCTATTCCACAGACGCCAAGATCAGCCAATACAGCCTGCATGTGCTCGAAGACGACCGCAATTTCTTTCCACGCTACGACGCCGTCCTGCTATACCGCCTCGATGCCGCGCGACGCTTCCCGGCCGCTTGGCAAGCATTGCGCGGGCTTGAAGGCCGCATCAGCGCGCCCGACATGATCGCGATGAACGCCGCAGCCGAATTGCACGGCCAGCCTTTCAACGCAATCGCCCGCGACTGGCTCGCGCGCCATCCCGCTCCCGTACCCGGCGTTTCAGCAGGCGATGCCCACGACGCCCCCGCTCGCGCAAGCGCAGTTGCAGCGCCTGGCGCGCCGACGCTTCTGAAACGCCTTTTTGCAGACGATTTCTGGCCGCTAACCCGCCAACACGTCCTATTGGTCGCGCTGTCAGTCGCGATAGCAAGCGCAGTCGGTGTCCCCCTCGGCATCCTCGCCGCCTACCGCCCCAAGCTGCGCGAACCCGTCATGGCCGCCGCCGGCATCCTGCAAACCATCCCCTCCCTGGCGCTGCTGGCCATGCTGATCCCGCTGCTAGGCACCATCGGCACCGTGCCCGCCCTGTGCGCGCTATTCGTCTATGCACTGCTGCCCATCATCCGCAACACCTGCACGGGCATCAGCGGCGTTCCGCAAGGCCTGAAGCAGGCAGCGGAAGCGCTGGGCCTGCGCACCATACAGCGCCTGAAAGAAATCGAACTCCCGCTAGCCGCGCCAGTCATCCTGGCCGGCGTGAAAACCGCCGCGGTAATGAGCGTCGGCACCGCCACGATTGCTGCCTTCATCGGCGCCGGCGGCTATGGCGAACGTATCACCACCGGCCTGGCCCTGAACGACAACACCCTGATGCTGGCCGGCGCGCTGCCGGCAGCCGTCCTCGCCTTGCTGACGCAAGGACTGTTCGAATGGATGGAAAGGGGATTTAAAGCATCAGCAGCCGCGCGCGCACCTGCTCGGCTTCGCGCGTAAGCACCTGCTCAGCCAACGCATCATTGGCCCGCTGCGCTGCCAGCACCTGCAATTCCCGTGTATAGCGGTTCAGCAAAAAGCGCAGGTAAGCCCGATAAAAAGCTTTGAACATCGTGAGTCTCCACCGAGGGCCGGACTCACCATTCTGAGAGTTTCCCTAGGGAATGTATTGAGCTAGATCAAATGTAAGCCAGGTAAGAATTTGTAAGGGACAAGGCAAGGTCGGGTCAGGGCGACTATATTGAAACCGTCGATTCATCTCCCCTCCCAACTGACACCTGGGTTTCAGTATCCCTCGCCCGACCACACACGAGCCGCGAGGGATTTTTTTTTGCGTCTGCGGCACGCACAAGCCACGTGAATATTTGAGAAAATTCTTCATAAATGTACATTGTATTCTCCTGAGCAATTTATTAACTCAGGGCAATATTTATGGCTGCAGCATGGAAAACTGTTTCGCTCGCTGGCTTATTGATAAGTGCGAATGCCTATGCCGAATTAGTCCCGGCCACGCCAGGCGGCCAGTACGTGACCTGGATCGGGAATTATGTAACGGGCGAGGCACTCTTTTCCGAATGCAATAGTCTTGCGTCAAAGCTTGGTCACGATCCGCTGCCGATCTGTGGTTCTAAGCCGCTATCCACTCCGGCAAGAATGGCGACCGGTTTCTGGTATGACCGAACTGGATCGCCAGGTAACCCGAAGGGCATCTACTTTGCCGGTGCAGCCTGCGGCACCGATAACCGGTTCTGGTATGCCCCCGAATTTAACCAATGTGAGGCCGTATGGCCGGTCAGCGACCCGGTGCCATCATCGCCCAAGGGGAACGGCCCCACTTGCTCTAACCAACCTAAGTGTGGCAATCCGATTTCGCCTGGTAGCGGCAATAAGATGCAATTGGAGGTTGACTTCATTCCTGCGAGGCCCGGGCTGAAGCTTGAGTTGATCCGCACATACAACGGCGGCCAGTTCTCAGGCGACGTCAACGCCAAAGGCGTTTTCGGTAGCCACTGGACCTCTTCACTCGACCGCAAAGTCCGGCTGCGGGACAGTACGAAGCCGATAGCCTGCTTCGTTCGATCCACCGGTGTAACCTTCTGCACCCTGCCGCAGTCAGACTCAAGCGGACAGTCTGCGGTCGTCACTCGCCCGGATGGCAAGGTCCAGATCTTCAACCTCGTTGGCACCCAGTGGGTGGCGGACGCGGATATCAACGAACGCCTCACCGCCCATTATGCGGGTGGCGCCATGCCATCCGGTTGGACTTACACCACTGCGGATAGGACTGTTGAGCAATACGACGCTGATGGCCGCCTGCTATCCGTTACGTCCGCCGCTGGCGCCTGGCAACGGTACACCTACAGCACCGGCGCCACTAATGACACGGCGGTTTCGCGCTCACCGGAAGATGCTCCTACCTGCGCGAACGTACAAAGCGGGCCGGCAGTTGCCGCTGGGCTTCCGGTTTGCGTCACCGACGACCGGGGGCGCCAGATGCAATTTGAATACGATGCTAAACAGCGCGTCACCAAAGCGATTGACCCTGCCGGCCAGACTTACCTGTACAAATATGACGGGATCACCGGCGGTTGCGCTACCAATGACCCGACCACCGCAACTTGCTGGGCGGGCAACCTGACCGAAGTTACGTACCCGGGCGATCAGACCAGAAAATATCACTATAACGAGAAGAGCCTGATCAACGGTGGGCGCGATTGCTATAACGCCAGCACTCTAGCCTTGGGATCGGGCCACCTGCCCAACGCCCTGACCGGCATCACGGATGAAAACGGCGCGCGCTATGCGACCTGGAACTGGAACTGCTACAACCAGGCCACTTCATCCGAACACGCCGGTGGTGTAGAAAAGGTAAGTCTCGCCTACACCGGTTTTGCTGCCGACGGCACCAAGACCGTCACAGCGACCTCCTACGTAGGCACCGCCGCGGCGCCGCAACCCATCACCCGCAAGTACCACTACAAGCTCGCTCTTGGCGTGGCAATCAACGATGCCATTGACCAGCCATGCGATGGCTGCCAAGACATGATGGAGCGAACTTACGACCCCAACAACAACGTATCGACCAGCAAGGACTGGCAAGGAAACAAGAAGGTTTTCACCTACGACCTGACCCGTAATCTGGAAACTAGCCGCATTGAAGGTTATGGTACTCCGCTGGCTCGCACCATCACCACGGAATGGCACCCATGCGGCTTCGCGCAAGGGTCGCAGAGCCGCTGCGCATTACCAGCTACACCTACGACGCCAACGGCAACATGCTGTCCGAATCGGTGCAGGCAACGAAGGACGCCAACGGCGCTAGCGGCTTCTCTGCCGCATTAGACGGCACGCGCAAGACCTGGAACTTCACCTATAACGCTGCTGGCCAGCTCCTTACCAAGACAGGGCCGGGAGTCAACACGATTCTCACCTACGATAATCAGGGCAACCTCGAAACGATGACCAATGCAGCCGGCCACGTCACGCGCTATGGAAATTACGACGTCAACGGACGTGTTGGCCAGATCACCGATCCAAACGGCCTGGTCACCACTTTTGCATACGGTCCGCGCGGCTGGCTCGATTCGGTATCAAGCGGCGGTGAAGTCACCAGCTACACCTATGACGCAGTCGGCAACCTGAAAACCGTCACCATGCCGGATGGCACCACCACGACTTACAGTTACGACGACGCCCATCGTTTGACCTCCATTGCCGACAGCCTGGGCAACAAGATCAGCTACACCCTCGACCTTACCGGCAACCGGATTGGCGAAGACCGCAAAGACTCTACCGGCCAACTGACCAGCAGGATCAGCCGTGTATTCGATACGTTCAACCGTCTGAAACAAGTTACCGGAGCAGTCCAATGATCCGCGCCACCATTTTTTCCATTGGCACCGCACTGTGCTGCGCCGCCAGCGCCCAAGTCCAGGACACCACGACAAGCTACGACTACAATACCGCCGGCTTGCTCACCAAGGTGACCGACCCGCTGAACCGCATCACGACGCATGACTACGATGTACTTGGCCGGCGCATCGCGACGACCGATCCGCGCGCTGGCATCACAGCATTTGGCTATGACGCGCTTGACCGCATGGTCAAGGTGACTAATGCACGCAACCTGACCACGACCTACGCAATCGACGGACTAGGCAACCTGATTCAGACCAGCAGCCCTGATACCGGCAACACCGTCAACACCTATGACGATGCCGGTAACGTCAAGACCCGCACCGATGCGAAGAACCAGACCACGACGTACCAGTACGATGTGCTGAATCGCGTTACCTCCGCGGCGTTTAGCGACTGCACCAGCGTTACCTACGTCTACGACCAGGGCGCCAACGCGATCGGCCGCCTGAGCCAGGTGACCGATGTCAGCGGCAGCATCCAATACGGCTACGACCAGCATGGAAGGGTAGCCAGCGAAGTGCGCACAATTGGCGGCCAAGCTTATACCACGACCTACCGCTACGACCAGTACGGCCGCCTCTCCGGTCTCACTTATCCGAGCGGCCGCAGCGTCGACTACGTGCGCGACGACATGGCCCGCATCAAGGTAATCCGCAGCACCAAGGATGGCGCGCCGCAGCTACTGGTTAGCCAAGTGACGTACCAGCCCTTCGGCCCGCTGCAATCGCTGGTGTTCGGCAACGGCCAGACCTACTCGCGTAGCTATGACCTCAATGGCCGCATGACGAGCTACACACTCAATGGCCAAGTGCAAACGCTGGCTTATGACGCAGCGAGCCGCATCACCGGCGTGACCGATGGCGGAAATGTCGCCAACAACCGCACTTACGGCTACGATGAACTCGATCGCCTTACCAGCGAGCAGCGCCCCCAGCGCAGCCTGGGCTACAGCTACGACGCCGTCGGCAACCGCACGCAATCCGTGAACGGCGCCGCATCAACCGCTTACACGTACGGCAGCACCAGCAACCGCCTGACGCAACTCACCGGTAGCCAGAACGCCACCATCGCCACTGACGCCAACGGCAGCATTACCAGCAACGGCAGCGCCACCTTCAACTATGACGCGCGCGGCCGCATGGTGTCGGCCAACACGGCCATCGGCCTGGTGAGCTACAAGATCAACGCCCTCGGGCAGCGCGTGCAGAAAGTCACGCCAACCTCGACCACGGTTTATCACTACGACGGCAGCGGCAAGCTGATCGCCGAAAGCACCGATGGCGCGCTGACCGAATACGTCTACCTGGGCGACATGCCGGTCGCGGTACTGAAATAAGAGATGGAGAATTACGTGTTCAAGAAAATCTTCACGGCGGCATGGGTGGCATTGCTGTTCATCTTCTGCAACATGGCAGCGGCCGCAACGAATGTCAGCGTTACAGCAACCCCTAGCAATCCAACTGCCCCAGCGACCGTTACGCTGGCTGCTAGCGGGGATTCGGATGGCAATCCGATCATGGTCACTAAAGTGGAATACTTTAATGGCACGACATCGTTGGGCGTGAGCGTGCAGTCGCCATTCACGCTAACGCTCAACAACCTCGCCGCAGGTACCTATCAGATCAGTGTAAAGGTCACCACGACCGATCCTGCCAACCCTGTCCTGCAATCGGCGCCGATCGCAGTCACTGTCGGCACCGCGCAAGGTGCGGCGACACCCTATTTCATCCACACTGACCAGCTCAACACTCCGCGTGCGATCACGGACAGCAGCGGCAACCTCGTGTGGGAATGGGACAGCGATCCGTTCGGCAAGGATGCCGCCAACGAGCAGCCAGCTGGGCAGCCGGCTTTCATGTTCAATCAGCGTTTCCCGGGGCAGCAATTTGATCGTGAAAGCAATTTGCACTACAACTACTTTCGAGATTATGATCCAGCGCGGGGAAGATACATCGAGAGCGATCCGATTGGCCTTGACGGTGGCATCAATACCTATGGCTATGTGAAAGGTGATCCGCTCGCCAGTTCAGACTTCCGTGGTTTGCAATCGGATGGAGTAAAGATCACGGTTCCTTGTCCTCCATGGGGATGCATAGGATTACCGAAGTCAGCTGATCCAACGACTGGCCAGTCTTGGGACTCAATAAATTCGGATGGAACTAGGTCTAGAGAGCGCGAATCGGGAGATGATGCTAGACGGCGTGAGAGCTCTGACCCAATTGCAAAGCGACCAAGCGACGATTGGCGAAAACCTAGCCCGGCTCCAACTCCGCCAGCTACTGATCGATTTCCATCTGCTCATAGATGGCGTGATCAGTGTATTGCACTGTACCAGATGTGCGTGGCGCAACGCTGGACAGGAAGGTGCGACGATTGCTTAAACAAATGCACGGCCCAACAGGAATGGCCGTTTGGAAGCGGAAAGGGATTTTGTAGCCCTAGAAAGAGGAAAACTAGCTGCGAGGCTGGCGATTCAGGAGAGATGTAAATGGAAAGAAAAACCTCAGAGACAATTTGGTGCAGGTTTAACGAACTTGCAGCTGCGACTGATAAGGTACGTGAGCAAGTGTATAGCGTTGAGGGTCCTCAGTTCTTAAAAACTTTAATCGAGGAGTTTACGACAAATTATGATGTTCCTGACGTCAACTCTGCTGAGGAGTTTTCGGAGTGTATTGTCGCCCTTCGGCAAGATTACCGCGAATGCAATCAATATTTGATGGATTTGATGGTTGGGTTCGATGCCAGCGATGGCTCAATGCAGCAGTTCGATAAATTTGTCGCGAATTGCATTTGGGTGGATTTAGTACATGCGGCTAGAAATTTTTCTGGATGATTTGTAGTCCCGAAAAAATCCAAGAATAGAGGCGGGGCCCAATGCTGCCATTCACCGCTGCATCAGGCCTTTCGTTTGTGGGCCAGTACCGGGCCTGTCGTTCAGATGGCTAACGCTCTCATTTGATAAGTCTCAAAGCGAAGCATCGGCTCACCTGCCCATGCAAAACCGCTCGGCGAAGCGTTAATAGTGAGCCGGTGCCATGAGCCGGTGCCAGGTCTGTCTTTCGGACAGCTAGCGTTCTCATTTGATAAATCTCAAGGTGTGTCAGCTTGAGAGCGGCCTGCGTTCGTAAGACATTGACGAGTTGTCTCCCAGGCTCCAAGGACTTAAATCGGTCGTTTTTTTTGGTGAGATTTGTCAAAGAGTCGGTTGGCCTTTCCGAATGACAGACCTTACATCTGAATCGCGTACCCGAGCGACCGCAGCGTCGACTACGTACGCTATGACATGGGTCGCATCAAGGAAATCCGCAGCATCAAGGCCGGCACGTCGCAGCTATTGGTTAGCCAGGTCAGCTACCAGCCCTTCGGCACGCTGCAATCGCTGGTGTTCGGCAACGGTCAGACCTACTCGCGCAGCTATGACCTCAGTGGCTGTATGACGAGCTACACGCTCAATGGCCAGGTGCAGACGCTGGCTTATGACGCAGCGAGCCGCATCACCGGCGTGACCGATAGCGGTAATGCCGCCAATAACCGCACTTACGGCTACGACGAACTCGATCGCCTCACCAGCGAGCAGCGCCTCCAGCGCAGCCTGGGCTACAGCTACGACGCCGTCGGCAACCGCACGCAATCCGTGAACGGCGCCGCATCAACCGCTTACACGTACGGCAGCACCAGCAACCGCCTGACGCAACTCACCGGCAGCCAGAACGCCAGCATCGCCACTGACGCCAACGGCAGCATTACCAGCAACGGCAGCGCCACCTTCAACTATGACGCGCGCGGCCGCATGGTGTCGGCCAACACGGCCATCGGCCTGGTGAGCTACAAGATCAACGCCCTCGGGCAGCGCGTGCAGAAAGTCACGCCAACCTCGACCACGGTTTATCACTACGACGGCAGCGGCAAGCTGATCGCCGAAAGCACCGATGGCGCGCTGACCGAATACGTCTACCTGGGCGACATGCCGGTCGCGGTACTGAAATAAGAGATGGAGAATTACGTGTTCAAGAAAATCTTCACGGCGGCATGGGTGGCATTGCTGTTCATCTTCTGCAACATGGCAGCGGCCGCAACGAATGTCAGCGTTACAGCAACCCCTAGCAATCCAACTGCCCCAGCGACCGTTACGCTGGCTGCTAGCGGGGATTCGGATGGCAATCCGATCATGGTCACCAAAGTGGAATACTTTAACGGCACCACATCGCTTGGTGTCAGTGTGCAGTCGCCATTCACGCTGACGCTAAGCGACCTCGCCGCAGGTACCTATCAGATAAGCGTCAAGGTCACCACGACCGATCCCGCCAACCCTGTTCTACAATCGGCGCCGATCGCAGTCACTGTCGGCACCGCGCCAGGCGCTGCAACAGCCTATTTTATCCACACTGACCAGCTCAACACCCCGCGCGCGATTACTGATGGCAGCGGCAACCTCGTGTGGCAATGGGATAGCGATCCGTTTGGCAAAGAGACGCCAAACGAACGGCCATCTGGGCAAACGGCCTTCACGTTCAACCCGCGTTTCCCGGGGCAGCAATTTGACCGCGAAAGTAATTTGCATTACAACTACTTCCGCGACTACGATCCGCAGTCAGGGCGGTATGTTCAAAGTGACCCGATCGGATTGAACGGCGGAGTCAACACGTATGCATATGTGAATGGAAATCCAAACTCGTACACTGACTCCTTCGGATTGGTTCGTCGGATCGACCCGAACGGGCAAGAGTGCCAGGCCTTGAAGCAGAAAATTCGGAATAAGAGGGGTGACATCAACAAACGTATCTGTGAGAGGGCGGCCAATCCAGACAATCTTCCATATTACCCGCCATACCCTGGTGCCCCCCCCACGCAAGAGCGTGCAAGGTCATGAGGATATCATCCAAGACTTAAAGGACAGTCTGAAGGATGATGAGGCTTTGTATGAAGCAAAGTGTGGCGGGGGCGGTGGCGACGGTGGCACCGGCTCCGCTCCTGTCACGCCAGACAGGCCCCAGACAAGTACCTCGAATGTGCCTAGTTGGGCCAAAGTACTTGGGGGAGCCATCATTATCGGCGGGGGGTTGTTTGCGCCCTTGCCGAGCCATGCGGCGCAATTGCAGTGGGTGTTGGTGGCCTTGGCGCAGCCGGTGTTGCCGTATCGCAATAACTGAACAGCAGGCAGTGGAATGTGCAGAGCTTCTGGCTATTCCACATGTCTGCACCAAGGAACATTAAGGAGGGCTTGTGTTAGTTGAGCATGCTGATTATCACGACGAACAGTCGCTTGCTGATTGTCTAGACGGTGGCATATTCAAGTATTGCACGTTCAAGGACTTTTCTTTAGACGGCAAAGAAGTTGATGCAGTATTTCTCTCTTGTGAAATGAATGGCTTGGATTGGTACTGGGGCTTGTTCAATTGCTGCCTCTTCGTCGATACCAAGTTCGCCAACTGCGTATTTCGTGGGACGAACTTCGCCGACAGTCGCTTCCTGAACTGTGAGTTTATCAACTGCCGCTTTGAAGATGACAATATGCGTGCGCCATGTAGATTCGAGGGCGCGCAATGGTTTGGTGGAACGGCAGTTGATTGTAAAGGACTCCCGGATTACGCCTTTCCAGCGGCATAGTGGCAGCATTGCAGCCACCGAGACAGTGCCACGAGACAGCACGAGACAGAGCACGAGACAGTGCCAGGTCTGACATTCGGACATGCGAGGCGATTCTTTGATATGAATCAAGACGGAAAAGAAGTGGATTATGCGTTTTGAGATTGATCAAGTGTGAGTGCTCCCTGTCCAAATGACAGACCTGGCACCGCCTTCCGTGGCACCGCCTTCCGGAATCGCCAGAATATTCACCACCAATCTAATTTCATGAACCACCTCAGAGCAATGTCTACTTTGACGCGCAGCCTGTTCCTGATAAGCCTTCTTGGCTTGTTTTTAGCTTGGTTAAGCAACGCAGTAAGTTCAGAGGGGAAACGCTATTTCATGTGGTTGTACCCCTATGCATCAGCTCTTTGGCTATTTTGGATAGTTGCGGTCTTTGCTAATAGAAATCGAAAGGAATGGCGCTATTTGCTTGTGGCCTGGTGGGTTATAGACTTAATGATATTTATAACCCTTCTTTCGCTTTCCGTTGATATTAAAAGTGCTGGGCAATCCAAGGGGGCTGACGTGGTTATGCTGATCGCGTACTTCCCCGTGTTGTTCCCCTCAATCTTTCTTGTGCACAGCGTACCTTCCTCAGCAGCGCTGGAGCAATTTTCAGCGTTCGTATTTGGCAAATCGAGCGTTGCTCCTCTATGGTACGAAGCGTCAATTGATGCTGCTATACAGTCAGTGATGATCGTTGGGATTGCCCATTTAAACTTAGTTCGTCGTGACAAGAAGAAATTAAGGGAAGAGTTGGTGTCGTGAGTTGGTGAGCCAAGGACGGAAGGTCATGAGTCCGTGCCAATCCGTGAAGAACTTTTTTGCCTAGGCTGCTGCGCTGGCGATGCCGCGGCTTTGGAGGAGTGCAATGAAATCAGCCTTCGACGGGGCTCCCGCCCCGAAAAAGGCTACGTCTGGGATCACGATCTAAAACTCGCCCGCCAGCTGGACCAGCAGGATGTGTCCAAGTTCGCGGAAGGACTTCACTGCTGGCCATGGGGCGAACGAGCGGACGCCCTCAACCTCCTCGTGCAGTCCCTCATCATCGATCCGGAGCGAGACGTCGCGCCGCCGCACCTTTTTCTCGGCTTGGGCAGCAATTTGTGCCGTGACCTTGATCTTGTGATCCCAGGGCGTCAGCAGGCGCGCCAGTCCGGCGGTGCCCAACAGCAGCATCAATAACCGGCTATTCGCCTGGAGTGCAGCCAGGAAGCCAACGGCGCATGCGCCGGAGAACATCAGCGTGTCCTTCCATTTTCACGCGCTGTGCGTGGCGCGAAGTGTCGCCAATCAGGGCGTGCTGCTGCGCCAGATACTCGTCGGGACCAAGCTGGTAGCGCCGCGCAACCGGGATCATTGCTTTGCCAGGGCCGCCAATGCAGGGCCGGTGACGCGGCACACGCGCCAGTCGGGCAGCACGTCAGCGCCCATCTGTTCGTAGAACTTGATCGCGTTCACATTCCAGTCCAGCACCGACCACTCGAAGCGCCCGCACTGGCGATCCACGGCAATCTTGGCCAGCGCCGCCAGCATCTGTTTGCCATAGCCCGCACCGCGGCGGTTCTGCTTCACGTACAAGTCTTCCAGGTACAGACCTTTCTTGCACAGGAAGGTCGAGAAATTATGGAAGAACAGCGCATAAGTGACCACTTCGCCTGCTTCCTCGCCCACAATGCCCTCGACGCCTGGCTTGGCGCCGAACAGCTCTTCATGCAGCATGGCTTCATCAGCCACTACCAGGTGTTCCAGCTTCTCGAAGACGGCCAGCTCGCGAATCATGGCCATGATGGACGCCACGTCTTCCGGACGGGCAGGGCGGATAGTCAAATTGCTCATGAAGCTTTCTTCAAAGGGTTAAGTTCAACAGGAGTTTGGCTGGCCGGCATTGATGGCGCCTTGAGCGCCCAGGCCACGCTGGCGATGCACACCACCATGCCCAGGATTTCCATCCAGCCCGGCCGGTAATTTTCAAGGCGAATACTTAGCAGCACCGAAATCACCGGCGTCACCACGCCGATATACACCGCCTTCTGCGTGCCGATGCGGTCGATCAGCGTGAAATAGCAGGCAAACGCGATCACGGAACCCAGCAGCGACAAGTACAGCAAGCCGCCCCAGTAAGAAGCCGTTGCCGGCATCACAAAGGCATCCCCGCGCACCAGCGCCCACAGCGCCACCAGCAGCGTGCCCCACAACATGCCCCAGGCCATGGTCAGCAGCACATTCGATTCATGCTGGCGTACTTTGACCACCAGGGTATTGCCGACCGAGCTGGCAATGGTTGCGCCCAGCGCCAGGCCAAGGCCCAGGATGAAATGCCCCTGGCCACCCGCCTTCACCTCGCGCAGCGAAGCGGCAATCGAGTGATAGAACAGCAGCACCACGCCGCCGACCGCCGCGCTGCCGGCGGCCCAGGTGCGCCAGGTCAGTGGCATGCCAAAGGCAATGCGGTTCAGGATCGGGTTCCAGAACACCATCAGTGCAAACAGCACGGCCACCAGGGCCGACACCACATACTGTTCCGCGTTATAGGTGCCGATATAGCTCAGGCCAAAGCTGCAGCAACCCTGCAGGATGGTCCAGCGCTGCGCCTTCCACGACAGCTTCAGCTTGTCGCCGCGCAGCAGGCACCAGGCGAACAGCACGCTCGAAGCGAGCGCAAAGCGGTAGACGATGGAAACCGCAGGGGCGATGTCGCCGAGTTGCAGGGTAATTGCGAAGAAGGTAGAACCCCAGATAAGGCAGGCGAGAATGAAGAGTATCGAAGAAGGCATCCCGCCAGTATAAGTGTTTCTGCAATATGCCGCAGTGCGACAATCGGTGATTATTCGAGGCCAAAAATCGGTAAGATTCAAGTACTTAACGATTGGAGGCAGGAATGAACATGGAAACGCGCATCTGGGTCGCCTCTGTGCTCGGCTATGTCGCTGCAGCGGTGATCATTCTGCTGGCTGGGGAAGCGCTGTCCCCCAACCAGATCAATATCGCACTGTTCTAGTAGGCGACATTCAGGCGGCGATACAACACGCCCAGAACGAATAGCGGCCCGATCAGCAGGAAGCGCAAATCATCGAAGAACGATGGCTTCTTGCCCTCGATCTTGTGGCCGATGAACTGGCCAATCCAGGCCAGCACGAAAATCACGATACTCAGCGGCAGCACAGAAGCCGGCGGCAACGCGCTCAGCACGGCCAGCATGAAGCCGGCCATCACCAGCATCCCCAACGCGAAGTTGCGCGACAACTTGAAGTAATACACCATCGAGACGGCAGCCAGCGTCACCGCCAGCAACGGGTGAATGGCCCAGATCAATCCCAGCAGGCTAAACACGATCAGCGGCACGCAGACGCAATGGATCGCTTCGTTAGTAGGGTTCAAGTGACTCTCGCTGTATTTCAACAGCAGGGTAACAATGGCGCGCTGTTCGGTCATGGTTGCGGTCTCCAGTGTTTGATTATTTGTATAGCACTACCGTTCGATTCTACACCTGATCTCATGCCCCTACACAAGGGTTTGCCTGTCGGAAAATTTTACAGTCCCTCCTTTCGCCTATTCATAAGTTATTGATTGAAAACAAAACATGTTGATTGGCATCATTTTTGCTTAATGCGTAGGTCCATTTACCATTAGCAACTACGGAGTGAATTTGATGTCAAAGAAACTGATCGCTGCAGCCTTGATCGCCGCCGCTTCCAGCACTAGCGCCTTCGCTGGTGTCATCGCTAGCAACACCACGGTAGTCGACACGACTGAACAAGGCTACAGCCATGCATTCACCCTGAGTGGCCCTGCGCAAAACGATGTCATTGTGTCGATTACCGCCAAAGGCGACTACGGCTTCAACTTTGCCGGTTTCAACGAATACCTGGACTTCTTCCTCGATGATGTGGAACTGGCCCACTGGAGCAGCTCCAATGGCGGCCCGACCAGCGTCGTGACCAATGAGGAAAACTACGACTACACCATTTCCGGCACCATCGCGCTGACCGCGGCACAGTGGACCCAGTTCTCGGCCGACAACATTCTGAAAGTGCGCTGGCAGAATACTTCCGACGTGAATTCTTACGCTGTCGGCGGCGCCGACTTCGTCTCCTTCACGGTCGAAGGCCGCAACGCCGCTGCAGCGGTACCTGAGCCAGTTTCGCTGGCACTGTTCGGCCTTGGCCTGTCAGCTTTCGGCCTGGTACGCCGTCGCAAGGCCTGAAGCCTGGAAGCGGGCCAGTCCCGCTTGTTAGAATTGCCGGCATGACGACAAGCACCTCATGCCAAGAGGCGCGCAAGCGCTGTTTCGACCCGGTGGTGGACCATCGCACCCGCCTGCTGGTGCTGGGAAGCCTGCCGGGCGATAAATCGCTGGCGGCGCAAGAGTATTACGGCAATCCCCAAAACAAATTCTGGGAACTGCTTGGCGCGGTCATCGATGCCGACTTGCGCGCAATGGCTTACGATGCGCGACTGGCGACCTTGCTGGCCAATCATGTCGGTCTGTGGGACGTAGTGGCGCAAGCCCACCGTCCCGGTAGCTTGGACAGCCGTATCAGGCAGCGCGACGACAATGATTTGCTTGGCCTGCTTTCGCGTTACCCCAATATCAGGGCGCTTGCATTCAATGGCGGAACGGCAGGCCGCCTGGGCATCAAGGCGCTGGGCGTCCAGGCCGCCGACTACCAGATTGCGGAGCTGCCATCCAGCAGTCCGGCATACACCCTCTCATACCCGGAGAAGTCAAAGCGATGGCAGGTTTTGCGCGCCATCCTGGCGGCTCAGCTTCGCTGCTGAAGTTGCGACAAAGCCATCGAAGACAGCATGCACTTGCGTGCTGTTCATGACACTGGCTGGCGTAACAGTCTGGCGCTCCCAGGGAATCTGCCCGAAGTACCAGTATTTCCAGAATGCCTGATCGGCTGCCGGGTTGCGTGCGAGCAGGGTGGCGAAAGTTTCAACCTGGCCCACTTCAATGCCGCTCGCTTCGCGCAGCACCTCGTGTACGAAGCGCGAGCAGAACTGGCGCGGCGACTGCAGGTCGAAGCCGGTGTCGTAAAACACCCCGATGCGCGCTTGTGCCGCCTGGACCAGTACGCGTTGCTGGTCGGCCGTCAGTGGCGTATTGAGGCGGCTCACTTCGACGCGGCCGCCTTCCGAACGCGCCAGGAAGCGCTCAAGACTGCCGCGTTTGGAAACCGGAAAAGTGCTCTCTGCGATCACTGGTTCGGCGCCATCGGTAGCCACGACGATGCCGACATGGTTGGTCCAGCTGTTTGTCGTATCGGCGACCTTGCGGAAAGGCAGGGCGCCCACCCGTATGAAGAGCAGGTCGCCAACTTGCAACTGCCGGGCCAAGTCCGGCCTGGTAATCGAAGGCAGTTCCGGCGCAGCCGATGCGCGCAGCGCAAGCAGTCCAAGGGCCAGGGCGGCAAGAGTATGGCAGCAGCGCCGCACAGTGTTCATTCCCCACATGATGTTCTCCTTCAGCGATGGCGTTGTAACGGCGCGCAGTTTGGCCAAAAGGTGAGGAAAGCAAAAGTTTTATTTCCAAGATATCATCGCGGTGCTGGCTTGGTATCACCAGGCGATACTCACTAGGAACATCCCATGCAAGAATATGTCCGCATCAAGTCGGTCAAGCTGTTGTCAGATAATTGGTACGTCCTCAAGACGACCACCTTCGACTTGAAGCGGCGCGACGGCCGCTGGCAGACCATGAGCAGGGAAACCTATGACCGCGGCAACGGCGCCGTGGCCTTGCTGTATAACCGTGCCGGCCGCACGGTGCTGCTGACGCGCCAGTTCCGCTTTCCCGCTTACGTCAACCAGCACGATGGCTACCTGATCGAAGCCCCGGCCGGCCTGCTGGACGCAGCGCGCCCGGAAGAGCGCATGCATGCCGAACTGGAAGAGGAGACTGGCTACAAGGTGGACAGGCTGCGCGAGGTATTCGATGTCTTCATGAGTCCAGGCTCGGTCACCGAGCGGCTGCATTTTTTCGTCGGCGAGTATGACGCGGAATCGAAAGTCGGCAGCGGTGGCGGTCTGGAACAGGAGGGCGAAGATATTGAGGTTCTCGAACTGGATGCGGACAAGGCGCTGGCGATGACGGCTAATGGCGAGATCATGGATGCCAAGACCGTCATGCTGCTGCAGTACCTCCACCTGCATTTGCTGCCGCCGCGCAGCATGATGATCCTGGTGGCAGGTCCTTACCGCTCCGGCACCGGTGACGACCCGGCGCGGATGGCTGCCAATGTCGCCGCCATGGAGGCATTTGTCCTGCCGCTGTATCGCAAGGGCCACACGCCGGTATTGGGCGAGTGGCTGGCGCTGCCCGTAGTGCACGCCGCCGGGTCGAAGTCGGTGGGCGACGCCGTCTTTGACGAGATCTTCCATCCGCACTGCGAGCGCTTGCTCGGGCATTGCGACGCCGTGCTGCGCGTGGGAGGCCCTTCGGCAGGTGCCGATGCCATGGTGGCGGCGGCGCGTGAACGCGGCCTGCTGGTGTACCGTGACATCGATGACGTGCCGGCCGCATGAAGATTGGAATGCTGACCTGGGGCAGCCACGGCGACATCCGCCCCTTCCTTGCCCTTGCCGATGGCCTGCAAGCAGCCGGCCATGAAGTCCATCTGGTGATCACCAGCCTGGAAGCCGGCACCTACGACAAGGCGCGCTCTGCGGCGGGGGCGAAGATCACCGTCCTCACACCGCACACCTTCACCCCCGAGCAGGCGGAAGCCTTCGGCCAGGCCGCATACAGCATCCGCGATCCCATGAAGCAGATGGCTGCAATCCTGCGCATAGCGTTTGCCCCAGCCGAAGACGCCATGTTTGAAGCGGCCCAGCGCCTGTGCGCCGAATCGGATTTGCTGGTTGGGCATTACTTCATGCATCCCCTGCAGATCGCTGCGGAACATGCAGGACTGCCTTACGTCAGCGTATTGTTGTCCCATGCCGGCGTGCCGAGCGATTTCGTCAACCCGCTCGGCTTGTCGATGGTGGGGCGGCGCGGCAACCGCCTGTTATGGTGGCTGACCCGTACCCTGCTGAATCGTACGCTGCGGCACTACCCGGACCGGCTGCGCAAGCAGCTGGGCATGGCGCCAATGCGCGATATCGTGTCGGACGTGTGGGTTTCGCCCTATCTTGCGCTGGTGGCGGTCAGTCCGCAGCTCTGTCCACGGCAGCCGGATTGGCCGGAGACTATCCAGGTCTGCGGCTTCCTGGACCGGCCGAACTGCGAACTGGAAGGCCAATTGCCGCCGGCGTTAGGCGGCTTCCTGGCGACCGGCGAGGCGCCGGTCTACATGACCTTCGGCAGCTGGATGCCCAAGGACCTCAAGGGGCAGGCAGTGGCGCTGCGCCTGATGACCGATGCCGCACGCCAGGCGAATTGCCGCGCGATCATCCAGTGCAGCGACTGGCAAGCCTGCGGCTTCAGTTCTGACGATCAGGTCCTGTATGTCGCGGCGGCGCCGCACCACCAGATCTTCCCCCATTGCCAGGCGATTGTTCACCATGGCGGCGCCGGGACGACCCAGTCGGCGACGCTTGCAGGCAAGCCATCGATCGTAGTCGCCAACCTCAGTGAGCAGGAGCACTGGGGGCGCGAGCTGCAACGGATCGGCGTCGCAGGCAAGCCTGCCAAGCGCCGCAATGTGACGGCGGCCAGCCTTGCGGAGCAGATTCGCCGGCTGCGCAGCACTCCTGCGATGGGCGACCGGGCGCGCCGCGTGGGCGAAGCGATGCGGCTGGAGGATGGCGTCGCGCAAGCTGTACGGCAAATAGAATTGCGTAGTCGCGAATCCTTTTGACATCCTGCTGCCTCTTAGCTGGTAATTTCAACCAGCCGAGGAGCCATCATGGATGACCTGAAGTACGCTACAGACCTGATTCAGTTTGCGCCGCAGGAGGCGAAAGCCTTCCTGGACCTGAAGGCGATGGCAGAGCGCGAAGGCGGGGTCATTCCCGCCAAATACCGTGAACTGGTATCGATCGGAGTGGCGCTGACCACCCAGTGCGCTTATTGCATCGATGCGCACACAAAAAATGCTATCGAGGCAGGCGCCACACGGCAGGAGATTGCGGAAGTAGTGTTTATCGCCGCCGCTTTACGGGCCGGTGCGGCAGTAGGACATGGCCTGCTGGCCATGAAAAAGGCCAGCGAAAGCCGGCCCTGGGAGGAATATCAACGGTAGAAGGCTTCTACCTTGCCTTTCAGCTTGATCAGCATCGGCTGGCCGCGGCGGTCTTTGGCCGTCGCGTGCTGGACTTTGATCCAGCCTTCGCTGATGCAGTATTCCTCAACGTCAAAGCGCTCTTTGTCGTTGAATTTAATGCCAATGTCGTGCTCGAACACAGCAGCGACGTGGTGCGGGCTGCGTGGATCGATCGACAGGTGGTCCGGGAGTTCTGGGCGTGTAGTATCGTTCATGGGGCAGGATTATACCGGAAGCCGGAGCGGCACTCGCACGGCATCGGCCGGGTTTTCAGTGTTCGGACAGGAGAAAGCATGGCAAGCAGGAGGCAGGTGTTAGGATTGGCTGCAGGCGCACTGGCGGCAGCCGTGGCGCGGGCTGGTGAAACGGGTGCGGTGGCAGGCACGACGCCCGCGGCGCCGCTGGCGATCGGGGAAACCTTCACGATGGCGTCGAAGATCCTTGGCGAAACGCGCCGCATCAACGTCTATTCGGCGCGCGCCTGGAACGTGAAGCCGGATGCGCCGCTGCCGGTACTGTTCATGCTTGACGGCGGTGTGGCGGAAGATTTCGTCCACACGGCAGGACTGCTGCAAGTCTCGGTGGCCAGCCTGGTAACGCGATCCTTTATGCTGGTTGGGATCGAGAACACCCAGCGCCGCCGCGACATGACCGCCCCGACGGAAAACCCGGAAGACAAGAAGATCGCCCCCGTGGTCGGAGGCTCGGCTGCATTCCGCCGCTTCATCCGCGAGGAGCTGATGCCGCAGGTGAAAGCGCGCTACAGCACCACCGGCGAAACCGCGCTGATCGGCGAGTCGCTGGCGGGCATGTTCGTGCTGGAGACCTTCCTGCAGGCGCCGGAGATGTTCGACACCTTTATCGCCATCGATCCAACGCTATGGTGGAACAACCGCCACATGCTGAAAACCGCAGGCGACACGCTGCGCAGCCGCAAGCGCCTGGACAAGACCCTGTACATCGCCACCAGCGGCGAGAAGGGCCAGCCGGAACTGGCGAAGCAGCTGGAAAATGCGCTGGGCAGCGTGCAGGTCGATGGCCTGCGCTGGCAAATGGCGCCGATGCTGGAGGAGACCCACATGACTATCGGCCACCCGGCCGCAATGCGCGCCTTCCGCTCGGTATTCAAGCCGCCGGCATGAACTGCGCCTGCAGGAAGGTGGCGATCTTCTGCTGCGTGGCCGGCAGGTAGGGGATGTTCAGGTGGTCCGAATCGGGAATGATCTCGTCGTGGTGCAGGCAGGCCAGTTTGCTGACCAGCTCATTGGTGTGCGAATGCGGCACGATATCGTCGCTGGCCGCGCGCAGCACATAAGTCGGCGCCGCCAGTTGCGTCGCGTGCTTGACCGACTCGAAGCGGTGCTGCAGCAGCATCGACACCGGCAGGGCAGGGAATTTGCGCTGCGCCAGCGCCAGGATCGAATCGTAAGGCGTGATCAGTACCGTGGCCTGCACCCGGCGCTGCATCGCCACCTGCACCGCCACGCCGGAACCGAGGCTGCGCCCCACCACGGCAATGCGGGTCGGGTCGACCTTGTGGTGTTTGCACAGCCAGTCGACCTGCATGCAGGCGTCGGCCACCAGCATTTCTTCTCCCGGCTCGCCATGCGAATCGCCATAGCCGCGGTAGTTCAGGGTCAGCACGGTCATGCCAGGGAACAGGTTGCCGGCGTCGCGCACCAGCCAGGACACTTCTTCCGAGCGCCCGCCGAAATACACCACCGCCGGACGCACGCCCGGTTCGCGCGGCGTCATCAGCCAGCCCGCCAGGCGCGTGCCGTCGTCGCCGCGCAACACGATCGCACGGGTGCGATGGCCGCTGCTGCGCGGGCTTTGCACCTCGCGCTTGACGGTGGGATTGAACAGCAGCTTGCGCTGGCCTGCCATGAGAAGGGCGGTCAATCCGGCCCAAACGAAACCCACGGCGCCAGCGGCGGCGGCCACTTTGCGTGAATGATTCATGTACCTTAGTATGCTCCTAATGCTGAGCAAACTGCGTTAAGCAACGCACCAATGTCAGATTGCGGCAACACACTTACAAGGATGACCATGCCCACCATTGATCCGCGCGTCGACGAGTACATCGCCAAGTCGGCCGAATTCGCCCAGCCCATCCTGAACCACCTGCGCCAGGTGATTCACGCGGCTTGCCCGGAGGTGAAGGAAACCATCAAGTGGAGCATGCCGAATTTCGACTACCACGGGATCATTTGCAGCTTCGCAGCCTTCAAGCAGCATTGCGCCCTGAATTTCTGGAAAGCGGAATTGCTGATCGCGGCGGCGGACGACAAGGGCAAGGAAGCGATGGGCCAGTTCGGCCGCATTACCTCGATCAAGGACTTGCCACCCAAGAAAGAGCTGACGGCTTACATCAGGAAGGCGATGAAGCTCAACGAGGAAGGCACCAAGGTCGCGCGTCCGAAAGCAGCGCCGCGCGAACTGGTCGTGCCGGATTACTTCATTGCGGCGCTGGAAGCCAACCCGGCCGCATATGAAGTGTTCAACAATTTCTCGACCAGCGCCAAGCGCGATTACTGTGAGTGGCTGACCGAAGCCAAGACCGAGGCCACGCGCGACAAGCGCATGGCCCAGGCAGTTGAATGGATTGCCGAAGGCAAGAAGCGCAACTGGAAGTACGAGAACTGCTAGCCGCCGTTTAAGGCATCACCATCAGCTGCAAGCCGGACGCCGTGCCCGGCGCATGGTAGACGCGCTGGGTGGCCTTCACGAAGTCTTCCGGCTTCGCATTCGGGATGTTGGTGAAGGTCTGCGGGTTCAGGTCGACCAGCGGGAACCAGCTGCTCTGCACATGCACCATGATGCGATGGCCGCGGCGGAAGGTGTGCTGTACGTCGCCCAGCTGGTAGCTGAGCGGCTCCACCTTGCCTGGCGCGAAAGGCTCGGGCTTTTCAAAGCTGTTGCGGAATTTGCCGCGCAGCGGATTACCGCGCACCAGCTGCTGGTAGCCGCCCATCTTCACTGAGGGCGGCGCCACATCCTTGTGCTTCTCTTCTTCCTTGTCCTGCGGGTAGTCGTTCGGGTAGACGTCGATCAGCTTGACCACGAAGTCGCTGTCGGTGCCGGTGGTGGAGACGAACAGCTTGGGCGTGACCGGGCCGGCGATGGTCACGTCTTCTTCCAGCACGTCGCTCTGGTACACCAGCACATCCGGTCGGGTCGAGGCGAAGCGCTGGTCCGACACCATGTACTCGCGCGGCACGCCGGTCGCCGGGTAGCCGATGTAAGGCACCGGCTTGCGCGGGTCGCTGACGTATTCGTCGAAGGAAGCGCCGGCCGCAGGCTGGGTCCAGCCCAGGGTGCCGTTGGGACCCAGGTACAGCATCTTCGCTTTGGCCTGCACGGGCGGCCAGGCGGTGTACTGGCGCCAGACGTTGGTGCCGGTTTCGAAGGTGTTGACGGCGGCAATCGGCTGCGCCGGTTTGACGCCTTTCAACTGCTCCTCGAAGAAGGGGAACAGCAGCTTTTTGTTGAAATGCTCGCTGGTCTTGCTGTCGAACTTCACATGGCCCAGGCGCTTGCCTTCGCCGCCGGCCCAGCCGCCGTGCGACCACGGGCCGATCACCAGGCCGTTATAGAGGCCGGGGTTGTTCTTGCCGACTGCACGGTAGATCGAGAACGGGCCGGCCGGATCTTCCGCATCGAACCAGCCGCCGACGGTCATCACCGCGGCTTTGACGTTCTTCATATGCGGCGCCAGGTTGCGCGACTTCCAGAACTCGTCGTATGTGTCGTGGTCGATGGTCGGCTTCAGGTAGGCGAGCTGCTTGGGCTGCATGCCTGCCAGGATGTTCGGCAGCGTCAGGCGCTGCAGGAAGTAGTCGTAGCCGCTGGTGGTGCCGTAATCGAAATCGCTCCAGGTCTTGGGCAGGGGCGATGGGTTCTTTTCTTCCGTGAAGGCGGCGTAGAAATCGAAGTTCGCTGCCAGCATGAAGGCGCCGCCATGGTAGGAATCGTCACCCATGAACAGGTCAGTCACCGGCGCCTGCGGCGAGGCCGCCTTGATCGCCGGGTGCGAATCGATGATGCTGGCCGCGGTGTAGAAGCCGGGATAGCTGATGCCGTAGATGCCGACCTTGCCGTTATTGTTGGCCACGTGCTTGAGCAGCCAGTCGACGGTGTCGTGCATGTCGCGGCTCTCGTTGCCTTCGCCCGCTTCCAGCGCAGTCTTGGCATGCGGGGTCATTTCCTGCCACTTGCCTTCGGACATATAGCGACCGCGCACGTCCTGCTTGACGAAGATATAGCCGGCATCGCTGAAGTCGGCGGAAGGGCCCAGGCGGCGCGGGAAGAAATCCGGTCCGTACTGGAGCTGGCCGTCGACATTCACGCCCGCGCTGTAAGGCGTGCGTTCGATCAGGAAGGGGTAGGCTTTGCTGGCATCCTTCGGCACGTAGACTGCCGTGAACAGGCGCACGCCGTCGCGCATCGGGATGCGGAATTCGTACTTGGTGTAGGAGGAACGCAGGTCCGGCTTTTCATCAGGCGCCGCCTGGGCGGCGCCTGCGAAGGCCAGTGCAAGGGAAAGGGCGAGGGGGCTCAGTTTGGAAAGCATGGGTCCTGTCAAAAGTTACTTAGATTTCTCCCGGTCGAAGGCGTGCCCGCGCTTCGTAGAGGCGCAGGCTGGCCAGTTTTCCGGCGTAGATGGCGCTGTCGCCACGCGTGGTGCTGTTCAAAATGGCCAGCGACATGTGCTTGTCCGCTTCTTTCAGGTTGCCCAGCTCGAACGCGGCTTTGGCCAGCCAGAAGTGGAACTCGTGGTAATACGGAGCGCGCTGCACTTCGCGCACGAACATCGATCGTGCCTTCTGGTAGTCGCCCTCGGCCATTGCTTTCTGGCCGATGTGGAAGAAGTGGAACGGCGGATAAGGCTCGAGGCGTGCCAGTTCGGCTTTGTATTTGGCCGATTCTTCGGCCTTGCCCAGTGCATTGGTGACTTCGGACAGGTTGAACAGGATGACCGTGTTGAGCGGGTCGTGCTGGTGGGCGAAGCGCAGCGTCTGTTCCGCCAGGCGCATGTCGCCGTGGCGCTGATACACGGTGGACAGGGTGTTATACCCCATCAGGAAGCTGGGCTCGTACTCGATCGCGGCACGTGCCCACCAGTAAGCCTCATCGAGCTTGCCCTGCACCAGCGACTCCGCTGCGCGGTTGTTCATATACATGGCAACGACGGTGCGCTCCGAAATGATCTCGGTCGGCATCATCTCGGCATCCGGCGGCGGCAGGAAGTCGATGGTCACCGACTGCGCGGTGTCGTAGGCACGCGCGGACTCGGATTTGGGCTTGCTCAACACGAGATTGACATGGCCGCTGCTGAAGTAGAGCGAGCCGGAACGGCTCCAGGTGTCTTCACTGGTGATGCGCTGGAATTGCACGTCCAGCCCGAGTTCCCGGGCAAAAGCGGCAGTCATGATTACCAGCGACATGCAGTTGCCGGAACGGGCCTCAAACGCCTGGGAGGCCGTGCGTGTCATTTCGGAATCGTATTCGAGGCGAAGCTGGTCGCGATGATACAGTGCCTCATACAGCGCCTGGTGTTTGGACGTGCTGCCAGGCGCTGTGCGGATCCTGGCCGCATACGATTTCATCTCCGGCGTCAGCTCGAAGACCTGGGCCGGCGTGATCATGCTTGCCGGTTTGACGAAAGCAGCGTCGGAATACAGCGTGCGTTCAGGCACCGTCACTGCCGGCGGCCCGCTCGCGCAGCCGGCCAGCAATGCCGCAAAAATCAATGTTGACAGTAGTTTCATGGGGGCGTCTCCTCACCTCTATGAAACAAGTATGTGCGCGTCTCAGGGGGCTGTCAATTCGACGGTAATGTCGTCGATCCCCAGGGTCGCCAGGGCGTCGCGCAGGTCGTCGATCTCCGCTTCCACGTCGTCGCCGACATCGAGGCGGCGGTCGGCGTGCGCCAGTTCGCCGGCCGCGCCGAACAGCTGTACGCCGAGCGCGGCATCTTCATCGGTTTCCACCAGCGTGATGACGGCGCGTGCAGGACCCTGGCCTTGCAGGGCAGCGCCGAATTCGGCCATCATGGCCAGCATCCACAATTCCGATTTGCCCTGCTGCAGGGCGCCATGGAACAGGTCCTGGTACTGGAAGTTCAGGCGCAGTTCGCCGGCACGGCCGGCGCCGGCCAGGCAGCGCTGCACCAGCGGCGCGGCCGAAACGGTCCAGTCCTGGTAGCGCTGCATGCGTGCCTCGAACCAGGCATCTTGCTTCTTGCCGGCGGGCGGCATGGCATAGAACGGGTCATCGGCGCGCTTCAAGGCGAAGCCGAGCAGGAAGCGCAACTCGACAGCTTCATCGCCGGCGCCGAAAGCGGAAGGCTGCCAGCCGGCGATGCTGCGCAGCAGGGCGGGGGCTTCCGCCACTTTCTTGTCCATCATGGCCGCTGCCGCTTCATGCACCATGGCGTTCAGCTGGCTGGCGCTGATGCCCTCCATTTCGGCCAGGTCGTAGGCGTGCTGCACCAGCACCACCTTGGCTTTCGGGCCTTCCAGGCCGGCGCTGGTGAAGCTGTCCAGCAGGGCCGCATAAGCCTCTTCGTCCTGGAAGCCTTCCGCTTCGCGCAGGCCGCCCTGGCTGTGCACGAAGACGGGAATGGCGAAGGCGTTGATTTCCATTTCCGGGCCGTCGCCTTTGCGCAGCAGCACGGTGCCGGCATCTTCTTCGATGGCGTCCTTCAGCGTGCGGTAAGCGCCGGCGTCCTCGCCGCGCGCCAGCTCGAGCGCGCCGTACAGGATCGCGTCTTTGCCCTGGCGCAGGTAGCGCCGCACGGCGTGGCGCAGGTCGTCTTCCTGTGCCAGCGCGAGGCTGAACAGTTCCTGGCTCAGGATTTCGTCTTTGTCGGCGGGAGGATGATTCGGCTTGCGTGGTGCTGGGCGCTTGTTCTTCGTCTTTTGCATGCGGCTCAGTGTTCAATGTGGAAGGTTTCGTGCAGTTCGTCCAGCAGGTCGGCGGTTTCGTCCTCGTTCATGCCGAGGTGGCGGCACGCTGCCTCGCCGCCTTTTTCCCATTCCAGCGAAGCGCTGTTGCCGTGGTAGCGCTGGATGGCGCGTTCGGCCAGCACGGCACCGGCCACCAGGGAGCGGATCGCGTCGTCGGTGGCATCGTCGCACAGCACTTCGTAATCGTGGTGGTGCAGGATGGCCCAGGACACGTCCGGCGACAGGCCCCAGTTGCGCGCCAGCAGGCAGCCGATGGCGGCGTGGTTGGTCGTGTGGCGCGCGTCTTCGATGTCGGTGAACTTGCGGCTGGCGGCGCCGTTGCAGATGTCCAGCGTCTGGCCGTAATCGTCAAAGCGCGCCATCAGGATCGGGATGCCGATGTCGCAGAACAGGCCGAAGGTGTGGGCGATATCCGGCGGCGCCAGGCGCAGCTTGCGCGAAATGAAGACCAGGGCCTGGGCGCGGCAGGACGACACTTCCCAGAACTGGTTCAGGGCCGGGTTGTTGGCGCCCACTGCTTCGCGCGCCAGGATCCCGGTCAGCATGGCGGCGCACTGGTTAATGCCGAGGAAGTTGATGGCTTGCTCGACCGATTTGGCCTTGCGTGCCGCGCCGTAGAACGGCGAGTTGGCCAGCTTCAGCAGCGCGCCCGACATGCCGACATCGTTGCCGATGATGCGCGCGATGGCGCGCGGCGACGGGTCGTCCTGCGCCAGTTCGCGCTGCAGGTCGACCAGCAGGCTGGGACGCGGCGGGATGCGGATGGAGCGCAACAGCGCGTCTTCTGCGGTCGTGTTTTGGGCCGGGAGCCGGGCTGTTGCTGTTGTCATTTTGCTTCGAGAGTTGTTCTGCTGGCGGGCACCGCCATTATCGCCTGTTTTTTGCCTGCAACCCGGGGCACGAATGAGTTTTTTTTCATGCATAAATGGCAGGATTGCTACAATCGGTAGCATGTCTTCTCACATTTTGGCCGGGATCGATTTCAGTGCACCTGCACAGCAAGTGGCGCGCCGACTGATCGGCGTGACGGTGCTCGTCAATGGCGTCGGCGGCCGCATTGTCGAGGTAGAAGCGTATGACCGCGAGGACCCGGCCTCGCATGCGTTTGTTGGCAAGACGGCGCGCAATTTCGCCATGTTCGGGCCGCCGGCGCATGCCTATATCTACCTGTCGCATGGCATCCACTGGTGCATGAATTTTGTGTGCAGGGAGGAGGGGCATGGGGCCGGGGTGCTGATCCGGGCCATCGAGCCGCTGGAAGGGATCGGGCAAATGCAGGCGCGGCGCGGCATGCAGGACGTGCGGCTGCTGTGTTCCGGGCCGGGGCGGCTGGCGCAGGCGATGGGCGTGACGCGCGAACTGAATGCCATGCCGCTTGACGCGGCGCCGTTCGAACTGCTGCCGCGCAAGGGGCGGGTGCAGGTCGTGGCCGGGCCGCGCATCGGGATTTCAAAGGCGGTGGACGTTCCCTGGCGTTTCGGCCTGGCCGGTTCGCCGTTTGTCAGCCGCCCATTCCGCTAAGCCCTGCCGCGCACGCATCGGGCTGCCCACCGCCCGCCGCTCGCCATCGCGCGCCCCGTCGCAGCCCCCGGCGCCACCAGCGCGCCCGCTGTCGCCGGCCGGCCGGCGATCGCCGCCCGTGTCTTCGTCGGGGATTGCGCCAGCGGCGTCGCTGTCACGTCCTTCGCGCCCTTTTGCGCCAAGCCGGCGGCCAGCCTGGCCTGCCAGGCCTGGTCGCGCGCCGGGCGCCCCCGCATCATCCAATTCAAACACCGCGACAGCCTGCGCCAGCCCCGCCGCCTGCTCCTGCAAGCTGGCCGCCGCCGCAGCAGCCTGCTCAACCAGCGCCGCATTCTGCTGCGTGACATCATCAATCTGCCCCACCGCCTGGTTGACCTCCGTAATCCCGCGCGCCTGCTCCGCGCTGGCATCGCTGATGCGCTGGATGATACTGCCAACCTGCCGCACCGAAGCCACGATATCCCCCATGCTTCCCCCTGCCACGCCGACCGACTCCGCGCCGCGGTCAATGGTCGCCACCGAAGCATTGATCAGCGCCTTGATCTCATGCGCCGCAGTCCCGCTGCGCTGCGCCAGCGTCCGCACTTCAGCCGCGACAACCGCAAAGCCGCGCCCCTGCTCACCCGCGCGTGCCGCTTCCACCGCGGCATTCAGGGCCAGGATGTTGGTCTGGAACGCAATCCCGTCAATCACGCCGATGATCTCGACAATCTTGCGCGACGAAGAACGAATCGCCTCCATGGTCTGCACCGCATCCGACACCGCCGCCCCGCCGCGCGCCGCAAGCTCGTTGGCGTTGGCCGCGACCTGGCAAGCCTCGCGCGCATGTTCTGCGTTGCTGCGCACCGCCGCTGCCAGGCTGTCGACCGCGCTGGCAGTTTCCTCCAGCGAGCTTGCCTGCAATTCGGTACGCGCCGACAAATCCATATTCCCCGTCGCGATTTCGCGCGAGGCAGTATCGATTTGCTGCACAGCACCGCGAATCGAGCGGATGGTGCCGTTCAACTGCGCCACGCTGCCATCCAGCGCGCGCGCCGTATCCGCAATCTCATCGCGCCCCCGCGCCGGCGGCCGCGGTGCCAGGCGCCCCGATGCCAGGCAGCGCACGCCATCGCCAATGGCATGAATGTCCCGCAGCAGCGCGCGCCGCACCAGCATCGACACCGCCAGCGACAAAGCCACGGACAGCAGCAGCAGGCCTGCCATCGCCATGCCCAGCAGGCGGAACTCTTGCCGCGCCGCCGCATAAGCCGCCTCGCTCAAGGCCTTCTCCAGTGCGGCCAGTTGCGACAACTGCTGGTCCAGGGCCGCAAACTGGCGCTCCGCCTTCGCCATCGCGTTGGTGGCAATCGACTGGTCCACTTGCGCCAGCTCGATGGTCTCCTGCACCGCCTTGCGATAGCTGGCCAGCACCTCCTGCGAACCCGCCAGCAAGCCGCGCTCGTCGGCTGCGGCGTCGCGCGAAAGCTGCTCCAGGCGCGTGCCGACTGCGCCATGACGGTTGCGCAGCTGCGCCGTCAATGCATCGAGCCGCGCCTGCGCAAAGCTGCCGTTGATCCAGGCCAGGAGCTGGTAGATGTTGGCGTGCGCCATGCGCGCCTCGCCCGCCACGTCAGCCACCGCCTGCAGCCGCGCCGCGCGCAACTGCACCAGGTTCTCCATCGATGCGTTCTGCCGCACCATGCCAAACCAGGCGCATGCCGCTGTCGCCAGCAGCAGCGCCAGTACCACGCCCGGCGCCAACAACAGCTTGGGTCCAATCCGCAGTCGGTTCAGCATGGTGGCCTCCTACTTTTTATAGATGCCTGCTTCCAGCACGGCATCGCCAACGCGCTGGATGTAGGTGGTCTTCGGCTCGATCTTGCCGGTGGTCGGATTCTTGTACATGTAATCGACCCAGCCTTTGCCCTTCTTTGCGGCCAGCTCGATGATCTCGCGCCGGTACTTCTTGCCGCTGGCATCCGGCACGTCGGTCAGGTCCTTGCCGACAATGGTGGGGTTGACCGGATGTGCCAGCACGATCCCTGACTGCAGGTCGCGGATGTCGACGTACAGCGCGCCCTGGATGAATTCCGGATCCTTGGCGGAGATCTTCTCGATGAACTTGTCCTTGCCATGCTGCTTGATGAAGGCGGCGCCTTTTTCCACCATGGCGATGGCGTCCTTTTCGGTCGGTTCGCTGGCGTGGGCCGCCGCCATGGCGAGCAAGAGCAGTGATGCGGTCAGGATGTGTTTCATGCCGGGCTCCTTGGGTGGGATGGAAGCCCAACTGTACGTCTGCGCACCTGGTCGGGAATTGCGCAAACGCAAGCTCGTAGGATTTTTCCGGCTAGGTATTGAGCTACGGCAATAGGCCGTTTCTTAATCGGACCATCATGAAGTCCTAGCCCACCCACTCAGGAGTACGCCATGACCGCCGATGCCCTGCAAAAGTTCAAGCCATACACCCGCCAAACCATCCGCCAGGCGCCGCAGTGGGAACTGCTGACGCCCGAGCAGCAGGAAGCGGTGCAGGTCATCTCGCATGTGCTGCCATTCCGCACCAACCAATACGTACTCGACCAGTTGATCGACTGGGACAACATCCCGGACGATCCGATCTACCGCCTGGTGTTCCCGCATCGCGACATGCTGCCGTCGCACGAGTACTGGCAACTGCGCGACCTGGTGCTGGTGAAGCAGGATGACGCGGCTGCGCAACAGCTGGTGCGGCAAATCCGCCTGCGCATGAATCCCCATCCGGCAGGGCAGATGACGCACAACGTGCCGCGCGTGAACGATGCGCCCTTGCGCGGCTTGCAGCACAAGTACAAGGAGACGGTGCTGTTCTTCCCCAGCGCCGGCCAGACCTGCCACGCATACTGCACCTTCTGCTTCCGCTGGCCGCAATTCGTCGGCATGGACGATATGAAATTCGATGCGCGCGAAACCACGGAGCTGGTGGAGTACCTGAAAACGCACAAGGATGTGACGGACGTGCTGATCACGGGCGGCGACCCGATGATCATGAACACGCGCTCGATGGAGGAGATCATCACGCCGCTGCTCGGGCCGGGCCTGGAGCATATCCAGAACATCCGCGTCGGCACCAAGTCGGTGTCGTACTGGCCGCAGCGCTACGTCAGCGACCGCGATGCCGATGACTTGCTGCGCCTGTTCGAACGTGTGGTTGCGTCGGGGAAGAACATGGCGATCATGGGGCACTACAACCATGCCGTTGAGCTGAGGCAGGAGGTCGCGCAGCAGGCGGTCAAGAGGATTGTCGGCACCGGAGCGACCTTGCGCATGCAGGGGCCCCTGATCAGGCATATCAACGAAGACCCGGCCAGCTGGGCCGAGTTGTGGCGCACCGGGGTGAGGCTGGGGGCGATCCCGTATTACATGTTCGTGGAGCGCGATACGGGCCCGCGCGAATATTTCCAGTTGCCGCTGGCACGTGCGCATGAGGTGTTCCAGCAGGCGTACCAGATGGTGTCCGGCCTGGCGCGCACCGTGCGCGGTCCCTCCATGAGCGCCTTCCCGGGCAAGGTGGTGATCGATGGGGTGGCGCAGATTGGCGGCGAGAAGGTGTTTGCGCTGCAGTTCCTGCAGGCGCGCAATGCGGACTGGGTGCGCAAGCCGTTCTACGCCAAATACGACCCGACTGCGACCTGGTTCGACCAGCTCCGTCCCGCGTTCGGGCGCGATAAGTTCTTCTTCGAAGAGGGCGATCAGGGCACGGGGCACGCTCCGGGTGTGGCGACGGTGCCGGTCCTGCCGCGCCGCGTGATTCCGCTGGTGGCCTAGGGCAATGCGATGCGCGCGCCCACCGCCAGTTCCGAGCCGCCGTCGCCCCCTTCCCGCCGCACGCCGGCGGCCGTGGCGGGCGAAGGCGCCGCGGCGCCCGTGCGCGGCGGCTGGCGCGCGGGCTTGCTGGCTGCACCGGGCCGCTGGTGGCGGGGGCAGGAGCGGATGCCGGGCACGCTGTCCGCTCCTGCCACGCTTCTCCTGGTCTTCATTCCCTTCGCCCTTGGGCACTATATTTCCTGGCTGCTGCGCAGCGTCAACGCCATGCTGGCGCCGCAGCTCGTGGCGCAGGCAAACCTGACGCCCGCGCAGCTTGGCATGCTGACCAGTACCTACTTCCTCGCCTTTGCCGCCGCCCAGCTTCCGATCGGCTTTGCGCTGGACCGCTATGGACCGCGCCGCGTGCAGTTCGTGCTGCTGCTGGTCGCCGCAGTCGGCACGCTGGCTTTCGCGGGGGGCAGGGACTTCGCCGGCCTGGCGATCGCCCGTGCGCTGATGGGGTTTGGGCTTGGCGCCTGTTTCATGTCCGCCATCAAAGCCCTGACCACCTGGCTGCCCGCGCACAAGGTGCCTTCCGTGCAAGGCTACCTGATTGCGGCCGGCGGGCTGGGTGCCGCAACCGCCACCTTGCCTGTGCGTTTGGCCTTGCACTATATGAGCTGGCAATGGCTGATGATCGGGTTGGCCGGGGCATGTATCGTGGTGGCGCTGATGATCCTTTTCCTGGCCCCGACGCCGCCGGCCGCGCCGCCACGCCCATTTACGTGCAGCGCGCTGGTGGAGACGTTCACCCACTCTGTGTTCCGCGAAACCGTAATGCTGGTGCTGCTGCCGCATGCTGTTTTCTTCGGCGTGCAAGGGCTGTGGATCGCGCGCTGGCTGGCCGACGTGCCGCGCTACGGCGAGCAGGCCATCGCCTGGCTGCTCTACCTCGGCATGGCTGCGGTGATTTTCGGCTCGATCGCGGTTGGCATGTTGACCGAATGGGCGGCGAAGCGCGGCTGGCGTACGCTCGACGTGGCGGCCGCCGGTGTGCTGCTGTTCGTGCTGCTGCAATGCGCTTTCGCATCCGGCTGGCGCCCGGCGCAGCAGGTGCTGCCGGTGCTGTTCATGCTGGTTGGCTGCGTCACCGGCATGGAATACTCCGTTGTGGCACAGGCCATGCCGCCAGCGTTGACGGGACGCGCTTCGACGTGCCTCAACCTGTTGATCTTCGTTGGCGCCTTCGTCGTGCAGGCCGGTTTCGGGCAAGTGATCGGCTTGTGGCAGCCATCGCCGCTTGGGCATTATCCTGTCGTCGCTTACCAATGTGCCTTCGCTTTGCTGGTGCTGATCCAGTTGCCGGGCCTGTGCCGCTACCTGCTCCGACGCTTCCGGTAAAATGTCGCCTTCAACAAGAAGGAAGATAGTATGAAACTGGTTCGTTACGGCCGTATAGGCAAAGAAAAACCTGGCCTGATCGATGAATTCGGCAAACTGCGCGACTTGTCCGGCGAGATCAGCGACTTCGCTGGCGCCAACCTGTCCGACAAGGTGCTGCGCAAGCTGGCCAGGATCGATCCCGAAACGCTGCCGGTGGTGCGCGGCAACCCGCGCTTCGGCGTGCCGGTTGCCAAAGTGGGCAAGTTTATCGGCGTAGGCCTGAATTACGCGGACCATGCGAAGGAAGCCGGCCTGCCGATTCCGAGCGAACCGATTATTTTCATGAAGGCGATCACCTGCCTGTCCGGCCCGGATGATCCGATCATGCTGCCGAAAGGCTCGAAGAAGACCGACTGGGAAGTGGAACTGGGCGTGGTGATCGGTACCCGCGCGCGCAACGTCAGCGAGGAAGATGCGGAAAAGCATATCGCCGGCTACTGCGTGGTGAATGACGTTTCGGAACGAGAGTTCCAGCTGGAGAGCGGCGGCACCTGGGACAAAGGCAAGGGTTGCGATACCTTCGGCCCGGTCGGCCCGTGGCTGGTGACGCGCGATGAGGTGTGGGACCTGGACAAGCTGGATCTCTACCTCGAAGTGAACGACAAGCGCATGCAGACCGGCTGCACCGAGACGATGATTTTCAAGGTCCCGCAGCTGGTGGCGTACATCTCGCGCTTCATGACGCTGGAGCCGGGCGACATCATCGCCACCGGCACGCCGCCAGGTGTTGGGCTGGCGCGCAAGCGATTCCTGAAGAAGGGAGATTTTGTGCGCCTCGGCATCGCGGGCCTGGGCGAGCAGCAGCAGGACGTTATCGGCTACCAGGAATTCTGAACCGTACCTGCAGCAGTCGAGCCGGCGGGTCTGACCCTTGGGTCAGACCCTGGTTTACCGGGTTAAGGCCTTACCCGCAGCAACGCTCGCTCCAACCCATCACTCAACCGCCCCACAATCTGCTGCAAATCCACCTCCGTCGCAATAAACGGCGGCGCCAGCAGCACATGATCCCCGCGCCTGCCATCAATGGTGCCCCCCATCGGGTACACCATCAACCCGCACTCCATGCAAGCATCCTTCACCGCCGCATGCAGCCGCAAGTCCGGATCGAACGGCCGCTTGCCCTCCCGATCCTGCACCAGCTCCAACGCCAGCAGCATCCCGCGCCCTCGTATATCCCCCACATTAGGATGCATCCCGAACGCATCGCGCAGCATGCGCTTGAATGAAGCCCCGCGCACCGTCACAGCCCCCAGCAGCGAGTCGCGCCGGATCACCTTCTGCACCGCCAATGCCGCTGCAGCCGCCACCGGATGCCCCACATAAGTATGCCCGTGCTGGAACACCCCGCTGCCGGACCGAAGCCGCTGCACGATATGGTCGCGCGCAACCACGGCACCGATCGGCTGGTAGCCAGCCCCCAGCCCCTTGCCCAGCGCAACGATATCCGGCACCACGCCTTCCTGCTCAATCGCGTACAGCGTGCCTGTGCGCCCCATGCCGCACATTACTTCATCGGCGATCATCAGGATTCCATATTTGTCGCATAGCGCCCGCACACCCTTGAAATAGCCCGGCGTTGGCGGCACCGCGCCGCTGGTGGCGCCCACTACCGTCTCGGCACAGAAACCGATCACATGCTGCGGCCCAAGGTCGAGGATTTTGGCCTCCAGTTCTTGTAGCAGGTTGGCCGTGTATTCGTGCACATCCTGACCGGCACGGCGCTCGCGGTACTCGAAGCAGGGCGACACGCGCGCCACATCCATCAGCATGGGTTCGAAATGGCGCCGGCGGTATTCGTTGCCGCCCAGCGCCAAGGCGCCAAGCGTATTGCCGTGATAGCTCTGGCGACGGGCAATGAAAACGCGCCTTTCAGTTTCGCCATGCTCGACAAAATACTGGCGCGCCAGCTTCAGTGCGGCCTCGATCGCCTCCGATCCGCCCGACACCAGATAGGCATGGTTCAAATCCCCCGGAGCGTCCTGTGCCAGCCGTTCACCCAGCTCTTCCGCCACCTCGGTCGTAAAGAAAGAGGTATGCGCGTATGCCGCCACCTTGAGCTGCGACTGCATCGCTGCCAGCACGTCGGGATGACTATGGCCCAGCGACGAAACCGCGGCGCCGCCACTCGCATCGAGATAGGTTTTTCCCTCGCTGTCGCGCACTTGCATGCCGAAAGCGCAGACGGCAACAGGCGGCGTGCGGCGCAGGTCACGGTGGATCAGGTGGGTCATGGCAGCTCCTCGCAGGGTTGGTGGTCCAACGACATTAGCGCGCGTGCCGCGGCGGCGTTTTGATTTTTCTCCTGTCCTGTGCGACCATTTGTGGCTATGAATGAACGACTTGGCCCAATTCCCCCTTCCGATATGACAGCCGAGCAGCGCGCCGCCGCGCAGGCCGTCATCGATGGACCGCGCGGTGCGCTGTACGGCCCTTTTGTGCCTTTGCTGCACAGCCCTGAACTGATGGCTTGCACCCAGCGGCTGGGCGAATACCTGCGCTACCGCAGCGCGATCGGCACGCGGCTGACCGAACTGGCCATCCTGGTGACGTCGCGGCAGTGGGACCAGCAAGTGGAATGGGCGATCCATGCTCCCATCGCGGCGCAGGAAGGGATCCCGCAGGCGGTGATCGATGCCATTGCCGCCCGCCAGGTGCCGCAAGGCTTGAAACCTGACGAGCAAGCCGTCTACGATTTCTGCCACGAACTGCACACGACCAAGCAAGTCAGCGACGCCACCTGGGCTGCAGCGATGCTGCAATTCGGCGAAAAAGGCGTGACGGACCTGATGGGCATTAACGGCTACTACACTTTGCTGGCAATGGTCATGAATGGCGCGCGCTCGGCAGCGCCCCCTTCGACGGCGGCCCCCCTCGCTGATTAGCTTTTGTGTGCGCGGGCTAACGGAAGCCAGGCGCACGACGCGGCACCATCGATAGCGCTGCTTTTTCTCGGGAGCGAACGATGCCTGACCGTCGAGGTTTCCTCCAATCTGCGCTGGCCGTTGTCGGCGCCGCGCAAGTGCCAGCCGCCACCAGCGCTGCGCCGCCTGCCGTGCCGGCGGCTCCAGCCGCGCCACCGCGGCCGGTGAACCTGAACATCAATGGCCGTGAATACAGCCTGTCGCTGGAACCGCGCGTTACGCTGCTGGACGCCCTGCGCGAGCATATCGGCCTGGCCGGCACCAAAAAGGGCTGCGACCGGGGTCAATGTGGCGCCTGCACTGTACTGGTGGATGGCCGCCGCATCAATGCCTGCCTGACGCTGGCCGTCATGCATGAAGGCCAGCGCATCACCACCATTGAAGGCCTGGCGCAAGGCGACAAACTGTCACCGATGCAGCAAGCCTTCCTCGAGCATGACGCCTTCCAGTGCGGTTATTGCACGCCCGGACAGATCTGCTCCGCGACGGCGCTGCTGGAGGAAGTGCGTGCCGACGGCGCCGGCTTCACCGACGACGAAATCCGTGAACGCATGAGCGGCAATATCTGCCGCTGCGGCGCCTATCCCAATATCGTCGCCGCCATCCGCGATGTGGCGCTGCGGCGCAGCTGAGCGAGCGCGCCATGCAATCCATTTACTATGAGCGCGCCCGCGATGTGGATGAAGCCTTGCGGATGGCGCAGCAGGACGGTGCACGCTTCATTGGCGGCGGCACCAACCTGCTGGACTTGATGAAGGGGGATGTCGAGCATCCGCTGCGGCTGGTCGATATCACCCACGCGGGACTGGACCGCATTGACGAACTGCCCGGCGGTGGCCTGCGCATCGGTGCCGGTGTGCGCAATGCCGATGCGGCGCGCCATGCCGCCGTGCGCGAGCGCTATCCCTTGCTGGCGCAAGCCATGCTGTCCGGCGCTTCAGCGCAGCTGCGCAATATGGCAACCATGGGCGGCAACCTGCTGCAGCGTACGCGCTGTCCCTATTTCACGGATACGGCCTTCAGCCATTGCAACAAGCGCCAGCCCGGCTCCGGCTGTGATGCCCGCGATGGATACCAGCGCATGCACGCGATCCTTGGCGCCAGCCCGGCCTGTGTGGCAGTCAATCCCTCCGACATGAGCGTTGCGCTGGCGGCGCTGGATGCAGTGCTGCTGCTGCGCGGCCCGCAAGGCCACCGCGAAGTCGCGCTGGGCGACTTCCATCGACTTCCGGGCGACACGCCGCAGCGGGACACGGTATTGCAGCCCGGTGAACTGATCGTCGCCATCGACCTGCCGCCTTCGCGCATGGGGCGCCACAGCCACTACCTCAAGTTGCGCGACCGCGCCAGCTATGCCTTTGCGCTGGTATCCGTAGCCGCTGCGCTCGAGATGGACGGCGGCATTGTGCGCGAGGCGCGCATTGCTCTTGGCGGCGTGGCGCACAAGCCATGGCGCCGCCTCGAGGCGGAAGCCATGCTGAAAGGCCGCCCGCTCGATGATGCGCAATGCCGTGCCGCCGCGCAGCGCCTGCTGGAAGGCGCGCAGCCGCTGGAAGGAAACCGCTTCAAGGTCGACCTCGCGCAGCGCGCCATCGTGCGGGCGCTGCGCGTTGCGGGGGAGGGCGCATGAAACAGATCGGACAAGCCATCCCACGCACCGACGGCCGCCTGAAGGTTACCGGCGCAGCGACTTTTTCCGCCGAACATGCCCTGCCGCGCATGGCGCACGCCGTGCTGGTGCTCAGCACCATCGCCAAAGGCCGCATCAGCGTGGTCGACACGGCGCGTGCAAGCGGCATGCGTGGCGTGCTGGCGGTCATGACGCACAAGAATGCGCCGCGCCTGCCGCGTGAAAAGCCGGGCGGTGAAGAGCAGAAACCGCCGCCGCCCAAACTGAACCTGCTGCAGGATGACGAAATCAGATACAACGGCCAGCCGGTCGCAGTAGTCATTGCGGAAACGCTGGAGCAGGCACAGGACGCTGCACGCGACATCAAGGTACGCTATGCGCCGCAGCCAGCGCTATTGGACTTCCAGGGTGCCAAGCGAAAACTGCGCAAGCCGAAGGAGCAGCCGGACCGGCCCATGCAGACGCAGCGCGGCAATGTGCAGGCGAGCCTTTCGCAAGCGGCCCAGCGCATCGACGTTGTGTACACCACGCCAATCGAGAACCACAACCCGATGGAGCCGCATGCCACCATCGCTGCCTGGGAAGGCGACCATCTCACGCTGTACGACGCTACGCAATATGTGTCCGGCGTGAAGAAGAACAGCGCCCGTGCGCTTGGCATCCCGCCGGAAAAGGTCAGGGTGGTATCGCCCTACGTCGGCGGCGGCTTTGGCTGCAAGGGCAATATGTGGTCGCACGTTGTGCTGGCCGCCATGGCTGCGCGCATGGTCGGGCGTCCCGTCAAACTTGCACTTGAGCGGCCGCAGATGTTTGCACCGGTCGGCGCCCGTCCGATGACGGAACAGCGCTTCCGCGTTGGCGCCAGCGCCGATGGGCGCCTGCTGGCGGTCGTGCATGACACGATCTCCCACACCTCAGTACAAGATGACTTTACGGAGCCATGCAGTTCGCCGACGCGCATCCTGTACGCCAGCGACAGCCTGCAAACCACGCAGCAGCTGGCAACGCTGAACGTGGGCGTGCCGACCTATATGCGCGCGCCGGGAGAGGCCACCGGCAGTTTCGCCCTCGAATGCGCCATCGATGAAATGGCCTACGCGCTGAACATGGACCCGGTTGCCCTGCGGCTGCAGAACTACGCCGGGCAGGACCCGGAAAAGAACATCCCCTTCTCTGCCAAGCAGCTGCGCGAGTGCTACAAGGTGGCAGCGGAGCGTTTCGGCTGGGCCAGGCGCACCTCGGCGCCACGCTCAATGAAGGCCGGCCGCACGCTGGTCGGCTGGGGCATGGCAACGGCGACCTATCCGGCCAACCGCATGCCGGCCAAGGCCTGGGCCAGCATCGCACCTGACGGCACGGCGCTGGTGCGCTGTGGCTCGCAGGACATTGGCACTGGTACCTACACCATCATGACCCAGGTGGCGGCAGATGCACTTGGCCTGCCGCTCGAAAAAGTACGCTTTGAACTGGGCGACAGCACGATGCCGGAAGCGCCGGTATCGGGCGGTTCGATGACGGCGGCCAGCGTCGGCCCGGCCGTGCATCGCGCCTGTACTGCGGCGCGCGACAAGCTGGTGGCGCTGGCTGTGGGGGACCAGGCTTCGCCGCTGCATGGTTTCAATGCCGCGGAAGTGGAAGCGGCGGGCGGCTGGCTACGGCTGCGGGCCACGCCGGAACGCGGCGAGCCTATGGCGGCCGTGATCGCGCGCAATGGCGGCCAGGCTGTGACAGGCGATGCGGAAGCGAAACCGGGCGAAGATAAGAAGCAGTATTCCATGCACTCCTTCGGCGCCGTCTTCGTCGAGGTCAACGTCGATCCCGACCTTGGCGCGGTGCGCGTGCCCAGGATCGTCGCCTGTTACGACGTGGGCACAGTGCTGAATGCGAAAACCGCCCGCAGCCAGTTCATTGGCGGCATCGTGTGGGGCCTGGGCATGGCCCTGATGGAAAAGACCGAGATGGACTGGCGCTACGGGCGCGCCACCAATGCCAACCTGGCCGACTACCATGTGCCGGTGAATGCTGATGTCGGCGATATCGACGTGGTGGCTTTACCGGGCAACGACACCCATTTCAATGAACTGGGCGCGCGCGGCATCGGCGAAATCGGCATTGTTGGCGTGGCCGCCGCGGTGGCAAATGCCGTCTACCACGCCACCGGCAAGCGCGTGCGCGACTTGCCGATTACCCTCGATAAATTAATTTGAAACTTTGTTGTAGGCGACTTTGCAGCTCGGACATTGCCATGCGGGCGCGTAGTCGTCGGATTTTCGCGTGTAGCTGCACTTCGGGCATTTGGACACGCGTGGCAGGTCTTCGAGGCGCGTAAGAGAGGGCGCTCTTGCGCTGGATGCCGGACTTGCCCTGCGATTCTCCCTTTGCACTATCTTCATGTGATCCTCGACTGCCCAGCGCCTCGCGAACCAGCGCAAGACATGGGGGAGCAGGGCCATGGCGCCAAACAGCGCAAATTTCCATCCAGATTCTTCCCCCTTCGACAGCAGGGATATCAGCACGAAAAAGCTGATGACGTATGCCCAGGTCCTCAATACCTGGCCAATGTCGAGCGGGTAATCCATGATCACTTCGTATTTGGTGCCGGACGAGAAGAAGCCGCTATCGCTCCCAGCATGCCGCACGCGCAGGCTACCCATAGGGATGATCGGCAGGTAAGCAAAGATGAACCATTTGGTCGTGATGAAGGAGCCGTCGGGCTCAAAACCGGCCTGGCCATAGAAAGTGGTGCCGATGCCGTTGATGGATGAAGCCATATTGAGGTTGTGTGGCAAAAAAGATAATTCGCAATCTTCACATGGTAGATAGCGTTTTATGTACGAACGACCGTGCTGTAAAAATAATTTGCACGCTAAAGATTGGTGCGCTATATTTCAGTCCATGCGCTGAGCGCGCTAATCATTAACACACTACACATAAGGAGCTTTGCCATGAAATCGTCCATCAAATCCGCCCTGTTCGCTGCTTCCCTGGTTGCCGGCGCCGCCCTGGTACCTGCCCACGCTGCCGAGGACACTACCGTCGTGCTGGTGCACGGTGCCTTCGCCGACGGCTCGGCCTGGAACAAGGTGATCCCTATCCTGCAGAAGCAGGGCGTGAAAGTGGTCTCGGTGCAGAACCCGCTGACCTCGCTGGCGGACGACGTGGCTTTTGCCCAGCGCGTGATCGATGCGCAAAGCGGCAAGGTCGTGCTGGTGGGCCACTCCTGGGGCGGCGCCGTGATCACCCAGGCTGGCGCCAGCGACAAAGTGAAATCGCTGGTCTACGTGGCGGCCTTTGCTCCGTCCGAAGGCGAGGTGGTTGGCGAGCTGGGCAAAGATTTCCCGCTGCCACCTGGCATCGCATCCCTGAAGCCAGACAACAACGGTTTTATCTACTTGTCGGCCGAATCGATGGCCGTTAACTTCGCGCAAGACTTGACCCCAGCCGAGCATCGCGTGATGACCGCAACCCAGGGCCCGATCAAGGCCAGCGCCTTTGGCGACAAGGTGGACGTGGCTGCGTGGAAGACCAAGCCAAGCTACTACATCGTCGCATCCAAGGACCGCATGATCGATCCTGGCCTGCAAAAGGCTTTCGCTGCGAAGATCAATGCCACCACGACCACGCTGCCGGCCAGCCACGTGCCGATGGCGTCGCAGCCGGAAGCTGTAGCCAAGGTGATCCTGGCCGCGGTCAAGCGCTAATCCAAATGGGGGGCTGTGCTACAGTACGCGCCATGGAAAAACGCACGCCCCCTACGCTGGACCAGCATCTCTGCTTCAAGCTGTATTCGACTTCGCTGAAGATGACGCAGCTGTACAAACCTATCCTCGCTCCGCTCAACCTGACCTATCCCCAGTACCTGGTGATGGTGGTGTTGTGGGAGCAGGAAGGCTTGGGCATCAAGGGACTGGCCGAGCGCCTGCAGCAGGACCCTGGTTCAATCACTCCCCTGGTCAAGCGGCTGGAGGCGGAAGGCTACCTGGTGCGCGACCGCGATCCGAACGATGAGCGCAACCGCGTGCTGACGTTGACCGAGAAGGGCCGCAAGCTGCGCGCTGAAGGCTTGAAAGTGAGCGAGCAGATTGCGGAAGCCTGCGCCATCACGGCGGGCGACGTGGAGCGGCTGGCGGCTGGCCTCGACAAGCTAAGCCGCAACCTCGGCGCTGCGGGCGATTGAATGTACGATCGTTTTCGCGCTGACGTCCTGGCCAACCGCAACAACCGCGTCATTCTTGAGCGTTGGGATTCCCTCGGTCTTCCCGACAGTTGGCTGGTGGCTGGCTGCTTGTTCCAGACGGTTTGGAATCTTCAGGCGGGACGTGCGCCCGAGGCGGATATCAAAGATTACGACCTGTTCTACTTCGATCGTGCCGACCTGAGCGAGAAAGGCGAGCAGGATGTGCAGGCGCAGGTCGACGAGTTATTTGCCGACCTGGGCGTTCCCATCGAAGTGGCTAACCAGGCGCGGGTTCATACCTGGTATGAGTCTTACTTTGGACATCCCTATCCTGCGCTGCAGAGCGCAAGCGAGGGGACTGACCGTTTCCTGATGCCGGCGACTTGCGTTGGCATTCGCCCGGATGCGGTCTACGCGCCAAACGGCCTCGAGATACTCTACGAGGGCGTACTAAATTCCAACCCCTTGACGCCGTTCCCCGATCTGTTCGAACAAAAGGCAGCGTCGTATCGTGCGCGCTGGCCTTCGCTTCGGGTAGAGTCCCGCTAAGCTGCTTTAAGCGAGTACTTTCTTCAGCCAGGCCGAGATGTGCTCCAACTCTTCGGCGCAGGCGGAGTGCTGCATCGGGTAGTCATGCCATTCGACCTGGTAGCCCAGCTTTGCCAGCAGGTCGCGAGACGCGATGGCGCGGGCGATCGGGATGACCGGGTCCATGCGGCCGTGCACCATGAAGACCGGGGTCTCCTGGTTGGCGGCGTGGCGCTCGGCGGCCACCTTGTCGGCCAGTGGCACATAGCCGGAGAGGCACATCAGGCCCGCCAGCTTTTTCGGATAGCGCAGGCCAGCCTGCAGCGTCATTGCACAGCCTTGCGAGAAGCCGCCCAGCACGATGCGGTTGGCCGGAACGCCGCGCGCGATTTCGCGTTCGATCAGCGCGTCGACCAGGATCTGCGATTCGCGCAAGCCTTTTTCATCTTCCTGGCGACCCAGGTCGGTATGCACGATGTCGTACCACGAGCGCATGACGTAGCCGCCGTTGATCGTCACTGGCATGGTGTTCGCATGCGGGAAGATGAAGCGGATGGCGGGCAGGCCGCTCAGGTTCAGCTCATTGACGATCGGCGCCCAGCCGTCGCCGCTGTCGCCCAGGCCGTGCATCCAGATCACGGAAACGTCGGGATTGGGCTTGGTGTCGATGACGATGGAGTCCAGCAGGTGGGTCATGCGTTGTCCTTCTTGCGAATGGCGGATTTGGGGCGGAATGCCTTGCACACCGCGTCATTGGTCTCGGCGTACGGGCCGCCGATCAGGTCGATGCAGTAAGGGACGGCTGCGAAGACGCCGCCGACAATCTGCTTGCCGTCGGCGTCTTTCAGGCCTTCCAGGGTTTCCTTGATGGCTTTGGGCTGGCCGGGCAGGTTGATCACCAGGGCTGCATGGTCGGCGGTTTCGCGGATCACGGCGACCTGGCGCGACAGGATGGCAGTCGGCACGAAAGCCAGGCTGACCTGGCGCATTTGTTCGCCGAAGCCCGGCATTTCCTTGGTTGCGATGGCCAGCGTAGCCTCCGGCGTCACGTCGCGGCGTGCCGGGCCGGTACCGCCGGTGGTCAGTACCAGGTGGCAGTGTACCTTGTCGACCAGGTCCACCAGGGTGGACTCGATCTGCGCACGCTCATCGGGAATCAGGCGCGTTTCGAAGCGCACCGGGGTGGACAGCGCACTGCGCAGCCATTCTTCCAGCGCCGGAATGCCCTGGTCCTGGTAGACACCGCCGCTGGCGCGGTCGGAGACCGATACCAGGCCAACGACGAGCGTCTCGTCACTCATCTTCATCGCCTTCAGGCGCGTCGACGTCGACATCCTCGCCTGGCGACGGGGTGGCGGCTGCCGACTTGTCCAGGTCCTTCAGGATCTGGAAGATTTCGCGGTAAGCCTTCGGCGGCTTGTTCTCGGCCTGTTCCTTGCGCGCATTGCGGATCAGGGTGCGCAGGTGCTGCACGTCCAGGTGCGGCGCCTCTTCCAGCAGGGTTGTCAGGGCCTTGTCGTCGGCCAGCAGCTTGTCGCGGCGGCGTTCCAGCGCGTGCAGGGCGGCGGTATCGGCCTTGGAGGCACCTTTCCAGCCTTCGATGGTGCGCTTGATGACTGCCACTTCCTCTTCAGTCAGGGAGCGCATCTTCTTGCCGATGAACTGCATCTGGCGGCGGCGGCCTTCGTGATTGTTGATATTCTGGCATTCCAGGATGGCATCGCGCACGTCTTCCGGCATCGGCACGCGCTTGACGCGGTCGCGCGGTGCTTCGACCAGTTCCTTGCCCAGCGCCTGCAGGGCGTCGGACTGGCGTTTCATCTCGGTTTTGGATGGGCGTTCGTATTCTTGTTCGAACTCGCTGGACTGGAAGCCACAGGAGCCACGGTTTGGATTAGGCATGATAGAGGGGCAGGGGCTGTCACACCCTACCTGTAAAAACGGTAAACGGCTGCTATGATAACTGTTTTAACGCCCAGACCCCCAAAAAGACCCCATGAGCGAATCCGCCTTCTCCTATTCCCAGGACCAGTTGAAACAGCTTGCCAGCGACGTTTTGAAGTACGCGCGCGAGCAGGGCGGTACCGATGCTGCCGTCGAAATCAGCGAGGGCAGCGGTCTTTCGGTCTCGGTACGCAAGAGCAAGATCGAAACCATCGAACAAAACCGCGACAAGGGCATCGGCGTCACGGTGTTCATCGGCCAGAAACGCGGCAATGCCAGCACTTCCGATTTCTCCGCCGCTTCGCTGAAGGCGACGGTGGAAGCGGCCTACAACATCGCCCGCTTCACGGCGGAAGACGATTGCGCCGGCCTGGCGGAAGAAGAGCTGCTGGAAAAGAACCCGCAAGACCTGAAGCTGTTCTATCCATGGGCCATCTCCACGGAAGAAGCAGTGGCCCTGGCGCAGCGCGCCGAAGCTGCGGCCTTCGCGGTCGACCCGCGCGTGACCAATAGCGAAGGCGCCGGCGTGCACGTGCAGCAGTCGCACTTCGTGTCGGCCAATTCGCGCGGCTTCATCGGCGGCTACCCGTATTCGCGCCACACCCTGTCGGTGACCCCGATCGCCGGCAAGGGCGCCAAGATGCAGCGCGACGACTGGTACACCTCGGTGCGCGATCCAAAGAAAATGGCCAGTGCCGAAGCGGTCGGCCGCTATGCCGCCGAACGCTCGCTGGCGCGCCTGAATGCGCGCAAGCTGGCGACCCGCACCTGCCCGGTGCTGTTCGAAGCGCCGCTGGCTGCCGGCCTGCTGGGCGCTTTCGTCCAGGCCACGTCGGGCGGTGCGCTGTACCGCAAGTCCTCCTTCCTGGTCGACTCGCTGGGCAAGGACATCTTCCCGCCGCACATCCAGGTCAAGGAAGACCCGCACGTGGTGGGCGCCATCGGCTCCGCTCCGTTTGATGAGGAAGGCGTGCGCACCCACAAGCGCGACGTGGTGAAGAACGGCGTGCTGCAGGGCTACTTCCTGTCGACCTATTCGGCGCGCAAGCTGGGCATGAAAACCACCGGCAATGCCGGCGGCTCGCACAACCTGACCATCACTTCCTCGCTGACCAAAAAAGACGACGACTTCGAAGGCATGCTGCGCAAGATGGGCACCGGTCTGCTGGTGACCGAGTTGATGGGCCAGGGTACCAACTACGTCACCGGCGATTACAGCCGCGGCGCTTCCGGTTACTGGGTGGAGAATGGCGTGATCCAGTACCCGGTGGAAGAGATCACCATCGCCGGCAATATGAAGGATATGTTCAAGGACATCGTCGGCATCGGCACCGATGTGCTGGTGCGTGGCACCAAGCAAACAGGCTCGATACTGATTGAGAAGATGGTGGTTGCCGGAAACTAAATATTTCCATACACTGTCCCGAGATAAAACCCCTTATAAGGAGACAGTACGTATGGAACGTCGTTCCTTTATCAAGAAGGCCGCAGCAGGTGCTGGCGCAGGAGTTATCGCCGCACCGGCTATCGCCGCCGAACTGCCTGCCATCACCTGGCGCCTGGCATCCAGCTTCCCCAAATCCCTCGACACCATTTACGGCGCTGCCGACACGTTCACCAAACGCGTGGCGCAGCTGACCGGCGGCAAGTTCAACATCCGCGTATTCGCAGCCGGCGAAATCGTGCCGGGCCTGCAGGTGCTGGATGCGGTACAGGCGGGTACCGTGGAATGCGGCCACAGCGCTTCGTACTACTACTATGGCAAGGACGCGACGTTCTCCCTCGACTGCGCGGTGCCGTTCGGCCTGACTTCGCGCCAGCACACCGCCTGGTACGACCAGGGCGGCGGCAAGGAGCTGCTGCGCGCGTTCTATAAGGACTACGGCGTGATGAACTTCATCGCCGGCAACTCGGGCACCCAGATGGGCGGCTGGTTCCGCAAGGAAGTCAAATCCGTGGCCGACCTGAAAGGCACCAAGATGCGTATCGCCGGCCTGGCCGGCAAGGTGATGGAGCGCCTGGGCGCGGTGCCGCAGCAGCTGGCCGGCGGCGACATCTACCCTGCGCTGGAAAAGGGCACCATCGATGCGGCGGAATGGGTCGGCCCATACGACGACGAGAAGCTGGGCTTCTACAAGGTCGCCCCGTTCTACTACTACCCGGGCTGGTGGGAGCCGGGTGCATCGTTCACGCTTTACGTGAACATCAAGGAATGGGAAAAACTGCCGAAGGAATACCAGGCAGCGCTGGAATGCGCTTCCTATGAAGCCCACGTGGTAATGCAGGCCGAGTACGACTTCAAGAACCCGACCGCACTGGGCCGCCTGATGAAAAACGGCGTCAAGCTGCGCAACTACTCCAACGACATCATGGAAGCGGCCTACAAGGCTTCCAATGAGCTGATGGCAGAGGAGGCTTCCAAGAACGCCAAGTTCGCCAAGATCTACGAACCGTGGAAGCGCTTCCGCAACGACCAGAACCAGTGGGCCTCGGTGGCAGAATCGACCATGCAGAACTTCCTGATCAAGGCTGGCCGAGGAGGCAAGTAATCAAGGCACGCGCCGCAGCCGTCATCCGGCGCTGCGGCGTGTAGATCAGCGAGAAGGGCCGGCTGCGGCCCTTCAATTCCGGCAGCACTTCCACCAGCACGCCGCGTTCAAGGCGGTCCTGTGCGATAAAGCGGAAAGTCTGGCAAATGCCCAGGCCTGCTTCCGCCAGCGATACCACGCCCAAGGCATCTTCCGTCACCTCCAGCGCCGACGCTGGCGGCCAGTCCAGTTCTTCGCCATCGTGCACGAACTGCCATGGCACGGCGCGCCCTGTACGCGGCAGCAGGAAGGTCAGGCAATCATGCTGCGCCAGTGCATCGAGGTCGCGCGGCAGGCCGCGCCGCTGCACGTATGACGGGGCGCACACCAGCACCAGTTGCGCGTCTTCCAGCTTGCGCGCAATCAGGCTGCTGTCTTTCAGCACGCCCTGGCGGATCGCAAAGTCGAAATCGTCCGCCGCCAGGTCCACGTTGCGGTTGCTGATGTTCAGGTCCACCTTCACCGCCGGGTAGCGTTCGGCAAAGCCCTGCAGCAGGGCGGGCAGGCGGTAGTGGCCGAAGGTGGTCGGGGCGCTGATGCGGATGCGGCCCGTCACTTCGCCGCCTTCCGCCTGCACGGCACGTTCGGCGTCGTCGATCAGGCACAGGGCGGTGCGGGTCTGTTCCAGGTACAGGCGGCCGGCGTCCGTCAGGCCCAGGCTGCGGGTGGTCCGGCGCAGCAGCTGGGTGCCCAGCCGCGCTTCGAGGCGGGCCAGGGCACGGCTGATCACCGAGGGCGTGGTGGAGAGGGCGACGGCGGCGGCCGTCAGCGAGCCGCGGTCAACCACGGTGACAAAGGTCTCGACATCGCTCAAATGGTCGTATTTGCGGCTCATTGTTGCCTTTAAGGGAAAGATGGTTTGCTTCCTGAGTAGTTTATCGCCGCTGAAGGATTGAATAAAGTAGCGTCATCGACATAACGTTCTTAGGAGCAAATCATGATCAAGAAACTCTCTGCAATCGCACTGGCTGTCGCTGCACTGGGCGCCGGTTCGGCCCACGCCGGCAACGTGCTGGTCGTCCTGTCCGACGAAGCCACGCTGGACCTGAAGGCGGGCAAGACCTTCCAGACCGGGTTTTACCTGAATGAGCTGATGCAGCCAGTGAAAATGCTGCTGGACGCCGGCCACACCGTCACTTTCGCCACCCCGAACGGCAAGGCGCCGACCCTGGACAAGGGTTCGGTCAACCCGATGTTCTTTGGCGGCGACCAGGCGGCGCTGGACGCGCATTACAAGCTGCTGGAACAACTGCGCCTGACCGACAGCGCCAACTCGCCGGTGGTCAGCCTGGCGCGCGTGGAGCAGCAGGGCTACGGCAAATATGATGCAGTCTACGTGCCGGGTGGCCACGCTCCGATGCAGGACTTGCTGGTTAGTCCCGCACTGGGCAAGGTGCTGGCTGCCTTCCACCAGGACGGCAAGCCGACCGCGCTGGTGTGCCATGGCCCGATCGCGCTGCTGTCGGCCATGCCGGATGCCAAAGGCTTCACCATGAAGCTGGCACAAGGCGCCACCCCAACCCAGCCGAAATGGATCTACTCCGGCTACAAGGTCACCGTCTTCACCAATGATGAAGAGGAAGCGTCCAAAGCCCAACTGGGCGGCGGCGAGATGAAGTTCTACCCGCAAACCGCGCTGCAAAAGGCTGGCCTGCAGTTTTCCAAGGCCGCCAACTGGCAGGGCAATATGGTCGCCGACCGTGAGCTGATCACCGGCCAGAATCCCGCTTCCGCACCACTGGTGGGCAAGGAATTGCTGGCGCGCCTTCAAAAGTAATATGATGGGCGCATGAGCTATGCGCCCAATCCCGAAGGACTGCGCTCCGCCTTTGCTGCGGAGCGCTTTGCGTTTGAAGAGACCTCCATTCAGTTTGTGCTGGCCGAAGCCGGCCGCCTGAGCGTCACCTCCGGCAAGATCGCCGCCGGCGACCCGCAGGCCGACGCCGAGTCGCCACCGCTTCCCTTTACCCAATGCGTCCCGAATGGCACTTATCCGGTCACACTGGCGGTTGCCGGCTTCGAGAATGGCGATGAACGCCTTGCATATGCCCGCGTGCAGCTTGCCGAGGCTGCCGTCGCGCACTGGTACCCCGCGTTGGTCGCCACGCAGGATGCCCGCACGCTCAAGCCGGGCGAGATATTCGGCTACCGCGTCGAATCGGGCACCGCCTGCTTCATGGACCCGCAAGCCGGGCCGGAAGGCAGCATCCAGTTCCCTGCCAGTGAAGGCGGCCCGTACGCTTGCTACTTCGGCTATAGCGTCGATGGCCGCGTCGCCAGCCTGGTGACCGATTTCGCCGTGGTGCGCGCCATACACGACGCACCGCCGGCCGGCAGAAGCTGGTGGAAACGCTTACTGTTCTTCTGGAAGTGACAATCTGCCAGATTTGAAGCCACTCCTGCCGGGTAAGATGGCGGCATGGATAATTTGTCGATCAATGAACGCGTCTTATGGAGCGGTGCTCCGCGACAGGGCCTGATGCTGCGCGCTTCCGATTTGTTGATGGTTCCATTCAGCCTGATGTGGGGCGGCTTTGCCCTGTTCTGGGAATATTCCGTCCTCAGTTCTGGCGCGCCACTGATTTTCCGGCTGTGGGGCATTCCCTTCGTGCTGGTCGGGGTGTACATGATTGCCGGCCGCTTCATGGTCGAAGCCTGGCAACGCGCCTACACCGACTATGCGGTTACCAATGAACGCATCATCATCCGCTCCGGCATTTTCAGGCGCAAAATGAAAAGCCTGAATTTGCGCACGATGGGTGAGTTTTCGCTGACCGAAAACCAGAACGGCGAAGGCACGATTGCCTTTGGCGTTTCGGCAGCAGGGAATGTGTTCAGCGGGCTGGCCTCATGGCCCGGCGTTGAAGGTCTGCCGCGCTTCGACACCATTGCCGACGCGCGCAAGGTCTACGAGATCATTCGCAACGCGCACTCCGCGGCTCACCACACGCGACCATTCGGGCAACGTCTGGGTTGAGCAGGTAATTGGTGTGCGCGTGGTCGCGCTGCTTAATTGCGCCACCGTTTCGTCGGCCCAGCGCACGTCGTGGCTGCACAGGCCATGCACCAGCAGCACGTCGACGCTGTGCCCTGGCACGGTGGCGGCAAAGTCCACCAGGCCGGGAAAGGCGCCATCTGATTGCGCAGGGCGGTAGGGCATCGCTTTGCAGCCGACGAGCAAGGCGCAAGCCAGCAGGGGAAAAGATAGCTTCATGTTCGCCTCCATAAAGGCCCATGATCGGCGCAGATCGCAGCACGGCCTTTGCGCCGGCGTAAAACTGGCAACTTCGGGGTCCCGAGCCTAACATGAAGCATGACCAGCAAACGCCAATTCGAGCGCCTGCCCGTGCTGTATTTCGAGCCGGAGGCGCCATCCCTTCTCCCGCCGCACCTGCGCGCACCCGGCCAGCCGGGCTACCCGCAGGCGCGCGAGCTTGAACGGCTGCGCCGCAAGCACGTGGCGCGTGTTCGGCAGCTCAACCGTAAATAATCACAGCTCGATCACGCGCGCGCCGCGGTCGTAGCTGCGCACGAACCTCTCGATTTCGTCGACCGTGATGGTGTCGAAATGGCCGCGAATGCGTGGGCCGGTCGGGTGGTCGTCAAAGGCGACGTTGGCGCGGAACAGCCTTGCTCCGACGCGCGAGCCCAGGCCTATGTCGATGCCGGACGGGCGAAAGCCCGCTTCGTTCAGCCATTTCTGCGCCTCGGCGCGGGTTACCACCCGGCCTGGGGCGGCACTGGCGGCGGCCAGCGTCTCCAGCACCCATTGGTTCGAATTCTGGTAGCGCGTCGACCAGGCATAGGACAGCATGCTGTATTTCGGCTCATGCAGCCGTTGCGGCGTGCGCGATGCCAGCACCTGCACCAGCCGTTGCTGTACTTCCGGCGAAGGCAGGATCAGCTGCGACTGGTATTGATACAGGCCGCTCAGGAAGAAGTTGCCCAGGCCATCGTTGTACAGCGCCGAATTGGCGGTGCCGCAGTCGTTCAGCAGCTGCACCACCACCCAGCGGCCGGCAGGATGATCGCGCCAGGCCAGGCCGACATGGGAATAGCGCAAGCCATACTTCGACAGGTCCTGCCCCGCGCGGGCAATGATCGCCACCTGTGCGCCGCTTTCGTCGAGCTTGCGCATGCTGCGCTGGGCCAGGTCCAGCGAGCGTTCCACCTCGTCCACCGACATCGGCTTGTGTTCGCAGTGCTGGCCCGCATGGGCCGGGCTGGCCATTGCACAGGCCAGCGAAAAAGCAAGGAGCAAGCGCTTCATCGTTCAGCTCACGCGGCTATGATGCAGCAGGGCCTTGCCCATTTCGTTCGGGATGAAGGCGATCACCTTGCCCGATACCACCAGCGCATGGCCGGCCGACATGGCCACGGCGCTGACCGCGGTGCCGGCTGCCACGGAGACGCCTTCCAGCGCCTTGCCGCTGAATTCCACGGTAGCCTTGCTGCCATCGCCTACGGCTTTCAGCACGACCACCACACCATCGCCGATCACTTCGACGGATTCAACGACCAGCGAGCCGCCGGCGAATACTGTCAGCACCGAACCCGCCACGACGATGCCCGACAGGCCGCCAACGCCCTTGCTCAAAGTTTCCGAACCATCCGCCGCCTGGCTGCTGGCACATGCGACAGCGAGCAGGGCGGCGATCAGGGTGCGTTTCATTTTTTGCTCCGCAGGATAAAGGAGCGGCCATCTTGCTGCGCTCCCTGGGGCGGGGCAATTGCTTTGCGCACTGTAGCGCCGGACCATGCTGGTGGTATCATATTCCGATACTTATTGCAGGAAATTTAAGCATGTCCAACGTCATCCGCTTGGTCGACGCGCTCAAACGCCAGCTCAAGGCGCGCGGCATCACTTACGCTGCCCTGGGGCAGAAGATCGGCCTATCAGAACCCAGCATCAAACGCATGTTCGCCGCCCGCAATTTCACGCTGGACCGGCTGGAACAGGTGCTGGCCGTGCTGGAAATGGATTTCGCCGAACTGGCGCAAGCCAGCGCCGACACGCCGCAACTGATCTCGCAGCTCACCTACGCGCAGGAAAAGGAAATCATCAGCGACACCAAGCTGCTGGTAGTGGCCGTGCTGGCGCTGAACCAGGTGCCGATCGAAGAAGTGGTGGCCAACTACAAGATCAGCGCAGCCGAAGCGACGGCCTGCCTGCTAAGGCTCGACAAGATCGGCTTCCTGATGCTCAAGCCGAACAACAAAGTCAAGCTGCTGGTGTCGCGCACGTTCAGCTGGCTGCCGAATGGGCCGATCCAGGGCTTCTTCCGCGACGAGGCGTACCAGGACTATTTCGACAGCCGTTTCGACGGCCATCATGAAGTGCAGCGGCTGGTGAGTGTAATGCTGTCGCAGCAATCGACGCGCGCCTTGCTGGATCGTTTGAAGCAGGTGGCAGACGAATTCTCGCTGCAGCACCAGGATGATGCGCGGCTGCCGTGGGAACAGCGCCGCGCCGTGACCATCATGCTGGCAGCGCGCCCGTGGATACCTAAGGCATTCCGGGCGCTGCTGCGCTAGGCCAATGGTGGCCTAGAAATTGCGCAGGGTGCGCAGGACTGGCTGCAGCACGTCCGCACCCAGCTTGGCGGAACGGGCGCCGTTCCAGCCAACCAGTTCGTCCGGATCGTTGGCGTTGTCCTTGAACGGCAGTTCCAGGGTCAGCGACAGGCAGCCGAACAGGTGGGTGATGTGCGGCGAACCCATGGTCAGCACTTCCGGCGTATAAGGCGAGTCAGGATAGCCATGCTCGGACTGGAAGTCTGGCGACGCCAGCTTGAAGTCGGCGATGAACTTGTCCTGCGCAGCCTTCTGCTCCTTGCTGAAGTTCGGCAGGGCGTCGCTGCCGGCCACGAAGACGTAAGGCAGGCCTTCGTCGCCGTGCACGTCCAGGAACAGGTCGCAGCCGATTTCCTTCATCTTCTGCTTGACCAGGAAGACTTCCGGCGAACGTTCCATGGTCGGCTCGTTCCACTCGCGGTTCAGGTTTGCGCCGGCCGCGTTGGTGCGCAGGTTGCCGCGTACGGAGCCGTCCGGGTTCATGTTCGGCACGATGTAGAAGCAGGCATCCTGCAGGCACTGGCGCGCGTAAGGATTGGCCGCGTCGAGCAGGGCTTCGACCATGCCTTCCACGAACCATTCAGCCATGGTTTCGCCCGGGTGCTGGCGGGCGATGACCCAGACCTTTTTCTCCGCTTCCTGGTCACCGATGACCAGCATATTCATGTCGCGGCCTTCCACGGTGCTGCCCAGGTCGACCAGTTCGGCCAGCGGGTGCAGTTGGGCGGAGTCCAGCAGGGACAGGTGGCGCTCCCACGAATACGGCTCGAAGTAGGCGTAGTAGACCGAATCGTGTTCCGGCGCGTGCTCGATGGTCATCACTTCGCCATCGAAGGACGTCGGGACACGGAACCAGTTGTCGCGGTCGTAGGAGGCTACGGCGTTGTAGCCCTTCCAGCCTTCAGCATAAGCAGCCTTGCCAGCGTTCAGGAAGCGGATGGTCAGCGGCACGGCCTGCGCGCCCTGTACGCGGAAATAGAACCACTGGATGATGTCCGCGTGGGAATCCTTGCGGATATTGACGTCGATATCGCCAGCGGAGGTAACGCTGACGAGGTCGATGGCGCCAGCATCGAACTGGCTGCTGATCTTGATAGACATTGTGTGTCCTGTCGGAAAATAAAGCGCTGCGCGCGAAGCCCGACATGATACACCAGCCCCTACAGCCGCGCTCGTGTCACACCCTGGGGTCACACCCCGGGTGTGACACGAGCACAGCTGTAATTGCTGTTGGGGCCGTGTCACACTTGGGGTGTGACCCCAAGGTGTGACACGGGCTCTACTGGAGGCTGCCGAAGCGTTGGTGGAAGCTGGATTCGGGTTGCGGGGCGCTGGGGTCTTCGCGGCGCAGGACGGCGAGAATGTGCTGCTCGGCGGGGGCACTGAGCTCGCGGTAGAGCTGGCTCGCCAGTTCGTAGGCGCGCGCGCCGGGCCATGGCTCGGGCAGCAGTTCGATCGGCAGTTGCGGGTCGTGCAGTTGCACGCGGCGGTAGGCGTGGATCAAAAGCGTGCGCAGTACGAAGGCTTGCTCAGGTTGGATCTCGCCTGCGTCTGCCAGCAGGCCTGGCAGCACGCTGAAGGTGGCGACAAACTTCTCGTAGCCGGCTGCCACTTCGCTGAGGTCCCAGCCTTCGGCCACCATCTCGCCCAGCGGCCGCGCGCGCAGGCCGGGTACTTCGCTGGCCTGCACCACGTACACCTTCTGCAGCAGGCCAAGGCGCGACAGCAGCGCCTCCAGCGCTTCCATATCGCCGGCGGGATGGCCTGCAATACCGGGTGCAATCACGCTGTAACCTTCCCACAGCAGCTCCTTGCGCAACTGGCCGCGCGCCGGAGCGTCCAGGCCGTCAGCGGCCAGAACCAGGGTCCACTGGCCGTTCCAGTGCACGTTGAGCGGGGCATAGATACGGCGGAAGGCGCGGCTGAAGCGGCGCATCGCGTCGGGCGTGATGGCATATGAACTGCGGCGGCCGTCGCGCTGGGCGCCCAGCCACCCTTCCTGCGCCAGGCGGAACACGGATGTGCGCAGCAGGCGGTCGTTCACGCCGAAGGGCGCCAGCAGTTCGATCAGGCTGCCGGTCCACACCATGCCGCCGTGCGGCACGATGGCATCGCCAAAGATGGTCATCACCAGCGATTTGGAGCGCGGCGGGTCACTGGCCAGGAATTCTTCGATCCAGCTATTGATTTTCTGGTTTTTTTGCATAGACCTCAGTTTATACACTGTCATTGATCTGGATACAGAATTTTTAAATGACACACAAAATTCGTTTGCAAAGCCGTTTTTGTATCGTATTATGAAGCTATCCCGAACAAGGAGGCCCTCCTTATGTACGCACAAATGGTGGAAACAGGCCTGAAAAAGGTCCAGACCGCAGAAGATATGGACGCGCAGGAGCGCGAATTCCAGGCGCGCATCGACGCCGGCATCAAGATCGAGCCGAAGGATTGGATGCCGGAGGCTTACCGCAAGACCCTGATCCGCCAGATTTCCCAGCACGCCCACTCCGAAATCGTCGGACAGTTGCCTGAGGGTAACTGGGTGACCCGTGCGCCGACCCTGAAGCGCAAGTCCATCCTGCTGGCCAAGATCCAGGATGAGGCGGGCCATGGCCTCTACCTTTACAGCGCCGCCGAAACCCTGGGCGTGTCGCGCGATGAGCTGCTCGCAGCCCTGCACAGCGGCAAAGCCAAGTACTCGTCGATCTTCAATTACCCGACCCTGAGCTGGGCCGACATGGGCGCCATCGGCTGGCTGGTGGACGGTTCGGCCATCATCAATCAGATCCCGCTGTGCCGCTGCTCTTACGGCCCGTACTCGCGCGCCATGATCCGCGTTTGCAAGGAGGAGTCCTTCCATGCGCGCCAGGGCTACGACATCATGATGTCGCTGGCCAAAGGCACGCCTGAGCAGAAGGCGATGGCGCAGGATGCGTTGAACCGTTGGTGGTGGCCGTCGCTGATGATGTTTGGCCCGTCCGACGCAGCTTCGGTCAACAGCGCGCAATCGAGCGCCTGGCGCATCAAGCTGTTCTCCAACGATGAACTGCGACAGCGCATGGTCGACCAGACCGTGCCGCAAGCCGAATTCCTGGGCCTGACCATCCCGGACCCTGACCTGAAATGGAACGAGGAGCGCGGCTCCTACGACTTCGGCGAAATCGACTGGGAAGAGTTCCACCAGGTCCTGAAGGGCAACGGCCCTTGCAACCGCGAGCGCCTGCGCACCCGCGTCAAAGCCTACGAAGACGGCGCCTGGTTCCGCGACGCGCTGGTGGCCTACGCCGACAAACACAATAAGGAGCAGGCTGCGGCCTGAGAGGAGACAAGATGAGCAAAGAATGGCCACTGTGGGAAGTCTTCATTCGCAGCCAGCACGGCCTGGCGCACAAGCATGTGGGCAGCCTGCATGCTCCCGATGCGGAGATGGCAATCAACAACGCGCGCGACGTCTACACGCGCCGCAATGAAGGCGTGAGCATCTGGGTGGTGCGTGCTGCCGATATCGTCGCCAGCGCGCCGGCCGACAAGGGCCCGCTGTTCGAGCCTTCTAACAGCAAGGTGTATCGCCACCCGACCTTCTTCCCGATGCCGGAAGAAGTGAAGAACCTGTAAGGCGCGCCTCATGGATAACAAGGTCAATTACCTGCTGCGCCTGGGCGATAACGCCATGGTGCTGAGCCAGCGCCTGTGTGAGTTGTGCGGCAAAGGCCCGGCGCTGGAAGAGGATATGGCGCTGTCCAATGTGTCGCTGGACCTGCTGGGACAGACCCGCATGTGGTACACCTACGCTGCCGAACTGGAAGGCGCGGGCCGCGATGAGGACAAGCTGGCTTACCTGCGCGATGCGCACGATTATAAAAACGTGCTGCTGGTCGAGCAGCCGAACGGGAATTACGCGCACACCCTGGTGCGGCAGTTCTTCTTCGATACCTGGCATTACTTCCTGATTGGCGCGCTGACCAAATGCAGCGACCCGCGCATTGCGGAAATCGCCGAGAAGTCGCTGAAGGAGGTGACCTACCACCTGCGCCGCAGCGGGGACCTGGTCGTGCGCCTGGGCGATGGCACCGATGTCTCCCACCAGTTCACCCAGACCGCGGTCGATGAACTGTGGATGTACACCGGCGAGGTATTCAATTACGACGCGGTCGATGAAGCCATGGTTGCGGAAGGCGTTGCGCCACAGGCTGCCATGCTGCGCGAGCAGTGGCTGTCGCATGTGTCCGATATCCTCGGCGAGGCGACGCTGACCATGCCGCCTGCCGATGCGTGGATGCAGAAGGGGGGCAAGCAAGGCCGCCACACCGAGCACCTGGGCTACCTGCTGGCCGAGATGCAGTTCCTGCAGCGCGCATATCCGGGTTCGGAATGGTGATGGACGAGGCGCGTGTCTGGTCCCTGCTGGAGCAGGTGTCCGATCCTGAGATCCCCGTCATTTCGGTGGTGGACTTGGGCATCGTGCGCGACGTGCAGGTGACGGGCCCGTCGTCCTGCGCCGTCACCATTACGCCGACTTATTCCGGCTGCCCGGCCATGCAGGTGATCGCCGACGCTGTGCAGGGCGCGCTGCACGACGCAGGCATCGGCCAGGTTGACGTCATCACCCGCCTGTCGCCCGCCTGGACTACTGACTGGATGAGCGACTCGGGCAAGGCCAAGCTGAAAGGCTACGGCATTGCCCCGCCAGCGCAGAAGGTGGTCGACATCAGCGGCTTGCGCAACCCGCGCCCTGCCGCCGCGCCGCTGGACCCGCTGAAGGCGGGCATTGCACGCGGCGCCGTGCCAGCGCCAAAGGTCATCTGCCCGCACTGCGGTTCCAGCCACACCGAAATCACCAGCCAGTTCGGCTCCACGCCCTGCAAGGCGCTGTACAAGTGCCTCGATTGCCGCGAGCCCTTTGATTACTTCAAGTGCCACTGACAACATGAGCAAATTCTATCCACTGTCCGTCGCCAAGGTGCAGCAGGAAACGCGCGACTGCATCGCCGTCACCTTCGCCGTGCCTGCCGAACTGCAGGAAAGCTTCAAGTACCAGCAAGGCCAGCATCTGACCCTGCGTGCAAACATCAATAACGAAGACCTGCGCCGCTCGTACTCGATCTGCTCCGCGGTGCAGGATGGCGCGTTGCGCGTGGCGATCAAGCGCACCCCGGGCGGCATGTTCTCGACCTGGGCCAATGACACGCTGAAGCCTGGCGCCACCATCGAAGTGATGCCGCCAATGGGGCACTTCAACGTGCCGCTCGATGCCGCGCAGTGCAAGAACTACCTGGCCTTCGCGGCCGGCAGTGGCATTACGCCGATCCTGTCGATCATCAAGACAACGCTGCTGACGGAGCCTGGCAGCCGCTTCACCCTGTTCTATGGCAACCGTGCTTCTTCGTCGGTGATCTTCAAGACGGAGCTGATGGAGCTGAAGGATGCTTATCTTGAACGCCTGAACATTGTCTACGTGATGTCGCGCGAGCAGCAGGATATTGAGCTGTTCAACGGCCGCATTACGAAGGAAAAGACTGAGCAGTTCCTGCAGCACTGGATCGATATCGAGGATTACGATACGGCCTTTATCTGTGGTCCGGAAGACATGATGCTGGGTGTTTCCTCTGCCTTGCAGGAGGCGGGCATGCCGAAGTCGAATATCAAGATCGAACTGTTCGCGGCGAGCATTCCGAAACATCAGCACAAGCCGCGCGTGCAGGCTGACGCGGCTCCGCACCTGACTGAAGTTACCGTGATCATGGATGGCAATGCGGCGTCCTTCACCATGGAGAAGGAAAAGGAGTCGATTTTGGATGCGGGCCTGCGCGCGGGCCTGGATATGCGCTACTCCTGCAAAGGCGGCGTATGCTCTACCTGCCGCTGCAAGATGGTCGAAGGCAAAGTCGACATGGACGTCAACTACGCGCTGGAAGACTACGAGATTGCACGTGGCTTTGTATTGAGCTGCCAGGCGTTTCCGGTCACTGATAAAGTGGTTATCGATTTCGATCAGGCTGAATAACCCCGGCACTGCAGTGTCTGACCCGCAGGGTCAGACACTTGGCATGCGACCGCCGCGTATCGGTGTCTGACCCTGCGGGTCAGACACCGGTTTACCGGTTCTAAAGGAGACAAGAATTGAGCTACGAGAACATCAAATTTGAAATCGAAGCAGGCGTCGCCACCCTGACCCTGAACCGTCCCGACAAGCTGAATAGCTTCACCCAGGCCATGCATCTGGAAGTGCGCGAAGCGCTGCAACAGCTGCGCGCCGACAAATCCGTGCGCGTGCTGGTACTGACCGGCGCCGGCCGCGGCTTCTGCGCCGGCCAGGACCTCGGCGACCGCGCGGTAGCCCCAGGCGGTGCCGCCGTCGACCTGGGCGAATCCGTCGAAAAATTCTACGCCCCGCTGGTGCTGGCGCTGCGCGAACTGCCAATGCCTGTCATCTGCGCCGTGAACGGCGTCGCCGCCGGTGCCGGCGCCAACCTGGCCCTGGCCTGCGACATCGTACTGGCCGCCAAATCCGCCAGCTTCATCGAAGCCTTCTGCAAACTGGGCCTGATCCCGGACACTGGCGGCACCTGGCACCTGCCACGCCTGATCGGCCACGCCCGCGCCACCGGCCTCGCCATGCTGGGCGAAAAACTGTCCGCCGAACGCGCCGAGCAATGGGGCCTGATCTGGAAAGCAGTCCCTGACGAAGAACTGATGAACGAAGCCATGGCCATGGCAAGGCACTTCGCCACCGCCCCGACCAAGGGCCTGGCCTTCACCAAGCATGCGCTGCAAGCCAGCTACGGCAATACCCTGGCCGACCAGCTGAAGCTCGAAGGCGAGATGATGCGCGAGCTTGGCTACAGCCACGACTACCGCGAAGGCGTGGACGCCTTCATCAACAAGCGCGCTCCAAACTTCAAGGGAGAATAAGCATGGCGGCTCTGGCGCAAGGCAGTGTCGTTGCCGTGATCGGCAGCGGGGCAATGGGTTCCGGCATCGCGCAGGTTGCAGCGGCTTCCGGCTATACGGTCAAGCTGTTCGACACCCGTGCGGAAGCGGTCGACAAGGCGATCGCCGATATCGGCAAGGTGTACGGCAAGCTGGTTGAAAAAGGCAAGATGAGCGCCGCCGACGCGGACGCCGCGCGCGCCCGCCTGCATGCCGTGGCCAGCCTGGGTGATGTGGCCGACGCGCGACTGGCGGTGGAAGCTATCGTCGAAAACCTGGACGTCAAGCGCAGCCTGTTCGCCGACCTGGAAGGCATCGTCGCCCACGACGCCATCCTGGCCACCAATACTTCCTCGATTTCCGTCACCGCCATCGCAGCCAAGCTGCGCAAGCCACAGCGCCTGGTCGGCATGCACTTCTTCAACCCCGTGCCGCTGATGGCGCTGGTGGAAGTGATCAGCGGCCTGGCTACTGATGCAGCAGTGGCCGAAACCGTGTACGACATCGCCATCGCCTGGGGCAAGAACCCGGTGCACGCGAAGTCCACCCCGGGCTTCATCGTCAACCGCGTGGCGCGTCCTTACTACGCCGAAGGCTGGCGCCTTCTGAACGAGCAGGCGGCCGACGCTGCCACCATCGACGCCGTGATGCGCGAGGGCGGCGGCTTCCGCATGGGCCCCTTCGAGTTGATGGACCTGATCGGCCACGACGTGAATTACTCGGTCACCGAATCCGTGTTCCGCGCCTACTATAACGACCCGCGTTTTACGCCTTCCGTGCTGCAGCAGGAGATGGTGAACGCCGGCTTCCTGGGCCGGAAATCGGGCCGCGGCTTCTACGACTACAGCGAAGGCGCCGCCGCACCACAGCCGCGCGCAGAGGCGCCGCAGCCGCTGCCGGAATACATCGGCTTCAGCTTCGAACCGGGCGAGCATACCGCCATCGCCACCGCCCTGATCGAGCGCATGAAGGCGCGCGGCATCAACGTCAACAAGCGTAACTCCGCAGAGGGCCACCGTTCGCACGAGGCGCCAGCCTTCCACTGCAACGGCGCCGCGATCTACCTGACCGACGGCCGCACCGCGACCCAGCGTGCGCGCGACGACAAGCATGACGACATGGTGCTGTACGACCTGGTGTTCGACTACGGCACCTCGCCGCGCATCGCCATCAGCTGCTCGGACCAGTGCAGCGAGCGTGCGCTGGCCGCAGCCATCGGCATGTTTCAGGCTGCGGGCTTTACCGTCACCCTCCTGGACGACGTGCCAGGCCTGGCTGTGATGCGCACCGTCGCCATGTTGGCTAACGAGGCGGCGGATGCCGTCAACCAGGGCGTGTGCAGCGCGCAGGCGGCAGACGTGGCGATGCAGAAGGGCGTCAACTATCCGCGCGGCCCGCTGGCCTGGGCGGACCTGGTGGGCGTCAAGCATATCGTGTCCGTGCTGGAGAACCTGGCAAGCAGCTACGGCGAGGACCGCTACCGCGTGTCGCCGCTGCTGCGCCGCCGCGAGCAAAGCGGAGCCCGGATCCATGCATAACCCCAAGATGCACCCGCAGGCCCTGGCCGAAGCGGCCGGCGCGGCCATGTTCGCGCGCGACGCCGCCAGCCAGGCCCTGGGTATGAAGTTGGTAGAAATCCGCCCCGGCTATGCGCGCATGACCATGCCGGTGCGGGCCGATATGCTGAACGGGCACCAGACTTGCCACGGCGGCTTTATCTTTGCGTTGGCGGATAGTGCTTTCGCATTCGCGTGCAACAGCCATAACCACACGACGGTTGGCGCAGGCTGCACGATCGACTACCTCGCCCCCGGGCGGATGGATGACTTGCTGACGGCGGAGGCGGTTGAACGCACGCTGGTCGGCAAGACCGGCATCTACGATGTCACCGTCTGCAACCAGGAGGGCAAGATGATCGCCACTTTCCGCGGCAAATCGCACCGCGTCGCCGGAGAGGTGGTTCCAACCCATAGCTAGTTGATGGAGGTAGCACCGTGGTCCAACGCATTCCCGCCCCTTCCGACCTGGAGCCGATCGAACGCGCCAGCCGTGACGAATTGCAGGCGCTGCAGCTTGAGCGCCTGAAATGGTCGCTGATGCACGCTTATGATAACGTGCCGCATTACCGCAAGGCCTTTGACGAGAAGGGTGTGCACCCGAACGACCTGAAGTCGCTGTCCGACCTGAGCAAGTTCCCGTTCACGGACAAGAAAACCCTGCGCGACAACTACCCCTTCGGCCTGTTCGCCGTGCCGCGCGAGAAAGTGGTGCGGGTGCATGCATCCAGCGGCACCACCGGCAAGCCGACCGTGGTCGGCTACACCCAGCGCGATGTCGATATGTGGGCCGGCGTGGTGGCACGCTCCATCCGCGCCGCGGGCGGGCGAGCCGGCGACATGGTGCACGTCTCCTATGGCTATGGCCTGTTCACCGGCGGCCTGGGCGCGCACTATGGCGCCGAACGCCTGGGCTGCACCGTGATCCCGATGTCCGGCGGCCAGACTGAAAAGCAGGTGCAGCTGATCCAGGATTTCAAGCCGTCGATCATCATGGTGACGCCGTCCTACATGCTGAACATCGTCGAGGAATTCCAGCGCCAGGGCCTGGACTGCGCCAAGTCTTCGCTGCAAGTCGGCATCTTCGGCGCAGAGCCGTGGACCAATGCCATGCGCGGCGAGATCGAACGGCGCGCAGGCATCGATGCGGTGGACATCTACGGCCTGTCCGAAGTGATCGGCCCGGGCGTGGCCAGCGAGTGCATCGAATCGAAAGATGGCCCGGTGATCTGGGAAGACCATTTCTACCCCGAGATCATCGATCCGGAAACCGGCGAGGTGCTGCCGGATGGCGAGGAGGGCGAGCTGGTATTCACGTCCCTGAGCAAGGAAGCGATGCTGGTCATCCGCTACCGCACGCGCGACCTTACGCGCCTGCTGCCGCCGACATCGCGCTCCATGCGCCGCATCGGCAAGATCACCGGCCGCTCGGACGACATGCTGATCATCCGCGGCGTGAACGTCTTCCCGACCCAGATTGAGGAACAGATCTGCAAGCTGCCCAAGCTCGAGCCGCAATACCAGCTCGTTGTGACCCGCGACGGCCACCTCGACAAGCTGGAAGTGCTGGTGGAACTGGGCGCCGGGCTGGCCCGCGCCGACGCCGGCGACGTGGCGCGCGAACTGGAACAACGCATCAAGACCAATGTCGGCGTGAGCACGACCGTCACGCTGGTTGGCGTGGGCGGCATCGAACGCACCGCAACCGGCAAGGCCAAACGAGTAATCGATAAACGACCTAAGGAATAACAATGACCGAAGCATTCATCTGCGACGCCGTTCGCACACCATTCGGCCGCTACGGCGGCGCATTGGCAGGCGTGCGCGCCGACGACCTGGCGGCAATCCCGATCGCAGCCCTGATGGCGCGCAACCCGTCCATCGACTGGAAGCAGGTGGACGACGTGTACTACGGCTGTGCCAACGGCGCCGGCGAAGACAACCGCAACGTGGGCCGCATGGCCGGCTTGCTGGCGGGCTTGCCGGTGGAAGTGCCGGGCAACACCATCAACCGCCTGTGCGGCTCCTCGCTGGATGCAGTCGGCATCGCAGCGCGCGCCATCAAGTCGGGCGAGGCGCAGCTGGTGATTGCAGGCGGCGTGGAAAGCATGACCCGCGCGCCTTTCGTGATGGGCAAGGCCGATAGCGCCTTCTCGCGCAGCGCCAAGATCGAGGACACCACCATCGGCTGGCGTTTCGTCAATCCGCTGATGAAGGCTCAGTATGGGATCGACTCCATGCCGGAGACGGCGGAGAACGTGGCCGAGCAATGGGCCGTGGCGCGTGCCGACCAGGATGCCTTCGCCATCCGCAGCCAGCAGCGCTGGGCTGCCGCCCATGCGGCAGGCTTCTTCAAGAGCGAGATCGTGCCGGTCACCATCCCGCAGAAGAAGGGCGATCCAAAAGTCATCGATACCGACGAACATCCGCGTCCGGACACGACGCTGGAAGCGCTGGCCAAGCTGAAAGGCGTGGTCAAGCCGGACGGCACGGTCACCGCCGGTAACGCTTCTGGCGTCAACGACGGCGCCTGCGCGCTGCTGCTGGCCTCCGCCGCGGCAGTCGACAAGTTCGGCCTGAAACCGCGTGCCAAGGTGCTGGGCATGGCGACCGCTGGCCTGGCGCCGCGCATCATGGGCTTCGGTCCTTCGCCGGCCAGCAAGAAGCTGCTGGCGCAACTGGGCATGACCATCGGGCAGATGGATGTGATCGAGTTGAACGAAGCCTTTGCCGCACAGGGCCTGGCCGTGACGCGCGACCTTGGACTGGCGGACGACGATGCCCGCGTCAACCCGAACGGCGGCGCGATCGCCATCGGCCACCCGCTGGGCGCTTCAGGTGCGCGCCTGGTCACCACGGCGCTGAACCAGCTCGAACGCACCGGCGGCCGCTACGCGCTGTGCACCATGTGCATCGGTGTCGGCCAGGGTATCGCCTTGGTGATCGAACGGGTCTGACCATGCCCTGCTACGAAATCAATGGCGTGCGGCCGGTAGTGCATCCGACCGCCTACGTGCACCCGACCGCAGTGCTGATCGGCGACGTGATCGTCGGCCCGCGCTGCTACGTCGCGCCGCTGGCATCGCTGCGCGGCGACTTCGGGCGCCTGATCCTGGAAGAGGGCGCCAATGTGCAGGATACCTGCGTGATGCACGGCTTCCCGGGCGGCGACACGGTCGTCGAGCAGGATGGCCACATCGGGCATGGCGCCGTGCTGCACGGCTGCCGCATCGGCCGTAACGCCTTGGTGGGCATGAATGCGGTGGTGATGGATAACGCGGTGGTGGGCGCCGAGAGTATCGTCGGCGCCGCCGCTTTCGTCAAAGCCGGCATGGAAATCCCTCCGCGCAGCATGGTGGTCGGTGCGCCGGCCAAGATCCTGCGCCAGGTCAGCGACAGCGAGATCGCATGGAAGACGCTGGGCACCGGCCAGTACCACGAACTGGCGGTACGCTCGATGCAGACGATGGTGGAGTGCCAGCCGGATACCGAGGCTGCACCGGGCCGCCAGCGCATGCAATGGGATACATCGCTGCCCATGCACCTGCATAAGCAAGCATTTGAAAAGAAATAACTGGAGACTACGAAATGGTACACACCCTGCAAAGTTTCATTGGCGGCCGCTGGCAAGGCAAGGAAGCGGCGACCGCGCTGCACAGCGCCCTGGATAACCGCGTCATCTACCACACCCACGCCGAACAGCTCGATTTTGCGGAAGCCGTGCATTACGGCCGCAAGACCGGCATCCCAGCCCTGATGAAGCTGGATTTCCAGACCCGCGCCCAGCGCCTGAAAGCGCTGGCGATGTACCTGATGGAACGCAAGGAAGAGCTGTACGCGATCTCGCACCTGACCGGTGCGACCCGCCCGGATAGCTGGGTCGACGTGGAAGGCGGCATCGGCACCCTGTTCGCCTACGCCAGCATGGGCAGCCGCGAGCTGCCGTCGTCGAACGTGCTGCATGAAGGCCCGGCCATGGCGCTGGGCAAGCGCGGCGGCTTCTCGGGCACCCACATCCTGGTACCGCGTGGCGGCATCGCAGTCCACATCAATGCATTCAACTTCCCGATCTGGGGCTTGCTGGAAAAGTTCGCACCATCCTTCCTGGCGGCCATGCCGTGCATCGGCAAGCCTGCCAGCGCGACTTCCTACCTGACCGAGGCCCTGATCCGCATGATCAACGATTCCGGCCTGCTGCCGGAAGGCTCGCTGCAACTTGTTATCGGCAGCACCGGCGACCTGCTGGACCGCCTGGGCGGCGCGGACGCGGTGACCTTCACCGGTTCCGCCGACACGGCCGCCAAGCTGCGCTCCAACCGCAACCTGATCGCCAATTCCGTGCCGTTCACCGCCGAAGCGGACTCGCTGAATTGCGCCATCCTGGCGCCGGACGTTACGCCGGACGATCCGGAATTCGACCTGTTCGTCAAGGAAGTGCAGCGCGAGATGACTACCAAGGCGGGCCAGAAGTGTACCGCCGTGCGCCGCATCATCGTGCCGCGCCAGCATGCCGATGCCGTGGCTGAAAAACTGCGCGAACGTCTGGCCAAGGTCGTGGTGGGCGACCCGTCAGTGGAAGGCGTGCGCATGGGCGCGCTGGCGTCGAAAGACCAGCAGCGCGACGTGGCCGAGCGCGTGGCGCAACTGGCGCAAGGCAATGAAATCCTGTTTGGCGGTGCGGGCGCGCTGAAACTGGTGGGCGAGGGTGTCGAGAACGGCGCTTTCTTCTCCCCGACCCTGCTGCTGTGCCGCAATGCGTTGAGCAACGACGCAGTGCACGACGTGGAAGCCTTCGGCCCGGTCAGCACCATGATGACCTACGACTCCATCGACGAGGCGCTGGAACTGGCCGCACGCGGCAAGGGTTCGCTGGTGTCCACGCTGGTGACCAAGGATCCTGCGACCGCCGCCTACGCGGTGCCGATTGCTGCTGCCTCGCATGGCCGCGTGCACGTGCTGGACCGCGAAGCATCGGTCGACTCCACCGGCCACGGCTCGCCGCTGCCGCAGCTGAAGCATGGTGGCCCTGGCCGCGCTGGCGGCGGCGAGGAATTGGGCGGCATCCGCGCGGTGCGCCACTTCCTGCAGCGCGCTGCGGTGCAAGGCTCGCCGACGATGCTGACCGCCATCACTGGCGAGTACGTGCGCGGCGGCGCCGTCAAGGAAGGCGATATCCACCCGTTCCGCAAGTGCTTCGAAGACCTGGAAATCGGCGACTCTCTGCTGACTCATCGCCGCACCGTGAGTGAAGCCGACATCGTCAACTTCGGCGGCATTTCGGGTGACTACTTCTACATGCACTTCGACGAGATCGCGGCCAAGGATACCCAGTTCGGCAAGCGCATTGCCCACGGCTACTTCGTGCTGTCGGCAGCCGCCGGCCTGTTCGTGTCGCCGGCGCCAGGCCCTGTGCTGGCCAACTATGGACTGGACAACCTGCGCTTCATCACCCCGGTGGCGATTGGCGACACCATCCGGGCCCGCCTGACCTGCAAGCGCAAGGTCGACCGCAACCGCACCGACGACAAGGGCCGCGGCCAGGGCGTCGTAGCGTGGGACGTGCAGGTGACCAACCAGAATGACGAACTGGTTGCCAGCTACGATATCCTCACCCTCGTGTCCAAACGCGCCTGAATCCGCAGTGCAGCCCAGCAAGCGGTACCGCCTGCGGCGCCGCTTGCTGCCAGAAGAAGAAGGATGCCCGGCATATCTGAGGAGCTATCCCCTTCGTCGCAGGCGAGGGCATTTGCTGCCATTAGCACCGCGAATGCTGCCAGTGCTGCCAGGGAGCCGCTGCCTGCGAAATATGCCCAGCTTCGTAGCCCCAGCTTGTTGGCGCGCTGGATCGCAAACGTGAACGGCAGCAGGCCGCCGACGAAGGCGGCAAGCCAGGCGAGGCCCAGAAAGGGGGCGGCCTTCGCGGCCGGGCCGGCGATAAGAGCGGGGAGGGTGCCGCAAACTGCTGCTGCAGTGACGGCGGCAAGGTATGCCACGCACGCATGGCGGAGTGTGATTTTGTTTTCCATGGCCAGCACTGTAGCGGGCCATTGTGCGTTCGGTATGAAGGCGCTGTGAAGCGCTGCTACACCATCAGGTACACGACGCCTGCAAATGCCAGTATGATCAGCGCCACGGCCGACCACTTCAACTTGTAATGGCGGGCATGGCAGCGCTGGCAAACGCGCATTTTCGCGCCGCTGCCACTTGCCAGCGGCAACTCTTCGTATGTATTCCAGTTGATTTCGGCAGCGCACAGCGCACACGCTCCACGCTCATTGCGCCGCCCGCCGCGCCATTGGCGCAGACGGTCCGTCACCAGCGCTGCGACCAGCAACGCACTAAATAGCAGGAACAGTATCTTCATAGTTTGCTGACTTTAGCACAAGCCAGCAGGCGCTACCCGCTGCCAGTCCTGCCAAGAACAGCATGGGGCCCAGCCGCACCAAATGGCGCGGCGAGTATGCGTAAGCCAGCAGCGGAAGAAACGCCATCGCGGTGAGTACTGCGCCGCCGATGAAGAAATATGGGCTGCGGATGCCGCGCCGTACGGCCAGCGTCATCGCGCCGGCATATGGCAGGACCGAGGCTGCGAAGGCCATGATCCAGGCCAGTACCACCGTGGCAAGCGGGAAGCGGAAGGTCTTGTCGCCGTTGACGGCCAAGTCCCATAGTTCATTGCCGGCGACGAAGGTGACTGCGGCGCAGCTTACCGCAAGAAGGTGGGCGTACATGACGCGCTGCGTGGAAGTAGAGATGTTCATGGCCCGCACTGTAGCGGGCCGGTATGCACTGCGTATGAAACGACGGTGAAGCCGGCGCTTATTTTCCGTCCTTCTTGAGATCGCTGTTCACCTTGGCGATGATCGCGCTTTCGTGCGAGGCCTGGCGGTCGGTAATGGCTTCAAGTGCAGATCCCGCAGCCTCGAGCCTGTTGAGGATTTCGTTCATCGTCGCGGAGCTTGCGTCGTCCTCGAAAAGAACCGTCTCTGAATCCTCGTCGACTGTCACGTGGCCTTTGTGCTCCTGCAGGAATTGCACCATCTGCCGCTGGGTAAGGAACAGGTTGCGGAAAGCCTCGCCGAAGTCTCCGGTAAAGGTGTAGAGCCCTTCCGTTTGTTTATCCAGCTCTTTGCGGAACGATTGGACTTTCGAGAATTCGCCTTGGGCGGCCCGCTGGCTGCGCTCCTTGATGGCATTATCCGTGTCCCTCAGCGCGACAGCCAGCAAATCCTCCGCCTTGCCGATCAGTTCGAATGCCTCCTCATGGTTTTGTCGGGTGACGATGTTCGGCGCCTTTGTCATATCGACATAGTTCAGCCGCTCCAGTTCCGTATTGAAGTGATAAAAGGCCAGCGCCATCTTTTGCGAACTGTCGCCGATGGCCCTGATCACCTGGTCCCATGGTTCGAAGTCAATCGTGCGGATCTGCACAGGACGTCCGGTTGTCGTCACTTCGCCAAGTTCCTTTTGCGTCTGCATGATCGCCGACACTGCGTCCGTGGTGAGTTGCATTTCGAGCTGCTCTCGAGTGTTGGCAGAAACTTTGCGCGTAAAGGTGGAAATCTTTGGCGCCAGTTCGGTGAATTTTCGCATCGCTGGTTCGGCCGACAGGCGGGCCACTATTTTCGACTCTTCGTCAGTGAGCGGTTCCGCTTTAGGGGCGTTCCCGCTTAAATCCGCGATGAAGATTTTCATCTGCTTGCGGTAAGCCGGATGGCGCAAAGTCTCGGCGACGCTGGCGGCGAGCGCTGGTGGCAAGAACTCCTTCAGGCCCGGAACCATTTTTGCAATGAGCGATTCTTTCGAATATTTGCGCACGTAATAGTCGCGCAGCGCGCGGTTGTAGCTGTCGTATTTGGACAGGTCGGCGTAGGCGATGGCTTCGTACACCGGCATCGTGGACAAAATGTCGTGCAGGTCGTTTTCATAGGCTGCAGCGGATGCGGCTGCCTGGGCTGTCTGCGCTGCGGTGGACTGTCCGGTTGCCGCCCCAGCTGGCTGTGCGGCCGCGGCGGCGGCCAGGGCCAGCAGCAGCGTGCTGGCGATGGATGTCATCTTCATTACGGTGTTCTTCTCGATTACTGGCGCGACAGCTCGTGCTGCGATGCCACGTGGTATGGGTTATCCAGCAGCCGTTTGTTGACGGCGCGCTGGAAATAAGTGCGTGCCTTGATTTTTTGTCCGCTGGCCAGAAGGTAGCGGCCGACGTAAAAATAGGTTTCCACCAGCCTCGCATCGATGCCGCTGGAAACATTGCGCGTGGCGCGCGTGATCATCTGTTCCGGCTCGGCTTTGCCGCTGAACATGGCACTGACCTCGCCCAGCCAGGCAGCATCGGCCTCGCCGACGGCATTTGCCACGGACGGCTTGCCGCCGGCAATTTGCAGCAGAACGGCGGCCCGCGCCTGTTCGGTGCGGTCCTCGTAGTGCGCCATCGCATAGCGGAAGTCCGCTTGGGCCGTGGCCAGCTTGTCCAGGTAAAGGCTGGCCATGCCGCGTGCCAGGAACACTTCCGCTTCTTCCGCACCGCGGGCGATTACCTTGTTGTAATCAGCCTCGCTTTCCTTGAAGCGGCCGAGCGTGAAGTTCACGTCCGCGCGGCAACGCAGTGCGATGCTGGAACTGGGCTGCAGCTGCACAGCGCGTGTAGCGTCCTTCAAGGCCTCGTCCTTGCGCCCCAGCCAGGCCAAGGCCACTGCGCGTTCGCACAGCGCCGGGACGGGGTCGCGGCCGCTGGCCTCGGCGCCGGCGATGGCGCGGCTGGTATTCGCTACCAGGATGGCCAGCCGCTCTTCTTCGGTTGGCAGCTTGGCAGGTACGGCAGGTGCGGCCACGGCCGGGGGAGTGCCGTTTGCGCCCACCATATCGGACTTGTAGGCATTGATCGAACCGGAGGCGGCGTCATTGAACTGCTGGACGTTCTTGGCATACTGCTGCATGTCCGCCGGCGGCACGCGGTCGGCCTTGATCGCCAGCTGGAAGTTGACATGCACCTTGTTCCGGTTGACCTCCAGCTTGCGCTGCAGCTTGAAGACGCTGTCATCGATCTCGCGCGTCGCCTTGGCTGGTGCGATATTGAACGCATCCGGCAAGCTCACCGTCAGGTCGTATTCCGCGCCGTTCGGGTAGCCGGGCACCGCCAGCGGATGGATACGGCGCGCCGTTCCCTGTGGCGCGAAGGTGTCCGCCATATTGCCCGGTATGTAGGGCATGTTCCAGCCTTCACCCGTGCGCATTTCGGAGAACAGGTTGGGCACGCTGTAGCGCACCTCTGCCACCAGCGTGTTGTTGACGCGGTCGTCCTCGATCTTTGGGTCGCCGGCAAGCTGCGCTTCGGGATAGCGGCGCGCCATGATCCCTTCGTATGCCTTGCGCAATTCCTGCTTGCTCATGCCGGCCAGTGCCACGCGCATTTCTTCCGCCATGAGGCCGGACATTTCGCTGCGCTGGACCAGTTCACCCGGCTTGGCGAACGCAGCAATGCTGAACTGCTCGCTGCGCCGGTTCACCATCGGTGCGGCGGGTTGCGGGATTTCGCTCAGTTTGTCGCTGCCCGGCTTGACCACCAGCACCAGGCGGCCGGCGTGGGACTGGCCCATCGCTTCGAGCTTGCCGTATTGGCCGCGGCGCGTCGGGTCCAGGTAATACTGCTTGCCATTCAGGGCCACATGGACGATGGCGTGATTGAAGACGATGGGCGAGGGCAGCAGGTTGGCCAGTCCCTTGTGGGTGCTGGTAGCCACAAGCACGGGATTGGCGTCGATGCCCAGCGCGCGCAGCATGGTGACGGCCAGCAGGCTCTTGTCCTTGCAGTCGCCGTAGCGGCGTTCCAGCACCTGGGCGGGCGGGAAGGGGCGGTGCGAGTTCTCGCCCATCGAGACCGACAGGTAGCGGATCTCGTTCTGCACATATTCCAGCACCTTGGCGACCTGTTCTTCCTTGGTCCTGGCGGCACGCGCACTGCGCAGCGGAGCATCCAGCACGCCTGCGGCGGTTTTGGCGCCAAACAAGTCCAGTGCCCAGTCGTTGACTGCGGCCCAGTCCTGGAAGTCGGAGAACTGCATCCAGCGTCCCTGCTCCACGTCATCCGGAACATACTGCTCCGGCGATATCGGCTCCAGTCCTGTTTCCTCGAAGCGCAGGATGCGGCGGCCGTCCTTGTTTTCGGCAGTCTGGCGCGGCATCTTTTCAGCGCTGGCGCCAACCAGGCGGTAATTGATGTAACGGTCGGCTGGCATATTGAGGATGATGCGGCGATAGGCCGACGGGTAGCCGGTATCCCAGTGGCCGTCCTGCAGGATGTGCTGGCCGAACACCGGATTCTGGCCGGTCACGCTGTATTCGTATTCCAGGGTGTCGCCGACGCGCAGGTCGGCCACCACGACCTGCGCAGTGACGCTGCCGTCGTAGATGCCATGCTCCAGGTTGCGTTCGCGCTGCAGGAAGCGGATATCGGCGCTGGCCGTCATGTCGATGACCTGTGTGCCGCGGTGAATGGCGACCTTGTGCAGGTACAGGCGCTGGTAGTCGGGCTGGAAGTCGATCGGGATCTGCGCCAGTCCTTCCAGGCTGGAGGACTGGTGCGCAATGGCCGCGCGGCGCACGTAGTAGTGGCTGGTGTCCGCCACGTAGATCTGCAAGTCGGCGAAACGCATGCTGGCAGTTTCGCCTTTGACCGGCGCTGGCAGCGTAGCTAGCCGCTCGACCCAGTTTGGCAGTGGCGCACCGCGCTCGAACGAACGCTCGGCTTGCGGCGCGCTTTGTTGGGCGGGCAGGGGTTGGGTCGGAGTGGCAGCGAGGGCATAGGGCGACGCGCACAGTGCGGCCGCAAGGGCGAGGCGGACCGCCAGCCGCCCCGGAGTGAGTCGAAACATCTTGATTGTCGTGTTATCAATAAGGGATGCAAGGCTTGCAATAACCCCTACAATAGCACAATTGCCTTACGGCATCGCTAGCCAGGCCTCAAACGGCCTGCAATCCGAATGGATCGTCGATCGAGTGGGACGGTTTGGTGAACCAGCGCGGGCCGTCTTCCGCCATGTAGAAGTGGTCTTCATGGCGCACGCCGAATTCACCCGGCACGACGATCATCGGTTCGTTCGAGAAGGTCATGCCGACGTCCAGCGGGGTCTTGTCGCCGCCAACCAGGTAAGGCCATTCGTGGATGTCCAGGCCGATGCCGTGGCCGGTGCGGTGCGGCAGGCCTGGCAGCTTGTATTCCGGGCCGAAGCCGGCCGCCTGCAGCGAGCGGCGCGCGGCCATGTCCACTTCTTCGCATGGCACGCCCAGGCGGGCTGCTTCGAACGCGGCCTGCTGCGCGGCCTTCTCGGCGTTCCACACGGCGCGCTGGCGCTCGCTCGCTTCACCGTACACGTAGGTGCGGGTGATGTCGGAAATGTAGTTGTGCAGCTTGCAGCCGGTGTCGATCAGCACCGTGTCGCCTTGCTTCAGCGTCTGTACGTACGAAACGCCGTGCGGGAAGGAGCTGGCAACGCCGAACAGCACGATCACGAAATAGGAACCGGCTGGCGCGCCGACCTTGCGGTGCGCCTTGTCGATGAAGTCCGCCACTTCAGTGGTGGTGATGCCTTCGCGCAGGATGCTGGCGGTGGCGATATGCACGGCCAGGGTCATGTCCTTGGCGCGCTGCATCAGGGCGATTTCGGCTTTCGACTTGCGGGTGCGGCAGTGGGCTGTAACCTGGCGCGCATTCTCCAGCGTGTAGCCTTCGGCCAGCGGACGGATGCCGTCGAAGATGAAGAAGGCAGCGCTTTCGTCGATGCCGATGCGTGGCGGCTGTGCGGTGTTCGGCACAATGCCCATTTTTTTCAGGACTGCGATGAACAGGGCATAAGGGCTCTCGTGCTCGTGCCAGCAGTTGACCGCACCTTCCACCAGCATGAAGTCCTGCAGGGTGTTTTCTTCGAAAGCGGGGGCGATGTATTCCACAGCGCCGCTGGCAGGCAGGATGGCGCCGACCATGCGTTCGCTCGGGTACCACCTGGTGCCGGTGAAGTAGAGCAGGCTGGAACCCGCATTGATGTAGATGGCCGCGATGCCTTGCTGGCGCATGAAGGCTTGTGCCTTTTCGATGCGTGCCAGGTGTTCATCCTTGCCGATCGGCGTGGCGCCGGCCGTCATGTCCGACAGCGATGCCAATGCTTCTTCGATAGTCTTGCCGCCAATACCAATGCCCATGCTGCCCTCCTTAAAAAACAAGGGGAACATCATAGCACCGCAAAGAGGGAAAAAAGCCGGTTATGCAGCTATCGTATTCGGGGATGACGATAGCCGCATACCGGCCAGGATGATGAAGCTGAAGTTTACTGAACTTGCACGCTTACCTTGTCAACAACGAAGGAAGTCTGCAGCGAATAGTCTTCCGTCATGTTGAAGTGGATGCGCACGGTCTGGCCTTTGTATGGCAGCAGGTTGAAGGTGCGGATCTGGTAGCCGCTGGCAGGCATGGTGTTGTTGTAAGTCGCCAGGGTGCCCAGGGTCGTGCCGGAACTGTTCTTCACGGACACGACCATCTTGTCGTACACGGTGCTGCCGGTTTCCGCCGTGTCGATATGCAGCGCGAACGACAGGGTTGCCGCCGTTGCGGTCGCTGGAATGGTCACGGTCTGGTACAGGGTTTCGGTAGCGGTGGTGCCGTTACCGCCCAGCCATGCGAAGCGCGAGCCTTCGTATGCAGTCTGGCCGCTGTAGTTGCCGATCACGCCAGTGCTGCCGGCCCATGGCGTGGTGCCGGACTCGAAGCCGCCGTTGACGATCAGCTCGCTCTGCGGAGGAGTCGTGCCCACGGTCAGCGTGGCGTTGTTCGAGGTCGCGGTCTTCGCCGGCGACGAAGAGTCGCTGACGATGGCCTTGAACACGGCGCCGTTGTCGGCGGCCTGCGCGGTGAACGAGTAGGTTGCCGAAGTAGCGCCCGAGATCTGGGTGCCATTGCGATACCACGCGTAGCTGTAAGGCGCTGTGCCGCCCGTTGCGCCCACGGTGAAGGTGGCGGTGCCGCCTGGCGCCACCGTCACGTTGTTAGGCTGCGTCGTGATCGTGACGGTGTTTGGATTGGACTCGTCCACGTCGGCGCCGACGTTGATTGCGGCATAAGCGCGCTTGACGGCGGTCGATTCAGGGCTGCCCACGCCGTACAGCTGTTCAGCCGACTCGATCATCTTCAGGCGCGCGTTGGCGTAGTTGGTCGATGCGGTGAACTTGGTGGTGTTGGCCTTGAACCAGATGCGGAACGCCTTGTCGCTGCCGATACCGGTCATCGCCAGCGGCTGCTTGTTCAGGTAAGAGCTGTACATCTCGCTCGAAGACGAGGAGTTGGAGCCGTTCGCCAGGAAGTAGAACATGCGGTTGTTCGGGCCCGACGAGTAGTGCACGTCGATATTGCCCAGGGTGCTGCTCCAGGCATCGCGCGACGCACCATCCTTGGATGGCTTCCACATCCAGCGCAGCGGCTGGCCGTTCTTGGCGATCTCCTTGCCCATCATCCAGTCGTTGCCGGTCGGGATGGTGGTGCCGGTGCCGCCCGCGCGGGCATAGGCTTCCACCATTTCGCCGGTGATGTCGGAGTTCGACTCATTCAGGCCGCCGGACTCGCCGGAGTAGGTCAGGTTGGAAGTGGCATCGGTCACGCCGTGGCCCATTTCGTGGCCGATCACGTCGATCGAGCCCAGGCTGTAGAAGCTGGAGCCGTCGCCGATGTACATGCACTTGCAGCTTGGGTCGAAGAAGGCGTTGTCGTAGTTGTTGTCGACGTGGACGGCAATGTAGGTGGCGGTGTTGTTGCCGTCCAGCGAGGACCAGCCCATCACGTTCTTCAGCGTGTCGTAGGTGTTCATCAGGCCCCACAGCGCGTTCACTGCGGCAGTCTGGCCGTTGGCGTTGGTGGTGCTGCCGCCGCTGATGTACTGCTGGCCGTCGCCCCAGGTATTGGTGCTGTTGGTGTAGATCGAGCCGGGGCTTGGGTTGTTGGCCGAGGAGTGGTTGGCGTTAGTGATCGCCATGCCGCCGTAGGTGCCGCCTACGCCGCGCGAAGCGTCCAGCATCTTGTAGGTGGAGCCGGACAGGGTGGTGTTGATCGGCACGTCGCCGTTGTACTGGCTGTGGCCAACGCCAACCACGGTCTGCAGGGCGTTCCACTGCTTGATGACGGCGCCGGTCTTGGCGCTGATCACGGTGTCGCGGAAGACCGGACGCCCATCCTTGTTCATGCGGGTCTTGACCAGGTAGGCCAGTTCGTAATGATCGACCACTTCTTCCACGTCAGTCGCGTTCAGTGCGCTTTCGGCCTTGTTGGCAGCGGCTGCGGTGCGCTGGGTCTTGACCACTGGCCAGATCAGCAGCTCGGCTTCCGGCTTGATGCGGTGCTGGGTGCCTGGCGTGCGCGATACAGCGACGCGGATCGCTTCGTCGGCGCTAAAGGCTGCGAAGGTTTCGGGAGCGCCTTTGCCGGCGGCCTTGGCGGCGCGTGAAGCGTCCAGGCCATCGCGGCGGTCGGATGCGGACTCGCTCACGACATTGCCGTTTTCATCGGTGACTACGACAGACTCGGACCCGAACACGCGCAGGCCCTGGAAGGTGTGGTCGGCGCGCACGATGCGCTGGCCATTGACGCCCGGGTGCTGTTCGCGCAGCTTATATCCATGGTCGCTATCGAGGCCGGCTGCGGCACGCAGGGAGTCCAGGCGCGAGACCAAGTTCGTTTTGGCTTCAACGCTCATCGGCTGAGCTGGAGAGGCCATCAAGGTTTCTGGCAGGACGCCTGCGAATGCAGGGGCGAACGAGGCGGCTACAGCTGCGGCCAACAGGCTTTTGCGAAGTTTCATCGACTCTCCTTGGGAACTTGGGTTGGTGGGGAGAGACGAAGTTATGCCTGTTTTTTGTGCAAGTCAAAAAACTTGTGAAATGAGTCAGTTTTACAGAATTTGTATATTTTTAGACAATAGATTACATGCCTATAGTCACACAAAAGTAACAGGGGCGGCCGTGTGGCCGCCCCTGTGTCACTGCTGAGTTACCGCGGATTACTGCACTTGCAGGCTGACTTTATCAACCACGAAGGACGTCTGCAGCGACGAGTCTTCGGTCATGTTGAAGTGCAGGCGCACGGTCTGGCCTTTGTAGGGCAGCAGGTTGAAGCTGCGGATCTGGTAACCGCTGGCGGCATTCGCGTTGGAGTAGGTCGCCAGGGTGCCCAGGGTGGTGCCGGAAGAGTTCTTCACGGTCACGACCAGTTTGTCGTACGCGGTGCTGCCCGATTCCGCGGTGTCGATATGCAGCGCGAACGAGAAGTTCGCCGACGTTGCGGTCGATGGGATGGTCACGCTCTGGTACAGGGCTTCGGTAGCGGTGGCGCCGTTACCGCCCAGCCATGCGAAGCGGGTGCCTTCGTAGGCGGACTGGCCGCTGTAGTTGCCGATCACACCGGTGCTGCCAGCCCATGGGGTGGTACCGGACTCGAAGCCGCCGTTCACCACCAGTTCGGATTGCTGGGTGGTGCCCACGGTCAGGGTCGCGTTGTTCGACGTCGCGGTCTTCACCGGCGACGACGAATCGGTCACCACGGCCTTGAACACGGCGCCGTTGTCCGCGGCCTGCGCGGTGAACGAGTAGGTGGCCGAAGTGGCGCCCGAAATCTGGGTGCCGTTGCGGTACCACTTGTAGCTGTAAGGCGAAGTGCCGCCGGTTGCGCCCACGGTGAAGCTGGCGGTGCCGCCTGCTGCCACGGTGACGTTGTTCGGCTGGGTGCTGATCGACACAGCGCTGCCTGCGCCGGCTTCGTCGACGTCGGTGCCTACGTTAATTGCAGCGTAAGCGCGCTTGACGGCGATCGATTCAGCGCTGCCCACGCCGTACAGTTCTTCCGCTGCCTGCAGTACCTTGTTGCGTGCGTCGGCATAGTTGGTCGATGCGGTGAACTTGGTGGTGTTGGCCTTGAACCAGATGCGGAAGGCCTTGTCGCTGCCGATACCGGTCATCGCCAGCGGCTGCTTGGTCAGGTACTGGCTGTACATCTCGCTCGAGGACGAGGAGTTGGAACCCTTGGCCAGGAAGTAGAACATGCGGTTGTTCGGGCCCGAGGAGAAGTGCACGTTCAGGTTGCCCAGGGTGCTGCTCCAGGCGTCCTTCGACGAGCCGTCCTTGGATGGCTTCCACATCCAGCGCAGCGGCTGGCCGTTCTTGGCGATTTCCTTGCCCATCATCCAGTCGTTGCCGGTCAGCGGGATGGAAGTGCCGGTGCCGCCCGCGCGGGCATAGGCTTCCACCATTTCGCCGGTGATGTCGGAGTTCGACTCGTTCAGGCCGCCGGACTCGCCGGAGTAGGTCAGGTTGGAAGTGGCATCGGTCACGCCGTGGCCCATCTCGTGGCCGATCACGTCGATCGAGCCCAGGCTGTAGAAGCTGGAGCCGTCGCCGATGTACATGCACTTGCAGTTCGGGTCGAAGAAGGCGTTGTCGTAGTTGTTGTCGACGTGGACAGCGATGTAGGTGGCGGTGTTGTTGCCGTCCAGCGAAGACCAGTTCAACACGTTTTTCAGCGTGTCGTAGGTGTTCATCAAGCCCCACAGCGCGTTCACTGCGGCAGTCTGGCCGTTGGCGTTGGTGGTGCTGCCGCCGCTGATGTATTGCTGGCCGTCGCCCCAGGTGTTGGTGCTGTTGGTGTAGATCGAGCCGGCCTGCGGGTTGGATTCCGGCGAGTGGTTGGCGTTGGTGATCGCCATGCCGCCGAAGGTGCCGCCGACGCCGCGGGTGGAGTCCAGCATCTTGTAGGTGGAGCCGGACAGGGTGGTGTTGATCGGCACGTCGCCGTTGTACTGGCTGTGGCCGACGCCGACCACGGTCTGCAGGGCATCCCACTGCTTGATCACGGCGCCGGTGGTGGCATTGATCACGGTGTCGCGGAAGACCGGGCGGCCATCCTTGTTCATGCGGGTCTTGACCAGGTAGGCCAGCTCGTAGTGGTCGACCACGTCTTCCACGTCCATTGCGTTCAGTGCGCTTTCAGCCTTGTTGGCAGCGGCTGCTGTGCGCTGGGTCTTGACCACTGGCCAGATCAGCAGTTCGGCTTCCGGCTTGACGCGGTGGGTCTTGCCGGCGGTGCGCGAAACAGCGATGCGGATCGCTTCATCGGCGCCGAAGGCTGCGGTGGTTTCAGGAGCGCCCTTGCCGGAAGCGACGGCTGCGCGCGAGGAATCCAGGCCATTGCGGCGGTCGGAAGCGGACTCGCTGACGATGTCGCCGTTTTCGTCGGTGACGACGACGGATTCAGAGCCGAACACGCGCAGGCCCTGGAAGGTGTGGTCGGCGCGCAGGATGCGCTGGCCGTTGGCGCCAGGATGCTGCTCGCGCAGCTTGTAGCCATGTTCGCTGTCCAGGCCAGCGGCGGAGCGGCGCGATTCCAGGCGCGCAGCCAGGTTGGCCTTGGCTTCCAGGCTCATCGGCTGGGCCGGCGCGGCCATCATGTTTTCTGGCAGGACGCCTGCAAATGCGGGGGCGAAAGAGGCGGCTACTGCTGCAGCCAGCAGGCTTTTGCGAAGTTTCATCAGCTCTCCTTATGAGCGTTGGGGTTTAGGGAGAGCGGGAAGTTATGCCTGTTCTTTATGCAAGTCAAAAAAGTTGCAAAATAAGTCGGTTCTACACTTTTTGTTCAGTTTTAGACATTTGATTACATTTGGGTGGTTCCTTAACTAGCTCTCCTCGTGACGAAATGGCGCACGATTGGGGCGATTTGTAGGGAAGTTACAACGAAATAGAGGGGTTTTTCTAGTTTCGTGTTTGACGCAACACAAATATGTATCAAATTGTCACACTCATGTTGCACTAGTTGAATTTTGCGTTTTACACTAGCCCGTCATTTGTTTGACGTACTACTTAGTGAGGGCGCATCACTCATGTTGTCTATATCTACCAAAGTCGAAAGGATCGTCACGGAGTCGCCCTTCCTGAGCGAAGGTCTGCGTCGTGGCTTGATCAACCTGTCGGAACTGGCGCGCCAGCTGCAACCGCAGCTCCAGAACGACCTGTGGAAGCCTGTTGGCCAAGCGGCCGTGGTCATGGCCTTGCGCCGTGTGGCCGGCCGCCTGCCGGACAAGGATGCACAGGAACTGGTACTGGCCCAGCAGTCCGGCCAGCTGACCGCACGCACCGACCTCGTCGAGTTCACTTTCCGCCGCTCGGACCGCATCGATGACTGCCACCGCCAGCTGCTGGAGCGCTCGGGCACCGGCCATGGCCTGTACCTGACCGTGACCCGCGGCAGCGAAGAAATCGTGGTGATCTGCAGCCGTCCGTTCATTGGCCTGGTCGAGCAGATCTTCGCCGGCGAACGCCTGTTGGCGCGGCTGGAGAACCTGAACGCCGTCACGCTGCAGCTGACCGCCGATTCCTGGCGCACGCCGGGCATCTACCATGCCATCCTGAAGAAGCTGGCGTGGGACAAGGTCAACCTGATCAACCTGATCTCGACCCACACCGAACTTACCCTGCTGCTG
>Ga0307408_100000141_pt1 | contig 80201 bp, 68 predicted proteins | sample 322Cmetagenome_FD_202116 | JGI IMG/M metagenome (GOLD analysis project Ga0307408, IMG submission 202116) | Maize rhizosphere microbial communities from greenhouse at UC Davis, California, United States - 322HYB-C-3 | ecosystem: Host-associated > Plants > Roots > Rhizosphere > Soil | place... | reverse complement strand
CAAAAGGGAAATTGTAAATAATGGAAATGATCGCATCTATCAAAGTTAATGAAGATTGAAAATCATTCAATGCACGGAAATGGGATTGTCCTGTAATTGTCCTGTAGGGGCGAATAATGATCCGCCCCTACCAAACAATGAACTAGGATGTTCTTTGCAGAATAACCTTTCCGCTGATCCATTTCTCTCCCTGAGGATAACGGATAAGGTAAATTCCTGTTGCGTATTGACTCAAATCGACTTGCATAACGCGATTCGCTTCAATTTTTCCGATGATCTGCAGCACTTTTCCGCTGAAATCAGTAATGTATAATTCTTCGATGTCAGCATCTGAAACAATGTTCACTATTCCGTTGGTTGGATTCGGATAATAGCTCCACGTAATGTGAACCGGATCAGGAATTACGTTTCCGAGTGAATCTTTGTCCGGAACAGAATCTGTTGATGCCACACTATTTGTATCAGGTACCTCGACAATTGAATCCGGGATTTCCATTCCGATATCAGGAAGCTGCTGATCGCAATCCGGCATATAAGTATAGCTTTTCAAAATACGCACTACCAGGTCATTCAGTGTTTCGACATCATACTTGTCTGTTGATGGCTCAATATGGTATCCGCCAATTCCGCTGTGGTTCGTCAGGAAAGTGTAAGTTCCGTTTGTACCCAAAGCAAGAGTTCGCATTAAATATTCCGTGCTTTTGTTGATCCCGCTTGCACCAATCGGAACTATACGGATTCCTTTTTCGGCAGCCTGACCGATCAAGCGTTGTAATTTTGCCTGGATCTCAGGATTGTTATGCGGAGGCGCATCAAGGATCAGGAACAAAATTCGGGTTCTTGCTTCTGCGCTCCATGAAAGTGTATTGATAGCCGTATCAAGCGCATCTTCAACGGCTTCTTCATAATCACCACCGCCTCCGGCATATTGTTCATCAATATATGCAACAGATTCTGTAAGTACACGATTGAAATCCATTTTACGCGTGTGGTACAATTCATTCACACCTTTATCCCGGTAGAATACATTTGCAAAACGGAAGTTCAAGGAATTACTGATTTGCTTCGATTTGTAAACAATATCATTCATCTCCGCTTTCAGGTAATTCAATTCATCCCCCATTGATCCCGTAGCATCAACAACAAAAGCAATATCAACTACTTCGGTTTGTTCACATTGAACTTGCAACGCCAAATGGTTCAACGATTCTTCAAAGGCAGTAACTTTTTCAACCGTTTTTACCTGTCCTTTGTACTCCACTTTGAATGAAAGTGCTGCTTTCACTTCCGGAGTTTCATTTTTGATGGTCAACCAGCATTCCGCTTTCCCGGTATTGTCTGTTCTGGTCACGAAACGGGAAGTTCTGCCTTCCATTAATGTCACCTTGGCATCAGCCAATGGCAAACCTGTTGTACTTTGCAACATGAGGGTATATCTTCCTTTCGGGGCGATGTTCCATGAACTTTGGTAAGTTGCCAGTTCGGCATTGGCAATGTCCTGCCACAACTTCCATTTGGAAAAATCATTGATCTCGCCAGCAGTTAATGCTCCGCTTGTTCCTATGTTCTTTTGTCCAACCGGAGGTTCACCCAAAATTCCATGAGTCAGTGGCGCAGTACCAATTGCTTTCCGGACTTCAAGAACTTCGCCGTCACCTTCATCACGGCTTGAACCGGTACTGTAGGAGTAAGAATGAGTTGTTCCACCGGTAACAGTAGTTAAACCCATGCTATTGACAACAGGAGCAGTTTCCAAAACTTTTGGTGCATACTGCTTTTTGGCTTTATCAGCTTCGGCTTTAAAATCATTTACCTCATCAGACTTTACGACGATCTCTTTGGTGATAGGTTTGTATCCCGAATAATTCACAACACAAGTGTATTTACCTGAATCAAGCGGAATATGGAAATTTCCCATTCTATCCGTAATCACGGAAGCAACAAGTTTTCCATTGGAATAAACATCAACATTTCCGTAACTCAACGCCTCTTCAGATTCAGCTGAACTGAAATTTCCATTAAGCGATTGTGAGTAAGAAACGAGATTAAACAGAAGTACTATTAGAAGTGTAAGTTTCGTTTTCATATGGGTTGCATTTGAAATTCCTAACCTCTTACAACCCTTTTTTGATTTGGTTCAATCCACCGAAAATTCTTCCTCTTTTTTCTTTTGATTTTGATCTTTCAACTTCTTGAAAGTCTCATTCAGCTTGGTATTTTTCTTTTCCTTGGCCTTTTTCTCCTCTTCCGGGTTCACGGCCTCATTTTCTCCGAAATTCATCTCAAGAACTTCCCGCTGTTTGTTCTTAGGCTGATATGCTTTTACAGTTGTGTCTTTCTTGAACAAACCCATTTCAGATTTCAGCATCGACATCGTTTCATTCTTAACAGCTTCCCGGTTTTCCCTTGCCTGCTCTTGCTTCGACTGTTTGTCCCATTCAATGATCGGATCGTCCAAATCTCCGTACATACGCACATAAACTTTTACCCCGGTTCCATCGTCTTCCACAATTCCGAATTCGGATTCGTCCTTTTTCTGCTTCAGATCACGGAAACGGAATGCAAAACGGTAATCGATCTGGTTGCTGAAAGAATGTGTTCCCTCAGTAGTAATATCCAACGCCGAAGAGTGAATCTCCATTTTCGGAATATAGATCTTGCTGTTTTTTATGGAAATAGTGTTCTCAAGCGTTTCAAACTTGATATTGTCCAGTTTACCTTCCAAGGCCTCAACATCGCGTTTTTTAAGGATCATTCGCGTTTGCGGTGTCTTTAGATCGGCAGTTAGCGCTTTAAACGTGCTCACATTTTTCAAACTTCCGTTGAACACCTTGATCTTCATATCCGCATTAATATGTTCTTTGACAATTCCTGAATTGAAGGTAAACGGAGCTGTCATGACCATTCCAACGTCTGCTCTTCCGCTTATGTTTGCAGCGGTAATTACCTCCTGGTCGAAATTATTCCACTCCTTAAATAACGGTTTGAACTGGATATCACTTGAATGCAGGTTGCTGGTCATTACAAAGTATTCCGGAGATGTTTCCGCAACATGAACGGTTCCCGAAACGCTGGCATCTGCCGAACGGCCAAACAATTGATTAATGACAATCTCTCTTGAACCAACATCCATGTTTCCATGAAGATCTTTGAAAACATGGTCATCCAGTTTCAAATTCCAAACATCGAGCACTACAGAACCTTCGATCATGTCCGGAAGCATGAATTCCTTTGGTTTATAATTACCGTCAACTTCATTAATGGTTACTGAATTCGTGAAATCAGCAAGATCAATGTGACGTGAATCAGTAGTTACATCCACGCTAAGATTAGTACGGTTTTGCAGGAAGCCGTCAATATTGTTGAAATAACCGTTGAGTTTCAGATCCGAGCTCGCCAGACGTACCTGGCAATTTTCCAGGGCGGCCTCAGTCCTGTTGAGAATCAAAAGTCCATTAATCTTTTCAAAGACCCGGGAATCGTTTTCCAACTGGAAGAGGGCATTATTGAACTTTGCGGAACCACTACCTTCCACAATTTCAATCTCAGGCTGGTTCTCTACGAAAACCGTTTTCAGATCGAATTTCGTTTTCAGTTTCACGTTCCCGTTTACCTTCTGCATTTTAGGGAAATGGAACAATGCGTGCAGCATTCCCAGGTCCACAGCCCCATTGGCATTTCCACGGTATCGGGGTGCGCTGAAATTATCTATGCGACAGTTCCCGGCAAAAGCCCCGGAAGCAGAATTAAAATTGATTTTCTTCAATGAAAGCCATTCCTTTCCTTTTCCTGCAAGAGTGGAGTATTCCCCCTCTAAATTCAGAGAAGAAATGGTAATGTTATTTTCCGGCTCGGTAAGTCTCCCTTTCTTGATCCTGAAATCACAATCTATTTTTGGCGACGATTCTGTTTTCAGTTCATTATCGAAGACAAGGCTGAAATCTACACTGCCTGAACCACGGAATTTATCGATTTCATCGACTTCTTTAGCTGTGAGATTATTGGCAACATCCTGCAGGTTCAGGTTCTTAGCTTTAACTTCGGTATGCACTTTCTTCGGATCAACCAATAGTGAAAAACTGAAAGGAAGATTTGCCAGAAGCACTTCACCATCCGGAATACTCACGGTTCCTTTGTCATTGTCCACGTGCACGGAACAAGAAGTTTCTGCATGCTGGTTTACAACAAACGGGATCAGACCATTTTGTAAGCGGTTAATTGTGAGACTGGCTTCTGTTTGCACATCGAATTTAGTTGCGTCAAATTCACCTTCCAACCGAGCTTCGTGTATGTAAGTTGAATACAACTGTTCTGCTTTTTTATTGGAATAGGTAAACTTTATGTTCTCGAGTTCAATTCCACGCAGTTTCACTTCAAAATCCGAGGGTTCATCACTTTCTGATTCTTTGAGAATGTCGTAATTAACCGCCCCGTCTTCAAACACTTTCAGGTGAACATTTGCATCCGTTACCTCCAGGCCTTTAACATGGTAATCATCGTTCCAGATGTCCCATGGGCTGAACTTAATACGAATTTGCTCAGACTGAAAAAGCGTATCAACAGAAGTACTGTTCGGAACCGCATCCTGAATGAAAACACCGTTGAAATCAATAGAAATATTAGGGAATGTAGCCCAGAAAGTAAGATCGATCTTGTCTACTTTCACTTCTGATTTAAGGTTTTTGTTAAGTTCCTTTACCGTGTAGTCAATAATCTCATCCTTGTAAACTACAAGCAATATACTGATGATCACCATTAACGTAAACGTTATGGAGAGCAACCAAATCATTGTCTTCTTGAGGTAACGCCAAAATACCTTCATACTACAAAATTACAGCGACATTCAAGCGCTTTTCAGTTAAAATCAAGAAGTAATCAACTATTCATTTTTAATTGTTTAAGAGATCCTGTCCGTTCGGCAGACAGGCGTAAAGAATAAAATGGTTGTTCACCCGGTTTGGTTACAAGAAAAAACAAAAAATCCCCCGGCACTTCGACTACGCTCAGTGACCGGGGGATTCGTTTTATTTATATTCTAGTTTATGGTCTTTTCAATGGCGCCGGAGCTGATTTCACTGGTGCCGGGGTACTCGCAGGTTTTGGAGCCGGAGTTGAAACAGGTTTCGGCGAAGGCGTAGACACTGGTTTCGGACTCGGTGTGGAAACCGGCTTAGGAGAAGGAGTTGAAACAGGTCTCGGTGTAGAAACCGGTTTTGGCTCTGGACTCTTTGTTGTAGTTGTACCCGAAGAAGAACTTGGAGTTGAAGTAGGCTCAGATTCAACCGGACGATTTACTCTCCATGGTTTTTTCTCAGGTTCTACAGCAGGTTCGTACGGATTCGGTTCTTTTCTTGGAGTAACAGCTGTCCCGTTACCGTTTCCTTCGCGAATTGTTGGCTCAACAGAAGTTGGTTCAGATGAAGTTCCTGTACCGATAGGTTGTGCAGTACCTCCCTGAGACTGAAGAGTCGCCTGTCTTCCGGTTGTTGATTCAAGTCCCGGAGATGTTGTTCCGCTTCCTGTTCCTGTACCCGGATTTAATGTAGAACCCATCGGAGATTTGATTCTTCCTGAAGGATTTACATTAGGCGTTGGATTGGTAACAGGCGTTGTAATTGTACCTGTTGATGCCACCGGAACTCTTGGTTCAGGAGTTGGAGCGATATTCAAATATCCGTTATCGTAGATACACGCATTCAATGCTGCACCTGTGAATCCCTGACGCTCACAATTTCTGCGCGCTCTGTCACGGTCGGATTGTGGTAAATCGCCAATTGTTTGATGAACACGAGGGAAAGTAATGTCGGTAAACGACGTTGTACTTTGACCGAAACCGTAATCAAACAGAGATTCAGGTTGTGAAACACGCCACTGATTTGCATAATCCTGAGCAAGGTAAGACAAATACTGACGTTCCATCGCCTGGCTTGTTGGGTCATTGGATGCAAAAACGCCTGTATTCATGTTCGGCATTCTTCCGTTTACATCAAAATCATCACTCTGACGACCATTAGCATTTCCAAGAACTCCGAAATACGTATCGTTACAAGGGAAAATCTCCACTGCAACGTTTACGAAATCACCTGAACCGAATACTCCGCGATCCAATTTCACACGTTCACCTGTAGGCCATGTTACGATATAATCACTGCGAGTTGCTGTAATTGTTCCACCATGATTAAGGAAGTAAGTTCCGTTCTCAATGTAAATCGCTTGTCCGTCAACACGGAAAGGAGTTGAGCGGTTTCCATCAGGGAAAGTAGAAGCATAATAACAAACTCTGTCGCCGTTCACCCACATAGCAACTGCACTGTTCAGGGAAACAGATTCCCCTTCAGCGCGTTGACGCGTCTGAACATTAAAATGTCCGCTTTGAGATTTCACCAATGTAAACTCACCTACAGTCTGGAACGAAAAATTAGCACCATCGAAAGAGGTCAAGTGCGGATCACCGTAAGTTCTTCCCTGTACGGAAGAACAAGCAGGACGTCTTACGAATTGATTAATGGTGTTCCAGCGAGTTCTTGATGCACTATCAGCGGAATTTGTGTTGTTGGTCACAATACTCTGAACGTTGTTGCGAACATTCGAAGGCATTGCCATATACATCTCGGAAGGTGTATAATTTTCAGGAAAATTTCTGTCGGGAACCTGGCCGTTGGTACTCATAGCTTCCATACTTTGAGCCAGCCATTCGCCACGAACCTTGTCCCAATTGGTCAACTCCGTTCTCACGCTTGCAAACTGACCGTCGAAAGAGTTAGTTTGGGCGAAAACGCTCGTTGAGCAAACGAACAATGTAAAAAGGGGTAAAACAAGTTTTTTCATAGCAATCTGTTTTTTAACGATTTGATAACAAACAAGAAGCATACCACAAAATGAAAGTCTAACCAAATGTTATTATTACAACTTTTTATACGTTTAGTTGTGAAATAAAATTTTTCCACCTGTTCTGAATAGAAAAATAATTATTCAGCTAAAGATACTGAAACACGGAGTATATTGGCAAATAACACTTTAACAATTCTTAGAAAAGCAACCATACTTTAAAACAAGTCGTCTACTTAGCACCGAAAAAATCCTGCTATGAAAAAGATGAAATTAACACTTGCACTATTTCTTCTCCTTTTTTCCGCAAATCGTGTTTCCGCACAAATGACGTATTCAAATGTGAGCGATTTGCAAACCCTTATCACGAATATCTTTGGCGTTCAATGCCAGGGAGTTTCCAATGTCAATATATTGGGAAGCTATGCCCAAATTGCCCGTTTTGAGAACGGATCAAGTTTAGGCGTGAATAGCGGACTTGTACTTTCCACCGGATATCCGATGTACTCAACAATGCCCTCCTCCATGTTCTCCAGTTATAATACAGGGGCGCCAGGGGATAATGACATTATCGTGTACGGAAATCTATCCGGACAAGGATACGCCAGCTTTGATGCTATTTCTGTAATCTTCGACTTTACTCCTGTGATTTCAGACACCATCCGGTTCAACTACATTTTTGCCTCTGAAGAATATCCGGAGTACTCCAACTCCAGTTTTACAGACAGGTTCCTTTTCCTTGTTTCCGAGAATGGTGGTACTCCAACCAATATTGCCCAGGTTCCCGGCACAACAGTTCCGGTAGAAATCAATTCGATTAACCAAAGTGTAAACGCACAATACTATAACGACAATATGGGTGGACCGAACTCGGGATATTTCGTATTTGATGGTTACACTGTTCCGCTGGAGGCAAAATTCTTTGCACAGGTAGGGAATACTTATCACATCAAATTGGTTATTTCAGATGTTAGTGATGGTATTTACGATTCAGCCATTTTCCTTGACGAACAGGAATCATATAACGATATCAACGGTAATTTAACGGTTGGTGGCTCGCCTGCCGAAGGTACAATCGATGTTTTTAATTTCATTGAAGACACATTGGTGGCTGCTCCTATAGAAACGGTGGCTGTTACAAACGGAACTTACCTGATTGACAGTTTGCCTACAGGAATGTACCATGTTCGATTTACACCGGATCCTGTTCTATTCCCGGGAGCAACTCCACTGTATTTTGCCACAAGTTCAACCTGGACAGGAGCCGACGCAATAGGTTTACCTTGTTATCTGAACAATGCTGATATCGATACAGACACGCTTGATGTTAACGGAACAGGTTCCGTTTCAGGAAATATCGTGATTGATACGTCGTATTTGAAATCATTGACGGTTCCTTTTGAAGGCGCGCTTCTCTTGTTGAAGTCAACAAGTACAAACGAAACTATGGGATTTGCTTATAGTGATGTAAATGGAAATTATACGATTACAAATGTTCCGGCAGACGATTATTACCTACTGGTTGACGTACCATACATTCCTCACTCAGACACTTTATTGTTCAATGTTCCGAATGGTGGAAATGTTGAGGGCGCTGACTACGCAATTCTTACGGATGGAATCACCAGTAACGGAACTCCGTATTTGGGAACATTTGAGAACAAGGAGATTGGCTGGAGCATGAGTCCGAATCCTGCAAACCAGTTTGTGACTATTGTTTCGGAGAAAGTACTGGAAACGATCAAAGTATTCGGAATCAATGGAACATTATTAATGGAGTATCCGACAAACGGAGTTGAAACAATACTTGATGTTCACGGATTCACCCAGGGAGTTTACCTGATCCAAATGGATGACACAACTCCAAAACGTTTAATAATCTCAAAATAACGAGAAGTAATCAAGCAAAAAATCCCGCTGACGATGCACACTTAGGTTACTCGAAGTGCTAAGTCAGCGGGATTTTTTATGTTTCAACGTTCAGGTTTGATCCTGAACCTCTTCGTTTGATCTCTTTCTATTTCGCTGCTGCAAATTTAGAAGCAACGACATCCCAGTTAATTACATTAAAGAATGCATTGATATAATCCGGTCTGCGGTTTTGGTAGTTCAAATAATAAGCGTGTTCCCAAACATCCAATCCTAAGATTGCAGTTCCTTTACATCCTTCACCCATAAGTGGGTTATCCTGGTTTGCTGTTGAACAAATTTCCAATTTTCCATCTGTTACACACAACCAAGCCCATCCTGAACCAAAGCGAGTTGTAGCTGCTTTTGCAAACTCATCCTTGAAATGTTCGAACGTTCCGAATGCGTCAAGAATTGCTTGCTTCAATTCGCCTGTTGGTTCTCCACCTTTGTTCGGACCCATTACCTCCCAAAACAAATTGTGGTTCCAGAAACCACCACCGTTGTTACGAACTGCAGGCTTATCCTTACAGTTTTTCAGGATCTCTTCAATCGTCTTTCCTTCAAGATCAGTTCCGGCAATTGCGTTATTCAGGTTCGTTGTATACGCCTGATGATGCTTTGTATGGTGGATTTCCATTGTTTTTGCATCGATATGTGGCTCTAATGCATCGTAAGCATAGGCCAATTTTGGTAATTCGAAAGCCATATTTTCAATTTTTTTGTTAAAAACAAATGTAATGAATAGATATCAGAATCGTGCCTCGAAAATGGAAAACACTACTTGTAAATTGACCAAAATTAACATCAGGATACGTAAATAATCCCAACACTGCATTTCCTGGCCCCAACACATTTTTTTCATTGAAATCAACGAATGTGTGAAGTAACAAAAGTTAGCAGATTCAGATTCTATATTCTGTTAATTTCGCCGGAAAATTCCCAGTTTTCAACCCCGGACGCAAAAATTGAGTTCATTAATCGCTACACCGAAGCCTAATAGGCTTATTAAAAATGTCAGAAATTACTACGTCAAAAACAGGCGCTTCTGCGGCAGGAAAAAAGAAACGATTTGTAGTTTTCTATAAGGAATCTATTCTTTCGGTAAAAGTTACCGACGTTTCTTTCTTCACGCTTCAAAAAGGAACTGTACAGCTTTACACTTTGAATGGAAAATCCTTTCCGTTAAAGAAGAGTTTATCTGAAATCGAATCTGCTTTAAACCCCGAGTTATTCTTCAGGGTAAGCCGTTCATCAATTGTTTCCTACGAGGCAATAGAAAGAGTGGAAACCTTTTTCGGCCAGCGTGCCGTCGTTTTTTTAAAGCCATCCGGGAAAGTGCTTGTTACCAAAGGTCGTTTAACCGAATTCCTTGAATGGCTGGACAACTAATTATTCAACGTCAGTTTTAGGCGTTTCAGGATGTGATTCATTTCATTTAAATCGCAGAATATCCATTTCAGCGGTTTTCACTTAATCGATTTAGGTTTTTTTCTTCTTCTTTGTTCCGATTATACACTATGAAAACGCTAAAAAACTACATGTTGTTTGGAAGAACACGTCAACTCATTGCAATTACATTATTTGCTTTCTCATTTTTAATCCTGAACCAAACGGCCTCAGCGCAATGCGTTGTGCCACCAGCGCAACCAAGCTGTTCAGGCGGGACAGAGTTGGTGAACAATGAAACGTTGCCGGTTGGTGTCACCAGAGTTGTTAGCGGAACTTCATCCTTCAGCAATCTGACGTTAAGCGGGGGTACACTAATCGTATGCGGTACTTTGAATCTTTCTGCAATAACATTTAGCTCGGGAACGATTTACGTTTGCGCAGGTGGAAACCTGAATGTTAATACGGGCGCCTCTGTTGTATTCGGAGCAAATTGTACTGTTTACAACTACGGATCAATCTATTTTGCAAGCAGTATTGTAACCGGAACAAACAACCTGATCGTAAACTGTTCAATAGGTTCGTATTTCAATATTCCTTTTAACCAGTTTGTGCTCCAGGGACCAAATACACAGTTTGTCAACTACGGAATCTTCAACTCTTCCTATTTCATAGTTCAAAGTACGAATTCGCCTAATCCCGTATGCTCAGGAGCGGGATCAGTCATTATCACCGGAATAATGATCAACCAGTTTGCGAATTCATTCACTTCACCAAGTGGTTTTTCATGTATCCAGATCACCAATACGGTAATCAATTCGCAGCCAATGACTGCAACATCCAATGTACATATCTGTTATTTCGGGTCAAGTGCAGCAGGATTGAACTTTGGGAATGCGACCGTATCACTGAATTGTTCATCGTGTTCAACCCCATTACCTGTAGATGTCATTCAACTTGCAGGATCTTGTTCAAATAACATTTTGCAACTTGACTGGACCGTTGAATCCGAGAACAATTGTGCAGATTATGATGTGCAGGTTTCAGATGACGGAACCACATTTGCAAATATCCGCCAGGTTTCCTGTGCAGGACCATCAACAGCTCAGCTAAGTTATTCGTGTGCAGTTGAAGTCGGATCAGTACAACAATATTATGTTCGTGTGAAACGATCGGACGTTGACGGAAACGAAACCTATTCCTCAACCCTAACCTTAAATTGTTTGGCGGGAAGTACGGTTGACATTTTCCCTACTTATGTTGTTGGAACACAGGTTACGGTTATCTCCGATGACAGGATCATTGCCATCAATATGTATGCAATGGACGGTAGAAAGGTCAAATCTTTCGATATTGAGCCGGATCAGAAAACTGTTGTTCTTGATATCGGAGGAGATACGGCTCTTGGTCAGTATTTCCTGACTGTTGAAACCCCTGCAGCACGAGTTGATAAGTTGATTCACGTTGCACACTAATTTCTTCACTCCGATTCAATTCTGCATCAACAATTAAATTGAAATGGATTCGTTTTAAGCTTCGACACGCGCGTACTGTGTTCGGTTGTATTTATTTAACGATTGGATGTGGCGTTTTTCAAAAAAGAACCCGAACTTAGTCGCCTGAAATTTCAATTACATGATAAACCTGAAACCGGTTCATTTTCTTTTATTGACGATCATTTGTTTAGGCTCAACTGCCAACGCACAAACTCCCGGAAAGACGATCGATAAGATTGTTGCTCAAGTTGGCGATAATATTGTTCTTTATTCCGAATTGCAGGGACAAAAAAGAGCGATTGTTGAGAGTGGCGGACAAATCACTGAAAATACAGAGTGTGAATTGATTGAACAAATGCTTTACCAGTTTTTGCTTGTCAACCAGGCAGAACTGGATAGCGTGATGATCTCAGATGAACAAATTGACGCTGAAACGGAGAACAGGATCAGGGCTATTGAGGCGAAAATGAAAGGCCAGTATGATGAGAATGGTGATCCGATCACTTTTGAATCTTATTACGGAAAATCAAAAAATGCCGTAAAGCAGGAATTTCGTGATGCAATTGGAAAACGCATGAAAGGCCAGGAAGTTGAACGCGGAATTACAGGAGCTATTTCTGTTTCTCCACGTGAGGTTGAACTGTTCTTCAATTCCATTCCAAAAGACAGTTTACCTTATATCAATTCGCAACTGACTTTTCAGCAGATCGGAATTTTCCCCGCAATTACCCGGGAGGATAAGGAACGACGAAAAAAAGAACTTGAGGACCTTCGTACAAAGATCGTCAACAAAAGAATCAGTTTCAGAACTGCTGCCCTTCAACTTTCAGATGACTTGGGAACAGCGCAGTTCGGTGGTAGAATTGAAGCTACTTTAGGTCAAATGGTACCAAGTTTCGAGCAAACGGCATTGAGCTTAAAACCGGGTGAGATTAGCCAGGTGTTCCAAAGTGAATACGGTTATCACATCATGGAAATGATTGAATTGAAAGGAGACGATTACATCGTAAACCACATTCTTTTCAGTGTGAAGCCAAGTACGGAAAGTGAAAATGACGCAGCCCTTAAGATGGAGGAATGCTACCGATTGCTTGCTGCGAATGAAATTACATGGGAACAGGCCGTACTTAAATACTCGAACGACAGAAACAAGGAAAACAACGGTTTCATTATGAATCCTTATACCGGAGAATTGAAATGGAGCATTGAGAACATCAATCAGTTGGATCCTGAAATGTTTATTCTTACCGATGCATTGGAGAAAAACCAAATTTCTTCGCCGATGATCTTTACTGATTTCATGGAAAGAACAAAAGGTTTCCGAATAGTACGTTTAAATGACAGAACACAACCTCATATTGCTAATCTGACGGATGATTATGATTTATTTCGTTCTTTAGCGGAAGAAAAAAAGAAAAACGATGCTATTTTAGCGTGGATCAATTCTAGAATGAATACGGCTTATATCCGTATTGACGGGAATTATAATTCTTGTGTTTTTCATTCGGATTGGACTCATAAGAATCAGGGGAACAAATGACCGAAAGGCATTACTCCATGATTACTAACACGAAAAAACTATTATGTCGGACGTAGAAACTTTAAAGCAACTTGTTAACGACTACAAGCGCCTAAAACAAGAAATTCACCAGGTAATCGTTGGTCAGGATGAAGTGGTTGACCAGGTATTGATCTCCATTTTTTCCCGTGGACATTGCTTATTGGTAGGTGTTCCAGGATTGGCAAAAACCTTACTTGTAAACACCATCTCTGAAACTCTTGGATTGTCTTTCAACCGTATCCAGTTTACTCCCGATTTGATGCCTTCGGACATTGTCGGATCTGAGATTTTGGATGAGAACCGTCAATTCAAGTTCATTAAAGGGCCTTTGTTTAATAACATTATTCTTGCCGACGAGATTAACCGTACGCCTCCAAAAACGCAATCAGCACTTCTTGAAGCAATGCAGGAAAGACGTGTAACTGCTGCCGGAACAACTTACGGTTTACCTCATCCATTCTTTGTTTTGGCAACGCAAAACCCTATTGAACAGGAAGGAACTTATCCTTTGCCGGAAGCGCAGTTAGACCGTTTCATGTTCAATATCTGGGTTGATTATCCTTCTTATGTAGAAGAATTGGCAATTGTAAAAAGTACAACCAGCGATACAAAAATCCAGTTGCAATCTATTCTGAACGGTGATCAAATTGCTGCTTACCAGGATTTGATCCGCAGAATTCCGGTTGCAGATAACGTATTGGAATATGCTGTGAAACTGGTTGCAAAAACAAGAAAAGACAATGCAATGGCGCCACAGGTTACGAAAGATTTCATTACCTGGGGAGCAGGACCTCGTGCATCACAATTCCTGATTGTTGGAGCGAAATGTCATGCTGCACTGAACGGAAAAATGTCGCCGGATATTGAAGACGTACAAGCCGTAGCTAAACCAATTTTGCGCCACAGAATTGTGCGCAATTACCGCGCAGAAGCAGAAGGTTTTTCAGCTGATAAGTTGATCGCAGAGTTGATGAAGTAGTGTCATCTCGGCTCCGCTCGATGACCTTTTGATCGCTCTGATACCTCAAAGACTTATTTCAATGTCGGCTATGCCGACATTTTTTATTTCCCACAGATGCGCTGATTATTTGTGGAGCTTACTCCCGAATGTTCGGGACCACTTAAGCGAGTGCGGTAGCCGAGCTGTTAATCAGCGCATCTGTGGGAAAAGGATCAAGCGGATTTCGTGGACATAAAAAGGGCAGGAATTTCCTCCCACCCTTCATTGCTTTGTATTGGTTGTATAATTAAACTGTTACAGTATAAGTGTTACCGTTTACTGTAATAGTGAAAGTTCCGTCGCAGGTTCCATCGCCGTAATCTATAGTACGTGTTGGTTTTCCCGATGGGGTAATGTTCAATTTTCCTTTTGTGATGTAAGGACAGCCTACTTTAACGTGAAGCGGTGAAGTGATCTCTGCTTCGTAACTGTCGCCGTTCTCTACATTCGCACTTGCCGTTCCGGTAATGTCATACTGATCGTCCCAAAAATTAAGTTGGGTGTTGTAACCGTTTGTAAACGTTCTTACACGGGAAGAAGTGTAATGAACAATTTCTCCGCTCGACATATAAGCTGTTCCGTTGATTGCAATGTTATAATAAGGTTGACTACTGGTGTTCAATCCCATATTTGTCACCGTTTTGGTTCCTTCCAACTTGTGATCGTTTACATAGTAGTTAACGGGCGTATGCGTAATCACTGTTCCGGCAGCGTAATATGAACCGGTGAAAGTGGTAATGATCTTACCACGGCGTTGTTTTCCGTCGTTACAGGTACAATTTGAAGTTCCCCAGTCAATCGTAATTGATTTTGGTGAACTTACTGTATCTATCGTAATTACCACGTTACAATCCGTTTTCACCTCGGGTTGATTACTTGAAACCTTGTCTGCATAAACCACTGTAACCAGGTCCATTTTGTAATAAACCATGTTTCCGGTCATCGCCTGATCCGACATATTGGTCATTTCATCGAACGAAGCTTCTACGAAAGCATTTAAGCGCGGAGCACTGCTGTTATCGTACTTTTTCTTCTTGCACGAAATGGAGAATACAACAGAAAAGGCAAGCAGGCTAAACAAAAGAATCTTTTTCATAACTAGTTAATTGCGATAAATGTAGCACGCGTTTGCAAATAGTGTTCCACGAATGAACAAAAGCGGTTTTTCGTAAAAAGTTCAAATGGATCAAATGTTCAAAAGTTCAATCCCGTATGACCGAAATTGAACGCTTTGAACATGTTAAACTCTTGAACTTACCATTACGGTCGCAGACCGCTCACATCTACTTTTCCTTTGGAATTGGTGCTGTAACAGGTTAAATACCCTTGCAGATCCGCAACAAGAATTTCCAGTTTTCCATCTCCGTCAACATCAACTACCAGCAAAGAAGCCTCGCAGCCAGCCGGAAGTTTATACACCTTCGGGTTCTTTCCATTTTCGTCTATCATGGAAATAAAACCGTCCTCCGTTGGTTCGAGAATTTGGCAAACACCTCTCGACATTACATCTGCAATTACTGGTGAAGCAGTTGTTGGACCTTCCACGTTTTCAAGCGCTTTGTTGTAATCCATGAAATCAATTTCTTCTTTGAACGAAAAATACTTCACAAGATTCCCTTCATAATCTTCGTATTCGTACTGCGCCCAAACATTTGGGTTGATATCAATTACATTGTTTCCAATACAAAGCATTCCTTTTGAACTGATCACCGGCGACATGTAATGACCATACCCGAAATTATTGGCAAACACGGATTTACCGCGGAAATCGATCAAATGGAATTCACCGTAAGTATCTAATCCTGCAATGTACTTTGTTCCCCCGATCTTAGCCAGGAAAGGTGAAGAATTGATTCCGGCACCGGTTTCACAGATCCAGAGAAATTGCCCGGTCTTACCATCAATTGCCACGTGATAATCTCCGTAATGCGCCATTTTGAATCCTGCTAACGCATCCGTATTCGGTGTACCGCGAACGGCCGATACAATATCCAAAACACCATCGTTATTGATGTCAACAGCCAATCCGGATGAGTTACCGTTATGCGATGAAACGGAATCGTTTTTCCAAAGAACACTTCCGTCAATTCCGTTCAAAGCATAGAAACCGTGTTGTTCAACGGAAAAGAAAACATCCTTTTTTCCATCACCATTAAAATCAGCTAATACAGGTGCACTTTCAACATCATGTTCGGTTTGGAACTTCCAAAGTTCAACTCCGGTTTTCACATCGTAACAGTAAAAATCGTAGTTATCCGATCCGCAGTACAAACGGTTCCCATCAACAGCAACTCCTGTTACATCGTTATCACCAGCCAAAGGGGAAGCATATTGTTTTTGGATCTTCCCTGTTTTTCCATCTACTTTAAAAACACCATCAAGCGAATCCAACCGGGAATTTCGGTCAAGACCATTGGAACCAATGAAAACACTCCCATTCTGAAAAACCATATTGGTACGATAGGTTGTTACTCCGATCTTTGTTTTCCACTGAACAGGAAAAACACTTGAAAAATTGGTCTGCGCAGCTGTCGATAAAGTGATCAGCAGCATGCAAATGATATTAATTGTTTTCATAATACACTTTGGTTTTTTTGGTGAATACATTATAGGTTTGCAATTGTCCGTTATCGAAGAAAGTGATGCCGCCATCCTCGTTTGTTCTTATGTAGCGGGAGGTTGTAGACCAAATTACCTTCCGGCTTTTCTTTCTCACCAGGTCAATCGTTTTTCCATTAAATACCAACTCTGTATTCGAACTCAGTTTCACAAAATCCGGTGAGGCAACGATTCCTTCATAACCCATGGAATAAAGCTCATATTGTTTCAGTGAATCGCCGGCTTTTAGATATCCGTAACCATCAAAAATAAAATCGAATTCTTTTGTAAGATGTTTAAAATCGGGAGCATCATTTGAGAGGTAATCCACTACTCCCAATCGGTTGCCAAATTGTACAACGGCAGACATATTATAACCCTGGTACGGAAAAATAAAATCAAAACCGGTTTGCAATGGAGAAAGTTCATTCGACAATGTTGATATGTGCTTCCCTTCCTTCACAATGATTGCCAGTTCGTTATCACGAATATCATCATTCAGATTATTCTCCAAGATTTCGAAAATAATGTGATCATAGATTGCCGGCGTTTTCAACCAGTGTTTTGTTTCAAGAATGCCTTTTTTCCCATCTTCCTCAAAAACAAAAAACCTCTGGTCCAACGGCATGGGTTCCATTTCTTCGATCCGTTCATACTTTGGTTCAAGGATACAGTCACCGAATGAATTGTACAAACCGAACAATCCTTTTCTTGTTTTCACCAGGTAAACATTATTGTCCAGGCCTTCAACGGAAACAAAAACCGGCGGAACGAGCGTGTCTTCAACCACGTCACCAAGCAGCTCTTTTTCTGTTGCCAATCCCATGAATTTGCCGCTATACAAGTCATACTCCGAGCCAAGAGCTTGCATTGGGGTTCCGAATACGGAGAGATAACCCGTAGAATCCGGTAGTTCGATTACATTTTGGTTGCCACTCAACATTGCTTCGGTAAAACCTTTATCATAGTTGTTCGGCACAAAGATGTCGTGATCGTAATTATACCATCCGTATTTATCTCCTATTCGCGTTTGAATAATGTGATTACGCCTACCCGGATTAAAAGAGATCAACGGTTCTATTTCGCAAAATTTCGGTTCGATGATCTTGTTGGATTTCGTTATAAAACCATATAAGCCATCTTTTTTATCCTGATCATACACAACAATCAAATCGAAATCGAAACGGAACCAATCAGTACCATAATTCCAGTCTTTTTTCTGCATCTCTTCAGCAAGCATGTAATTATACACACGTTTACCATCCAGTAAACCGTAATTTTTGGGAATGGGAATCCTGGTGTTCGATTGAACTCTGATCAATTCCTTAGTTCCATCCTGATAGCAGATCAGGTAATTCCCATGCAGATTTTCGAATTGAGCGATTGGCTTTTCTGACACATTTCCATCCAGGGAAAAATACAGTGACCCATCAGACTCCCGGTATACCAGGAAAAGTTGGTCAAAACTCTCATAGGCCATTACCATCTTGGGACTCGTAGAGAAAGGAGTAAGAAATTTTCCGTGATCAACCTGAAAGAGTGCATACTCTCCGGATTCATTCTTAACCTGGAAAAGTCCTTCCGCCCGGTACGTGAACTCAAAGTAATCCCTGATCTCGTCATCAGAAAAGTATTTAATGGAATCACCGATAAGCACTTTTTCCGCGTACGGAAAATGATATTTCACGATGGTATCCGTCAAAGTCTGATCTGCCACAAAAGAATACTGGTATCTGGCTATATCTACCGTACTGTCTTTGTAATACAACAACGCGTAATCTCCGCTGCGTTCTTCACGACAATACTTAGAGAAAATCAATTTTCCATTATCCTCGAGGTATCCGGGCAGACCATCTTTCTTAACTACGATATGATAGTTTCCTTCATCACTCCCGAAATCTGTGTAAACCGCATCATTGAATTGATAGTTTTCATCAAAGAACAGGTGGAATTTAGTGGGTATCACATTTTCGTTTAAGTCGGTTGTGTTCTCTTCGTCATCATTCAACTGGAGCAAATAAATCTGATCGTAGTAAACGTAAGCTTCATCAACTTTACGGTTTACTCCCACGTGGAAAGAGGTAATTCCATGGTATTTGTCCTGATCGATTACCGATTTACCAAGCGTATCAATGATCATTAATTTCCCGGAACGTGAAAGATCACAGTAAATGGTATTGTAATCGAAGGTCATAACCGGTTTCTCTTCACTATTGCCGACTTTCACTTTAGAATCACGCAACAGAACGTCATAAGTCTTATCCGTTTTTTCGCAAATGATAAAATGTACATTGAAGTCGAGTGACACGTATTCAGGCGCGATATTAAGCTTTTCTGAAGTCACAACAATTCCTTTCAGCATTCCGTTTTCCAGATGCCAACGGTCGCCATCCCAGGTTTCAATTTTATTACAAACAGGAGGCACAATGACGGTTCCCATTGTATCCATCAATCCGATTTTACCGTTTTGGTAAAACCGGACATATCCAAAACGGAAATTCTCCGCTCTATCCATTTCCATAGGAATGACCAACTTCCCGTTTACATCGATGTAGCCCCATTTCTTTTTGATGCATACGGCCGCTCTGCCGTTATGGAAATCGGCGGCATAATCGTACTTTGCGGGAATGACAACCTTCTCTCCGTTCTTAAAACCAAATGATCCATTCTGATTAAACGTCCTCAGGCCCTGAGCGTAGAATGACGAGCTGCCTATCATGCAACAGGCAACAACGAAAGTGAATTTTGCTACCATTTTGATGCTTCGAATTTGTTCTTTTTATTGTACAAGCTTTGGTAAAAAGCAGTGCCGTCTTCAAAAGTGATTACGTACTCCCCATCAACGTATTGAATCAATCGTAAACCGGAAATGGACATTTTACCCGTTTCAACTCCTTTCAATCCGAGTACTCCATTCATTTCAGCAATTTGGAAGTCTGTATTCTCTTCATCCAGGATCGCAATGGTTTTAGTACTTCCTACATATTCCAGGCTTGCAATATCGAAAGCATCATACCCATCAGGATTCTTGTGGTATCCGATACCTCCAACAACATAATCGAATGCGTTGTTGTCCGGATTTTTGTTGTTCAGTGAATTAAACATGTAATTGAATCCGTAAACTTTGTCGCCTTTGATAGCAAAAACCAAAATATAATCGTTGATCAGCCTTACACAGATCCCGTCATATTCGCAATCAAGAAATTTCACCAGGTCACGGGAATACAGTCCCACTTTTCCTCCTTTATGAACATAGACCATCTCAGCATCTGCTTCCCCATATCCCGAATGAATGTCTTCATAAACCGGAGGAATGTGATTTAAACTGACCATATCGTACAATCCGTACAATTTCTTGTCATAAACTTCGTAGTACGACGATTGTGTATAATCCGAATAATAATAACCGTCCTTCGGAACCACTTTTGTGTACTTGAAAGGAATCAGGGTGTCGCCGGTTTCCAAATGAAGCACACCGTATTTCTTCTCTGTATTTTGTGCCTGAATTTCGAAAGGAACATCATAATTAATGGTCAATGACTTGTAAACCGGCGGAATAATTACATTCATCTTTTCTTCATCATCAAAATAGCTGTAATCCCTTGCTCCCATTTTACCATTTTCTTTATAGAATTCCGGTTCAAAATTGGTTCCGGGGAATTTCTTTCCTGTAGAAGAAATGTAGTAAGGTTGTCCCGGTACTTTAGCCCTGCTGATCCGCGTGAATTGGTCAGAATTGAATTTGAGAACAGAATCATAAACCGGTTCCGAGATCCAGCCGTAATCGAGGTTGTAAGCACCGCACTTTCCGTTTTTCCACATCATAATGATTGGCTCCGGCGCTTCTTGGACGTAAAAATCCAGATCATCGACTATGGAATCAAATTGTGGTTTAACAATTCTCGCATTCGCATCAATGAAACCGATTTTCGGATTATCTATGTTCTCCAACAAAATGGGAAACGACCGGTATACGCGCTGTTGAGGTTCAACATAATATTCTTCCCCCGTTTCTTCATCAATGTGCAGATATGGTTCTCCCATAGCATAATTTAAGCTGTTCATTACCAGAGTATTTCCGGGAATATCAACCCATTTTCTGGTTGAAAGGGAGAAAAAAGTACTGTAACCCAAGGTGTCAGTAAATACATAACCATAATAATCGAATTTCTCTATGATCGTATATTTGTATGGAGTTGATTTTCCATCAATGGATAGCGCAGTGTGACCATTCTGGTTTTGATAAACGTATATTCCAACGTCAAAAAGATCTTCACGCAACTCCTTTTTGTACTGATCATAAGGTGATACTATTTTCCGCAAAAACAAGTCGTACAAAGCGTATTTTCCTTTGTTTTCATTCAGCCCTTCTACCTCAACAATTCTGCTGGAATTCAGCTGAACATAACGATCGTTACTTGCGTCGTAATAATTTCCGTCATAGTAAGATTCAGTTTCAGTTCCTATATATAATGGTCGAATTAATGTAAATGTATCGATGAGAAACGTATCTGCATGAAAATCCTCCAGGTGGCGTTCGTTCTGTGCTGGCAGGGCAAGAATCTGATTGCCGTTGGAAGCCGTAAGCACAAGATGATCATAGAGGCTGACAACTCTTTTGTATTTCTGCGCGATCAGCAGACCTTCGTCATTCAATTGGTAAGTGGTTCCGTTGTTTTCAACGGATAGTGCATCATCAACATAGTCCCAATTCCTGAAAGTTTCGTTGAATATGTGTCCATCCTCTCGCATTAGTTTCATTTCGTCCGTTTCCGCATTCAGATAGCATCGAATAATCAGATTCGATCCTGGTTCTTCAGGATGTGAACGGTAGTAACTTACAAATTCGACATCAACAGCGTAGTAATCATCTGAGGTTTGAATTCCAGATGTATCTACCAGGTAGGCTTTATTTGCAGTATTTATATCAAGAAATAGTGCATTGTAAGAATAATAGAACATCTCACTTGGTTTGCAATGTTCTGCCACTAATTTTCCGGAGATAGTGTAATAATCTGTTCCAAGTGAGTCTACACATTCAACGAAGTATTGATTGAACTTAACTTTATCGTATTTGAAGGGGTAAGCCACCTTTCCTGATTCGTCTGAAAACCAGGTCTGCTTTCCGTTACTGATCAATATTCCGCCGTTATAACTCAGATAAGCGTCGTCACAAACTGCTCCAACGATTTCCTTTCCTTCTTCAGTGAGCAGACCGAACTTTCCTGCTTTGTAAAACCGGGCAAAATTATTCTCAAACTTCTCCACTTTGGCATACTTTGGCTCAATGATGACCTTTCCATCCTGGTCAATAAATCCCCATTTCCCGTTCAGTTTAACGGCAGCTTTGCCTTCGCTGAAATCGGCTGCATATTCATATTTGGGTTGAATAACCACCTGGTTTCCGGCTTTGAATCCATACTTGCCATTTTCATAAAAAGGTTGTAAATTCTGGGTATAAGAAACAAGAGCGAAAAGTGGAGAAACCAGGAGTAATGCGAACAGCTTTTTCATAAGTAAAGTATTGTGTATGATTCCGATTCAATAACTTAAAAGTAGATTTTTTTGTTACAGAAAATGGTACGCAAAACGCAAAATACAGCAATTGCAGTAGTCTTAAAGTCGCATAAAATCAGGGTTTCAACACTTACGAACAACAATGCGGTAACAACTCAATAAAATGAGGTTCAAATGGATTTATTCTTCCTTCTATTTTTGAACTATGAAAAATGCGCCTTCATTGACTGCATTAATTGCGCTGATGGATGACCCGGATGAAAACATTTATCTTCATGTACGGGATCAACTTTTGGCGGTTGGTAAAGACGCTATTCCGATTTTAGAGACGTCATGGGAGATCTGTGACTACGGTTTACTCTTCCAATCCCGTATCGAGACGCTAATTCATGAAATTCAATTTGAAACGTGCAAAGACCAGCTAAGCAACTGGTACCAACAACCCACAAAAGACCTGCTTGAAGGAGCAATTATCATAGCACAATACCAATACCCGAGCTTGGATGCCCAAAAAGTATACGAAGCAGTTGAAAAAATCAGAAAAGCAGTTTGGCTGGAATTGAATCCACATATGACAGCTTTTGAGAATGTCAAGATTTTGAACAAGGTTTTCTTCGAGCAATTCGGGTTTGTCGGCAACTCAAAGAATTACAATTCCCCTCTTAACTCCTATATCAATACGGTTCTGGAAAATAAAAAGGGAAATCCGCTAAGCTTGAGTATTATTTACAGTATTGTCGCCCAGCAGCTCAAAATGCCGATTTACGGGGTGAATTTGCCGAATCACTTCATTCTTGCATACATGGACCAACACGGTGTAAACCAGTTTATTTCCGATGCAAATGAATACGGAGTCCTGTTCTATATCAACACTTTTTCGCGTGGAAGCATGTTCCAGAAAGATGATATTGTTCAGTTCTTAAAAGGATTAAACTTATCCCCTCAGGCTTCACATTTTCAACCGTGCTCCAATTCAGATATTCTTCGCAGAATGATAACCAACCTCATTGCTTCCTTTCAACAAGTAGGAAATGTGGAAAAGGTAGAAGAACTGACGATTCTTAGAGGTCTTTTAGACTAGTCGGTCTTCTTCCGCCGCGGAGGACTCGAAGGCCTTTATCTCGTTTTTCAAATTGATTCTAAGGACATCGAGCGGAGTCGAGATGTACTTAAGCCTTCTCCAGTTTCACTTCCAGGTTCATTTCCTTGATGGCATTCAACATTTCGGCACTTGGTTCTACCCTCAGTTTTCGCGATGGCAAGTTCAGTTTCATGTCGTTCAAACGATCAACAATAGTGAATTGAACATTTGAATTCCCCGGAGTTTGATTGAAAATATCTTCCAGTTTCGTCATGATCAGCTGATCCAATTCCTTCAGTCCGATAGTAATATTGACATTGATCTTGTTGTTCTTCAGAATTTCCGAAAGCGGTTCTATGCTTGATAAAACGAATTCCAGTTTGCGTTCTTTCGTGATCTTGTCCGGATAGCGGCTTTCCTCCACACGTCCTTTCAGGGCAACGAACAGATCTTTCACCATCATAATACGGTTGCGCAGGTATGAATCCTGGAAAATGTACAGACGGTGATTGTGTGTGTAATCTTCCAAAGTCAAAATTCCAAACGGATCACCTTTCTTCGTATGCGCATGGTCGGCCTGAGAAATAATTGCCGGAATGATCAGTTCTTTTCCACGGTGTGGCGTCAAATCCTGGAGCCATTCCAATTTACCATTACAGAAAGCATCAATTGCCGATGTAAAATCGTCGAGCGGGTGACCGGAAATAAAGATCCCTACTACTTCCTGCTCATATTTCAAACGCTCAAACAACGACCATTCAGGAGAAGGCGGTATTTGCGGTTCAGGCATTTTAATTTCTGTAGCATCACCAAACATAGAGAACTGAGAAGAATTCTCATTTTCCTGGGCGGCAGCTCCAAACTTGATTGCATTTTCAATGAGTGTTCTCCCGGAATTATCTTCTGCAAAATAGTTTGCGCGATGAGCTCCTTTAAACGAATCGAAACAACCGGCGTAAGCCATGCTTTCCAATGCTTTCTTGTTCACCAGGCGAAGATTCAGACGTTTGGTCATTTCAAAAATCGTTCTGAATGCCCCATTTTCAGCTCTATCCTGAAGAATGTTTTCTACCGGACCACTTCCCAATCCTTTGATTCCTCCTAATCCGAAACGGATAGCGCCTGCAGCGTTTACGGTAAATTCGTATTCAGATTCGTTCACATCCGGACCATAAACCTCAATTCCCATTCGCTTACATTCCTCCATAAAGAAACGCACCTGGGTAATATCGTTCAGGTTATTGGAAAGTACGGCAGCCATAAATTCGGCCGGATAATTGGCTTTCAAATATGCCGTTTGATAAGCAATCCAGGCGTAACAGGTAGAGTGTGATTTGTTGAAGGCATAGGACGCAAAGGCCTCCCAGTCTTTCCAGATTTTCTCCAATACATTCGGGTCATGGCCATTTGCTCCACCTTGCTCAATGAAACGGGGTTTCATTTTGTCAAGAACGTCCTTCTGTTTTTTACCCATTGCTTTACGCAAAACGTCGGCATCACCTTTGGTAAAACCGGCCAGTTTTTGCGACAGTAGCATTACCTGCTCCTGGTAAACGGTAATTCCGTAAGTATCTTTCAGGTATTCCTCACAAGCGTCAAGATCATAAACAATTTCCTGCTCCCCGTTCTTACGCTTTACGAAATCCGGGATATATTCGAGTGGGCCCGGACGATAAAGCGCGTTCATTGCGATCAAATCGCCGAAAACCGTTGGCTTCAGTTCACGCATGTACTTTTGCATTCCGGGACTTTCATACTGGAACACCCCGACCGTTTCACCGCGCTGGAAGAGTTCGTATGTTGGAACGTCATCTATCGGGAAAGTGTCAGGATCCAAATCAATTCCGTGACGCATTTTGACATTCTTAACCGCATCCTTGATGAGCGTCAGCGTTTTCAAACCGAGGAAGTCCATTTTCAGCAAACCGGCTTCTTCGGCAACGGAGTTATCAAACTGCGTACACCACATCCCTGTATCCTTCGCCAGGGAAACGGGAACGAAATTCGTAATGTCATCAGGAGTAATGATTACCCCACAAGCGTGAATTCCGGTATTTCTCAGCGTTCCTTCCACCTTTACGGCTTGCTGAAGAACCAATGCTCTCAGGTCGTTTCCGTTATAGATACGACGAAGTTCCATTGCATTTGCAAGATCAGGTGCACTGCTGGAGAATTTCTCAGAAACATCCATATCCGAAGCGGAGAAAATCCATTTCAGGGAAACGTTATCAGGAAGCAATTTTCCGAGCAATCCGGTTTCCGGAAGTGGTAAATCAAGTACGCGTCCGGCATCACGAATAGACGACTTTGCCGCCATTGTACCGTATGTAATGATCTGGGCTACCTGGTTTGCTCCGTATTTTTTAATTACCCAATCAATTACTCGTCCACGACCTTCATCATCGAAGTCAATATCGATATCGGGCATGGAAACACGATCCGGATTCAGGAAACGCTCAAATAGCAAATCGTAGGCAATGGGATCGACATTTGTAATTCCGGTACAGTAAGCAACTGCCGAACCGGCTGCCGAACCACGACCTGGTCCAACGGAAACGCCCATATCACGTGCAGCCTGGCAAAAATCCTGAACAATAAGAAAGTAACCCGGATATCCTGTACGTTCAACTGTAGCCAATTCGAAATCCAAACGTTCACGAATCTCATCGGTGATCTCAGGATAACGTTTTGCCGCACCTTCGTAGGTTAAATGTCGTAAATAGGCATTTTCACCGCGCTTGCCACCATCAACCTCGTCTTCCGGGTGTTTGAATTCTTCCGGAATTTCGAACGCCGGAAGAAGAACTTCACGTGCAAGCGGATAATGCTCAATTTTATCGAGAATTTCTTTTATTGATTCTATGGCCTCAGGTAAATCAAGGAACAGTTCCTTCATTTCATCCTGCGACTTGAAGTAATACTCTTCGTTTTCCAATCCGAAACGGAAATTTCTTCCTTTTCCTTTTGGAGTTGCTACCTGCTCACCGTCACGTACACAGAGCAAAATATCCTGCGTATTCGCATCTTCCTTTGTTCCGTAGAAAGTGTTGTTGGCTGCAACTGTTTTGATGCTGTGTTTTGCTGCAAGCTTGATCAAAGAACCGAAAACACGATCTTCATCTTCCTGCCCGTGACGAAGCACTTCAACGTAAAGGTCGGCCCCAAATTGCTCCTTCCACCAAAGCAATGCTTCTTCGGCCTGTCGTTCACCAACGTTCAGCAATAAATTCGGAACTTCACCACTCAAACCACCGGTAAGAACAATGATGTCTTCCTTGTACATTTCCACCACCGACTTATCAATACGTGGAACGTAGTACATACCTTCCGTATGCGCAATGGAAGCCATTTTGATCAGGTTATGATAACCATTCTTATTCTTTGCAAGAAAGACAATCTGATAACCGTTGTCTTTATTCGTTTTATCGGTCCTGTCCTTACAAACGTTCATCTCGCAGCCAATGATCGGCATGAGGTTCTGTTTGTGGAAAGGTTCGCCGTTCTCTTCAGCTACTTTGCGTTCGTCGTTAATTCCTTTATTGACCTTGGCAATGGCTTTTTCGAAATGGAAAGCCGCCATCATGTTACCGATATCAGTAAGGGCAACGGCAGGCATATTGTGTTTCAGCGCTTCCTTCACCAATCCGCTTACATCCATTGTTGACTGAAGAACCGTAAACTGGGTATGGTTGTGAAGATGAACGAACGGCACATCTTTCAGACGCTCGCGAGCAGCATCTTTATCTATAGAAACATCAGACTGATCAACAACTTTAAGTTTAGCGCTTGCTTCTTTAAGGTTGATGTGCGTTAGTCCGACCGGCTGAATAAAATCCGGGTTGGCGATCTTAAACCGGTTGAAATATTCAAGTTCAACCTGTAGTTCTGCATCCGTAAATACCTCACGACGGATCAATTCGAAGAAACAACGCGTAGTTGCCTCAACATCGGCAGTAGCATTATGCGCTTCACCAAAACCAATCCCGAAAAGATAATTATGAAGTTCAGTCAGGGTTGGCCATTTGTATTTTCCGCCTCGTCCACCCGGAAGTTTACATAGTTCAGCCGTGGTTTCTGAAAGTGTATCGAGAACCGGCATATCGTGCATTCTCGTTTGGGCATTCGCGCGAATGAACTCCGCTCCCATGATATTGATATCAAAACCAATATTTTGACCAACAACAAACTTTGCCTGGTCTAAAACCCGATTGAATTCTTCAACCACCTGGGCTAAGGGAACACCATCTTTTTGCGCAAGTGCAGTAGAAATTCCGTGGATACGCTCCGCATCAAAGGGAATATCGAATCCGTCTGGCTGAATAAGGAAATCTTTCGCTTCGATCAGGTTCCCCAAATCATCATGTAATTGCCAGGCAATCTGAACGGCACGCGGCCAGTTGTCCAAATCAGAATAAGGAGCATTCCAATTCTTAGGTAAACCTGTTGTTTCGGTATCGAAAATTAAATACATGAAGCTTCGAGAATGAGGTGTATAAAGTTACGTAAACAACACGGATTTCACTAAAAAGAAAAAGCCCCTTGTTGAAAACCAGGAGCTTTTTTTGAAATCTTTTCAGCATTTCATCGGAAAGTTGAATTGACTTATCCGTTTTAGTTCGTCGGACCGGAATTACTCACCGGTGAAACACCTTCCGCTTTTGGCAGTACGTTTCCTGAAATTCGCAACACTTTGATCGGTTCATTGGCCGCGTTAGAAGTTATGGTAACCGTTTTGCTGATCGGCCCAACATTCTCTGTATTGTACTTAACGCTTATCACGGCAGTTTCGCCAGGAGCGATGGGTTCGGTGGGCCATGACGGAACTGTGCATTGGCAAGAGCCCTTAACTGTGGCAAGAATGAGCGGCTTCGTTCCTTCATTTTTGACTACGAATTCACAAACACCGTTAGAACCGGCTTTAATGGAACCATAATCATGAATTTCTTTGTCAACTGTGATTTTTGCCCCCGATTTCACTTCCTGGGCAGTTACAGATTGAATTCCAAAGCCAAAAAATAAAGCCACGAAAAACAAGGTCATTTTAGTTTTCATAATTAAAATATTTGAGATTAATGATGGAAAGTTAGTTGCTCAAAATCCAATAAATTCAAGGCTTAACAGATCATTAACCCAAAGCTTAAATAGCTGTTAATTAGTCGTCTGAAAGCGTTAAAAAAGTCATAAAACAGGGTTGAAGCATTCACAAAAAATTATCCAGGGATATAGAAGCCACATTCCTAAATAGATTATTCTTCGTTACAAAATATTAGCTTCGCAATACAACTCAACAATGAAGAACATCAAATCACATTTCAAAGAGATCGGAATTACCCTTTCTTACTTATACATGCTTATCGCTTGTTATTTATTCGATTGGAAACCATTCGGAATTTTCATTTCTTATTTAATTGAAGTGGTTGTATTGTTTCTAATATATACCGTACTTCGAATAAGGCATAAAAATCAACATCCTGAACGCTACAGAAAAATCCAACCCATTGTAAATGTTTTTATCGGAATTATACCTCTGATTGGAGTTCAGTATTTGATAATCGGTTTGATGGCCGGATCTATTGATCCGGGGGCGAATTTCCTTGAGAAAGATACTCTTCTATCGAAGGAAGTATTATACGCGTTAATTTCAACAGTTGTTCTATATGTAATCAAAGCTCTGCAGTTTTCCGACCAGCATGAACGCTTGTCTGTTTTTGAAAGTAATTTTCTGTACAAGGTTTTTGCCCTAACAATTACAAATTTAGCCGGAGTATTGGCTGTTATTGGATTAGGAATTTCTTCGCTCCTTCCGGTACTAACGGTTATGGTAATTATCAGAATTGGGATGGAGATCCATTTCGACCGCAAGATGAGAATGGTTTAGAAACCTACTCCTCTTCTTTTGGATTAACAAACACTTTGAATCGAAGTTCTTCGACTTTCTTTTTGGTATTGGTGAAAAGGATGATTTTGCGATCCTGCTGATAGAATTTACCTTTTGTTTCAAAGGTTACAAGAATGGAATCTGTGGCTCCGGGGGCAATTGTATCGGGGAACGTCACTTTTGTGCAAGGACAGGAAACTTTTGCTTCGGTGATGATTAATGGTGATTTCCCGGTGTTGGTTACTTTGAAATAATGCTCCAAAACAGGTCCTTCGTTGGTTACAGGAAACTTGTGCGTTTTTTCAGGAGCATAAAAAACCGCCGCTTGACCGAAGCCAAGGGCGGTTAACATTAACGTTATTAAGACAAGAATTGTTTTCATTACTGCCCGATTGTAGGCGCTCCGGTGTTATTTACCGGGCTTGTACCTTCTGGTGCAGGAGCAACGTTTCCTGTAATTTTAAGAACTTTTGTCGGCTCGTTAGTAGCGTTCGACATTACTGTTACGTTTTTGTTGATAGGACCAACTTTTTCTGTATTGTATTTTACAGTAATTGTACCTGTTTCTCCCGGTGCAATTGGATCAGTTGTCCACTCAGGAACTGTACATCCGCAAGATCCTTTAGCCTGAGAAATGATCAACGGCTCAGTACCTGTATTTTTGAATGTAAAAGTACAAACACCATTACCTCCGTATTTCACGTTTCCGTAGTCATGTACATCTTTTGAGAACTCAATTTTTGCTCCTGCCTGAGCTCCAACAACCTGCTGTGCAGTTGCATGAGAACCAACTACCATTCCGCTCAAAGCCAATAATGCTGTAAAAAGTAACTTTTTCATTGTAAATCTTTTTTAATAACAAATCAAATATAAAATAATGTTTTTTGTAAATCTCCGTTCTGAGAATTGATTAACACATCGTTAACTAAAACCATGCCATGACTAAGCGGGCTTTTTGGGTTGCTGAAGTTCAATCATTTCCTCAAAAGTAAGATCGATGTGTTCTAAACGAAATTCGATATCCTTTCGTTGCTCCACAGGCATTTTCGGATTCTCCTTCAGAAGCATTCCGTAGTATTTCTTCACTTTATCTTTCTTACGCGGAAGAATCAGCATATCATATGTTGTTGCAGCCGACTGAAGCACCATCGCCCTGTTCTCATACATCGGATACATCAAAATAATACTGTCGGCCAAAGCAACTGAACGACCATGCAACCCTAAACCTGCAAAGATCATGTGCGCTTTGTCCATGTATTTCGGAGCATCTTTATCCTTCGGGAACTTATGGGAAATTTCAAGACATTTCTCAGCGTATTCAACTCCTTTCTTAGAATCAATCAACGCATTTCCATCAGCTTTGATCGAATCTTCATATTGCTTGAAGGATTCTACGAAATCTTCTTTGGTTTCTTTTTTGTTCTCGCCACCGCAAGAAACCATACATAAACCCAAAAGAGCAATTATCAAATACCTCATACTATCTTTTTTTAATAGGAAACTTCATTTTGTAAGCGACCGAAATGATTCCCTGAGAAATATTTGCCAATCGCTTCTGCAATAAACGTTTCTTCAAGACAGAAAGATGGTCGGTAAACAAAATTCCTTCAATATGATCATACTCATGCTGAATGATTCGCGCTCTGTAACCGTCATATTCTTCTTCATGAAAGTTCCAGTTCTCATCGTAATAGGAAATTTTGATAGTTGGCTTACGCAAAACATCTTCCCTGATCTTAGGAATGCTCAAACAGCCTTCAGCAAAGGCCCATGGCTCACCACTTTCTTCCTCTATAACCGGATTAATGAATACTTTTTTGAAACCGTCACAACCTTCAGCCAACGGATCTTCTTCCTCATCCTCGTCGGTTTCAGCAAAAGGAGTTGCATCCACAACGAACAAACGGATAGATTTTCCAATTTGAGGTGCGGCCAAACCAACACCTGAGGCTTCGTACATTGTTTCAAACATATCCTCGATGAGCTTCTTCAACTCAGGATAGTCTTTGTCAATTTCTTCTGCTTCTTTTTTCAATACCGGATCGCCGTAAGCAACAATTGGAAGGATCATGTTTGTTTTTGTTTTTGCAAAAATACGTAACAATTGAAAATTGATAATGGAAAATTTTAAAGGGAGACCGGAGACATCAAATCACTCTCTCTTATCAATTCTCCTCCCGATAGAAATCGGGATTACATTTTCAATTTAGAAAGGAAGTCTTGTAAGATAATTGTAGCGCTAACCTCATCTATGAGCGCTTTGTTTTGTCGATCGGCTTTTTTCAATCCGCTCTGAGCAATAACGGCTGAAGCCATTTTCGAAGTAAAACGTTCATCGATCAGGTGGATTTCCAGAGCAGGGAATTCCTTTTCCAACGCCTGTTTAAGTAAACGAACATTCTCCGTAATGTGTGAATCGGAAGTATCCAAACGCTTTGGTTCGCCGATCACTATGGTTGAGATCTTTTCTTTGACAACCAGCTGCTTCAAATCTGTCATGAGTTGTTTACTATCAACCGTTTTCAAACCGAAAGCAAAAGTCCTGCTCTCATCCGACAGCGCCAAACCGGTCCGTTTCAACCCAAAATCTATTGCAAGAACTTTACTCAATTTTTTTCTTTCAGCGAAAATAGACATTCCTTATCAGAGAAAGAAGGAAAGACAAATTCATAAACTACAAACATTTTCTCCTGTTAGATTTTATTTGATTACGTTAGGAAACAGTACTTTTGGGAAAAATTTGAAGAAATGAGATCGATCATAGAAGCGGCTTGGGACGATAGAAGTTTATTGGACAAAGTAGAGACGCGCGAAGCAATTGAACATGTAATTGAGGAAATCGATAAAGGGAGATTACGTGTTGCGGAACCGCAAGATGACGGAACGTGGCAGGTAAACGAATGGGTAAAGAAAGCAGTTGTAATGTATTTCCCTATTCGTAAGATGGAAACGATTGAAGTTGGTCCGTTCGAGTTTCATGATAAAATGGCATTGAAAAAGAACTACGCTGAACTTGGTGTTCGTGTTGTTCCGCACGCGGTTGCACGCTATGGCGCTTTCGTTGCTCCGGGAGTAATCATGATGCCTTCTTATATAAATATTGGCGCTTATGTAGATTCGGGAACCATGGTTGACACATGGGCTACGGTTGGTTCTTGCGCTCAGATCGGGAAGAATGTTCACCTGAGCGGTGGTGTTGGAATCGGTGGTGTTTTGGAGCCTTTGCAAGCTGCACCGGTAATCATTGAGGACGATGCATTCATCGGATCACGTTGCATAGTTGTGGAGGGTGTTCGCGTTGGAAAAGAAGCTGTTCTCGGGGCAAATGTTTGTTTGACTATGTCGACAAAGATCATTGATGTAACGGGAGACAAGCCGGTTGAATTGAAAGGATATGTTCCTGAGCGTTCGGTGGTTATTCCGGGTTCTTATACAAAATCTTTCCCTGCGGGAGAATTCCAGGTTCCATGTGCATTGATCATCGGGAAACGTAAAGCTTCAACAGATTTGAAAACAAGTTTGAACGAAGCGTTGCGCGAGCATAATGTTGCTGTTTAATCTCGACTCTACCTCGGCTCCGCTCGGTCACCGTCTCGATTACCAAAGACAAAAGACCATCAGCTACGGCTGACTTAAAGACGACAGACTCATTTAGAGTTCAATACTAATCCGGCATTCTGAAAAGATGACCGGATTTTTTTGTTCTTAATTTACACCTAAAACCTTCCACTTACTCCAATTGTGAATATCGGTCCGCCAATTCCTATTTCCCCGAAAATGCCGACGTAATTCTTAAAATGGTAAGCATAACCGGCAGAAAGCCGATAAGCCAAGGGAAGAGCAAAAGTTCCTATTTTTTTAAAATATTCTACCTCCTTATCATTGAGAAATAACATTGGAGCTACCCTGTTGTATCCCAAACCAAATTGCGCATATAAATCTGAAGGCTGATCGGTTCCTAGCGCATGAGCTGTGACCATTGCCATGATTCTATAACGCGGAAGTTCCAGGCGGTAATGTCCGTAAGGATTCGGGATATCGTCTTCATTCAATCCCCATTTATCGCGGAGGTAAACATAGTCGGAAGAATCGGTAATGTCCATATTGAGTTCTCCGTAACGGTAAGTGGCATCCAAACCAACAGAAAGCCAGTTGTTCAAACGGTAATCCGCAGAAAAACCTATAAGTGATTTGCCGCTGTAGTGTACCAGATCCTGGAAACTGCTTGAAAATTTAAATGCGGTTTTCAAAATGGATGGTCCGCCAGTGTATACTTGTACACGAAAAGGGCGTGCTACCTGGGCGTTTGCAAACTGAATTCCCACGGAAAGAAATAAGACAATAAAAAATGTTTTCATGCGGATTAATTATTCCACAAAGATAAGATTAGAATTATCCCACGGAGGAAACACGGAGGAAGCTGTCTGCCAAACAGGTTCTTCCGTGTTCGTCTGCGGGAATTTATTAATTCTCTTGCAATTTGATCAGATTCAATGCTGAGCCAGCTTTAAACCATTCGATCTGTTGCGCGTTGTACGTATGATTGAGTTTGATTTCCTCTGTTGAACCGTCGGCATGAACGATTTCGAGGGTCAATAGTTTCCCGGGCGCAAAATCCGTCAGATCAGTAAAATTGAAGGTGTCGTCTTCCAGGATTTTCTCATAATCTTCTTCATTGGCAAAGGTTAAACCAAGCATTCCCTGTTTCTTCAGATTGGTTTCATGAATACGGGCGAATGATTTCACAATAACCGCAAGAACTCCTAAATGACGCGGTTCCATTGCTGCATGTTCGCGTGAAGAACCTTCACCGTAGTTATGATCTCCAACTACAATTGACGGAATTCCCAATGCCTTGTAAGCACGTTGAACCGCCGGAACTTCCCCTGTTGCACCTGTCAATTGATTGACTACTTCATTTGCTTTACCGTTGAACGCATTTTCAGCGCCGATGAGCATATTGTTCGAAATATTATCCAAATGTCCGCGGTAACGCAGCCATGGACCAGCCATTGAAATATGGTCGGTTGTACACTTTCCTTTTGCTTTGATCAATAGTTTTGCACCACGGATATTCTGACCATCCCATGCCGGGAAAGACTCAAGTAATTGCAAACGTGAAGAGTCAGGTTTAACGATGACTTCCACATTTGAACCATCTTCAGCCGGAGACTGGTATCCCGGATCTTCAACATCAAATCCTTTTGTCGGAAGCTCATCACCTTTCGGAGGAAGTAATTTTACTTCTTCCCCTTTATCATTGATTAAAGTATCAGTGATCGGATTGAAGTCCAGTCGACCTGCAATAGCCAGAGCCGCTACCATTTCAGGAGAAGTAACAAAAGCATGTGTATTAGGGTTACCGTCTGCACGTTTGGAAAAGTTACGGTTAAACGAGTGAACGATGGTATTCTTTTCCTGCTTTTCGGCACCTTCACGATCCCATTGCCCGATACAAGGTCCACAAGCATTTGTAAACACTTTAGTACCCATTTTTTCAAAAGTTGCAATGATTCCGTCACGTTCTATGGTATAACGAACTTGTTCCGAACCCGGGTTAATCCCAAACTCAGCTTTAGGTGTTATTCCGTGAGCGACTGCCTGTTCAACGATAGAAGCTGCACGTGCCATATCTTCATAAGACGAGTTGGTACAAGAACCTATCAATCCCCACTCTACTTTCAAAGGCCAGCCGTTTACTGTTGCTTCAGCTTTCATTTTAGAAACCGGGGTTCCACGATCGGGTGTAAATGGTCCGTTGATATGAGGTTCAAGAGTTGATAAATTGATCTCAATTACCTGGTCGAAATAGTTGTCAGGATTAGCATAAACATCCGCATCACCGGTCAAATGTTCGGCGATCTGGTCTGCCAGTTCCACAACATCAGCTCTTCCGGTTGCGTTCAAATACCTGCGCATTGAGTCGTCGTAACCGAAAGTTGAAGTAGTAGCACCAATTTCAGCACCCATATTACAAATGGTTCCTTTTCCGGTACATGAAAGTGAAATTGCTCCATCGCCAAAATACTCCACTACAGCACCTGTTCCACCTTTTACCGTAAGAATTTCCGCTACTTTCAGGATTACGTCTTTTGCGGATGTCCAGCCACTCAATGTTCCTGTCAGCTTAACTCCAATCAATTTTGGGAATTTCAGCTCCCATGGCATTCCGGCCATTACATCAACTGCGTCGGCACCACCAACACCAATGGCAATCATTCCCAATCCACCACCATTTACAGTATGCGAGTCGGTTCCGATCATCATTCCACCTGGAAACGCATAATTTTCGAGCATTACCTGGTGAATGATCCCGGCTCCCGGTTTCCAGAAACCAATTCCATATTTATTTGAAATGGACGACAAAAAGTTGAACACCTCGTTATTTTCATTCAATGATCGCTGTAAATCCGCAGTTGCACCAACTTTTGCCTGGATCAAGTGATCACAGTGAACAGTTGAAGGAACAGCAACTTTCTTTTTACCGGCCTGCATAAACTGCAGAAGCGCCATTTGTGCCGTAGCATCCTGCATTGTAACACGATCAGGGGCAAAATCCACGTATGATTTACCACGCTCATGGGCAATAGTTGCATTTCCATCCCAAAGGTGAGCGTAAAGAATTTTTTCCGTTAAGGTTAATGGTCGACCAACCACTTTTCTTGCAGCAGCGATACGGGAAGGATATTTCTCGTAAACCGCTTTGATCATATCTAAATCAAATACAGCCATTTTATCTACTTTTTCTATAATTCTAAATTTAAGCATTTCAACTCAGAATGTCCCTTAAATAAAATTTATAGTTGCTTTGATTTTTTCGATGGTACGTATTCCTCCTTTCTTCCATTCCAAATGAAATAGTTTAAATTTAAAGTGTGAATTGCTCTCTAAATATCCGCACACTGTTTCTTCTCTCTGTTTTACTTGCAACGGGCAGTTGGTGCTATAGCCAGGAGAAGAGCAAACAGGAATTGCTGGACAGTCTTAACAAGACGCGTGAAAAAGACCTTGGTGCTTTTAATTTGTACGCAACAAAAACCAAATTGGAGTTTATAGCCGGAGCATACAGATCAACTACCGACCAGGGATTTCGACCTTTCACATGTACTTATCATATTTACCTTCCTTTTCAATTAGAGTTCAATCGCGTAAACCTGAAAGCAGGTGATAAATTGATTAAGCTAAATACTCCTTTAATTGTTCAGCATTCCAAATATGGCAACTACGCCATTGGATTAGGAGAGCGGTTCAGCTTTTTGATCGTGAAACGATTGTACTTCAGTTACCAAATAGGTCTTGTGTGGTGCGAAGTAGTAAAGAAAGACACCGACGACGGCTTCAGGCAAATGGGATTCAACTTTCACCATGAATTCAACCTTAGTTATGGCATTACAAAACGCCTAGCTCTAAGTGCAAACCTCATCCACATTTCTTATGGCGGAGTTTTCAAGAACGTGAAGAACAACCAGGATGTACTGGGAATTGGGGTGAGTTATAATTTCAATTCTTACTGAGACTCAGATTTCCTATTTTCAACCACATAGTGGTATAGAACACATAGGTGATTTTAGCATTTTCTATGTGACCTATGTTCCTATGTGGTCATAAAACAAAAAAACCTCGACGTTATTATTATCGAGGCTTTCCTTTATTTCTAATCGGTTCTTAATTCACCAACAACTTGTGCGAAGGGGCAAATTTCGTTAAGGAAATTCCCTCTACAGCTTTTGTATATTCCTCAATAGTCGGAGTTCTTCCCAAAATTGTAGAAAGTACTACTACCGGCGTGGAAGAAAGCAACGATTCTCCTTTTTTACCTTCAGCATCTTCAACAACTCGTCCCTGGAAAAGGCGTGTAGAAGTTGCCATAACAGTATCTCCTTTTGCCGCTTTTTCCTGGTTACCCATACAAAGGTTACAACCCGGACGCTCTAAGTACAACATGTTCTGGTATTCTGTACGTGCAGCAGCTTTCGGTGCGTTATCATCAAATTCGAAACCGGAGTACTTTTGAAGAACTTCCCAGTCGCCTTCAGCCTTCAACTCATCAACAATATTGTATGTTGGAGGAGCAACTACCAATGGAGCTTTGAATTCAACCTTACCGTTTTGTGCTTCAACGTTCTTCAACATTTGCGCAAGGATCTTCATATCTCCTTTGTGAACCATACACGAACCGATAAATCCAAGGTCTACTTGTTTTGTTCCGCCATAGAAAGACAACGGTCTGATCGTATCATGCGTATAACGCTTGGAAACGTCTTTGTTATTTACGTCCGGATCGGCGATCATTGGCTCAGCGATTTGGTCAAGATCAACTACAACCTCTGCATAGTATTTCGCATTCGCATCAGGAGTCAAAGCCGGTTTCTCACCTGTTCTGATTTCCGTAATACGCTTATCTGCTTTATTGATCAATCCTTGAAGAACATGTCTGTCGTTGTCCATTCCTTTATCGATCATGATCTGGATTCTTCCTTTTGCAATTTCCAATGATTCGATCAAAGTATCATCTTCGGAAATACAGATAGAAGCTTTCGCCTTCATTTCAGCCGTCCAGTCTGTAAATGTAAATGCCTGGTCTGCAGTTAATGTTCCGATATGAACTTCAATAATTCTTCCCTGGAAAACGTTTTCTCCTCCGAATTTGTGAAGCATTTGAGCCTGAGTAGCATGAACAACATCACGGAAGTCCATGTAATCTTTCATCTCACCTTTGAACGTTACTTTTACAGATTCAGGGATTGGCATTGAAGCTTCTCCGGTAGCAAGAGCAAGGGCAACAGTTCCGGAATCGGCACCGAACGCAACACCTTTCGACATTCGCGTGTGCGAATCACCACCGATAATGATGGCCCATTCGTCAATTGTAATGTCATTCAATACTTTGTGGATTACATCCGTCATTGAATGATAAACACCTTTCGGGTCACGTGCAGTGATCAAACCGAAGTCGTTCATGAACTTCATCAGTTTCGGGATATTTGCCTGTGCTTTCTTGTCCCAAACCGAAGCGGTGTGACAACCACTTTGGTAAGCCCCGTCAACGATAGGAGAAATTACAGTTGCCGCCATAGATTCCAATTCCTGCGCAGTCATCAATCCTGTTGTATCCTGTGAACCAACAATATTTACTTCTACACGAACATCAGAACCGGCATGCAATACTTTCCCAGAAGTTGTTCCAACAGCATTTCTGTTGAAGATTTTCTCAACTGCAGTAAGGCCTTGTCCTTCATGAGAGATCTCTTTTGAAGGCGCGAATACTGCAGGAGCTTCGATTCCCAATGTTTTAGCGGCAAAAGTCTGGATCTTCTTTCCGAAAACGATAGCGTAAGACCCACCTGCTTTAATGAATTCCATTTTTTGCGGCGTGAACGCTTTGGAAATATCAATTAGTTCCTGGTCGCCGTTGTATAATTTTTTCTTCTTTGTATTGATCGTAAGAACCGTTCCTGTTTCAACCGAATAAGCCTGCTCAAGGATAGGCTCATTGTTCTCATCACGAGCAGGGTTGCCATTTGCATCTGTCTTTTTCACCCAGTTTTTAAGGTCAAGACCAATACCTCCGGTAACATCAACCGTTGTAAGGAAAATTGGAGAAATTCCGTTAGTTCCACCAACAATTGGCGCAATATTTACGAACGGAACGTAAGGACTGGCTTGTTTCCCTGTCCAAAGTGCTACGTTATTCACTCCCGACATTCTTGATGATCCAACACCCATTGTTCCTTTCTCAGCAACAAGCATCACGCTTTTATCAGGGTGCTGCGCTTGCAATGCTTTGATCTTTTCCTGGGCTTCAGGAGTGATCATGCACTTACCATGAAGTTCACGGTCGGAGCGTGAGTGCGCCTGGTTACCCGGAGAAAGCAAATCTGTTGAAATATCTCCAATACCGGCAATAAATGTCACTACCTTAATTTCTTCAGCTACTTCAGGCAATTTCGTAAAGAACTCCGCCTTCGCATAGCTTTCAAGAATATCCTTCGCAATTTCGTTTCCATTCTGGAAAGCTTCTTTCAAACGGTTCGTGTCAGCATCATAAAGGAAAACCTGCGTTTTAAGAACGTTTGCAGCTTCCTTTGCAATAAGCACATCATTACCCAACGCAAGATCAAGCAATACTTCAATTGAAGGACCACCCTTCATGTGAGATAACAATTCGAAAGCAAATGCAGGTGTAATTTCTTTTACGATAACTTCACCAAGGATAATATCTTTAAGGAATTGGGCCTTTTCACCAGCTGCACTGGTTGTTCCGGGCAATGTATTGTAAATAAAGAATTTCAGAGAATCTTCCCTGTACGGATTATTGACATCCTTGATCTGAGAAATGATCTCGCTTAACAATTCAGCACCATCGATTGGCTTCGGGTGAAGGCCTTGTGCTTTTCTTTCTTCAATTTCCTTGATGTAATCTTGATAGGTATTCATAAAAGGGCTTGTTTCTTTGATTCGCGGAGGGAGATCCGCATGTTTTAAAGTCGTGCGAATTTACGAAATACTTAAGAATAAAACCAATGGCATCAAACCGAATAAAGCAACCGGCACCTTTATTTAGATCGATTTTGAATAAATGGAGAAGAATGCTCGCGAAAAGGGAATTCGGAGCGGAAGTTTTCACCCTTTCACGATGATCCAATACCAGGTTTTGGTAAAATTCGGGCTTTCTGCAGGTGTTGTTTCGATTAATTTCAGCTTTTTATTCTTGCGCTTTTTGGAGTGCGAAACAATTTCTAAACCATAGACATTTTCTTTGATTCCAACTTGAGCAGTGTAAATGGTATCGAAAACGATTTTCTCCGAAGGCTGGAGAACGAACTCCTTACCTTGTCCGATTACCGTATTGTTTTGAAGTGCATTAGCGCGAACTGTGATTGTTGATGTTGTACCGTTCTGAACTTCGAAATAATTGGAGAACAAAATGGCACATTCAACTATTTCCACTTTGGGTTGATCCTGTGGTATGTTAAGTTCAATTTCAGGATCGCGTTTCATTACTTCGGGTTCAAGCAATTCCAATTCATACGGATACTTCGTTTCATAAAAATCAGTTCGTTCACCTGCTTCATTATAAATTGAAGTTGAATTGTAAAACTGAATCCCTCCATCGGGAGCATCGCTGTAATATACTTTTGAAACTTGTCCGTTAGGGAAATAGTCAATTGTCGCCGAAGCATGTCCGCCCACTTTTCTCAATTCATAACTGAATATCTCTTCGCCTTTGCTGTTGAAACCTTTCATCTTTCCAAAACGCTGATCTTTATCCCATGATTCGGAGGTTGATGTTTTTCCGTTTTTGTGTAAACAGGTTTTTTCTGTTCCGCCTTCGGAAGTTGGTTTCGTCTTACAATTCAGTTGGGCATTCAACTGAGTACTGAAACAGAAAAGCAGAAGTATAAGCGTAGAAAATTTCATATTCGGGATTTGACAATTATTATACCATTCAAAAGTAGCTCAGTAAAACCTGAACAAAAACAACTTCATAACCAACCTTTTACAAAATCGAACGTCTTAAGTTCAACACACTGTTAAAACTCAATTATGAAAAAGATACTACTACTATTTTTACTGGGTTCTTCCGTTTCTTTCGGACAATCCATCCAGATTACAAAAGCTGAATACCAGGCATTGAAAGATGGTGGAAACCTGGATCCGCAGGCACATTATATTTTTACAGACCCGAATCTCCCAACGAACATTCAGTACAGTATGGGAACAGAGAAAAACGGAGTTTGTAATTGTATGGTTCCTTTGGATTCCACTTTTACACTGGCAATGCTGCCCAATGATGATGAGTCTTCTGCGCCTATAGCATTACCTTTTACTTTTGATTTTTATGGTCAAACTTACGACACCGTTATCATTAACAACAACGGGAACGTATCGTTTTTAGCACCGTATTATACTTATACGGCTAATCCTTTTCCTGACGCAATGTACAACATGATCGCTCCTTTTTGGGGAGATGTTGATACCAGAAGTGCAAACGGCGGACAAGTTTGGTACAAGTTGACTCCAAATGCAATGATCGTCATCTGGAATGAGGTAGGTTATTTTGCTTACCATGAAGATCTGTTGAGTACATTCCAGTTAATTATTTCCGACGGAACCGATGCGCTTGTACCAACAGGGAACAATGTTTCTTTCTGTTATGAAGACATGCAGTGGACAACCGGAGATGCTTCAAGCGGAATTGGAGGATTCGGTGGCATGGCCGCAACGGTTGGTGTGAACGTAGGTGACGGTGTAAACTATTTCCAGGTTGGCCAGTATGATCAGACAGGAACAACATTCGATGGTCCGTACGGTGCCAATGACGGTGTTGATTTTCTCGATGGACAAGAAGTTTACTTCAACGTTGCCGGAGCCGCAAGTTCTAACACTCCACCACTGATGATCAGCAGCGCTATTTGTGATACAATTGATGTTTATACAGGCGATACTTTGGTAAAAAGCCTGAACTCAACAGGATTCACATTTGCTATAGCCGGACCGGAATCGAATCAAACGATCAACACGGTAATTACTTGTGATGCACCGGATGCGTTAACTTGTACGAATACAAGCATAACTCCGGAATTTGTGGTTTATGACTGCGAATTCAACGCAACAGGATTATCTACAGGATTCTACACGGTTACTGTTACGGCAACAGACAATGGTATTCCGGTTGGAGTAACAACAAAAACATTTACAATTGAAGTGATTTATGACGAAGGTTTAGGTATGAGTGATCCAAAAGAAGGAACATTCAAACTGTACCCGAATCCGACAACAGGAAACACAACAGTTGAATTAGGAAATGAAATTTCAACTGCAACAATTGTTGTAACCGATTTCTCAGGCAAAACCCTGTTAACTCAGAATATAGAAAACACTTCAAGTTTTACAATAAACGAATTGGCTCAGGGAGCCTACGTAGTATCAGTTTTCAGTAATGAAACATTATTAGGAAAACAGATTCTCGTAAAAGAATAATGAATAGTTGTGCCTGCGCTGATCGCATGTCGCTTATAGCTTTAGCGATGGCACAAGCTTCAGCACAAGCGTTAAGAAAAAGCCCCGTAGCGATGAGATCATCAGCTACGGGGCTTTTTATGTTCAAATGGGTTCAAAAAAGATCAAAGGTTCAAGAGTATATAATGTAAATCATCTTGAACTTCTTGAACATTGGTTCTATTGAACCTTCTAAAGTTGAAAACTTTGCCATTAACTGGTTTCAAAAGAATAATTTACTATCTTTGCACCCCGCTTAGTGAGACTAGGCGGTAATTTTATATAAATAACAAATAGGTTAAATTATGAATTCTTACGAAACTGTTTTCATTCTTACTCCCGTTTTGTCTGAAGATCAGGCAAAGGAAGCAGTAAAAAAGTATGAGAGTGATTTGGCTGCCATGGGCGGTAAATTAACGCACTCAGAAAGTTGGGGATTGAAGAAATTGGCTTACCCAATTCAGAAAAAATCTACAGGTTTTTACTTCTTATTTCAATTTGATGGAGAAGGATCTGTTATTGCTGATTTGGAATTGGCTATGAAGCGTGATGAGCGCGTTCTTCGCTTCTTAACTGTTAAAATGGATCAACACCATGTTGCATACGCTGAGAAGCGTCGCAAGAAAATGAGTGGAGCTCCTGTTGAAGCTTAATTATTCACATTAAAACTCATACGAAAATGTCACAAAACGATATTCGCTATTTGACTCCGATTAACATCGAGATCAAGAAAGACAAGTACTGCCGTTTCAAGAAAAGCGGAATTAAATTCATCGACTTCAAAGACGCTAACTTTTTGTTGCGTTTGGTGAACGAGCAAGGTAAAATTTTACCTCGTCGTATTACAGGAACTTCTGCTAAGTACCAGAAGAGAGTTAATAAAGCTATCAAACGTGCACGTCACCTGGCTATCTTGCCTTACGTTGGCGACATGTTGAAATAGTAGTTGTTGAATTATTCAAACGAAATTGAATCATGGAAGTAATTCTTAAGAAGAACATTGATAAATTAGGTTACAAGGACGAGTTGGTTACAGTTAAACCAGGATACGGACGTAACTTTTTGATTCCTCAGGGATATGCTGTATTGGCTACTCCTTCTGCTAAGAAAGCACACGAGGAAACGTTAAAGCAACGCTCTCACAAAGAGTCTAAAATTGTTGCTGAAGCAGAAGCATTGGCTGCTAAATTGTCTGAAGTTAAAGTTTCTATCAGCACTAAAGTTGGTGAGAACGGTAAGATCTTCGGTTCTGTTAACACAGTACAATTGGCTGAGGCTTTGAAAACTGCAGGTTACGACATCGATCGTAAGTCTTTGAAAATTAAAGACGAGCCAATCAAAGAAGTTGGTTCTTACGAAGCTGAAGTAAACCTTCACAAAGGTGTTAAGCCAACAATTACATTTGAAGTAGTAGGAGAATAATCCGAAACCAGATAATTGAAAAATCCCGGTTCAGTAATGAGTCGGGATTTTTGTTTTAGCTCACGTCGTAAACAACCACCAGCTTCTGTAAACAAATGGCAACATTTTTGCTAAAAGACAACGAAAGCATCTTTATGAAATACCTCGCACTTCTCTTTCCGATTCTTCTGATTTCCTGTAAAAAGGATTCTGATTCCATCAACCAGGATGAGATTTTTCAGTCGTATGTCATGAGTTACGACGAACTTTCAGGTTATACTACATTCACTGCAAATTTCACCTACAAAAAAGACGATGGCAAACGCTTGAAACTGACAGGCGGAAGCATTGTTACTGTAAACGGTGAAACAATGAGCCGTACAGGAACTACCTATATTAAGAGATTTTCTGGTTATCTCGAATCAGGAACGTTTGTATTTACAGATTCTGAAGGGAAATCATACACGAACACATTGTATTACGAAGATTATATTCAAAACGACGTTTCCTTTAGCCTTGATAACAGCTCAAGCTACTACTGGTATTTTGTTGGACCAAATTTGAGTCAGGGAGAAACCATAACAGTTACAATCAAAAGCAACGAAACAGATGGCGGAACAGCAAGTGGCTCAACAACGTTGGATGGAGCATCCTATGTCAATATTTCTTCCACTCAAATGAACCTGCTTCCTAGTGGGTCTGCAACCGCAAGTACTGAGCGTTCAACCACTCGCTACTCCGGAAATTGGGCAAAGGTTGGCGGTAAAATGAAATCGCAATATTCTTCTACTCCTGCAAACGTTTCGATCTATTGATCAAAGAGTTCTTTATTCCTATTTAGTCCAAACTTCCGAACGATCACTCAGACGGCAGTTCAAATTCCTGTTTGATCCAGTCAGTATAGAATTCTACTCTTCCATAACCTCCCATAGGTTCGGTAGAACTATTCTTCTCCTTCGAAAACCTAAAAAGTGTTGAATGGATTAACTCGTCTTTCAGTAGATCATAACATTCAGGACTGCAAGACTTAATGAAGTCCCTTTTCTTACACAGAACCAATCTATTTTTTTTATTTATACTCGGAATCACATAATGATTTTGATTTTTCAACCCACTATTAGCGAACCATAACTGAGTTCGCTCAGGACTATAAGTATCTGAAATTAAGATGTAAGGGATTTCGTTTTTTTCAGCGAACCTGGCCATAGCCAATTCCAGATTTATATTCTTACAATTCGGATAATAAAAAATCACCAATAAATCTCGCTTGATACTATCAGAAATCTGAACAATATCTGCCGGAGTAACAAACTGAACAACAGTATTAATCGTATCCGGATTTTCAAATGAACCATAATCAAATTTGTGTTCATCTAACTCTTTCTCGGTTACTATATACACGTCTTTCACCGGACGGAAATTTCGATATTTTTCACCGTTAGAAAGATGATAGGTTTTAAAACATGAAGACAGTAAAACCAAAGCAACTGCCGGGAATAGAATCACTCCAGGCAGTTTATTTTTTAATTTTCGATGATTGCTCATTTAATTTTTTGAATAGGGAACATCAATGTACGAATTATAAGCATAACTTTTGCCATCCACATTAACAGATCCATCAGATAATTTCAAGCGGTATTTTCCAGAAGAAACTGTAACATCATCATCCGGAATGGTGACTTCTTCATCGATATAAAATACCGGATCCTCATCAAGATCATAGTCAACTTCATCAAAAAAATAGATTCTGGCAGTATTTTCCGAAATGAAATCGATTCCGAAAGTTGGACTAGTTGACATTGAGGTTTTTCTCCAATCCGGAAACCAGGTAAAATCGCAAAAGCCTGCACAGATATTACAATTACAAGGTTCATGCTGATTGTTATACTTTCCTACAGGCCGATGCAGCTGCACGGAAAATATCCGGAATCCTGGACCTACTTTTTCCTCAGAAATATTTCCTTGGTTTTGATACTCAACATTACTTTTAGTAGAATCGCCAACGTGCTTTTCACAAGCTACCACTCCAATTCCTACTATGGCAAGGAATAAACTTCCATAAACTAACTTTTTCATAATGATTTGATTTAGATGTACCCAACTGGTTCCAGCTAAGTACTGATTATGCCGGTAGTGATTATTTGCTGCAAAAAGTAAACAACCTTCAAAAAACAATTCTGTCTTTAAACCAGCAATGATGGAAAATGTGTTAGCACAACAATTTCATTTTCCCTCATGTGTCGGGATTTTTTTCGTAGCTTCGTTTACACTTTTTTCTTTCGGAAATATGAAGTTCATACACATCCTTTTAATCGCTGCTATTGTTCTCGGCGCCTGCAAAAAGAAAGGCTCAAGCATAGACCAGAATAAGATTTTCCAGTCATACGAAATGTCTTATGACGCCGGAACGAATATTACCACTTTCTACGCCCGTTTCTACGAAAATAGTGAGAACGGAAAGGGCTTGCTCATTCATGAATATGGGGGCATTACGGTAAACGGAGAAAAAATGAATCGCAACGGTGCTGTTTACGTGTTTACGATGGCCGGAGAAATTACGGTTGGAAGTTTCATTTTTACCGATGCTAACGGAAAAAAATACTTCAATTCCCTTGCGAATGAACAAAGCATTAACAACGATGATGAAAGTTCAATTGACAACAACTCCAATACGGATTGGGTGTTTTCAGGAAATCCGTTAAACACAAGCGAAACTATTTCTGTACTGATAGACAGCTATGAGGAAAACGGGGGGAATTCCGTCTCATACACAACCGATATCGGCGCAAATCATGTTCAGGTCACTGCAACAGATATGACCAATCTTCAGCCCGGAAGCGCACGCATCTATACAAAACGATCGTCTACCATGTCTTCAGGAAACTGGACCAATGCGGGCGGCAAGAAGAAATCGGAATATGTTTCTGCAATCAGCGATATTCTCGTTTATTAGAATTTTCACTTCCGGAAATCTGTAGACCCAACCTTTCCGTACCTTAAAAAACTGATGTTATGGCTATAAAAGTTGGCGACCGTTGTCCCTCATTTTCACTACAGGACCAGCACGGAAAAATGATCTCCGTTGATGATCTCATCGGGACCAAAATCCTGGTGATCTATTTTTATCCTAAAGATTATTCCGGTGGTTGTACAGCCGAAGCCTGTTCCTTCAGGGATTCGTATGAAGAATTCAAGGATGCAGGTTGTGAAGTGATTGGTATCTCCAGTGATTCAGTTGAAAGTCATAAAGGCTTTGCTGAAAAGAACCGGCTTACATTTACTCTTTTGGCAGATGTTAAAAAGGAAGTAAGAAATCTCTTCGGCGTTCCCAGATCAGTTCTCGGATTAATTGCGGGACGCGTAACTTACATCATTGATCTGAACGGAATAGTTCGTGACGTCCATAATTCGCTTGCGAATACTGATTCTCATATTGATGGCGCTTTGAAAAAGATAAAATTGATTAAGGCAGAAGCAGAGAGCTAAACCTAAAAAAGGGCGAATGTTGATTCGCCCTTTACTTTTTATTTCTTCGGTTCTTCACCGCCTCCACCTGGAGCGGATTTCGGTTTATCCACCTTAATCACCCGTGGCGTTTCCGTATGAGTTTGTTTTTTCTCCGGATCCATCATCTCCATCAGTTTCAAACCAAGCAAACCGTCCATTGCGCTTCCGCCCTGCTGACCGTTTCCTCCGATCAAAATATCCGGAATCAACTTCACACCACCTTTCGACAATTCTTCAGTAATCTTATATCTCGTAAAGTTCTCACCACCAAGAGCAGTCACAGCAAGTTCGTAAGCTTCTGCATTCGATTTACCGATCGCAGCAATCTTCTCAGCTTCCGCATTACCGGTTTTCGAGATACGTTCTGCCTCAGCATCCGCTTTCAGTTTCACGGCTTCAGAATCAGCTTTTGCACGTGCACGTGTAGACTCAGCCTCAGCTAATGCACGCATTTTTGTTGCTTCAGCTTCTGCACTAACAGCCAGTTTCACTCCGGCAGCATCACCTTCTGCTTTCTTCACAGCCGCGTTAGCCGTTCTTTCAGCGATCTCTACACTTTGCTGCGCTTTTACGATATCTTTCTGCATATCTGCAATTGCAGTTTCCTTTTCCATTCCCTGACGCGTTTCCTGAGCTTGTTTTTGTGTCTCGTAAGTCACTTTCTGCTCTTCTGCGATCTTCCGGTCAGTAAGGGTCTTCATAAGCGATTCTGGCGGCACAATGTCACCGATCAATGTATCAACAGCATTTACATTGTATTCGTCCAATACGCGTTTGATATGCTCCTTCGCAGAATCCTGGCGTTCCTTACGCGTGCTGAGGAAGGCGATCACATCACTGTCCTGCGCAGAGTTACGGAAGTAGTTACCAATTGTTGGTTCCAATACCTGCGTTACCAGGTTCACCATATTCCCGAAGCGTGCAATTACCTTCGGCGCTTCAGTTGTTGGAACGTGAATGATCTGCGACACATCAAGGTTGAACGGGAAACCGTCTTTTGAACGAACAGTGATTGTAGAAAGGTTCTTATCCAGGTTGTGAGATTCACTTCTCGCTTGCGCCCAGTTCAATACAAGGTTCGTTGTAGGAACCAATTCCACTTTCATAGTGTATTTATTCACAGGGTATTTTCCAGGACCAAACGGTTCCGACCAAACTCCTTTGCTTCCTTTTTCAACGATATTTCCATGTTTAAAATCCGTTCCGGTTAAGTCTTTTCCTTCGCCTCCGATATAGGAAATAACCACACCAACATATCCGATCGGAATTTCGGTCATTGGGGTTTCTTCCACCTGAACCGCCCAAGGATTCAAGTTATAAGATCCGGCAAGAATCACCGTTGGTTGCAAACCTCTGTTTCCTCCATGTGTCAGGAAATAATCGAAATCCTGGAAGTTGTTATGGCCTTCAACCACTTTACCGGCAATCTGGCCCGCATCAATCGGCTGTCCATCCAGGGTTGTTACAATTCCCACCATACTTTCATGGATACGCACCATATCTGTTACCGAAACCTGGAACAACATGGTGTTGATACGCCACGAACCTGCGGTGATGTAATGTGTTTGTCGACCGCGCTGACCACCATTTGTAAGGAACAGGTCCGCATCCTGGAAATTATCACAATCCACGGTTCTACCAAGAATATTCCCTGTTGGAATTTCAGATCCATCCTTCGCCAGGATTAGGCCAATCTTTCCTTCGGGAATAATGGTAAATGCTTCCATGGTAATTTCGAACTGCCATACCCATTTCCAGAAATACAATCCCGGAGCCAGTGTTTTGGCCTGGAAACCTGCTTCTCCTTTTGTTGCAATGATCCGTCCGTCAGGAAGCTCCTTGTTCTCGCCAAAAAGGACGAATTTCTTGGTTACCAATCCAATTTTATCCTCCGGAACGATTACCATTCCAAAGAGAAAACGCAAAATAAATTTGTAGAGCAGCAGCGCAATTACAATCGCTCCGATCCACCAGTAGTTTAGTAAAATTTCTTTCATAATTCAATATTAAATAAAAGTTCAATTTGCGATTGTAAACTGTTCATAAGTCGTGAGAAATGAGTCAAAACTCCCAGTCGAACCCACAAATTCACGCACTCAGAAACTAACGATTACAGGAGGCAATCAATCATGAGCACGACATGGGAGCGTCCGCTAGGCGGGCAGGTTGACGGAAGGTACGTTTCATAAGGTCGTAGTTCACATTCAGTCAAACTGCTTTGACAATATTTCAAATTCTGTTGTTCAATTACAGCATCGCACGTCTCCACCCGAGGCGGAGACAAACGTTCAATTCCGATAGGAAGCTTGAGGGAAGTGGCCGATTTCCGGTGGGCTGTATCACGAATGAGACATTCATGAAGTAAATGTATATATCTGTAAATATCTTACTAAAAATTTAGCAAATTTTGACAATCGCCACTTAGGTGCAAAATCTTCTGCGGATTAGATTGCGGGCTCGATCTCATGAAAATTCCCGGAATATGATCTTCCCACAGATGCGCAGATTTTTTTTGGCGCTTACCAGCCGCCCTTGAATATATGTTAGCGGAAAAATAAGCCTCTCCATGTCAAATAAAAAAGCCGACCCCTTTGGGATCGGCTTTCAATATTATAGGATACAATCTTAACCGTTCAATGCTTCCGCACCACCAACGATCTCTAAGATCTCGCTTGTAATGGCAGCCTGACGCGCTTTGTTGTAGCTTAACGTTAAGTTCTTTTTCAACTCTTTCGCGTTGTCGGTTGCTTTGTGCATAGCTGTCATACGTGCTCCATGCTCTGATGCATGAGAATCTAGAACAGCTTTGAACAACTGGATACGCAATGATTTTGGAATCAAATCTTCAACGATTTCTTCTTTCGAAGGTTCGAAAATGTAGTCTCCGATAGTTGCTCCTTCGTTCACAGTTGCAACAATAGGTAACAATTGCTCAGCCTTCACTTCTTGTGTTGCTGCATTGATAAAGCTATTGTAAACAACAACTACTTTATCGTATTTCTTCTCCATGAATGCTTCCATTGCATAGCTAGCAAAAGCACCAACCGTTTCAAATGACAATCCTGCGAAAACGTCTTCAGACAATCCAACAGAAGAAGCCTCAAGGTAATTCGGAGAACGCTTGAATGCATCTTTCGCTTTTTTACCGATACACAGTAAATCAACTTTAGAAGCATTTGCAAAATCTTCCACCATTGCCAGGTTAACACGCTTGATAACGTTGTTGTTGAAACCACCACACAATCCACGATTAGAAGTGATAGCGATAATCAACACGTTATTTGCAGCGCGCTCTGCCGCCAAAGCATTCTCAGAAATATCAAGAGTAGCACTCAAGTTGCTCAAAATCTCCTGAAGTTTCTCAGAATATGGACGCATCTGAGTAATCGCGTCTTGTGCTCTCTTCAATTTTGCAGCAGATACCATCTTCATTGCTGAAGTGATCTGCATTGTAGATCCAACTGACGTGATTCGATTTCGTATTTCCTTTAAATTCGGCATAACTCTAATTTAAAATTGAGAATGTAAAATTGAAAAGATTGCTCCCCTTTTACATTCTCAATTTTCAATTTTCAATTAATATTTTGCAGCGATTTCTTTCGCAACCTTTCCTAGAACGTCTGTGTCAGCGTCTTCGTACTTACCAGCTTTCAAGCGAACCAAAACATCTGAATGTTTCGCCTCTAAGAAATCAAGGTATTCTTTTTCGAATTCTTTCACTTTGCTCACAGGAACGTTTTGCATCAATCCTTTTGTTCCAACGTAGATGATAGCAATTTGCTTTTCAACCGGGAACGGATCTCCTTCGCTTTGCTTCAAGATCTCAAGGTTACGAGCACCTTTGTCCAAAACTGACTTCGTAGCAGCATCCAAATCAGAACCGAACTTAGCGAACGCTTCCAATTCACGGTACTGTGCCTGGTCAAGTTTCAATGTACCTGCAACTTTCTTCATTGATTTAATCTGTGCGTTACCTCCTACACGAGATACAGAGATACCAACGTTAATTGCCGGACGGATACCTGCGTTGAACAAGTCACCTTCAAGGAAGATCTGACCGTCAGTAATCGAAATTACGTTTGTTGGAATGTACGCAGAAACGTCACCCGCTTGTGTTTCGATAATTGGCAATGCAGTCAATGAACCACCACCTTTCACGATTCCTTTCAAAGATTCAGGAAGATCATTCATTTGAGAAGCGATCTTGTCATCAGCGATGATCTTAGCCGCACGCTCCAATAAACGGGAGTGAAGGTAGAATACGTCACCCGGGTAAGCCTCACGGCCCGGAGGACGACGTAACAATAGGGAAACCTCACGGTAAGCAACTGCTTGCTTAGAAAGGTCATCAAATACGATAAGAGCAGGACGTCCTGAATCACGGAAGAACTCACCGATAGCAGCACCAGTCATTGGAGCGTAGAACTGCATTGGAGCCGGATCAGAAGCGTTAGCTGCAACGATAACTGTGTAAGCCATTGCACCTGCATCCTCTAATTTCTTATAGATTCCCGCAACTGTTGAACCTTTTTGTCCTATGGCAACATAGATACAGAAAACAGGCTCACCGCGGTCATAAAATTCTTTTTGATTGATAATTGTATCGATCGCAACTGTTGTTTTTCCAGTTTGACGGTCACCAATGATCAACTCACGCTGACCACGACCAACAGGGATCATTGCATCGATAGCTTTAATACCAGTTTGAAGAGGCTCAGTTACCGGTTGACGGAAAATTACCCCCGGAGCTTTACGCTCGATCGGCATTTCATACAACTCACCAGTAAGAGGTCCTTTACCGTCGATTGGGTTACCCAACGTATCCACAACGCGACCAACAACTCCCTCACCAACCTTAACAGAAGCAATACGTCCAAGACGTTTTACAGTATCACCTTCCTTAACTTCAGTTGAGCGACCCAAAAGTACCGCACCAACGTTATCTTCTTCAAGGTTAAGGGCGATTCCCTGAAGTCCTCCGTCGAACTCGATCAATTCACCGTATTGTACACCTTTCAATCCGTAAACGCGTGCAATACCGTCACCAATTTGAAGTACCGTACCTACTTCCTGCAATTCTGCTTCCGAACGGAAACCTGATAATTGCTCTCTTAAAATTGCAGAAACTTCTGCTGGTTTAACATCTGCCATGTTCTTCTTGTTTTGTAGCGTTAACTACTATTTTGCTAAACGTGTTTTTAATTTTCCTAACTGAGACGCCACTGACGCATCAATCTGCATGTCGCCCATACGAACAACAAACCCACCGATCAAATCGGGATTCAATTCTTCAGTCACCTCCAACGTTCCTTTTACAGACTTTTCAAGGTTCCCCAAAATTGTTTTCTTTACCCCGGCATCAAGTGGTTTAGCACTAATTAATCTTACCGGAACAATTCCTTTATATTCTTTCAATTGAGTATCAAACGCCTTTGCAATTTGGGAAAGTAATCCCTCACGGCGGTTTTTAACGATTAACTCAACGAACGACTTCGTTACTTTATCGAACTGATCAAAAACTGCATTCAGAACTGCAAGTTTTTTGTCTGCTTTTACGATCGGACTTTCGAGCATTAGCTCCAGGTCAGGATTTTCAGCGCAAACCTCAGCCATAAATTTCATATCTGCTGCAACCGTATCCAAATTCCCCTGCTCTATTGCCAAATCCAATAGTGCCTGAGAATAACGAGATGCTGATTTTGAACTTTTCATGGTTGTTCTTAGTTCATGTTAATATCTCCGGCCAATTTCTCAGCTAAAGCTTTTTGTTTGTCATCAGACGATAACTCGCCACGAATAATTTTCTCAGCGATCTCCAAAGAGATAGCAGCAACCTGTGTCTTCAATTCAGCAACCGCAGCAGCCTTTTCAGCATTGATCGTTACACGAGCCGACTCAACAATTTTATTGGCCTCTGTCTTAGCAGATGTTTTAGCATCTTCTACCATACGTGTTGCAACTTCTTTCGCATCTTTAACGATAGCATCACGTTCTGCACGAGCTTCTTTCAACAAGTTCTCATTTGCAGCCTGTAACGCAACCATTTCAGCTTTCGTAGTTTCCGCCAATTCCAACGCGTCAGAAATTTTCTTCTCACGTGCATTAACTGAAGACAATATCGGTTTCCAAATGAATTTTGTTAAAATGAACATCAACAAAACGAAAACAATTCCCGTCCAAATCAACAATCCAAAATCCGGTGTAATTAAACCCATTTTATATCTTTTTTATTTTTTTAAATCTAAAAAAGTGTTGTTACAACCAACCGTTGCAACAACACTTCTCAATTATTTTACTCCTGTCTCAAGACCTAGTAGACCAACTACTACTCCGAATAGAGCAACACCTTCGATCAACGCTGCTGCGATAATCATAGCTGTTTGAATTTTTCCTGAAGCTTCAGGTTGACGTGCGATAGCGTCCATTGCTGAACCACCAATCTTACCAATACCTAATCCTGCACCTAAAACTGCAAGACCTGCTCCAATCGCTGCGATACTTCCGAACATAGCTATATATAGATTAAAAAATTACTAATTAATGATGCGCTTCTTCAACAGCTGCACCGATAAACAACGCTGATAACATACAGAACAAGAACGCTTGTAAGAATGCTACCAACAACTCCAACACGGAAATAAACAATGCCATTGGCACTGACAAAGCACCCCATGCAGCACTTTGATTAATAAAGATGATTGAGATCAACGCTAACACAATGATGTGACCGGCAGTCATGTTCGCAAACAAACGAACCATTAATGCAAAAGGCTTAGTAAAAATCCCTACAATCTCGATAAGGATCATAATCGGCAACAATGCAACCGGAACACCAGGCATCGCAAAAATATGCCCCCAATAATTTCTGTTTCCTGAAAATACAGTAACCAACAATGTACAGAACGCCAGGAATAAAGTAACAGTGATATTACCCGTAAGGTTTGCACCACCAGGAATAATTGGAACCAACCCCAATAAGTTATTAAAGAATATAAAGAAGAAAATAGTCAGTAAATAAGGAACGTACTTGTGGTACTTGTGGTGATCTATGTTTGCTTTCGCAATATCGTCACGAACCATCACGATCAACACTTCTAAATACTTCGCCAATCCTTTCGGAGCAACCGGACCGTTCTTTCTATAGAAACGGGCAACGTTAAACATAATAATCAGGATGAATGCCGCACCAAAAAACAATGCAAGAACATTCTTTGTAATCGAAACATCAAAAGGAGATTCAGCATCAACTACTTTTCCATCATTGATTTCCAATCCACCTTCTGCATTCAATTTGTAAATCTCTTCTTCAAACATTGCATAACCTGCCGCAGGACCAACTCCTAACACATAATGCATCTCTTCTTTAGAGGTAGTATCCAAATAAGTCATTGGCATACCGTGATAGAAGTGCTTTGAAGAAAACGTTTTCAACCCTCCGTCAACAAGAATGATCGGAAGATAAATTGAAACTCCGTCGTGGTGCCCACCCCACAAATGCCACTCGTGCGCATCTGAAATGTGGTGCATAATCATTTCCGTAACATTGAACTTTTCCTCAGGCTTGTGCTCATTCGCAAATGAGGTCGAGAAAATCAATAATCCTACAAGTAGTGAGAAAGTTCTTTTTGCACTGAAAATGAATGACATCGCGTAAATTCCTTTAATTAAAAACCTGAATTTTGGCGCAAAGGTAGTCAATCTTTCAGAAAGTCCAAGAATTTATTGGTAAGTTTTCAGACTTTAACGAATGGATTTTGTGATTTGCGGTTGAAAAAGAAAAAAAGAAGATGTTCTTAAGGGTAAACCGACCAAAAAATGGCAATTTTCCAAAAATCCGGAATTTCCAAATTTGGGGATTTTGGGAAATTAGGGATATCCCTCTAGCTCTTAAGAAATTAGTTGAAATCAGCTTTACAAAAACAACAATATAGAGAAGGCCTTAATTTTTATTCAGTTCTTTGATCAGCATCACACTTTGAAAAGCCAATGCTCCGACAAATGCGATCATGAAATGTATCGCTATTGGTCTAAACTCAGGACTGGCGGCAAAACGAGCAAATAGCAAATAACCCAAAGCGCCCAAAATCTGAATGGTCGTAGCCACAATGTATTGCTGCGTTCTTCCCTGGGAGTCTGAAGTTGGTTTCATCGTACTGATGTAAGTACCACAACCCACCAATCCAACACCAATTACTACCGAAAAGAGAACCAAAGGCTGCTTTATTCCATTAAAAAGAGCAGCTACAACTGCTCCGTAAACTATAACCCAAACTGCAAGGACGATCAACGTCTTATTTCTCATTTTCCTGTTCTTTTGAAAGCTGCATCACTTCCCTGATGATTAAATAAACGGCAGCAATTACTCCGAAAAGAGAAAAGCCTACTTTGTACCAGATTCCCTGCGGACTGTATTTATCCTGGAGCCAAACTCCCAGCCAAACCATTCCGCCGATGATGGCACCCATTTGAATTCCGATCGATGTGAATCGGAGATAAATATTGTCTTTGAACCTTGGCATCCTACTAATAATATTCATCAAAGAACACTTCGTACTCCGCCAATTTTTGCGTTTCGAAAAGTGTCTTGAAATTACTTTCAGTAAGATACAAAATTTTGAAATTCTGCATATCAAGAAGGTGTTTTCTTGTACGCTTATAGGTATTGTAATAATCACGGGCATGTGCCTCGTCCTTAAAGTCTTTTACAATAATAACCGACTCATCTTTCAGGATCTTGGAACTTGTGTTCAGCCCGTCTTTGCCAAAGAATTCTCTTGTAAAGTCGACAACGCGCGTCTTGGCCACATTGTTATTCACTTTTTCCGTAAGGAAGATCACCATTACCAGCTTCTCCTTATCTGAATATTCATAGATGCCTTTCTTCTTAGTAAGATCAACTAACGTATTTGTTGAATATCCATGCTCAATGATATTCTTCATTTCCCTCGCTTTTTTCGCTTCATCCGTATTCGGGAATTTAGCAATCAACTCATCCAGTGTTGGAATAAGGGTTTTCTTATCCTCGTTCAGCTTTGCCTGTGCAAATGCTTTCAAAAGATAATATTTCGCAAGGAAAGGGTTTTCCTTATCATTATCGATGATATTATTTGCGCTTGTGATCACCGGATAATACAATCCGCGTTCGTAACGATCCAAATCCTTCAGGTAATCCAACTCGGTTTGTTTTGCGCGCTCACGCTTCTTGATGAAATACTCAGGATCACGCAAGTACCCAGCATAATCAGAGGTCGGATAATTGATCAGGATAAAGTCCTTTTGTCTTTCTGCTGTCGGATGTCCCGCACCATACATTCTATAGATCTGGTAAGCAGCAGAAAGCTTGAAATCCGTTGCCCATGTTTTATCCAAAATAGCCTGGTATTGCGACTCTGCAAGACTTGTTTCATTCAGTTGTTCCTGGTAGATCTTTCCGGCATCGAACAAAGCGGAAACCAGCTTTTCGCGTGAAGCATCAAGCGTTGAGTCGTTATTCGGAACATCAGCCAAAAGCATTTCAGGAGTTAAGGAATCCAGGGCGGCAACATCGGTTTTCACATCTGTTTTTGGGAGCGAATCTGTTCCTTCTTCTGTAAACGCGGCCATTACTATTTTATCGGATCGTCGCCAATCGTCTTCATTATCCCTGTTTCCCCACAGTTTTTTGAATTCTTCTAAACCTGCCTGCTTGGCTTTATCATTGCCCCAGTAGGATTTTGAAGTATTATTCTTGCTTGCAGCCGCAGCTTGCTGTTCCTGCATGATAGCCAAACGTGCGGCATCCTGTTCTTTTTTGATCTGATCTTCTTTCTTCAGTTGTGCGATCACTTTTTCAGCAAAAGCATACTGGTCACTCTCCGACATTCCGGCGATTCGCTGTAAACTGTCTTCACGCTGAGCGGTTTCAATAGCAATCACCAAGCTCTCCAGTTTAGAGGCTTTGTTCTTCACACCTTCGTAATTCGGGTAAGTTTCCGGAATTACTCGCGCACAACTATCGTAGTATTTCTGGGCCTTGTAATAATCTTTCTTTACAAAGAAAATATCTCCAAGCTGCTCATACGACATTCCTTGCTGACGCTTGTTGCTCATGCTGTAAAGCGCAGATTTCGTGAAGTTCTCTATCGTTTTTGGTTCATCACCTTCATTCTGTGCAATCAGTGCAAGTGTATAATAGATCTGATCTTTGAATTCGGCATTTTTTGTATCACGAAGCATTCTGTTCAAATCCTGCTTTGTTTTTTCACCACCTGAGTTCAACGCATTTTTCAAACGTGCATTGAACGCCATTTCGTAAGTCGGATTGTATTTCAGCGACTTGGAGTAGTGCATTGCCGCATTTGCCCTGTCACCTTTTTGCTCATACAATTGACCCAAAATATAATGGATGCGCGCACGTGGATGCTTCTTTTTTGCAGCTAAAAGTGCTTCTTCCAGGTACTTGATCTCGTCTTCGTTATTTCCTTTTTTCTCAGCAAGAAGCGCTTTCGTAAACGGAAGATCGAACTTCAGGCTTTTTGGAAATTCCGGTTCTTTCTGTCCGTCTTCTTCTTTTTTACTTTTCTTTTTGGAAAACTTCGAACGCTTCTTTTTTGTTTTACTTTCCTTATCATTTCCGCCCTCTGCCTCTTCTCTGGCCTTGTCCAAATGGTCTAAAGCAAAACCGGCTTCGGTAAAATTCCCCTGCTGAATGAATGTTCTGGCCATCCACATTTCGGCAAGTAACTTTGTTTTATCGCCTACAAAGAATCGATTGATATAAGAGAAATTCTTCAGCGCACCGTCATAATCTCTTCGGTAATAAGAAGCAACACCAATAGTAAGCCAGTTCTCGTCTATCCAGTTATTGAATTCATTTTTCTTCTGGGAAGGCTTGTCATTTGACGGCATAGCATGACGTTGAATCACTTTCGTGCATTTCGCTATTGCTGTATCGATAGGTGTATAATAATTCTTCACCTCTTCATCATTCGGAAGCGGAGCAATTATAAGTGTTTTGTAATAATCTTCCTTTAAACCCGTACGGTATGTGTTAAGTGCTTCATTCAGAAGATCATTTGCATTGAAATATCCATTGTAATGGGCGGTTGCCCCGTGATAACTTCGGCTAATAAAGGTGTTGCGTTCGGTAGAACAAGCCACCAAAAGCGCAAAAATTCCCACTAAAGTTCCAAATAGAAATTGGTTTCTCATTGTAAATTGAATCGCATAACGCGCATTATACGTGTGTGATTAACAGAAAAGTCGCAAAATTATTGTGTAAATGTAATAATTATACTTCGACAGGCTCAGCAAAATGACTTAGAGACTCAAGACGATAGACAAAAGACTTAACTTCTACTTTTGCACTTATTTCTAAATTCTATCTTTGATCAAACTCAAGTGTCAAGACTTGGAAAGTCATGTAAAACCAAAGAAATTGATGAAACAACACGAATACAAATATCATTGGTACAAAGTATTTAAGAAATCAATTCTGCTTTGGTTTCTTATTCTAATACAAATTGGACTTTGCAGCTTTTATATTTATTCACCCTTGGCATTCCCTTTTCCTGAACTTATTATTTTCAACGTTATTCTTTCTGCTCTTACAATTCCAGGTTTTATATTACACATCAATCATCTATGCAGAACCCGAAACACAACCTTTATCCTAAAATACGAAAGTATTTCATTACAACGGAATACGGAGATTACCACTTTAAATTCAAATGACATCTGTAAAATAATTCTTCATGAGGGCCCAACCAAATCCCGCTTTCCATGGTATGATTACAACTGGGTCGAATTTATCGATACTAATGGAAAATCTATTGCAGTTAGTTTCTATTTATTAGAAATAAGTGATTTTTGGATGAACACATTGAGTAGAAGAGTTAATTCCAAGCATTTTGAAAGAAATTGGAATCTATTTCCTTTGATGAAAAAATAAGACCATAACTCAGCTACAACAGAATTAACGTTGTTCTGTCCTAACGAGGTACAACTGATAAGCTTCATACAACAAATCAGCAATGGCCGGATGTTGAAGTTCTTCTATTTTGTAAAATTGAATGTAACGTGAAATCTTCCCGGTTCCCTGGAGCAATCCGTGATCATTGTTTAGCTGAACACCCTGGTTAAATCCAAGTTTCACTCCTTTTTTGGAAGGAAAAACAGTAAAAAGCAATTGCTTATAGGTTGGGCCGTAAGAATACGCGAACATTTTTGCCGGAAGATCTACTTCTTCATTGATATCCGGGAATTTGGACTTGATCAGATCAGCGATGCGGAAACAGAGTTCCTGTTCGGTTTCGGCGTAATTGGATAAAAAGTCATCTATTCCCATAATCGGTTATTTTTCCCACGGATGATTACAGATGAACACGGATGAATAAATCATTCCAAAAACTTCCGTGTTCTTTGGTGCACGTCTGTGGGGATATAAAAACTTAGATATACTTATGCGGAACCAAATAATTCTTCACGTAATCCTCAATTCCTTCTTCCAATGAATGAAACGGAATATCATAACCTTGCTCGAACATTTTTCGCATGTTCGCTTCAGTGAAGTACTGGTATTTGTCACGGATATCTTCCGGAGTGTCGATGAATGAAATATCCGTCTCCTTATCCATTGCTTTGAAGGTATTAATCGCCAGATCAAGGAAGGTTCTTGCTTTTCCTGAGCCCAGGTTGTAGATTCCGGATTTCGCTTTACAGGTCAATAGGAATTCGATTACAGAAACAACGTCCTTTACATATACGAAATCGCGCATTTGTCCGCCATCCGAATAATCAGGATTGTGGGAACGGAACAGCTTCATGCTTCCTTTTTCCTTTACCTGGTTGAACGTATGCATGATCACTGAAGCCATTCGTCCTTTATGGTATTCGTTAGGACCATAAACGTTGAAGAATTTCAATCCGTACCAGTGAGGAGGAGTTTCGGTTTGCTGCAATGCCCAAACGTCGAACCACTGCTTTGACCAACCATAAGGATTCAACGGCTGCAATTGCGGCATTTTGGTCTCATTATCGTCGTAACCCAACTCTCCCAAGCCATAAGTAGCTGCAGAACTTGCGTAAACCAGCGGAATATTCAATCGAACACAATGATTCCAAACCATTTTGGAGTATTCCACATTCAGTTCATCAAAAATTGCTTTGTCGAATTCGGTAGTATCTGTTCTTGCACCGATGTGAACGATAGAAGTCACTTTTTTACCATTTTCCTGCATCCAATCGTTAAAAACCGAGCGTTCGATCTTTACCACAAAAGACTTTCCTTCCAGGTTCTCATCTTTCTCCGTTTTCGAGAAATCATCAACCAACACAAGGTTCGTGATGCCTTTTGCATTCAATGTTCCAACAATACAACTTCCAATAAATCCGGCTGCTCCTGTAATTACGATCATGGGGAGAATTTTTTACAAAGTTAAGAAAAGACATTAGACGAAAGACTTAAGGCCAAAGACTCGATATGGTCAAACTATTAGAAATTCAATGCTTTTAATAATTGTCTTTAGTCTCTTGTCTATCGTCTTTAGTCCTAAAAGCACTATCTTTGCAGTACAAAAAATAAAGTAGTGAGTTTAGTTTACATTACAAGAAAAGAACACTTTAATGCCGCACACAAGCTGTGGAGAGAAGACTGGTCGGATGAAAAAAATGCCGAAGTCTTTGGAAAATGCAGCAATAAGAACTGGCACGGACACAATTATACGATCTGGGTTTCGGTAAAAGGAAAGCCGAGTGAAGAAACAGGATTTGTGATCGATCTGAAGGTGCTTTCAAAACTGGTGAAAGAATTGGTTGTAGAACCGCTTGACCATAAAAACCTTAACCTCGACGTTCCATTTATGGAAGGCATCCTGGCTTCTACAGAAAACCTGATCATTGAGATCTGGAAATTGTTGGAGGGCCCGATTGCACAAGCCGGAGGAAATTTATGCTACATTAAGCTGGAAGAAACCGAGAACAATTACGTGGAATATTACGGAGGCAGAGAACCTTTTTAAGTCAAAAAGCAAAAGTTAAAAAGCAAAAAAAAAGAACTTTTACTTCTAACTTTTAACTTCCTCTTTTGACTTCATACTTTTGACTTTTGATTTATTAAAATGGCTGAATTCAATTACGACGACAAAAAAACAGAACGGATTTCTTCCATCTATAAAGGAGTTCTTTCTGATATCGGTGAAGACCCAAACCGTGAAGGGTTGATCAAAACTCCTGAACGCGTGGCAAAAGCTTTGCAGTTCCTTACACAGGGTTACGAAACGAATCCGGAGGAAATTCTGAAAAGCGCCTTATTCCATGAAGAATATTCGGAAATGGTGATCGTGAAAGACATTGAGGTATATTCGATGTGTGAGCACCATATGCTGCCTTTCTTCGGGAAAGCGCATGTTGCCTATATTCCCAACGGAACAATCGTAGGTTTGAGTAAAATTCCGCGCGTGGTCGATGCTTTTTCACGTCGTTTGCAGGTACAGGAGCGTTTGACAATTGAAATTCGCGATTGTATCCAGGAAACACTAAAACCGAAAGGTGTTGCCGTTGTTTTGGAATGTCAGCACATGTGTATGCAGATGCGCGGCGTACAAAAACAAAACTCTGTTACAACGTCGAGCGCATTTACAGGATTGTTCCTTGGAAACGATTCAACTCGCAAGGAATTCATTAACTTAGTTCAAGCAAAACTTCATTAATCTTTAAATCATGGATTTTTTTAATTCAAACATCGAATCTGTTGAGTTCAACACCGTTGAGCAACAAGCATCCGCACGTAAGTTTCTTGCGAACGTGTATTTATACATGATGGGCGCATTGCTCATTACCGGAATTATCGCTTACCGCTACGGAACTTATGAGTTTATTGAGAAATACTATTTGGTTCAAACCCCAAAAGGAATTGAGATAGCTCCGCTTTTCTGGGTGGTTGCTTTATCTCCTATTGCTGTTTCATTTGCATTGCAATGGCTGATCAATAAGGCTTCGTTCCCAATTATTTTCGCACTGTTCATTCTTTACGCGGTTTTACTGGGCTTCTCATTGTCAACCATTTTCATCATTTATACACATGCTTCCATCTTTGCTGTGTTTGGTGTTGCAGCAACAGTATTTGGAATCATGGCCATTCTCGGTTATACAACCAAGGCAGATCTTACCAAAATGGGTGCTATTTTGGGAATGGCATTTACCGGAATTTTCATTGCTTCTATGATTAATCTCTGGTTGGGAAGTACTGGAATGCAATGGTGGATCTCTTTGATCGGAGCTATTATTTTCCCTGGATTGATAGCTTTCCACATGCAACAACTGAAAAAGTACGCTTACGATTCCATGATGTCTGAAGACCAAAGACGTAAAATAGAATTGTTGGGTGGATTTACACTTTATGTATTGTTTGTGAACTTGTTCCTTTCATTGTTACGTCTTTTCGGAGAACGTGACTAATGAAAAAAGCGTTCATTTTATAGCGCTCTTTAAAACAAAATTGTACATTTGAAAAAAATTGAAATATGTCCAGCGATCATAATCATACGTCACACGACAAGAAATCAGAAGATACTTTCTTCGAAGGTTCTACTATAGGAATCGGATTCGTATACACCATTATTGCTCTTGCAATTATTGGCTCGATTTACGCATTCGGATAACAGATCAAGAAATTTCCTCAATAATGTTTGGGGCGAAAAAAGAGGAAAGTGTTAAAAATACTTTCCTCTTTTCGTTTCCAATAGGTTTTACTTTTTGAATTTTCTATCTTTCCGATAATGCCGTTCAATTCTATTTTTTCCTGGGTGATGAAAAAACGTCTTCATCAGATCGAACTTTTCATGAAGTATCCGTTGGAAGTTCAAAACGACGTTCTTGAAAAACTCATACAGGGAGCAAATCAGTCGGAATTCGGGAAAGCGCATCATTTTTCCGAGATCATTTCTTACTACAATTTCGCGAAGTGCGTTCCGCTTCAAAACTACGAAACCATTAAACCCTACATTTTCCGGGCAATGGAAAATGAGCAAAACCTGTTGTGGAACCACGAAACGAAATGGTTTGCAAAAAGCTCGGGGACAACATCAGAAAAAAGCAAGTTCATTCCTGTTACAAAAGAGTCACTGAACGATTGTCACTACAAAGGTGGGAAAGACCTTTTGGCACTTTACAACAATCAGTTTCCCAATAGTAAACTCTATAAAGGCAAGCACCTTATTGTTGGCGGTAGCGCACAAATCCTCCCGATTTCGCATGACATGTACCAGGGCGACTTGTCGGCCATCATTGTAAAAAACCTGCCATGGTGGGCAGAGATCCGCAGAACTCCAAGCAAGGAAATTGCTTTGATGAGCGAATGGACGGAAAAAGTGGAGAAAATGGCTCTCAGCACTATCCAGGAAGATGTTTACATTATTGCCGGAGTTCCAAGCTGGACCTATGTGCTTGCGCAAAAAGTTCTCGAGATTACAGGAAAGAGCAACTTGCGCGAAGTTTGGCCTAACCTTGAACTCTTCATGCACGGTGGCGTTAACTTTGAGCCTTACAGAGAGCTGTTCCGTCAATTGATCCCGTTCGACGACATGAATTATGTGGAAACCTACAATGCTTCGGAAGGTTTTTTCGGTATCCAGGACGATTGCAATATCAATGAACTTTTACTGATGCTCGACTACGGGATCTTCTACGAGTTCATTCCTATGAGCAAATACGACGGCTTGAATTCAACGGAGGTGATTCCGTTAAGCGAAGTAGAAACCGACATAGAATATGCAATGGTTATTTCTACCAATGGCGGATTATGGCGCTATATTCTAGGTGATACCATCCGTTTTACCAATAAAGCCCCTTACCGTTTCAAAATTTGCGGAAGAACAAACCACAATATCAATGCTTTTGGCGAAGAAGTGAATGTAGAAAATACCGAACGCGCTATTGCAGAAGCCTGCAAACATACAAAAGCACATATCCGGGAATATACGGTTGCACCGATCTACATGAATGAAAAAGGATTGGGGAAACATCAATGGTTAATTGAATTCGCACAATATCCGAATGATTTCGGTCGTTTTTCACATTTACTTGACGAAACATTGCGCCAGGTAAATTCCGATTATGATGCTAAACGGTCGAACAATATGGCCATGCTGTCACCGGAAATTGTTACAGCCCCGGAAGGTTTGTTTGACAACTGGCTGCAGAAAAGAGGGAAATTAGGTGGTCAGCATAAAGTGCCACGTTGTATGAATGGAAGAACGATTATGGAACAATTGTTGAGTCTTCACCCGGATTTTAGTAATATAGCCAATGGTCAATAAGTTCGTTTTCGTTGTTTTCTTCTTTGTATTTACCGCAAATGCACAGGAAGGACAATGGAAAAAACTTTATGAAATTCCAATCGATTCTGGAGCAGTTTGGTCGGTAGACATTTCAAAACAACCTTACATTTACCAGCAGCAAAACATTACGAAATACACTTCTCAAGGAAAAAAAGCCCTGGTTCAGAGTTTTAAATCATTAGGCGATATATCCGGAATTGACGCCAATAATCAATTAAAAATTGCGGTTTTTTCAGAAGAACAGCAGCGCTTGTGTTTCCTCGACAATGCTCTCGCCTCGTCATCAGATTGCATTTCACTGGATGATTTTGAGGTGGAGTGGGCACAACTTTTTGCAACATCAAATCAAACCGACCGTTTCTGGATCTTTGACCAGGTGAACAGCGAGCTAAAATTGATTACAACTGGTGAACAGCAACAACAGGTTGTTCAGAACCTGAAACAGATCTCTGAAATGGGAACTCCCGAAATGATGATTGAGCGGAACAACAATTTGTATATTCTTGATGATAAGAATCAATTAACACAATTCGATGTTTTCGGGACGCTGGTGACCACTTTTCTTCTCGAAGACTACTCCAATTATTTTGTTAACGAAGGCAATCTTTTCGGGGTAAAAGACAACTCGATTTATGTTCTGTTCAATTTTTCAGAAAATACGGAAGCACAAAGGAAAGCAATCGATCTGCCGGCAGATTTGCAGGATGAGATCGTTTCTATCAAATCAAGCGGCGACTATTTTTTCTTCAGTACAAAGAATCAACTAACAGCATTTCAAATTCGCTTCTAACCTCAATTTTACAGCTTGCCATTTTATTTTTCCACAACTCGGTTGCTTGTGGGCAATTTTTGTAATTTAGGCATTCTCAAATTATCAGACAATGCATATTGCGGTTGCAGGAAATATCGGTTCAGGAAAAACTACGCTAACTCAATTATTAGCAAAACATTACGGGTGGGAAACACATTTCGAAGACGTGGAGCAAAACCCTTACCTGAATGATTTCTATGAAGATATGCAGCGCTGGTCATTCAATCTTCAGATTTATTACCTGAATTCCCGTTTTACGCAAATCCAGGAAATTCAGAGTACGAAGCAAGCCGTAATCCAGGACAGAACGATCTACGAAGACGCTTACATTTTTGCACCGAACCTGCATTCGATGGGCTTGATGACAACAAGAGACTTTGAGAACTATTTTTCGTTGTTCAACTTAATGGATTCATTCGTTTCAGCACCTGATCTTTTGATCTACCTGAGAGCCTCCGTTCCAACTTTGGTGAACCAGATTCAGCAGCGTGGTCGTGAATATGAAGAAAGTATTCGCCTGGACTATCTAAAGCGCTTAAACGAGCGTTACGAGGCCTGGATTTCAACTTACGACAACGGGAAATTGCTGATCATCGATATCGACAATAATCGCTTTCCTGAAAATCAGGAAGATCTGGGGAAAATTATCCAGGCAATTGACGGGGAGATTAACGGGCTGTTTTAAAGGGCATTTCGACTCCGCTCAATGACCTTTAAATTTTAGTTAGATTAATCGAAATTGGGCGACTGAGCGACTCGTAATGAGCTTGTCGAATCACGTCGAAAGCACAATTAGTCTTCTTCGTAAAAATCATCCATATCGCTTCCGGCCTCGAAATCCTTAACGATAAGCGCAATATCCTGTAATAACTGAAGTTTCCTTTCTTCTATTGCTTCCTCCTTTCCGAAAAACTCTTTCAATAGCAATTGCGATTCAAGAACAGCTGATTCAGGCGAATTAAACTCAAAATTTTCAATTACCGTCAACGTTTCAAGGCAATCCATAAAATCACCATCTATTGCAAAAACAACAAAATCAGAAAGGTATTCACTGAAATCCAGTTTAGAATTCCAAAACACATTCATCAACTTCCGGCGAAGCGGATTGTCATCCGAATTCCGGAAAACCTCCATCAAAGGCTCAACAGCAGAGCTGTCTTTCAGTCCAACCAGCAATTCACGCAATTCCTCTTCATTTTTCTCATTCAATCCTGAATTCCACGCTTCCAACAAAGTCGGGATCATTGAAGAATCTCCATGAACGTGTAATGCCGTAATTGCAGCACTAGCCGTTTTCGGGTTTCCACTTGTAAGATCTGCTAAAAGTTGTTGTTTCTTTTGTTGCTGTTTCTGATTTGCCACCGGGAAAATTTTATGCTGCAAAGGTAAGACAGATATTAAGATGTTCAGACTTTAAGACATTAAGATTTTACGTGTATCCAATTAGAATCATGTCTGAAAATCTTAAAATCCTGATGTCTTAATATCCTAAAAAGCTATCTTTGGAAAACGATGAAACGTTGGAAGTATCTCTTATTTACCGGAACCTTTGCACTACTGGGCGCATGCGTATTGCGTGAAGCGAAACCGAGTTTGAATCAAGAGGTTTTTCTGTTCACCGACAACCTTACGGATACAGACTCTACGCTCATCAAAGAATTTGAGAAAAGCACCAAATGCAATGTCAGAATTGTATTCCTTTCACCGGAAGAATACCTTGAAAAAGTAAGTAAAGACCGTTTCAATACCGGTGCGGATGTATTGTGGTTCTCGCACGATTCTGTTCGTGAAAAACTTTACGAATTCAATTATTTGGTGCCGATTGACAACAAGGAATGGAATAACCTGGAAGGCGAATTTTATGTAAAACACAAATTATGGTTTCCCGTATGTCATAATCCACTGGTACTTACAACCCCGAAAGACAGTACGGCATGTGCCAATATTAATTTCAACACATGGCACAAAAAGGACAGCGCCTCCCCAAAATTCATCTATCAGAAAACATTAGCCGAATACAAATATTCCATTGAGAAAACGGCTTTAAATAAAGTGCTCATTCCTAATAAGAACAGGAAAATAGTCAATGAATCGATATGGGATCTCTCTTCACTTGCCAGGAAGTATACGGAGGTTGACACCAATTTCAACAGGAACAAGTATTACTGTAAGCAACTTATTTCAGTTAACAAACACCATATCACAAAATTGAGTTGTTTATACCTTGCACGCTATGCGAGAAATCTCCGAAACGGAAATAAACTGATCTCATGGATGGTTAGCCACCAAAAACAAATTGCTTCTTCGAGGAATGAACTTTCTTGTACCAAGCACGTCACGCCAAGCTATACTATTCAGCAGTTAGAGTTATTATTTTAACTTTTTGTCGAAAAGTTGTTCTTTCACGGACATCGTACTATTTTTTTTCTTAAACTTGTGCAAATCATAATTGCTTGACGTTATGAGAACTACTTTCGCTACTGAAAACTATAGCACAGGAAAGCTATACTTAAAATCGCCATTTTTCTTAACAAGAATCAGGCGGATTTACCAATTTACTTTTGTTACGTCTTTAATGACGTGCGCTCTAATGAGCTATTATTATCACTTGAGCTTACTGGTATCTACGATATGTATGATTGTCGTTATTGCTTTGAGCTACATTCTTTACCAGGCATTGAAAGGGTTCGTTACCGGATCGATTCATGGTGATTACCTCATCGTTACACATCGTTTGACCAACAAGTCGAAAGTCGTGGATGTTCGTCACCTGAGAAGTATCCGTTCGGTTCGTTTTCTTGGGCTAAGTGGAACAAAGTTCACTTATAATCTTGACGGTGAGATAAAACGAGTGGTTTTACTTTGTTCCGGAAGTGAGAACAGAAATGTTACCGACTATTTGCGGGAACTGAAGAAAGCAGCATAAAAGCAAGCTATAAGCCGGGTTCTGTATCCCCTGACGTTCGCAAGCGAAGTCAGGATTAACTGTCATTTATCTGGTACTGACGTCACCGTCAGCATCTATCGATCTACCCTCCGGAATTCTCCGCCGAGGCGGAAAACGAGACGAGCAGCCTCTTTTCCGGTTTACATGATCTTTCAGCCCGTGAGGTTTACCTAGCTTCCGAACGTCGCCGTCGGAACGGTGGTCTCTTACACCCCCTTTTCACCCTTATCAGCCGCGGCTGACGGTTTATTTTCTGCTGCACTAGCTGTTCCATTCGTCTTTCAACAAACAGACCTTCCTGTTAGGAAGCACGGTGCTCTGTGCTGCCCGGACTTTCCTCCCCGACGTTCACTTACGTTCAGTCGAGGCGACAGTGAGCTTGCCTTTATTTGCTGCTATTTCTTAATAAATTCCTGAGATTTCATACCATTTTCAGTACGGAATACTGCATGATACGAGCCCGGTGCAAAGTTAGTGATATCAATTGAACCGGAATTAGTTGTTAAGGAAGTTTGGTAAATCACCCTTCCTTTCATATCAATGATACTTACGTAAGACGTATTTGCTGATATATCGTATTTCAATTCGTTCACAGCCGGATTAGGGTAAACAGAAAGCGTAACCTCGCTGTTCTCCAATCCCAAACCGTTATAATTATCACGGTATTCAACATTTGTTACTACTTCATCTCCTGCAATTTCCGAAGTAGTTATGGTCATCACAGATTCTTTCTCCGATGTAGTTCTCCATTCATAAATGTGTGAATTAGGGATAGGAATACCAACCCATGTTCCTGACACGTTAAACGAATCGATCTCTTCTATTCTGTGGTGAATTCTCAATGCGCTGAATGTTCCGTAAGGAGTAATTACGGTACCCCAACCATCAACAGAAGTAACACGGTGACGGTGTTGTCTCCACTGAGCATCATAAATGGGATTCATGTTCAGGTCTGTATATCCGCGGCTTTCTACCTCATCTCCATATTCCACAGGAAGTTGGTATCTCTGTTCAATAGTATCAGAGCGAACAGGAAGTGCCTGTCCGTTAATTACAAATTCAAACCCGATAGAATTGATATCTGCAGGAAGGTTTTTGGTGAATTGAGAAATCCCATCAAAGGTTACAGGAAAACTTGCGGTCCATTCATCCAAAGGCAAATCTGTTGCTTCATTGAAATACGTGGCCTTGTAAATTGCCGGAGAAGCAAAATTCCCGAACATGAAATTTGACAACTGGCCTGCTTCACTAACAGGGCGGGTAATCAACCAGCGCTGATCTGTTGTGGACAAATTGGAGAAATCCCAGGTATAATTGGCCCCTGTAGAGCTATAATCAACCGTTAGATCGACCAACGTGCTAAATACATAGCTTTCATCAACATCAGCGAAATGTTCCTGGTTAAGGACAGGTTGCGCAAATCCTGAAAAACAGAAGCCAAATGCGGCAATTAGGAGAAACTTATTTTTCATTTATAGTAGAGTTTGTGCAAATGTACCAAAACCAAGATTAGATTTTAGAAATTTCTGCGCAAACCAACAAAAAATGTTGCCGGATAATCCCTGTTATCCCCCTGATAATATGCTGATTGGAACGGACGAACGATGTCGAATGTACAACTTCCGGTAAGCATCAAGTGCTCTGAAATGTCATAAGAATACTTTAATCCGCATTCCATGGTCATTGTTTTCGCATCTTCAATTGCACCGCTTTCACGCTCACGGCTAACCAAATTATTGTTTTCATAATAGCTCTTGTTTCCTGTATAACCCAATTGGATTCCGGGAACAAAGAACAATCCAAGGGCATTTCTTCCGAATCTACCTGCTGCCTCGAGAGGAAATTCAACACTGTACAATCCGCGGTATTCACTCACATATGATTTTGTTGTTGACGACAAGTTGGATTCCACTTTTACATAGGACAAATTATTAGGCATTTCTGCTCTGAAAGCCAATCCGGCTGAAAGCAACATTCCCGGTACTTCCTGGGTTAAACCCGCTGTTAACCGGAATTGTGTGGACCAATTATTACTGAATTCAATGCGCTTATAGGATTGACCGTAACCAATGGCAAATTCAGTATAAAGCGGAAGTTTGAAACCTTCTTCATTTTCTCTGGCCACATCATTCAATACAACCGGATAGGTTCTAACAAAATTTCTTTTGTTCAAGACAAGGTCAGATTCTTCCATTTTAACCACTGGAATTTCATTTTCAGCAATCACAGGTTCATCGGTATTCGGAGTATCAGTATTGTTTTCTACAATATTCTCATTTAAGCCATTTGCTGGTCTCTTATCCACATTAGGAATGAAGAAATTATTCTGTTGAAGATCTCCTGAGGGAGTATTTTGAAATTTGGCATCACTCGATTCATTTGCATTCCCAGTTTGTTTACTATCCGGAAGGGAAATATCATGCTTGTCTTGTAAAGAAGATTTCCTGATCCCGTCTTTTTGTTCTTGAGTCCCAAAATAATGCATTGCCAAAAGCACAGACATTACTGTAATTACAGCTGCGCCTGACATCCACCAGAACAGAATGACTCCCTTACGTTTTTTAGCAGGCAGCATGGTTTCCATTTCCGTCCAAAATGCATCTTCGAACGCCGGAACGGGAGTTGTGGCTTCAGCATTTTTAAACAGCGCATCCAATTCAGCATCGGTTATATTTCTGTTGTTGCTCATATTGCTAATTTGTTTTCGGGAATCGTTTCCAGGCTTGTTAACTTATCACGCAATTGTTTTCTTGCCGTTGACAAATGCCATTTTGAAGTTCCTTCCGTAATTTCTAATAAATCACCAATTTCTTTGTGAGAAAATCCGTCCATTACATACAGTGTAAACACTTGTGCGCTCACATCCGGAATTTCGTTCAACAATTTCAGAATAGCCTCCACTCCCAAATCACTCTCGGCATTATTTGCTTCTACAGGAGCAAAATAGGCCAGTTCTGATTCATTTTCTTTCATTCGCAAATGTTCCTTGTGATTCTTGTTCTTTCGATATTCATCAATGATCACATTCGCCATTATGCGTTTTGCCCAGGAATAGAAATTGAGGGAGTCAAGCTCCACTTTTTCCAAACCTGCAAGTAGTTTCATGAACCCGTTGTTCAATACAAAACGCGCATCCTCATGGTTGGCGTTGTAACGCATACACATGCGTATGTAGTTGGTATAGCAGTACTCGTACACCATTTTTTGAGCGCGCCTGTCGTTTTTACGGCAGGCCATTAATATTTCGGTGTTGAGCTGCATTCTACGAACAATCGATGTTATTTGTGAATTCTTTTGCAAGTTATCAAAATTAATCCTCGGTTTCTACTCATTTACCCATAAACGGTTTATATTTGAAAACGGTTGGTAAACGAATAAAAAATGTTGACACTTCATATCATTCGCCATGCAAAAACCCAGGTAACATCTGCTTCCGGAGCTGATAAAGACAGGGAATTAGCAAGTAAAGGAATTTCTCAATCCAACGTTTTAGGAAAACATATTCGTTGCCAATTCATAGAGCTGGGTGAAATTCATTGCTCGGATGCACATCGTACGCAGCAAACCTGCTCGATTATTTCCCAATACATTGATCATAAAAGCAAGGTTTATCTTGACCCACAGCTATATACGGCTAACAGGGAACAGCTTTTTAATTACCTGCTGGATAAAAAAAGTCCGGTAATAACACTTATTGGTCACAATGAGGCACTTTCAGACCTGGCGACTTATCTTTTGGAAGAAGACATTTATCTTCAAACATCAGATTTTATTTCAGTGACTTTTCCATTTACCTCCTGGGAAATGATCAGTAAAGGGACCGCTATTTTGAATTATCGTTATCGTCCGCAGGTTTTTCTTCCCGAGCCGGTGAAGGTTTGATGTGATATACCACATGCATTGCCTCCTGCTGTTTACGAATCAATTCTTCCTGCATTAAACGTAATTGTTCCAATTGTTCTTGCTGGGCAACCCACTGACCTTCAAAATCCGGTGGTTCAATCCCCATTTCCTTTTCAATTTCATATTGAAGTTTCGGTCGTTCCGGACCATGTTTTCTGAAAATAACCGCAAGTACCACACCAATGAGGAATCCGGCAAAGTGTCCTTCCCAGGAAATGGTTTCATCCATAGGAAAGATTCCCCAGATCATACTTCCGTAGAGAAAACAAACACCCAGAGAAAGCACCTGAAGATTTCGCACTTGCTTAAAAAATCCGGAGATGAAGAGAAAACCGAATAAGGCGTAAAGTACACCCGACATTCCGATATGAACTGTTCCCTCACGCGCAAACAGCCAAACCACAATTCCGGAACCAACCCATGACGTGATAAAAACCAACCAGGCTAATTTCCTGTAATAAAAGAAAAGTGCAGCGGTAAGTACCAAAAAGGGAAGTGAATTATTGAGGATGTGCTCATAATGATGCGGATCGTGGAGCAAAGGCATGAACAAAATTCCGTACCAATGATCCCAATCGCCAGGTTTTACTCCGTATTGTACCAGCTTAGGATCGACAAACATTTCTGCCAGCCAGATGACTATCAACAGCATCACGAAGAGTAAAGGATAAACAATACTTTCTGCCGCCGAACCGTATTTGTAGTTATTGGTTTTCACGCATTGATTTCGTCAAAAAGCAAACCGAGAGTAAAATCCTGCTAAAATGACCGGTTTCTGAAAACCTCGCAAGTCAAAATGACAGAGCGAGTTCTTTAAATCCGCGTACGCTTCAGCCAAAATTTTGCGGCGAATAATCCTCCGAAAGGGGCTATCAGGAAAATAGAAAAGAAATAGATCACAACGATTAGCGGCGTTCCAAAACCAGAATTAGGGTCATTTCTTACAGACAACGATAGAAATGCGAGCCAAATAAGATGAACGATCAGGGCTGATAATGCTGTTCCTGAAAGGAATACAATAACGGAGATAATCCATCTTGCTGCATTTCTGTTTTGTTTGTCGTTCATTGTTTGTTGTTTTGCACAAAAGTACGATTACATCTGATATTGGATTGAAAAGGAATGTTGCCGGAAATCACCTTAGGTTAAAGCGGTTCCATTCAATCATTAATTCGGTTAGATTTTTTATATATGAATAACTGATTACCGCTGTCCATAACATATATTTTCCCATCTGCCACTTGCAGATTACGTAATCCGGCTTTTCTATTCTGTACTTCCTCATACCACTCCAACTCTAAAGTTTGGTAATCCATTATACCGATGTAAGTACTGTTGATAGTGTCGGAGGCCGCATCAAAATAGATCTTATCCTCCCGGTACTTCCAAGTCCCTATTTTCAGGTTTGCTTCAAAAAGGTCACGTGAATAGGTGTTTCGACACACTTCTCCTGTGTCAACGCAAAGTTCAACCAAAGGACTTTCCGCTTTAGCATTAGCGCTTATCTTTCCCCAGGTACATAGAATTTTTTGCTTATTCTTCAGAAATTCTATACGTACAGGATGAATCGGAAATGAATCGTCGGAAATGTTTTTTTTCAATTCTCCAGTTTTCACATCCAACGCTACGATTAAGTTTTTTTTCGAATCCGGCTTTTTTTCTGTGATCGTTAACCAAACCAAATCAGATGACTGACCAACAAATTTACGGATGGCGCCACTTTCTGAAAAATCTTTCTGCCACTTTACTTCCCCTGAATCTATGAACTTCACGGCATTTTCATCCCAAAGGAAATAAGAGACCGCATTTTTGGTTTCAATCATCTCCCAATTATATTTCAAAGCTGACACAACGGTTTTTAGCTCGTCTTTTTTCACTTCGAATAGAATGAGCTCATCGGAGTTACGAACGCCAAACTTCAAGCCATCTTCTCCGTTTGTTTTAATCGCGCTAATCCCGGGATAAACAGAAATCTCTTTTGATAGAAGATGCAGGAAAACGGCTTCGTTTTGTTGATTATTATAAACCAAAAAATCTTTCCAAATTTCCAAATCAGTACCGTAATCAGAGATTACCTGTCCTTCAAACAAAATTTGACCTTCTTTATTCTGTACTATGATTTGATCTTTGTAAAGAAGGTAATTTTTGACTTCCTGAATAACATTATCGATACTAAACATTTATTTCACTTTAATAAAGTCATAGAAATCATTTTCCAAATCTGAAATGATGGTAACAAAATAAGCTCTTGCAGCAGTTTCATTTCTATTTGCAAACACGTTCACCTTTAAATCCGAGTTGTTAAAGATTGCCGAAAACGCCGCTTCACCCTTGATTGTCAACGTGTTATTTTGTAGCCACATCAATTGAAATTTCTCTTTAACCGGAGTGGGATCGGTGTTGCCACCCAATTTCATTTTATCGAACCAATATTCAAGATCATCCATTGAATTAACGTTCGGAGAACCAAGATAAGTAATAAACTGCTGTGCACTTCCGCTAGGAGCGGTATTTGCACAAAAACTATTAAAGCTCAACGCCGGTAGTGCCCATGATTTACATTCAATAATTTTGTTGTTATTTTCAATCACATCTGCAAATGCCCTATTCGTTTCTCCGTCATCAGTAATCGCTTCTATTTTTTCTTCGAAACCGGTAATTGTTGAAACATAACCTGGATTTTCATATAAGACCCTCAGAATAAATGCAGTTGCATTTACCTGATTCGGTCCACCACTTTTGATTCCCTGAGGTCCGAGAACTTTTTGATAATCCGTTTTCCCTGTGTAGTTCTCCGCGAAATAGGAAACATATTGAATATAATCATCCATCTGGATATAAACAGGATTATTATTGCTGCATACTTCACATGGAGCAGTGGTGTTCTTTTTCAAAACGTCACTCACACCATCTTCTCCACCAAGCGTTGATATAACATTCGGTTTTTCGAGAAGATCGGATAACGCCAGTAAACTCAAATAATCCCTGCAATAGTTTTGCCCGAATCCTGTAGTTGAAGGTTTCGACTTTTGCATTAGCTTCCAGGATTCCAGCAAGTTTACGTCGATTTGAGGTCGATTATAGGACAAGGTGTTCACATTTGTTGAATCCCATTTTAGATCATACTTCAGTTTAACTTTCCATTCTTCAGTATGTTCATAAATCCAATCCAAAGAAGCACTCGCTTTAAGGTGATGTAACTTACCACATAAAAGTTTAGTGAAATTGTCAGTGTTATCCAGGGGTTTATTTCTAAGCCTATCAAATTTTTCACAAATGATTTGACTCGTATAGGCGATACATTCTTCACAACTCTCTTCCTCCTCTTCCTCTTTTTCCTTTAGCTTCTGAGCGAGTAATGTATAAGCTGGTTTAGTTGCTGCAATCACACGGATCTTTCCATCATATTTTACAGCCATCATAGTTACGGTTTTTGAATTACCCGATTCTGTACCATACAGTAATAACTTTCCGGACTTCTGATAACCATCAACATTCTTGGGAATAGTAAGACTGGTGCTTACTTTTACATTGATTTCCTTGAACTTGTTCATTTCCTGAATACTTTCAAACAATTCAGTACCAGATAATTGATCCATTTCATACATCTTCTGTGAATACTGCGATATTTCTTCCAATTCCACAATTTTAGCAATTTCAGTTTCTACGTCTAAAAGCTCTTCGGTTGCACCACTTGCATAGTTATTCACGTATGATGAAGGTCGAGGTATATTCTTTACGGGCGTATGAACATAGGTTTTAAATTCAGCACCCAATTTATTGCGGAACATTTTACCGCTTTTAAAAACATCACCGTATAAGTCTATTGCCTTAAAAGGTGCTGTGGGACCAACTACGCCTCCTCTTAAATTGAGTCCCCCAAAACCAGAAATATCGAGCATATCGTTATACTGATAAGTAATGCTGTAAGGTGATTCTCCCTGGAGGATTTTACGAATATCACCCATGGCATCCGCCATTTTACCCACAGGGGCGGTGCCGTCAATCAACTTATCAGCTCGGTTCATCCATTTAAAGAGCCTCCCTGTATTGAATAATTTTGCATTGTTACATATTGTTTTAGTACCGTAAACAAGGGCTGGTTTGATCAAAAAATAACCATTGGCTGTAATATCGATTATATCAATGATCATTTTAATATCTTCCCAGTGACTATAGAAATAGCTGTTTTGAATTTCCGTGGTACTCAAATCATTCTTGGTCGACGTGTAATACATGTCAATTACTGAGGCCGACGCAATCACCGCAACAAGTAATGGGGCCGTTTCTCCTAAAGTGATAACTGTAAGAATAGCGCTACCGGTTACTGTCAAAATTCGCGCGTCAGCTGCTTGTTCCGCTTCATCAATGTCACGTTGAAGAAGATATATCTCAAGAACGCTGAGCTTAAGAGTTTCTCCCCTATTCATACCCAGATCACTGTAATTGCGGGTAAATATGACCTCAATCATCTGAAAGGGGGAAACCTCCACTTTTGTACCGACTGCCGTAAAAAATGTGTCAACGGTATTCCACTTCGGAACTCCTTGTTGCGTAAGTGAAATAGACCCCAAACGGTAGTTATAATCAATATAGAACTTACCATTTTCCAATTTAACCGGTTTATTATAAGATCCTAAAAGTTTAAAAATGGGAACTTGAACTTCTTTTGAATAGGGTTGATTTAAACCTAAAATCAAAACGTCTGAATATGGAGGATCGGAATTAACATCACCTAATGGAAGATACAAGTCATTCAATTCATATTGCCCACTTTCTTCATCTAAAAACTCCTTTACCGGACTATTAGCAGGACAGATCAACGGAACCTTCTTATCCGGATTCCCAAATATGGAGCTGTCCATCTTTCGTGTCCAATTCATTAAACATTTAATTACTTTTTTTCCAACTTCATATTCCCTGGCATCATACCCCAAATTTCCAAATTCACCTAATACGCCATTATCCATATCATCCCAAAACTTTTGAAATACCGGCGTCACAGCTCCATCTTTAAAAAAGATCTTGTAGATTTCATTTTTTTGATTTTCAGGAGTAGTCCAGATAAGATCATACAACAATGGTCTTGTAATCCAATCGTCAACGCTTTGGCCTCGATGACTGGTAGCTTCCCATATATCGTCATCCGGAAGCACTATATCATTGATCAAATTCATCCTCGTGGCAAGGTTAATTGCTGCATAATTACAAACATCCAGGTTATATAAATTATAGAGAAAGTTTTGCCAGGCTGCGTTTTCTTCATCAACTCCTACAGGGTCTGCAATAACCACTTGTTTGTAATTTTCCAGGCTCTGATAAACCAAATCCAGGCTCACGCCGTTCAGATTCAAGCGTTGCAGATAATCGGTCAGATTGTTTGATAGCAAAGTGCTGATTTGTCTTTGCATAGTTGGTATTTGCGAAACATAAACCGTTTGATGAATTGTTTGACTATTCGGAGCCAATTGTTGAACTGGAATGTACCATGGTCCTTTGAGAATCTCCCCGATTCTTATGACCGTATTTGATGTTTCAACGGCAGAACAGGTAGCAAGTGCATTAACATCCTGTTGTTTCATGTTCATGAAACTTAAATAGGCAATTATTTCCGGAACAGCGTAATATTGTTTACCTCCAAACAAATCTTCAATGGAAATATCTGAAAATCTCTTTGTCTGAGCGTTTGGAGCAAGAGGGGGCAAAACATTACTGGTATCGTTCAGAGAAATCGGTTCCAGAACAAATCGAATATTGAGGTCACCCCTAACCACTTCCAAATCGGACTGATTACCGGTTACTGTCGTAGCCCAGTTCATTGGTTTATTCCACATATGCGTAAAGTCTCCGCAAACTGAAAAATCCTGATAACAAATTAACGTATAATAAGGATTACTAAATACTGTTCCCATATCAAAGTCTTCCAGGAACCGCTTGAAATATATAGGCTTAATTTTACCTTCAACAACTGTAACCCACGAAACGATTGCTCCGGTAGTACTAAAATTGGCTTCCACACCATATGAACTCTCGTCGTAATCCCCGGGTTTATACTCCACTTCCGTCCCGCCATCACGATTAACGTATCTATTTGTGCCTCCAACATTTGACCATCTCAAACCATTCTTATCGCGAAATGCGACTAAGCTCCCTATTGGTGCTTCAAACTCCGAATTAGGTCCATCAGAAGATCCCTTATTTGCATACCTTTCTAAGAGTGACAGCTCAACATCTATTATTGAAACAGGTAAAGAAATATATTTACGATTTGGTGTGATAAAGTGGAAAAACTCCCCATCCCGAAGCGGCAACAAATCTGTCGAACTAACTCTGGATCGTATTTCAGCGTCTTCGTCATCACCATCGGACCAACTAACGAAAGCAGGATCCTGAATAAAATTCCATTGATGCAGGTATAAATCTCCCGATGCACCCGTTGAATAATCCATAATGTTTTGAGTGACCCCTTTGCTGCTTTCACCTAGTTCCTCATCTGCAAAAATGTGGCGGAAATGGAAGGTTCCATGACCCAATTCATGCGCAACGGTTTCTGCTGAATAATCTGAAGAACCTTCTGGAAAGAAAATAAAGCCAATATTACGGGCCCTCGGCATATAGCCTAGCAAATCAGGATTTGAAGAATTCAAACCAAGGACTAAATAATATGTCTCACCACTGTAATCATTAAAATCTTTAATATCTCCAACATAATCACGTAAATCAGAAGGATAATTGGAAACTAACCCACTACCTTCATCATCGATCATCGTTGGGTAATCATTCATAAAAACATGTGTGAATTTGCTTACTTCAAATCGAGCTCCGGCTGGTGAATAGATTTTGTTCAAATGAGCTTGAATGTTGGATACATCATACTGTGTCACACCATAGCCGTTAGCTCCCAGAAGTATAACTTTATTAGTCTGTTCCTCCACCACATTCACCATGAACAAACCTACCGTATAGTTCACCGAATCTACCTGGCTTTTGTACTTCACGATAACTTCCATCGGATCACTCGGAGACAGGTTTGCCGGTAAACTGAAACGAACACTGTCGTTGGAATAGGTGTGCGCAAGAACGGTATGTGTTTTCAGTATCTCAATCTTCAGATTTTCCTTTTTAAATTGCGGATCATGAAGATCTATGCTCATAGTTAGCGGTTCAGCACCATCTCCGGTTACAAACATTTTGGAAGGGGCAAACCATTCCTGTTGGGTGAATTCATCGAAAGCCACTGCGTAATTCGAAGCAAGGCGTTCATAGCTCTTGTAATCGATATCGTATTTGGAGGTGGAGGTATTGTGCACATTAATGGCCAAAGGCTTCGTATTGATCGTTGTTGTTTCATTCTGAGGTTGATCACCACATTCACCGGGATTTGCAGCTAAAACCCGCTCAATATAATCCAGGGTATTGTCAATGGTGCTCTCGAAACGCTGGTTATTGGAAAGATCGATATTGCTGTCGCTAAACGCATTGTTGAGATAGTACTGGATACTGTCTTTCTCAGGCTGCTTAAATTTACACCAGAGATTATCCGTACACCAAAATGTGAAAGGTGCTGTTGCGTTATCCGGATTGAAATAGAAGCGAATTCCTCCATCCGTTTGCATAAGTAAACGCAGTAGTTTCTGCAATCCTTTCTCAAAGCCAGACGAAGCATTGTTTTGAGAACTTGCTAAATCAGGTAAGGCAACAAACCCAATATTTGTTCTTTCCTTAAAATCCGTAGTTCGCAGGTAAACCGTAGGATTCAGGTATACTTTCTTAACAAAGGTCAAAAAGTAATCGTTACCCGAAGTTGTATCGGTTTGTGCCTTTGCAAAACCAACGACAACGAAACTTAACAGTACTAAAAAAAATGCTCTCATATTTCCTGTTTCACAAATGATTAGTAGATGGAGGTAATTATCTGGAAGTCCTGCAAATGGGCAGCAATCCAGGTTCTTGCTTTTTGTAATTCTTCTTGCGGATTTCCTTCAATCTCACCAATTCGACTGATCTTAACCGGGAAATCCTTGATGTATGGTGCAATGGCTTCTATAATACGATAAGC
>Ga0307408_100000140_pt1 | contig 80709 bp, 82 predicted proteins | sample 322Cmetagenome_FD_202116 | JGI IMG/M metagenome (GOLD analysis project Ga0307408, IMG submission 202116) | Maize rhizosphere microbial communities from greenhouse at UC Davis, California, United States - 322HYB-C-3 | ecosystem: Host-associated > Plants > Roots > Rhizosphere > Soil | place... | reverse complement strand
TCTTCGGCACCCGCGACTGGACGCCCAAGCGGCGCCGCTCGGTGCTGCTGATCGTGGAGGCGATGGTGATGTGTACGGTGGTGTCCCACTTTGGCCTGCAGCCGATGATGGCGGCGGCCAAGGCTTCCGGCGACGGCAGCTTCGGCAAGCTGTATGGGATTTCGAGCACCATTTACCTGGTACAAAGCCTGCTGGCGGGCTGGCTGCTCTGGCGGCAGGCATAAAAAAAAGGGGACGTACCCCTTTTTTTCATTAAAGGGGTACGTCCCCTTTTTTTAGCCCATGGTTTTCTTGGTGCCGACTTTCTTCTTCACACGCTTGATGGTGCCGCCGGCGGTAACGCGTTCGTTCCCCTTCAGCAGGACCTTGCTCACGGATGGCTTCTTGGTGCCGGAGGCGCTTGGCTTGACGATGGTTACCATGCGCATGCCTTTGCCGGCCTTGCCGGAAGTGGTCTTCTCGGCATCGACTTTCGGGCGGTACAGCACCAGCAGCTTGCCGATGTGCTGCACCGGCGCGGCGCCGGTCTTTTCGCAGATGGTTTCGTACATTTCGATGCGGGCTTCGCGGTCATCGCCGAAAACGCGCACCTTGATCAAGCCGTGGGAATCCAGGCCCAGCTCGATCTCCTTCATCACGGAAGGGGTCAGGCCGGATTCGCCGACGAGGACGATAGGCTTCAGGCCATGGGCTTCGGCGCGCAGGACACTGCGTTCGGCAGGGGTAAGGTTCAGCATAGTTATTTTTGGATAGGTTCTCTTAAAGGCAGTATTCTACGCTAATGGCTAAGAACAAAATAAACAAAAACTGGTTGCACGACCATATTAACGATCCGTATGTGAAGGCCGCCCAGAAGGACGGCTACCGTGCCCGGGCAGCGTACAAGCTGAAAGAGATCGACGAAGACGCGAAGCTGATCAAGCCTGGCCAGGTGATCGTCGACCTGGGCTGCACCCCTGGCTCGTGGGGCCAGTACACCCGCCGCAAGCTGGCGGGCAAGGAGGGCGGCGGCATCAACGGCACCATGATCGGCCTCGACATCCTGCCGATGGAGCCGATCGCCGACATGCATTTCATCCAGGGCGACTTCCGCGAACAGGCAATCCTCGACCAGCTGGCCGAAGTGCTGCAAGGCCGCAAGGCGGACCTTGTGCTATCCGATATGGCGCCCAATTTATCCGGTATTGCGGTGGCTGATGCCGCCCGCATGGAAGACCTTATCGATATCGCCATCGATTTCAGCCAGCACCATATGAAACCGGGCGGCGCTTTATTGGTGAAGTGTTTCAAGGACCTGGGATTCAGCCAGATCGTCGAGAAATTCCGGCGCGAATTCAAGACCGTGGTGCAGAAAAAGCCCAAGGCCAGCCGCGATAAATCGTCCGAAATCTTCTTATTGGGCCGCGGATTGAAGAATCCAGTCGAATAATTGGCATTTTGACCCTTGAATTAACAGGGAAATCCCTCATATCCTGCGCAGGAGCGCCACAGAATGGCCGCACCTTTGGCCGGTTTGTAGCACGGCCCGGGTTTAACGAGTAAAATCGAATTTCTGCTACAGGTAACTGGTGCGCCTTGCGCATCCAAGGAGTTTTCGTGAATAACATGTTTTCTAAATCGGCTATCTGGGTTGTTGTGGCCTTGCTGTTATTTATGCTGTTTAAGCAATTCGACAGCCACAGCATGTCCGGCGGCGTAAAGGGCATCCAATATTCCGATCTTCTGGATGAGATCAAAGCGAAGCGCATTAAAGACGTGGTGATCGAAGGCAGCACCATTACTGCCACCAAGATCGACGACACCCGAGTACGCACCACTTCCACCTTCCTCGACCGTGGCCTGATCGGCGACCTGCGCGACAACGGCGTGCGCTTCGACGTGAAGCCGCCTGAGGAGCCAGGCATCCTGCAACAGGTCTTCGTGTCCTGGTTCCCGATGCTGCTGCTGATCGGCGTGTGGGTCTTCTTCATGCGACAGATGCAGGGCGGGGGCAAGGGCGGCGCGTTCTCCTTCGGCAAGTCGAAGGCGCGCATGCTGGACGAAACCAATAACACCGTGACCTTCGCCGATGTGGCAGGTTGCGACGAAGCCAAAGAGGAAGTGACCGAGATCGTCGACTTCCTGAAAGACCCGACCAAGTTCCAGAAACTGGGCGGCCGCATTCCGCGCGGCGTGCTGATGGTGGGGCCTCCAGGTACCGGTAAAACCTTGCTGGCGCGTGCCATTGCAGGTGAAGCCAAAGTGCCGTTCTTCTCGATTTCCGGTTCGGACTTCGTTGAAATGTTCGTCGGTGTCGGTGCGTCCCGCGTGCGCGACATGTTCGAGAACGCCAAGAAGCATTCGCCTTGCATCATCTTCATCGACGAGATCGACGCTGTCGGCCGCCATCGTGGTGCCGGCATGGGCGGCGGCAACGATGAGCGCGAACAGACCCTGAACCAGCTGCTGGTTGAAATGGACGGCTTTGAAGCATCGTCCGGCGTGATCGTGATTGCCGCAACCAACCGTGCCGACGTGCTGGACAAGGCGCTGCTGCGTCCGGGCCGTTTCGACCGCCAGGTCTCCGTCGGCCTGCCGGACATCCGCGGCCGCGAACAGATCCTGAACGTGCACATGCGCAAAGTGCCGATCAGCACGGACGTGAAAGCCGACATCCTGGCCCGCGGTACCCCGGGCTTCTCCGGCGCCGACCTGGCCAACCTGGTCAACGAAGCTGCCCTGTTTGCCGCGCGCCGCAACAAGCGCCTTGTCGACATGATCGACTTCGAAGATGCAAAGGACAAGATCTTCATGGGGCCGGAACGCAAGTCCATGGTGATCCGCGAAGAAGAACGCCGCAATACCGCTTACCACGAGTCCGGCCACGCCGTGGTCGCCAAGCTGCTGCCGAAGGCTGATCCGGTCCACAAAGTGACCATCATGCCGCGCGGCTGGGCCCTGGGCCTGACCTGGCAGCTGCCTGAGCACGACAATATTTCGGGCTACAAGGACAAGATGCTGGAAGAAATTTCCATCCTGTTTGGCGGCCGTATTGCGGAAGAGATTTTCGTCGGCCAGATGTCGACCGGCGCGTCCAACGACTTCGCCCGCGCCACCAAGCTGGCCCGCGCCATGGTCACCAAGTACGGCATGTCCGATGCGCTGGGCGTGATGGTGTACGAAGACAGCCAGAACGACGGCTGGCTGGGCGGCGCCAACAAGACCATCTCGGAAGCGACCCAGCAGAAGGTGGACGCGGAAATCCGCACCATCCTGGATACCCAGTACGCCCTGGCGCGCAAGCTGCTGGAAGAGAACCGCGAAAAGGTCGAAGTGATGACCAAGGCCCTGCTGGAATGGGAAACCATCGATGCGGACCAGGTGAACGACATCATGGCCGGCCAGGAGCCGCGCCCACCGAAGGCCGGCACCACCATCCGCAAGCAGCCAGGCAATGACGGCCCGGGTTCCAACCCGAACCCGAACGCCACCGCACCAGCCTGATCAAAACCGGTAAACCAGGGTCTGACCCACAGGGTCAGACCCTGTCATTTCAGCCGTTGCTGGATTGGGTCTAGGTCTTTGAACTTCTTCGAACGTCAAAAGCCCAGACCCAGCCCCGCGCCAGCCGCACACCGGGGGTCTGACCCTGCGGGTCAGACCCCGCCTTACCGGGTTCAAGAAGCAAAAGACCCCATGCTCCAACACAAATTCGGCCGCTTCAACTTCCCCACCAGCCGGGCGCTGGTGATGGGCATCCTCAACGCCACGCCTGACTCCTTCAGCGACGGTGGCCAATTTGCCAGCCTCGACTACGCCATCACGCACGCCGAACAGATGATCCGCGACGGCGTCGACATCATCGACATCGGCGGCGAAAGCAGCCGCCCTGGCGCCCCAGCCGTCACGCTCGACGAAGAGCTGCGCCGCGTAATGCCCCTGATTTTCGCCTTGCGCGACTGTGGCAGGGCAATCAGCGTCGACACCTATAAACCGGAAGTCATGCGCGAAGCGGTACTGGCCGGCGTCGACATGATCAACGATATAAACGGTTTCCGCGCGCCCGGCGCCATCGACGCCGTCAAGAACAGCGATTGTGCGTTGTGCGTAATGCACATGCTTAACAATCCGACAACAATGCAAGCCAACCCCGAGTACAATGATGTTGTGCGTGAAGTCACCGATTTCCTGGCTGAGCGCATTGCCGTTCTGACGGCGGCAGGCATCGACAAGGAACGCCTGTGGATCGACCCGGGCTTTGGCTTTGGCAAAACGGTAGAGCATAACTACGCGCTGCTCAAGGCAGGCAAGCAGATGGTTGCCGAACTCGGCGTGCCGCTGCTGGCAGGCCTGTCGCGCAAATCGATGATCGGCGCCATCACTGGCAAGCCGGTCGAGCAACGCCTGGCAGGCAGTATCGGCGGCGCGCTGGCAGCAGTCGCGCACGGTGCGCAGATCGTCAGGGTGCATGATGTAGCAGAGACCGTCGACGCACTCCGCGTGTGGCAGGCGGCGCATTAAGAAAAGGAAGAGATCACAATATGGCACGCAAATATTTCGGTACTGATGGCGTACGCGGCCTGGTTGGCCAGGCTCCGATCACCCCCGACTTCGTCATGCGCCTCGGCTATGCCGCAGGCAAGGTGCTGGCCAAGACCGCTGCGACGGGCACCGCCCGCCCAGCCGTCCTGATCGGCAAAGACACCCGTATCTCCGGCTACATGCTGGAAGCCGCGCTGGAAGCCGGCTTCTCGGCCGCCGGCGTCGACGTCAGGCTGGCCGGCCCGATGCCGACCCCGGCAATTGCCTACCTGACCCGCGCACTGCGCCTGCAAGCCGGGGTGGTGATCTCCGCATCGCACAACCCGTTCCAGGACAACGGCATCAAGTTCTTCTCGGACCAGGGCACCAAGCTGCCCGACGCGGTTGAGCTCGACATCGAAGCGATGCTGGAGCAGCCGATGGAATGCGTAGCGCCGGAAAAGCTGGGCCGGGCCCGCCGCCTGGATGACGCCCAGGGCCGCTACATCGAATTCTGCAAGAGCACCTTCCCGTACGAGCTGGACTTGCGCGGCCTGAAGGTCGTGGTCGACTGCGCCCACGGCGCCGCCTACAACATCGCCCCGCACGTGTTCCACGAACTGGGGGCGGAAGTGGTCGCCATCGGTAACAAGCCGGACGGCCTGAACATCAACGACGGCGTCGGTGCCACCGCTCCGAAAGCCATGGCTGCTGCCGTGCTCGAGCACAAAGCCGACCTCGGCATTGCGCTGGACGGCGATGCAGACCGCCTGATCATGTGCGACGCCAGCGGCCGCCTGTATAACGGCGACGAGCTGCTGTACGTGATGGTGATGGACCGCGTCGCCAATGGCGGCGTGGCTGGCGCCGTCGGCACCCTGATGACCAATATGGCCGTCGAGGTAGCGCTGAAACAGAAGGGCATCGGCTTCGCGCGCGCGAAAGTCGGCGACCGCTACGTGCTGGAAGTGATGCAGGAAAAAGGCTGGATCCTGGGCGGCGAGGGCAGTGGCCACCTGCTGGCGCTCGACAAGCACAGCACCGGCGACGGCATCATCTCCGCGCTGCAAGTGCTGTCTGCGCTCAAGCGCAACGGCAAGACCCTGGCCGAGATCGCCGGCGAAGTCACGTTGTTCCCGCAAACCCTGATTAACGTGCGCGTGCCGGCCGGTTTCGACTGGCAGAAGAACGCCGCCATGGTCGCGGAAAAAGAGAAGGTGGAAGCCGAGCTGGGCGACACCGGCCGCGTGCTGATCCGCGCTTCCGGTACCGAGCCGCTGATCCGCGTGATGGTCGAGGCGCGCGATGCCGACAAGGCCCAAAGCATGGCGCGCCGCATCGCCGACAAAGTTGAAACGGCGCTGGCAGCATAAAGTTGCCCACGTGACATTGACGGATGATGCCTCGCCGGGGTATTATTCGTTCATCGGAGTGTAGCGCAGCCCGGTAGCGCACCTGCTTTGGGAGCAGGGGGTCCAAGGTTCGAATCCTTGTACTCCGACCAGGAAATTCTCGAGCGGGTTGTCTTCGGACAACCCGCTTTTCATTTGCGGCATGGCTTTTTAAAGCATCGCCCGCGACTCTGCCCTTAGCTCAGTTGGATAGAGCATCGGCCTTCTAAGCCGAGGGTCGCAGGTTCGATTCCTGCAGGGCAGGCCAATAAAATCAACAATATACCGCTGTCTGACGATTGATCTTCGGCCTGTTTGAGCCGAAAGTGAAGGGCGCTTGTGCCTGGATATGGCAATTGAATCAGCTGCTTTTAATGATTCTCAGGCATCGCTATCCACGGCATTAGGTCTTTGCGTAGGCATTGCGTAGGCATTGCGTAGGCATTTTCCAGTAAGCAAACGAAAGGTATGCGATTTGGGACGTCACTGCGTGCTCCAAAGCCGGGTCAATCCTGGATGCAAAAAACTCCGGAACGCTTCAACAGACGTCTCAGTGTAAGCAGGATGTCAGTCAGAGTGGTGCTCTTCCGCCGGCCATAAGGTAGGGGCGGCATGGCGCCGCCCGAGCTAGTCAAACGTCGGTTTGCTAGGCCATTTCAAGAGCATCGCCCACTTCGATATCCAAACGAACTGCATGCTGCCAATGGCAGCCCGGTGGCCGCCGAATCGCTGCAGCGCATCGGCTCCTTGTACGCCATCGAGCGGCAGCCTGCTGGCCATGCAAAAGATAATAACGCCGTCGAGAATGCGATCCGGCCGATCGCCATCGGCCAAAAAAACTGGCTCTTTGCAGGCTCCGAGCGCGCCGGTCGACGCGCTGCCGCCATCCAGACTTTACTGGGGACCGCCAAGCTTAATGGCCTCGATCCGCTGTATTGGCTGGCCAGCGTGTTGGAACGTGTCCCGACTTGCCCCAACAGCCAGATCGATTCGTTGCCGCCATTCCCGAACTCTACGCAGTCCTGATCCATCTGTAGAGTGGTAGGGCTGGACACTTACGGTTTCACAAAATCGACAAAAGTCGCAGCGAGACAGCTGATGCGCTCAATGCTTCAGCGGACAATATCGACTTGACGCCGTGCGTACCTACTTGGCGCTAGCCTTGCTACTGCCGATAAGCTTGCAGCCGCATTCGGTTACACAGTCTTCCACCGCGACCGGAATCCCGCCGACCGAAACGGTGGCATGGGCCGTGATGATCTTATTGACGCCGTGCGGTCGGCCGTCCGGATACTTCTCCGGACAATCGACTTCGTCACCCAAACGCGCAATCGGCTTACCGCCGACGTCGTGTTTGGGCGAACCGTTGATAACGACGCCGCCATGATCGGTCTTATCGCCGACCACGATGATCTTCAGAGTCATTTACTTGTTCTTGAAAATAATCGAGGATGGCTTGCCGGTGATGGCACATTTGGCCGCCACCTTCTTCGCCATCGCCCCATCAGCGAATGCGACCATGCTGAGTTTGGGCTTCTTCGCGTTATACACTTCGAAAACAACGGTAGGATCAACGCTGTCATAGAAGAACGTAATAGGAGGACCTTCATTGCCCTTGGCGTCCTGCGCGTTGTATACCTCCAGCTCGACGGAGTCGCCATTGTCTTCGAAGCCTGCCACCGCGTGGCCCCTGCGCTCATAAGCGCAGCCTTCGCCGGACTGCTTGTAGGTATAGTCGAAAGCCGGGACGCCGCGCTTGTCGACGCTCCATTTGGCCACAGCCAGGGAGCGCGCCACGGCGCCGTCAGTGCGCGTCATTTCCACCACGGCAGGCGACGCCTGCACGCACGCGGAGACCGACAGGATCAGGGCAAACAATATATTTTTTTTCATACGTAACCTTGTGTTCAATGCGTGGATGCGGCGGTAAGTGCCGCGCCATCACTCTTCACATCGTGAAGGATATAGTCTTCCGGATAGTCAGGGTAGTTCGAAGGATAACGGTAGCACACGACGGACCCGACGCCGATGTGGCTGTGGGTGACGCCATGGGAATCGCCCTGATTGCCACCCAGGGTAGCCAGTCGGGCGCCGTTCTTGCTCAATCCGGCAACGAACGTCACGTGGTGCGTGCCGTTGGAAAATTTGATGACGGCGACTGCGCCCAGTGCTGGCTTATTGTCCTTTGTCGGCCTGCCCCAAGTCTTGAAATTGGCGGCCCAGGCGCTATCGTTGCCCTGAAAGCCGGATTTGACCAGACACCAGTTGCAAAAGGCCGCGCACCACGCCGTCTCGTCGGTCGGCGCTGCCCTGTGGTTGTTAAAGCTCGTGGCCGTGAAATATTCGCGGATATGCTGATGGTGCCCGCTACCCGCGATGCGCTTCACTTTGGCCTTGAACTCCTCTTCTGCGACCTTCATCCATGGCGCATGAATAACGGGCATCACGTCGGTCTTCGGCTTGTCCTGGTCATCGCGGTAATATACGGCGTGTAGCGATGTCATGAAATCGGCAAACATCGTTTGCTCCCCTTTGATGCCCTGGTCCACGAGGCCAGGCTCGTCATCAGCCGGCTTCTTGGCAGCAGGCGGGGGCGTCGTCGTGGATTGCGTAGTCGTCGGGTGCGTAGCAGGTGTGTGCGCCGGCGATGCGTCATGTTTCGGAATCAGCAGCACCTGATCGGGACGGATGATGTACGGCGAACTGATGTTGTTCAAGTCAGCGATGGTCTTGTAGCGTACCTTGAAGCGCTCCGCGATTTTCGCCAGAGTATCGCCCTTCTTGATCGTATAGCGTTCGGTGGCTGCTGCGCCAGACTTGGCTGGCGTCGTGGTGGCCGCCGGCTTGGTCGTATGCGTGGCCGTCGGGTGGGTGGTCGGCTTGGTTGCCGCCGGCTTGTTGGCCGCGGCAGGCGCTTTATCGTGCACGCGGGTGCTCGTTGCGACGGTGAAGGTCGGCGCCACCAGGGTCACCGTGAGCGACTTTACCGGACGCGGAATCGTGACCGGGTCGACTGGGATCCAGGCCTTTTTCCTGTCGTCGAACACCTTCAGTTCGAGCTTGCCCGTGGCTAATGGCGTGATCTTGATTGCAAGGCTGCCCGATGCGTCGGTCATGGCGTCGAAGCTACGCTGGCCATGTGTGACGTGGACCTTTGCTTTCGCGATGGCCACCTTGGCGCCATCCTTGAAGAAGATCTCGATCACCGGCAGCACTGGACCGCAGCCCTGCTTTTTCGCTTCTGCGATCGAGCGCCGCATTGTGCGTCCATGGAACAGCTCTTCCAGCTTTTCCGCATAGCGTTCGTCCGTCGCGTAACCAGCGCGCTTGAGCGCTTGGGCTTCGCCCTTCAGGTCACCTTTGACGCCGGCATTGAACAGCCCAGCCTTTGCATAGCGCGGATTGTCGCGCAAGAACGCAACGCGGTCGCGTATGGCAGCAGCGATGTTGGGGTAGACGCGGAACGGCGCATCGACCCAGATCTTGCGGCCGTTGACCTTTTCCCACACGTTGAAGACGCGCGACTCACCCTTCCAGCCAGGATCGGCCTTGATGTTGAAAATGTTGTTGGTGCCTGGAAGGATCTTCTCGCCCCAACCGGTTTCCTGCGCGGCTTGAGCCAGCACCAGTTCCCACGAACAGCCGGTTTCATCACTTACTACCCGCGCTGCACAGTAGAGCTTCTTGATGAAGGCGATTTTGTCTTCATAGGTATACGCCATCTCTATTCTCCGCGCGCGATCGTATCGAGCAGCAAACCGCTATTGCGGCCTTTCTGCGAAATGACATACAGCTTCTTGGCCACCGGGAACACGAACAAGGGTTCGCCCACAACGCCGGCAATTGCAGACTCGGCACCAGTTTTTCTGTCGATGGTCACCAGCTTAGGCGCCTCTTTCGACTTGCCGCACGCTCTTCTTACCGCGTACACGACATTGCCGTCGGCGCTCAAGGAAGTGATTTCGCACAGGGTGCTCTTGACCGCGATGTTGTCGACCGTTTTACCTTCTGGGTTCACCGCAGTCAGAATGCCGGCCCTATCCTTGTCGCCGATCGAGATGACGTCGCCGCCCGGGGAAATTGCGGAGACGACTTTGTAGGCCGCCATACGCTGCGGACGGACGCTGAACTGATATTTCCCACCCACGATTTTCGAAATCGCGTAGTCGTCGGCCAGATCGTCCTTGGGCACGGATGCGGCATGGAAGTTGCCGGCCAACTGGACCACATTGTTCGCAAGACGAGCGGTAGAGTCCCAGTCATACGCACCAGTTGCGAGCTTGTTCATGCCAGAGCCCTTGAGGGCTGCATCGAACCTGGCGAAGAAGATCGCGTTTTTTTCTGCCGCGCCCGTGGTGTCATGTGCCATGCCGACTACCATGACGCCTTTCGCATCCACGTCCACGTCATAGACGAAAGAATTGTTCGCGCCGGTCAGCACCTCGGATTTCGCCAATACTTTGCCGGCGCCGTCGAACTTGTAGACGTAGGCAAGAGCCTGGTTCAGCGTACGTGAAGAATGGGTGTCGACGTTTGCGGCGACATAAGTAAATGTTCCATCGGAGCGGCACGATATAAAGCGCAAGTCCTGTGCGCCGTCCGGGGCTTCTACCACTTGCTGCCACAGCACCTTGTTCTGCGCCGTACTAAACATGATTATCTTGCCGCGAGCGCGCTGGTCGCCTTCGGGGTCGTAAGTTTGGCCCACGATACACAGGTCGCCATTGGGCGTATTGCTAATCTGGCGTACATGGTTTGCCATGTTCGGTGCGTTGAGTTTCACCGGCTCGGCCATGGCTCCCGCGCCAGTCAGCGACAGCAAAGTTGCGGTGGTAAAGACGATTGATTTCATTGATAAGGTTTTCTGAAATATGTTGTAACGGCTCACGCGACGCGTTCGTCAAAAACGATATGCGTGTCAGTGGTGTCATCCACTTCCAAATGGAGGTCGTCCGAGTCTTCGTCATGCTCCAGGTAGTCGAACACAATCTCGACATCGCTCGTGACCTCACTCAGCTCGTCGTGGCGGTCGGCGATCAATTGTTCCCACTTGCCACCATTGACATCGATTTCCACCATGGCCGCCTGCGCCATATCGGTATACAGCCTGGTCGATTTACCTTCGCCATCCAAGGTTCCGGAGCCCAGCACCGTATTAACCTCCGACAGGAACTTGTAGCTGACCGTGCGCACACCATCCGGCAGTTTCCACAGTCCCGCGTCAACCACCAACTGCTGGCTGTACTTGCGCGGCGTGGCTGCTTCGAACTCGGCTTGCTTGACGGCGTCAGCGCCTTTCGCCTCGATGAAAGAATGGGTCGTCGCGTGCGCCACAAACGTGCCATCGGTACCGTGCTCGACGCCTGCTGCACTGAACTTTACGTAGCTGCCGCCGCCGTTGATCATCACCTCTTCCTTGGCGCTGATCGTGATGCGCTCGGCTGTATGCGTGATATTCAGCTTTGCCAGGATGTTGATGCTGTCGTTCAGCGCTTTGATGTCGATATCACCGGCCGCCGCGATCAGCTTCATGCCGGCCTTGTGAACGAACAGCCGGAACGTTTGCCGGATGCTGGCAAACAGGCTCTCGCCCGCAGCAATCGACAAGCTCTTGCCTGAGGTGACGGTAGTGTGGTCACCACTGGCCAGCTGCAGCGACTGGCCACTGGCCACTGCCACGCCAGCCGGACCCGACACCACCAAGTGCGGTGCTGCCAGTTCGGGGAAAGCGCCATCGGCCGATGCGTCGTTGCCTTTGATGCTGTCATTCTGTTCCTTGATCATCTGGGCGATGTCGGACTGCTGGCCAGGTTTCTTCTCCTGCGCGCCGAAATGCTCGGCCACCTCGGCCTGTGCTTCCTGTTCTTCGCGCGCAGCCGTCAGGCGCTGCATCGCTTCGGTCATGTCCTTGACGTGAGAGCCGGCATTGGTACGCGCATCGGTGGTGACCAGCATGCCTTTGCCGGCGCGCACCACACCCCATGCATCGGTGGCAAGCTCCCAGCCTTCGCCGCGCGCCTCCTTGCGCCCGCCGGTATCTTCGATCCGCGTGATGTTGCCGAGCGAAAGCTGACTGCATGCGTGATCGCTCTTGAGCTGGGCCTGGATCTTGGTATTGGTATCGTCCAGGATCAGGTGGTTGCTGCGGCCTCCGGCAGAATTGCCGCCGCCAGGTTTCAATTCGCGGCTGCGCAATCCCATGAGCGACTGCTGGGTGGCCAGTTGCCACGGTGGCATGTTGTACTCGTTATGCACGCTGCCGGTCACGATCGGACGGTCTGGATTGCCGTCGAGCCACTGGACGATGACTTCCGAACCGACGCGAGGAATGGCCGCTGCACCCAATTCGGCGCCCGCCCACGGGGTCGACACGCGCACCCAGGCCGAACTGCGTTCGTCGCGGTTGCCGATGCGGTCCCAGTGGAATTGCACGCGGATGCGGCCGTATTCATCGGTGTGGATGCTGTCCGGTCCCGACGGCCCGACCACGGTGGCGGTCTGCGGCGCGAGAATACGCGTGGTGGTGCTGTTGAAATTGCGGCCCGGACGCCACGGCACGTTTTTGCGTGTGCACGTCAGTTGGTTGCGATAGTGCGGGCCTTGGTCGCCCTGCTGCAGGTAGTTATTGCTGGCCGTATGACGGGCTGACAAGATAAGGAAGGTATTGTTGCCCGACTGCCTATCGCTAAGCGGGTTGAAATTGAAATGTTCGACCAATTCGAGAGTGCGACCTGGCAGGATGTAGCGATTGTTCCCTTCCGCCTCGTAATACTTGCAAGTTCCTTCAAATTCCTCCATGCGCAGGCGACCCAGCTCGTCGCCGTCGGCCAACGAACAGTAGCCATAGGCACCTGCATATTCGTACGATTCAATGGACGGCACGCTGCCCTGCTCGGCCAGCGTCGGCACGACTACGTGGGAATCGGTCGGCATCTTGAAATTGAATGCGCTCAGCGCCACGCTGCCTGGCGCGAGCGTGCGCACCGGCGACCATTTGTCGATCGCGTCTTCTTCCTTGATGCCGCCGTGGCGCTGGAACTTGACCTCGCCGCCATCGATAGCCTCTGCCATGGTCGAATCGTCGGCCACCACCAGCTTGTGGCCCTCGGACGTATGTTCGTACCAGTACATCCAGCCTGCTGCTTCCCAGCGCCGGCTCAGATAGTTGAAGTCGGTCTCGTCGAACTGGCAGGCATCGGTCATCACCGGGTCTTCGCTGGTCACGCGCCAATCCCACACGGGATAGGTCGAGTAGTCGCCGAAAATTTCCTCGGTTTGTTCGCGCAGGCTGCGCCCGTGGAACAGGTAGTTATCCTTGCGCAGGCTCAGGAATTTCACCCACGGGCCCAGTTTGGCCTCGTAGAAGGTGACGCTACCGTCCGACTTCTTGTTGCTGAAGCTGAAAACATAGCCGGTGAAGTAGCGCAGGCTGCCATCGCCGCGCACCAGTTCTATGCAGACCAGCTTGCCCTGCATATCTTTGAGCGGAATGCTGGGATTCTCCGACAACAGCTCGACCGTGAACTCGAAGTCGCGCGATATGCTTTCGACCGCGTCTAGCTGATTGACCAGGAACTGGGACGCGGGGCCGTCGTGATTGGGGAAAGAAATACGGAGGATACGGTTGTGCTGTCGCCCAACGATAAGATCATACAGCGGACGTAGTGCGTTATGCATTGCGGGTTCCGATCGATACGGTGCAATCAGGCGACTGCGGTTGCACGGGAGCTTTTAATCTTTTTTACAAAAACGCTATCTTACCCAAAGATAACATTGTTAGCTTAGTAATAGTTGTATCGTGCGCGGGGGTAAGGAGCGAGGTGGTAGAGACCTCCTGATGGCCGCTAGCGCTATCCAGAAGTCTGGCTTCTGACGTCAATTGCAAACTCGGCCAAGAGCTTTTCGGTCTTTTGTCTGTTGTATTGAACGTAACCGCATTTTTGGAATAGGTAATGCCAACGATCTCGTCAGGGCCTAACACATCGAGCTCGGCTGCATGCCGACCGATGTTATCCCGAAGTCGCCCATGTTATATTGCCAATTTGCGATATATAACGATAAAGAGGTATCGATGAGTATTTTTCGAGAGAAGCCAGCTTTCTATTACACCGCATTAGGTTTGCTGGTGATTTACATTATTTTGACGCTAATCTCCTTCATTTCTCATCTTGATGCCAGTGGCGTAGAGCAGTTCTTTTATCTAAAGCATATCGGAATGGTCATTTTGAACATCTATTTCCTTTCCTCGAAGAACCGTGTTTTCAACTACCTTGCGTTAGCGTGGCTCATCGTCTTGCCGTTCGAGCGATATGTCGAGATCTTTAGATTGGTTTCGTCCGGCAGCGCTAGCCTTTGGGATCTCCTATCCAGCATTGATGGACTACGAATCTGTGTTTGGATAGTGGCAGTTTTAGTTTTGGTATCAAAACTCGCTGTAGATCGCTACGTAAATCCGCAGGTCATTGCTGAGTAAAGCACTTAGGTAGAATCGCAACGGTCGGCAAAAGGGGCGGCTTTGGCAGACAGGCTGCTGGCTGTACCCGGCCAGAAGTAGCCACTTAACATTAGCGCCTTATTTCATGCGAAAACAAGTCTATGATCTTACGCTTTCTGATCTTGAGCTTTCCCCCATTTGGGAGTTTGCGTCTGATGAGGAAGACATCGAAGGTCAAGATGTTTGATGCTGCGGAAATAGTCCAGGGCTTTATGGTTATGGAAGACTGGAATTCATCCGTTATCAAAATCGTTCGCTAGCGGCCATCTCCGGACGTTCGGGGTTGACGGGGACGGTGCGCAGTATGTTTTTTGCCTTCCCGTCTAATTTGGTCTAAATCGGGCAAGTTAGGTCTAACGGCGTCCAGAAGTTCGGTGACGCTGCAACTCTTAGACCAAATTGGACTCCGCAAAGCAATGTGTGGACCGGCTTAGACCATTCGCTGACAAGTATTAGTTCGTTTTAGATACCTGCATAGCGGCTTTAGACTGCCGTAGACGCAGCTCGTCAGCGCGGACTCGGCAGTTGGCTGCGCGTATCCAGAACTCGTCGCCAGGGTAGCGGACCCAAACGAAACGCCAGGCATTGCGTCCATTCGCACGGCGGTTAGCGAATTGTGAGAGCGTCAGCGGAATACCGTCGTCGGAAACGATGCGATCGCCAATCACTTTGGCAAATTCGATGACGCCGCTATGGCTGGTACGCAAGCTTGTCCCATCGGGTAGGAAGAGCTTCTTCCATTGGTAACCACGGACCTGTCAGGAATTTTGTGTGCCGGGGTCGCGGACACCGATTTTCAAGCTCCTAACGTTCATGATCTATCTCCTTTGCCTCTTGGCTGTGCGCCCGAATCTTCGCATCAGCATTAGCCCACACCTTTTCAATTGGGTGGCGCAGCCCAGATTCGTTACGAGGGAAAGGTAGTTGCGTGCATTCCGGCCCTTCCTTATCCGCTAAGAACTCAAAGACTTGGTGATGGCCAACTCCTTGTTGAACCAGAAACGTCCATGCACGCAAGGCGCCCACAGAGCGGTTGATAATGGCCGCTTGGGCCGCGATGTCAGCTGGAATAGTGGAAACCTGCATGATGAATTCTTTCACTGGCTGGCGAGGTAAAGGCCGGCTGTCAGGGGAAGCGCTGCAGGAATTTGGGCAACGTCAGCAAATTCTCACACATTTTCACGGCTATCGCGAGAAGCTGGGGCTTAGGGTGCAATTAAGAATATGTGAAGTTGCGGAATAGCTACGGATGTGGCGTGAGCGATAATCTTTCATTGAGGGTGAACTGGACCGGGATATTGGGGGGGGGCGCCTTGGTTTGAGTCAGGCCTGTGCTGCGCGAGAAGCTGATGTGAATCGCTTTATGATGGGACCTCAATCGCGCGCGATGGGCGTTGCAGATGACATCGGTACGATGAAAAGCGTCCTGGGCGCTCAGGTCAAATTGAATGAGTTCAATTTGGGCCGGCAGTCGGCGGCTACATAGTGATCTGCAAGAGTGGCCATCGTGGATTTAAATTCGATGCCCCGAACTAGCCGCGCTGGATTTCGCACGAGCGCGGGTGCTGGACCGGCTATTTGTACTGCGGCACCATGGAAGTGCTTCAATCCTGATTGCGTCTGTGAATGCCGGAAGCAAACGTATTGAGGCGGCCGGGGGAGACGACACTTTCCGAGTGGCCTATGAAGTGGCTGACGTATTGCCAGGTTGCCCAGGCAAGACTGGCCCTCCGATGGACAGCAGTGATGCCTGTTGCGATAAGGGGGCAAGTCGATTCTTACTGCTCCGGAGGCCGCTTCAGCGCGCGCCGGTCGGGAAGCACATGCACCCCCTGTACGTCTTTCCGAATATGGTTTCTGTCGCGGTCAAATATCCTGGTGACGAGATCGACTTCCAATCCAGCCAGAAGGGCATTGCGCAGCCCCGCATCTCTGCCGAACGCGCCCCTGGTCAGCAGTGCGATCGAAACTTTTTCTGCGGTGGCAAAGTCAGTGCGGCGCGTCATAGCTAAAGGTTAACCGTGTGCCGATGCTGATTTCGTTGCTTGCACCACTTATAAATGGATTTTTGATGCATATCGTCAGGGATTCAAAGGACCATCGCCGCTGGCCGAGCACGGCTCGTAAGTACGGTAGGCGAAAGCACTTTCGGAGTAGAATTCACTCGTCGCCGCGTGATCTGTGATGAACTCTACTGTTGATCTTTGCGTGTCGAATACTGGAGTACTCCTGCTTCGCATGCGGAGGACACGATGGCATTGCCGATAGAAGCGGATCTCACCGCTATCGCCCGCATTGAGGCGGTACCAACGATCCTTGAGGCAGTTTCCGAATTGACGGGGCTGCGGTTCGTTTGCATCGCCCGCGTCACCACTACAGCCCTGACGATTTGTGCGCTTCTGGACAAGCTGAACTTTGGCTTTAAGGTAGGCGACAGCCTCGATGTGACGACGACGCTTTGCGATCAAGTCAGGGCGAAGCAGACAGCGATTATTATCGATTCGGTTTCCGATAGCGAGTACCGCGACCATCCAGCGCCCAGGACTTATGGGTTTCAGAGCTACTTCTCCATTCCCTTGTATCGGCCCGACGGCGAATACTTTGGCACGTTGTGCGGCTTGGATCCCAAGCCTGCACACCTTTCCACAGATGCCATGAGCAAGACCCTGTCGTTGTTTACGGAATTGGTCGCTAGACAGTTGGCGAACGAAGTCGTCTTGGGAAAGACGCGGATTGCACTGGATGATGCGATTGAGACATCGATGCTTCGCGAACAGTTCATCGCCGTTCTAAGTCATGATGTCCGTACGCCGCTCTCAACCATACTGAACGGCATCGACATCCTGGGGCAGTTTGTCGAGCCGTCGACGTTGCCGTTGCTCGAAACCATGCGGCGTAGTGGCAAGCGAATTTCCGCTTTGATCGATGATGTATCGGATTTTGCGCGCGGGCGGATGGGCGGTGGTATCGCGTTGGAAATGCGCTGGGAATATCACCTTGAGGATACGCTCCGCCAAGTGATTGAAGAGCTACGCCACGTCTACCCGGGACGCACCATTGAGGCTGAAATCCCGTCGGGTATAGAGCTGCTGTGCGACGCGACGAGAATGGCACAGCTGCTGTCCAACTTGCTGAAAAACGCTATTGTTCACGGGAACCATAGCGAACCGGTGTCGGTGCACGTATCAACCGCCTCAGGACTTTTTGCAATGGCGGTGACGAATTCGGGACCCGCAATTGCGCCGGAAATTCAGGCCGAACTCTTCAAGCCATTTAGGCAAGGCGCGAAGCCAGGGACCAAGAAAGGATTGAGGCTTGGCTTGTACATCGCGTCCGAAATAGCCAGGTCGCACGGTGGAAAGTTGGACGTGATTTCTTGCGACAGCAAGACGACCTTCACCTATCGGGTGCAGAGCGACGTATCAGCGCAGCAGGAACAGGTGAATTACGGTTGAAGCGTTGGTCGTCGTGCGGGTGCCTCTCTCAGGGGCGCAGGACGGGTCTCAGTGTTCGATAAATCGCCGCGCCTGCCCAGGGGATAGCACACGATCAATGACGGCCTTGCTTACCCCTTTGCTTACAAGATAGCGCAGGGCTTCCTTCGGTGCGCCCAGGGCCTGCAGCGTGATCCCGTGTTGCACTATGGCCGCCAGATTGCTGTTCAGGCGCCTGGAGGGGGAAATGGAACTCTCCATGGCAAACTCCAATTTAGCAGGTGCATTTCGTCTCGCTCAGTATAGTACATTGCGTCGCGCTATCGACTAAGGCGTCTCCAATCGCACTAACTCCCCAGGCACATGTTGCGCAAAAAATCACCAAAGAATCACATGCTTTGGTGATGTGCGCTGCTTAACGTCCCCGGTATATTTTGCTTCACGCTTGCCAACATTGACAAACCTGAACGGTCGGTTGGCTCATGCTCTCCCGTTGCGTTTTGTTCGTGGCAGAAAATTCCGATTAGGTGGCGCACATCATGACGGAAACACTCAAAAGCAGAACAGTCCGCGTAGTGCAGGGCTTGCAGAAAGGGGCGGAGTTCTCCTTCGACTCAGGCTTGCCCTGCGTGATCGGTTCGGACGCATCTTGCACGGCTGTCATGCTGGATGAAGATGTCGCTCCAAGCCATTGCTTGCTGTCGATCGATGACCGAGGCGTGCGCTGCACCGCGCTGGACGATTCCGTGCGTATCGGCGACAGCACGCTGGAGCCAGGCGCGACGGCAAGGATTTTCGATTACCAGACCATTGAAATCGGCAGTGCATCGTTCGCGGTGCGGCCGACAGACGAAGAGTGGGAAAAGGGACTGGCCAAGGCGGGCTCGCTGTTGGCGAGTTTTGCGCCGGGCGGCAGCTTGCGCAGTCCAGGCCGTTTGCTGGGCAGCGCGATCCTGGTCGTCATCGGATTCGCTGCCAGCCTGAGCCTGGCCTACGCCATGATGTCACCGAGCCGGACCGAAATGACGGAGGCCCGCATGCGCGATGCGCGGCAATGGCTCAAGTCGGTTGCACCGGTGGGCAGCCAATTGGAGTTGGGGGTCGACAGTGATCACCGTCTGTCGGTGTCGGGCTACGTCAGCACCATTTACCAGCGCGACCTGCTTGCAATGTCGCTGCGCGATTCCGAATACCAGGCTCGCAGCGACATCCATGCCACCGAGGAAATCGTGGCTGCGGTAGCGCGCCTGGCCCGCCTGGAAGGCATCAGCTGCCTCGCCAAGGATGCCGGCGCCGGCGTCGTTACCTGTGCCAACGAAGTCGATACCCCCGAGGCCGCGTCCAGACTGACCTCGCTGGCGCAGCAGGTGCCGGGCCTGAAGGCGTTGAACGTGCAGGTGAAGAAGGGCGAGCCCGTTGCGCCTCCGTCCCCGCTGGCCGCGGAAGCCGGCCCGCCTGCTGCGCAGGCCGTGGCGGCGATGGCGCCTGCGGGTGCACCGCTGCGGATGTCGAAACGTTTTTCATCGATCCTGATTCTGAAGAAAAACAAATGGCTGATCGGCGCTTACGGGGAAAAGTTCGCGGAGGGCGATGAATTCAACGGCATCCGGATCGTCAAGATCGAATTGGACCAGGTCGAGTTTCAAAAAGGCGACCGGCACTACGTTTTCCCGCTGGCGGCACTGCAATGAAAACCTTTTCCGAAGACGATGTGCTGCCTCCCAGCGAGTTTGCCGCGCGCCTCCTTGCCGATGGAAGCGGCGTTCTGTGCGCCGAATACCGGCGCCTGATGGAGCAGGCCGTCGCAAGCGGCTCCGAGCGTCTGCGGCAGCCCCTTGAGCAGCGCGAGTATGCGGCAACCGGGGCCTTGGTCGAGAGCGCGGCTGTTTCGATCGAGGTCTTGCAGAACATCTGGGACGGCATGCATTTGAATGCCCGATAGCGAAGCGGGAGCCATGCAGGATTGCCACCGCCTCAGCCCAGCTGGAGGCGGAGGTAGCAGGAAGTGGGGTGATGCTGGGACAGCAGCTGATGGAATGCTTCTTAAACTTTCACGGAGAGAAAAAATGTCAAACGGATTTGATGGTGCAATTTCTGGTGCTGGCGGTCTGTTGCAAGCTGCGTTCGACGGTTTGGCGCATCTGCCGGATCCGAAGAAGGATCCGGCCGGCTTCTCAACGGGCATGCAAAAGGTCGCGCTCTCGATGCAGGTTGCCAGTACGGCGAACAGCGCAGTCTCCGAAACGATCAAGGCGTTTGGGGAAGGCACTAAAGGCGCTGCCCACAATATTTCGTAAGCGCTGGCTTGGCGAAATAGCAGGGCGCGCAGTTGCGATATGAGTACATGGAGATTGGAATGTCTGATTTGGAAAAATTGAATATCTTTTCTCCATGTGTTCTACAGCGCATTGCCGAGATCGGGTTCCTGGCAAGCGAGTATGGATTTCACGAAAAGGCCGAGCGGATTTTTTCGGGCATGGCGATGGCAAAACCCGATAGTTCGGCGCCTGCGGTCGCCCTGGCGGTGGTGCATGCGCGGAGCGGGCGCCTGCAGGACGCCATTACAGGACTGCAGCATGCTGCCGGGGTGTTTCCCGCCAGTGAAATGGTGAAAGCGATGCTTGGCGCGTTCCTCGTGGAAGCCAAACAGGATGGCGCACTGGAACAGTTCGACGCCGTGCTTGCCAGCAGGCAGGAGCCGGGCGCCGTGAATATTGTCGAATGCTGGCTGGACCAGGCGCGCAAGCTGAAAGAAGAGAGCGCGGGGCGCAGGACCGATACAGGGTCCCTGGCGTTTTTCCGTCATCACAACATACGGGCCTAGCGACTGCGGCAGTAGTCGCCCGGCCGGGGCGCCTGTCCAACCAGGCAAGGAGAAAACATGGATCTCACCTCCCTATCGTCGCTGCAGGCCTTGCAGGCGTCGACGCAGGCCGGCGCAGGCGGAGCGCCAGTGCCCGATCAAGCCTCCATCAGCCGCTTCCAGCAATTGCTCGGCGAGCCGCAGCCGCCAGCCCTGGCGGCCGACGGCCCCGGGGACGCATCGCAATTGCTCCGCAGCCACAGCGAAAATATGTCTTCGATGTGGAGCACCGCGCAAGCTTCGATGGAAAACCTGTTGAAGAAAGATGGCGATCTTTCGATGAAGGACGTATTGCAGCTCCAATATGACATGGTCAAGACATCGGCGTCCTTTGAAGTGGTGTCGAAGGCGGCGGGGATGACGGAGAAAGGCGCGGAGGCCCTGTTCCAGCGCAACTGACCTTGAAGCCACCCATGGAAAACAACAATATGTCGACCCGGATCATTCGGTGCCTTGGCCGCGCACTGCTGCTGGCAGGCCTGCTGTTCCTCGCCGGCTGCGAGCAGGCCGTGTACAGCAACCTGTCCGAGCAGCAGGCCAACGATGTTTTGCTGACCTTGCTGAAAGGCGGCATCAGCGCGGAGAAACGTGCGGGCGAAAAGGGCTACGGCATCTGGGTCGACAGTGCCAAGATGGCAACGGCCATCAGCCTGTTGAATGCGAGCGGACAACCGCCGCAGCATTACGCGGAGATGGGAGAGATCTTCGCGCGTAACAACCTGATTTCGTCCCCTACGGAAGAACGCATCCGTTTTACCTACGGGACAGAACAGGCGATCGCCAAGACCCTGTCGCAGATCGACGGCGTTCTGAGCGCCCGCGTGCACATCGTGCTGCCGTCCAACGATCCGCTGGCGTCGCCGGTCAAACCATCTTCTGCCTCCGTGTTCCTGAAGTATCGGGCTGACATCAATATGAAGGCCGTGATCCCTGAGGTGAAGGAACTGGTGATCCGCGGCGTGGAAGGGCTGACGGTGGACAAGGTATCGGTCAGCCTGTTCCCGGCGCGTGCCACCGGCACCGCGTCCGACCAGGTGCCGACCGCAAGGATTTTCGGCATCATCGTGGCCAACTCCAGCGTGGCAGCACTCTGGACCATGATGCTCACACCCTGGATCGTGGCGGTGATCCTGGCGATCCTGCTGCTGAATGCGGTGGGCCTGCGCAGCTGGCTCCAGGCAAAATTGGCAGCAAGGGGCGCGACGGAACGCAGCAATGTTCGGGAACGTCCAGTACGCCAGAGGGAACGGGCATGAGCGCCGTCACGCTGGAAGCCGCCGCGCCTGACGTCGCCGGCGCCGCCACGGCCGTTAGCCCTGCCAGCGATACGCCAATCCTGGCGTGGCAGCCGCTGGTGCGGGACCGCGCTTTCGATCTTCGGCTGCGTTTCAATCTGTTCCCGGCGACCTATGCGCATGCCAGTTGGATCGCCCGCATGGCCCCGCATCTTCCCTTTGCCGAAGGGCTCGATGATTCCCCGTTCTGGGTGCGGCGCTTGTCGCTGGCTTTGTTGCGGGCATGCGAGCTGGACCAGGATTTTGATTTCGAGTTTTCCGACCGCAAGAAAAATATCGCCTTGCTGGATGCCGCGGTGCTCGAACGCTGCGCACGGTTGATGGCCGGCTTGCTGGTGCGGGAGCAGATCAGGCACGTGGTTCTCGGCGCCGACATGGTGGCGCTCGAACGCGCGCTGGGCCGCGAGGCCCTTCGGTTCGCGCTGGGCTGGACTGCACCGCTTCCGGTACTCGGCTACGTCTTCCATCCACACGGCGCCGCATTTCCAGACGAGGAAGGCTGGACCAGGCGTGCGGTCGGCCTGGCCAGTGCCCTGCTGGGCGTGGCGCCAAGGGCAACGCTGGCCCGCATGCAGCTCAGGTTTCCTTGCGACTGGGGCCGCCTCGAACGGCCGGTCTTGCAGGAGCATGACCGCAGCAGGCTGGCCGCGCTCTTTGTGGCCGTCCTGAATAAGGCGGCGCCGGATCATGCGTGGCTGTTCGCGCCGCCCATACCCGAGCGCGCCGCTGCAACGCCTGGGAGGACTGCGCAATGATGCTCTTGATGGATCGCGGCAAGCTCGCCAGCGCCGATGGAAAAGTCATCAAGGCGAACGATTTCGCGCAACTGGCCACCGCGCAGGAAACGCTGGCCCAGGCAACCCGGCGCGCCGCCGAGATCGTCGCGCTGGCGGAAACGCAACGCGAGGCCGCGATTCGCGAGGGACGAGAGCTCGGCATCGAACAGGGTCGCGCTGAGTATGCGGCGGCGATGGTCGAAGCCACCGCAAGAATGGAGTCGTCGTTCATCAGCCTGGAGGCACGGCTGGTCAAAACGGTCATGGACGCGTTGCAGGCGATCCTGCACGAGATTGGCGAGCGGACTGTGATGGAGCGGCTGGTACGCCGCACGATCGCCAATTCCAGCCGGAAGAACTCCCTGCGCCTGATCGTGGCGTCGCAACAGTTCGACACCGTCAATGCGCTGCTGTCGCCGGTGCTGGCCGAATTCCCCGAGATTGAATTTGTCGACGTGGTGCAGGATCCTGCCGGCGTGCCCGGCATGTGCGTGCTGGAGAGCGAATTCGGCATCGTCGACGCCAGCCTCGATACACAGATTGCGGCAATACGCGCGGGCCTGATCCGGGCCTTCGTCGGCAAGCGGCGCTCCAGCCCGGCCGGCCAATGAGAGTCGACATGGCAAACGTGGACTATCTCTCCGACGCGCTGGCAGGTGCGCTCAGTGGCTTTTCCGCGATCGAGACGCGCGGCCGTGTGCTGGAGGCGGTGGGAACACTGATCAAGGCCAGCGGGGTCAGCGCGCGGGTCGGCGATCTCTGCGAGCTGCGCAATCCAGGCACGCCGTGGCAGATGCAGGCTGAGGTGGTAGGCATCGTGCGCGACCTGGTGCTGCTGATGCCTTTCGGCGAGCTGGCGGGCTTGTCGACCCAGACCGAAGTGGTGCACCTGGGCCGCACGCAGGGTGTAAAGGTGGGGCCAGGATTGCTGGGCCGGGTGCTGGATGGATTCGGCGAGCCGATCGACGGCCTGGGGCCCATCGACTCGGCGCAGGAATATCCGGTGTACGCGCCAGCGCCCGATCCGCTGCGGCGCAAGCCGATCCTGAGTGCCCTGCACACGGGGGTGCGTGCCATCGATGCCTTCCTCACATGCGGCGAAGGGCAGCGCATGGGGATTTTTGCGCCCGCCGGCACCGGCAAGAGCAGCCTGCTGTCGATGATCTCGCATGGGACTGCCGCCGATGTCACCGTGGTCGCGCTGGTGGGCGAGCGTGGGCGCGAAGTAGGGGAGTTCTTCCGCACCGCAGTGCCGGCCGGCGGCCGCGCACGCACCGTCTTCGTGGTGGCGACCTCGGACCGGGCGGCCGGCGAAAGGGCCAAGGCGCCTTGCGTGGCGACGGCAATTGCCGAGTATTTCCGCGACCAGGGCCGTTCGGTATTGCTGCTGGTCGATTCGGTGACGCGCTATGCGCGCGCGTTGCGCGAGATTGGGCTGGCGGCCGGCGAGCCGCCTACCCGGCGCGGTTATCCGCCCTCGGTGTTTACTGTGCTGCCGAAGCTGTTCGAACGGGCCGGGCAAAGCGAGAAGGGCGCGATTTCCGCTTTCTACACGGTGCTGGTCGACGATGACGAGGCGGGGGATCCGATCGGTGAAGAAGTGCGCTCGACGCTTGATGGCCACATCATCCTGTCCGCCAAACTGGCCGCCGCCAACCATTATCCGGCGATCGATACGATGCAGAGCCGCAGCCGGGTGATGAATATCGTGGCATCGGCTGAGCACCAGGCATTGGCAGGCACACTGCGCGAGCTCAGTGCCAAATACCAGTCGATCGAGATGCTGTTGCAGATCGGCGAGTACGAGGCAGGTGCAGACGCCGTCGCGGACCGCGCGATCCGTACCCGAGCAGCGTGTTCCGCCTTGCTGCGGCAGGCGCCGGGCGAATCCTCCGGCCTGCGCGAAACACTGGCAGCCATGCGCAATATTGCGGCGACCTAGGGGAGATGGAAACCATCATGCTGGAACAGCACGAAAAACTGGTCAAGGTAAGGGACGCGCAACTTCAGGGCGCGCACGCCGAACTCGCGCGCCGGGCCGCGATGCGCAACGCTATCCGGCAGGAAGTCGAACGCGCGGAGGCGGAATTGCGCACCCTTGCTGCCCAGAGGGCGGCCTGGGACCAGCAATGGCAGGCATGGATTCAGCAGGGCGGAGCGCTGCAGCGTGGGAAGGCGTATGCCGACCAGCACCTGAAGATCGCTGCGCTCGAGAACGACCTGGAAGCAGAGCGGGCCAGCATCGTTGAACGCCTGCAGGAAGCGCAGCAGGAAGTCGATGCGGCCCGGAGCAGGACCAGGAAGCAGCACGAGGCCCTGTCGCAAATCATGGAGGTGGTTGGCGAGATGAAGAAAAAGCGGCGACAGGAGCAGAAAGCGCGTGACGTGCAACGGTCGGAAGACGCAGTCGCGGCGAGCTGGTACCTGGCCAGGAAGGCGCTCGCGCCGGAGGCAAGGCATGAATGAATTTGCGAGGATCGATGGCGCTGGGCAGGGCCTGCCGGTGCCTGCGCAAGCCAGTTCGCCGCTTTGCCAGCCCAGCTCCGATGGGGCTGTCGCAGCCTTTCGTGACCTGATGCTCAAGCGGTCGGCGGACAGCGCAGCGGCGCCGGCGGCCACGCCGCATGCGCGTGCCAGTGACACGTCCCGACAACCGGTCCACGCGGACGCAGCCGAACTGGCCAGCGAAGGAACGCAGGACAGTTCACGGCTTACGCCCGCGCACCTGCGGGCCGCAGCCGGCGAGGAGGGCAGCGCGGCTTCCCTCCCATTCGCGATCCCCGCCGAGTTGATGGCGGCCGGAGTGCAGCGGCCAGGCCAGCATGCTGCCAGCGTATTCCAGCAGGACGGTGCGTCCGCCGCTGCGGCCCAGGCCGATGCAGCCCAGAACGATGAAGTGGCGGCGCTGCTGCAGCATTTCAGCGCCAATTTGTACGTAGCCGACAGCCCCAGGGCGGGCACGGGCCGCATCATGGTCGACCTCGGCACATCGCTGCCCGGCTCATCGGTGGAAATGTCGCGCGACGGTGTCTTCCTCAACGTGCGGCTGCACGCGGCGGACGACGCGATGCTGCGCCTGATGCGCGGCGGCTGCGCGCGCTTGCTGGAAGCACTGAACAAATCGACGGGACTCGAAGTGCGGCTCGACCTGGTCCAGCGCAGCGACAGTGCCGGAGCTGAAGCATGATGTCCGATTCCGCTTGCCCGGTACTCGATCAGGCCGAGCCTGATGCCAGCCGGCTGATGAACGCCTGGCTCGCCGTGCGCCAGTATAGCGAGTGGCAGGTGGCTGGAAGGCGCCTGCGCATCCAGTGGGGCAGTGTGCCGCCCCATGCACCGTTTGCTGTCGCCATCGAATGCACGCTGGCGGGCCAGGCCGTGCTGGTCAAGCTCGATGGGCTGGCCGGGATCGACCCGCACCTGGTCGGCGAACCATTTTCCCGCTTGCCCGCGCCGATGCGCAATCTGGTCATCGAACGCGTAGCCGCGGATTTCTTCGCGGCGCTGCCGCAGGGCCTCATGCATGACGCGGACATCCGTGCAGTGCATTGGTCGATGCCGGACAGCGCGGCCTGGCCCTGCGCGATCGGCTTCGCCGCTACCCGCGACGACGGTGCGCAATCGCGCGGCATGCTGGCGGCAGGTGGACTGCAGACGCTGGAATGGCTGCACCAGGCCATGCCGCAAGGCGCCCCGGCGCCAGTGGTTTCCAGGACCGACTTGCCGGTGGCGGTTCGGCTGCGCGTGGGACGCACCGTGCTGGCCTTGTCTGCGGTGCGCGGCCTGGGCGCCGGCGACGTGGTGTGGATCGACGAAGGCGGGGCGATTTCGCGGCATGGCGTGACGCTGGTCGTCATTGCTGGCAACAGCAGCCAGCGTGCCTGGTCGGCCCGCCTCAAGCAGCGCACCGTGACGCTACAGGCGCCTTATTCTGGAATCCTGGTTGTCAACCGAGGAGAGCAAAGCACCATGCACAACGATCATACCGATATCGAAGTCCCGGTCGTGTTTGAAATCGGCCAGATGGTATTGCCGCTGGCGGAGGTCGAACGCCTGCACGCCGACCAGACGTTCGAGCTGGAGCAGGACGCCAGCCTGGCGACAGTGACGCTGAGCGTGCTCGGCTCGGTGATCGCCCAAGGCAAGCTGATCACCATCGGCCGCAAGCTGGGCGTGCGCATCGTGCGCGTTGCCGGCAGCGGCATCGAACAATCCGCTTAGTTGTTTCAGGAGGACGCGTGCTCGCACAGGGAATGCCGGATCCGATCATCGTCATCACAACGCTGGGTTTGCTTGGGCTGGCGCCCTTCCTGGCCGTGATGGTGACTTCCTATTCCAAGATTGTGGTGGTGACCAGCCTGGTGCGCAATGCGCTTGGCTTGCAGCAAGTGCCGCCCAACCTGGTCCTGAACGGGCTGGCGATCATCCTGTCGCTCTACATCATGGCGCCGGTTACCAGCAAGATCAGCGACACCGTGCAGGCGCAGGTAAAGCCGGGACAGCAGCTGAACGCCGGCAGCTTCTTCGACATCCTGGGCCTGGCGCGCGAACCGTTGCGGACTTTTTTGTCCAAGCATACCAATCCGCGCGAGCGCGAATTCTTCGTCCGCTCGGCCGCCAAAATATGGCCTTCGGAGCGGGCCGAAGCGCTGACGGGCGATGACTTGCTGGTGCTGGTACCGGCTTTCACGGTGACCGAGCTGACGGCCGCGTTCAAGATCGGATTCCTGATCTATCTTGCCTTTGTCATCATCGACCTGGTGGTGGCCAATATCCTGGTCTCGATGGGCATGATGATGTTCTCGCCCACGGTGGTGTCGGTGCCGCTCAAGCTCCTGCTGTTCGTCGTGCTGGACGGCTGGTCAAAGCTGGTCCATGGCTTGATCCTTACCTATCAATAGGCCGCCGCCATGGAATTTTCCGTCCTCATCACCTATGTCAACCAGGCCCTGCTCCTGATCCTGCTGCTGTCGCTGCCGGTGATCGCGGTGGCCAGCATTACCGGCCTGGCGCTGGCGTTCCTGCAGGCCGTCACCCAGGTGCAGGACCAGACCATATCGTTCGGCGTCAAGCTGATTGCCATCATTATCACGATCGCTGTGACCTCGTCCTGGCTGGGCAGCGAGCTGTATGTGTTTGGCGAGCAGATGTTTAGCGCCATTGCGGGAGTACGCTAGCGATGGGCGCCATGATGCACCAGGGCGAAGCCATCCTGATCGTGACCAGCCTGCTGATGACGCGCATGCTGGTGGCGTTTTCAGTCTGGCCGATCTTCATGGGGCAGACTGTTCCCGTCATGGTGCGCATGGCGCTTGCCGTGGCCTTGAGCAGCCTGATGTTGCCGGCCGCATTGAACGACCCGGCCATGCTGTCGATTTCCCATCCCCAGATCGTGTTCGTCATCCTGAAGGAAGCCGGGATCGGCCTGGTGCTGGGTTTCCTGTCGGGCATAGGATTCTGGGCCCTGTACACCGCCGGCACGATCATTGAATTCCAGGCCGGCATGAGCATGGCGACCATGGTCGACCCGACCACGGGGCAGGACGATTCGATGGTCGGCGGCCTGATGATGCAGATGTTCACCATGCTGTTCCTCGTGACAGGCGGCCTGCTGTCGATGATTGGCACGCTGTACGAGAGCTACCAGCTGTGGCCGATCCCGAGCATGGCGCTGTCGATGGGCAATGCGAGCCTGGTGGAAGTCGGGCTGCGCGCGCTAAGCGAGATGCTGGGCCTGGCGCTGAAGGTTGCTGCGCCGTTCCTGCTGCTGATGCTGATGCTGGAGATCGGGCTGGGCCTGCTGTCGCGCTTTGCACCGCAGCTGAACGCCTTTTTCCTGGCAATGCCGCTGAAGGCGCTGGTCCTGTCACTGCTCATGCTGCTGTATGGGGCCGGGATGTCTGAAAGCCTGCGCGCCCTGCCGGTCGCCGATTTTCCCGGGATGCTCAACGCGCTGCGCGGGGTCTGGCATGAGTAACGAATCGTCCAGCCAGAGCAAGACCGAGCAGCCGACCAACAAGAAGCTGCGCGACGCGCGGAAGCAGGGTGATGTCTGGCACAGCAAGGACCTGGCCGCCACAGCCTTGATCGTGCTGGCCCTGGTCCTTTGCACGCTCGGCGGAACCAGCCTGGTCGAACGGCTGGGGGCAATGCTCACGCGTACCGCCGGCGCCAGCTTCAGCACCCTGGACAACGCGACCTTGCTGGTCTGGACGCGCGACCTGCTGACCGAAGCGGCCTGGATCTGCGGCCTCGTCGCGCTGCTGATGGCCGCGGTGGCTGCGCTGCTCGGTTGGCTCCAGGCCGGCGCTGTGTTTGCGCTGGAGCCGGTGAAGCCGCGCCTGTCGCGCATCAACCCGATCGAGGGGGCCAAGCGCCTGTTCTCGCTGCGCAACCTGGTCGAGCTGATCAAGCTGGTCGTGATCTGTATCGCGCTGGCCGCCGTGCTGTGGTGGGTGGCGCACGCAACCCTGCCTGCACTGGTGCGCGCGCAGTGGCTCCCCGTTGGCGGCCTGTTGCCGCTGGCCGCGAAGATCCTCGGCCAGATGGCGTGGATGGTCACGGTGGCGTTCGTTGCCATGAGCGTGTTCGACATCTGGTTCCAGCGCATGGACTACCTGAAGCGCCACAAAATGACGAAGGACGAAGTGCGGCGCGAAGCGCGGGAAATGGAAGGCAGTCCGGAAATGCGCGGCATGCGGCGGCGCCTGCACCAGGAAGTGGGCATGGGCAACATGCTGGAGAACGTGCGCAAGGCGAACGTGGTGGTCGTCAATCCGACCCATATCGCCGTTGCGCTGTACTACGAGGCCGGCGTGACCGACCTGCCGCTGGTGGTCGCCAAGGGAGAAGGGCACATTGCGCAGGCGATCCGCGACATCGCGCAGGAGGAGGGTATCCCCATCATGCGCAACGTCAAGCTGGCGCGCGGCCTGAATGATGCGGTGCAGTTGAATGGCCATATACCGGACGAATTTCTGGAGCCCGTTGCCGAGGTGTTGCGTTGGGTACGGGATTTTCATGGACGACTTGGCGAGAGAAACGAGTGAAAAATAACCCCATGCATGGATTAAGGCCCCCTGGTTCGTGGTTGGTGCTGGCGCGCCATGCGGACCTGCTGCTGGTCGCGCTGCTAGTGGCCGTCATCATGCTCATGGTCTTGCCGCTGCCGCCATTCATTCTCGACAGCCTGATCGCGGTCAACCTGACGCTCTCCGTCGTGCTGCTGATGGTCGCGCTGTATATCTCTTCGCCGTTAGGCCTGTCCACGTTTCCATCGCTGCTGCTGTTCACCACCTTGTTCCGCCTCGCGCTCAATATCGCTTCGACGCGGCAGATCCTGTTGAATGCGTATGCGGGCGACATCATCGCCACCTTTGGCCAGATGGTGGTGGGCGGCGACGTGATCGTCGGCGCGGTGGTGTTCCTGATCATTGCGATCGTCCAGTTCATTGTGGTGGCGAAAGGTTCCGAGCGGGTGGCCGAAGTGGCGGCACGCTTCAGCCTGGATGCCATGCCGGGCAAGCAGATGAGTATCGATGCCGACCTGCGGGCCGGCATCATCGACAAGGACGAGGCGCGTCAGCGCCGCGCCAAACTGGAGAGCGAAAGCCAGTTGTATGGGGCGATGGATGGCGGCATGAAGTTTGTCAAGGGCGATGCGATCGCGGGCCTGATCATCGCGGCGGTCAACATCCTGGCCGGGCTGGCGATCGGCGTCTTCCGCAAAGGCATGGATGCCGGCACGGCGTTGCAGACCTATGCGGTGTTGACGGTCGGCGATGCCCTGGTGTCGCAGATACCGTCGCTGTTCGTGTCGATCGCGGCCGGTATCGTCATCACGCGCGTTTCCGATCCGGGCCGGGTCGGCAGTCCGAACCTGGGTAACGAGATTGCTGCGCAGATCAGCAAGCAGCCCAAGGCACTGCTGGTCGGCGGCGCGATGATATTCCTGCTGACGTTGGTACCGGGTTTTCCCAAATTCCAGTTCATCCTGCTCGGCATTGCGGTGACCGCGCTGGGCTTTTTCCTGGCGCCGGCGCGGCGGCGCTATGCCAACGCAGCAGAGACGCCGGTCCCATCGATGCAAAAGGAAGGCCATGACGTGGCGCGCACGCTGCTCGATGCCGAAGAGCATAGCTTGACGATTCCGCTGGTGGTACAGGCCTTCCCCGGCGTGGGCAGCGTTTTGTCTCCGGTGCATTTCGAGCGCGAGCTGGCCGAGGCGCGGCGTTACTTCAGTGCCGAACTGGGCATTCCGTTTCCAGGCGTCGTGATGCGCGAGAATCCGCGCCTCGAAGAGGGCGAATACCGGATCTATGTGGATGAAATTCCCGTGCTGGCCGGCCAGCTGGGAGAACACGAGGTGCTCGTACAGGCGTCCAGGCAAACATTGGAGATGGCGCGTATTCCATACAGGGAGGGCAGCACGCCGGTCCTCGGGCGTGCCGCGCTGTGGGTCCCGGTGGAGGAGATCGACGCGCTCGAAGCGGCAAACCTGACGTATCTGGAGAATGAACAGATCCTGGCCCGCAGTTTGCTGGGCGTACTGCGCCGCCACGCCGGCGAATTCATCGGCATCCAGGAAACCCAGTACCTGTTGAAGCGGCTGGGCGAGCAATATCCCGACCTGGACAAGGAACTGCAGCGCAGCGTGCCCTTGCCGCGCCTGACGGAAGTGCTCAAGCGCCTGGTGCGCGACGAAATTTCCATCCGCAACCTGCGCGTGATCGCCCAGGCCCTGATTGAATGGGCGCCGCGGGAGAAGGACACGGTACTGCTGACCGAGTACGTACGGATCGCCTTGACCCAGTACATTTCGCACCGCTTCGCGCTGGAGGACGGCTCATTGCCGGCGATCGTGCTGCATCCCCGTGTGGAAGAGCAGCTGCGGCAAGCCCTGCGCCAGACTTCTGCAGGGTCGGTGCTGATGCTGGATCCGGAAATCGGCAACCAGCTGGTGGCCAATATCAAGCAGGCGGTGGAAACCCATGTGGAGAAAACAGCAGTTCTGCTGACTTCGCTTGAGATCAGGCCTTATCTCAGGAAGTTGACCGAGGTCGAACTGGCCGATCTGGCGGTGGTGTCGTACCAGGAGCTCCGGCAAACGGTCAGGGTGGTGCCGGTCAGTTCCGTGGAGATCTAGGACGACAGGCGGCGCTCCGGGAGGGGCGCGCCTGCATCGATTGAACAGTAGCCAACCAAGCAAGGAGAACACCATGTTGATCGACTTCGGTGGCATCATCCACCGCGCAGTACAGTTGCTGGACCTTGACCCGCCGAAGCCCAAGCACGTGGATCCGCCGCCGCCCGCGACGCCCGACGTGGTCAATGCCGACTTCGCCACCAAGGGACCGCGGGCATCGCCGCTGCTGGTGACCAAGCCGCAGATCGATTTCGTCAAGCCGCCGGCACCAGCCGTCAAGGCTGCCGAGGAATACACCGATAAAACGGTCGCCACCGCGAAAGAGACCAAGGATGCGGCAGACAAGCTGCAAGCCGATTTCGGCGACACTTTGCCGGAAGATAACCAGGTCGATTGGGAAATGTACGTGGCCCGGCGCACCGTCGCCAACGGCGACCAGGCCAAGGCCGAGCAGGCGATTGCCGCCGAATTGCGCCTGACCTACCAGGGCGACCCGAGCAACAAGGAGGCGGTGCAGAACGCAGCGCACGATATCGCCAACCGCTACCGTGACGACCCGGCTGCCCAGGCGGCGGTCAGCAAAAGCCTGGACACCGTCCTGACCGAAACCCCGACCGAACGTGCCACCAATACCAAGCTCAATGAAGTCAACCAGGCCGGCACCAGGCTCGACGACCTGACTGCACAGCAGCAGGGCGGCGACAAGTCTGTCACCAGCGCGCAGATCATCAGCGCGCGCGAAGACTATGCCGCAAAGCAGAAGGAACTGCTGGCAGCGACCCGCAAGGAATTGAGCGCGACCTATGCCGACTTGCCTGCCGGCGTAATGATCCGTGAACTGGACCCGCTGGCCTACGCGGCCAACCAGATGAGCGGGCGCTACGCCAATGATCCCGAGTTCAAGACCGTGATCGGGGCGGCCACGATCCTGCAACGCGTCGAGGACAGCGCTGTGCTGGGCAACGAAGCGCAAGTCGATCTGCTGGGCAAGGCCTTGCCCAAAGGCGTGGACCCGACGATAAAAGGGCTGGTGATGGCGGACCCCGGCGTGCAGAAAATCATCGACAACTTCGTCAAGGACGGTGTCAAAGCGGTCGAAGATGCGTATGCCAAGAAGGGGACCGCCGCAGGCGCCGAGGCCTTGCGCGACGTGACCGACCCGTCCAAACATTCGGCTGTATCGCCCGAAATCGCCGCCCGGATCATCAACCAGTCGAAACCGACAGTGGAAAAGATTGTCAACGATATCCACACCGGGCAGCCCAAGGGCAAGGATGGCCACCCGACCGGCATGGATATCGGGGCCGGTGTCAGGGTAGCCAAGGCGCTCTCGGCGGCGGTTGACGTCGCAGCGGCCGGCAGCGATTGGGAGAAGAAAGAATACAGCAACCCTGAAATCAAGGCGGCGGTGGAGGGCGTGGCGCACCTGCTCGCCACCAAGCCCGCGGCGGATATTACCCGGCTGGGCTTCAAGGATGCGGTGGCCGACGGCCACGCGACACTTGCCCTGGAAACCGTGCGCCAGGTATCGACCCTGAAAATGGATGAGGTCGACATGGGCGCGGCCGGGAATTTCCACGATGCGGGTCGTTTTAAAGAGCAGCAGGGCGTGTGGCGGGATACGACCCTGGACGCGATCAAGCAGGGCCTCGACGGCTTGAAGAAAAATAACGAGAACATGCTCGACAAGGCAACCAAGGGCATGGCGCCCTTGCTGGTCCAGGGCAAGTATTCTCAGCTTTTGACGGAGGACGACTTCATCAAGGGTCAAAGGGCAATGGTTGAAAAGTTCCCTGGACTCAAGAAAGACATCATTGACGGCCGCAACAGCATCGACGACATGGGATACAAGCTGCTGCGCACCAGCGAGGCAGTTGATTTCTACAGCAAGGACCTGGGCGGGATGGACGGCTACAAGAAGGCCGATGCCACCCGCAAGTCCTTGATGGCCGATGAGAAGGTGACGTCGACCATCCTGATGAGCGATTCTGCTTCGATGCGCTCGGGTACCCAGATCGCCCGCAAGATGCTTTCGGACGACCTGAAAAATGGCGGCGGCCAGGCGCAAACCTACGGTATTGGCGCGCAGGTGACCGGCGACATGGCGGAATTCCTGGCCGAGAGCTACGTCATCGGAAAGGTGAACGGCGGCGTCAATTTGCCGGGCGCTGCGATAGAAGCCTCACGCGCGGCCCACCTGCCTTACTTTGGCGGCACGGCGATCTGGGGCGTCGGCGGCGCTTTCCAGGCAGCCCTGACGGGGTATCTCTTCGACAACGTGCAAGTCGGCGATGTCGGCGGGCCCTTGCGCAAAGCCTTGTTACTCGGCCTGGTGGGCGGTTTCGCCGGCTTCCACCTGATGCAGGCAGGCATGGGCGCGGCACGCATCCAGCCGCACTCCCTCGGCAACGGCCTGCTGGGGAAAGGCGGCGATAAGCTCGACACGCAGATCAAGAATCTCGGTACGAAGTTCTTCAATGCCGCCGAATCGGGTGAAAGCAGCTGGGGTCTCTATGTCAAGGAAGGCTCGGTGCGCGAGCGCTGGACGCGACTCTCGGTCGAGGCGACACCTGGCCTGATCAAGCAGCTGGTGGGCCTGATGACGATCGCCACGGCGTGGGATGCCAGCGGCGTGTTCACCAACCTCAACGGAACACTGCCCTTCAAGAACCCGGATGGCACGGCGGCCACGGATGCGCGGATGTTCAAGCTGGGCACGCAATCGGTCAACCTTGCCAGCGACGCCCTGCTGCTGCGCCTGCAGGTGCGCGAGATGACCTTGCGCTCCCTCGGCGCCAAGGTGATGGCCGATCCGGCGCTCAAAGCGGCCGCCGAAACCCGGTGGAAGATCGAACGGTTTGCCTTCGCTGCCTCGAAAGGCAAGAAGGTCGCCGACTTGAAGCCGCATGAGTTCAGCTTCAATACGCGGCTGGCGGGCAAGTACGCGCTCGGCGAATCCGGGGTCGACGGTGCCGCCGCCCGGACTGCGCTGGGTGAGGCCAGCGCGACCAAGAAATTCCTTGGGACAAGCAAACTGCTGAATGTGTTCGAGTATGTGTTCGGCAATAAGGGGTCAGCGGGCAACGCGGCGAAGTGGGCCGAGACGCTCAGTCCGGCACTCAGGGGGCTGCTGTTCAAAAATATTGTCGAGGAGGGCGCCGCGAAAACCGTGGCGCGATTCGCTGTGCTCGGCGACAACCCGATCGGCTGGGTTGTCAACATCGCCTACATGGGCACGACGATCGCCAACTGGGCCTGGGACCACAACAAGAACATCCAGCACTTCCAGGACTACGATCGCACCTTCATGGAAGGCGCAGGCCTCGACAAGGCGCATGCCGACGTGATGGCCGAGCATGACTGGTGGAGCAGCGACGCCAAGGTTGACGGCTTCCTGAAAGCATATGCAACCACCGGCGGCGACCCGGAAAAGTTCATCGACTACATCAACAAGACTGACCCCAAGGTGCTGGGCAAGATGCTGGAGGCCACCCGATCGCTCTCCGATCATCTTGACGGCAAGGGTAACGTGGCCGACGCCAATCCGTTCTATGACAGCTACCTGGCCCTGCCGCCAGAGCCGGCCGATGTGGACCTGGCCAAGCATCCGACGATCCACTTCAATCCGGACAAGAACCGCTATGAAGATTCGGCCACCGGCATGTTCCACGAAAAGGGCAAGCTCGACTGGCGCCTCGACAAGAATGGCAACATCACGTCCTACTTCCCGGAAGAACGCAAGCTGACGTTCTATTCGCTGGCCGGTCCACAGACATCGACGATCCATATCGCCAGTGCCGCCGGATGGAAGAATTGGCTGGCAGCGCGCGATCTGCCGCTGCCGCCGCAAGCGCCTCCGCCCAAGGACGTGCCGCCCGACTTGCCGCCAGCGCCGCCGGTATCGGGCCAGAATGTCTATACCGTCAAGCTGAATGACAACGTCTGGGACGTCGCGGGCAACGATCCGGCTATCGTCGCCAAGATCTATGATTTGAATCCCTGGCTGAACGAACGCCTGGAGGATAGGGCGACGGATATCGGACACGGCAGGAATCCGAATATCCTCAACGCTGGTGAACTTCTGATCTTGCCTGATGGCTTCAAGGCACACGGGTGATCGTCCGCCCACGATGCTGAGAAGGCATCGCTTCCGTCCATCCTGACGTTGTTGCCGGTGACCTCGGCTGTCACCGGCACAGCGGCACCGGATCCATTCTCACCCGAACTCCTGCTGCGCCAGCCGCGCGTGTCCCAGCGCGTGATGAGTGAATTGCAATAAATTGTATCGGGTCAACCCCCCTTGACGATTTCCGGTATTCTGGTCAGCCGTCACCGCGCGATGGAGCGCCGGGACCCCCGGTAAGACCTGTGAATCACCAAGCGCTCACCATTTGTGGTGATTTCCAAACCGGTTTGATTTCGTTAAGCTGTATTTATTGTTGTTTCCAATGCAAGAGCAGGTGGGGTTGCATTCTTCGTTGCTATCCCGGCTGCCTAGAATGGATCAGTAATCAGATGAGCGATTTGTCCCACCATCCCTGCCTGGCCTTACTGGCCGACCAGATTCTGTCGACCAAATTCGTGATCCCTGCCGCCACCACGCCGTTGCTGTTAAGGCCGCGATTGCAGCATCCGGAACAAGCGCCGCGCGTGGTGCTGGTCTGTGCACCCGCCGGCTATGGCAAGACGACACTGGCAGCAAGTTGGGCCGCCGCCAGCTCCACGCCCATCGCCTGGCTGTCGCTCGATGCCGGCGACAACGACCCACTGCGCTTCCTGGTGCATTTCATCCATGCGATTCAAGGCCAATGTCCCGAGTTCGGCAAAGTCATGGCCGATATGTGTGCCTTGATTCCGCCGCCCCCGATCGGTGCCCTGATGCGGCTACTGGTCAACCAGCTGTACGCGCTGCCGGAACGGCTGTGCATCATCCTGGATGACCTGCAACTGGTGACCGAGCCGGCGGTCCACGAAGCCATCGCGTTCCTGGTTGATCATCAGCCGGCGCAATTGCAGATGATTTTCGCGAGCCGCAATGAGCCGCCATTTTCGTTGGCGCGGCTGCGCGGCCAAGGGCAAATTGTCGAGTACCGCGGCGAAGACTTGCGCTTCAGCTTGCAGGAAGCGGAAGCGTACTGCAACGAAGTCATGCAGCTTTCGCTGCCGCAGGACCAGGTTGGCATGCTGGCCGAGCGCACTGAAGGCTGGATCGTTGGCTTGCACCTGGCAGCCGTGTCCCTGAGCCATCACACGGACAAGGCCGGTTTCGTCCGGACCTTCGGCGGCGACAACCGGCACATCGCGGATTTCCTGCTGGACGAAGTGCTGCACGGCCTCGCCGATGACATGCTGAATTTCCTGCTGCACACCTCCGTGCTGGAACGCTTCAATGCGGCGCTGTGCGATGCGGTGACCGGGCGCGACGATAGCCGCGCCCTGATCAGTGAGATCGAGCGGGCCAATCTGTTCATCTTTGGGCTGGATGAGCAACGCCTCTGGTATCGGTATCACCATCTGTTTGGGACCTTGCTCCAAAGCCGCTTGCGCGCCGCCGCGCCGGACTCGGTCCGGCTGCTGCACCGGCGCGCCAGTCAATGGTTCAGCGAAAATGGTCTCATTACGGAAGCCGTCGACCATGCGCTGTCAGCTGGCGAACACGAATGGGCTGCCGATTTGATGGAGAAGCACCACAGCGAACTCTTTTCCCACGGCCGGATGGGCAGCGCGCTCGCCTGGTCGAGGCAACTGCCGGAGGCCGTGCTCGCGCAGCGCCCCATGCTGGCGATGGCCTGCGCCTGGGGCTATCTGTACCTGGATGACATGGCCGAACTGGAACGCCATCTTTGCCTCGTGGACAAGTGCGTCGCAGGTGTGCATGACGCGCCTTTCGGCAGCAAGGAGCGGGCGATGCTGGGCCAGCTTGCGCTGCTGCGGGGCTGCCAGTCGGCGTATGAGGGCAATATCGAAGCGGGCATCGCCCACCTGGATGCGGCGCAGGCGTCGCTTGCCCCGCGCCGGACCTTGTTCCGCGCCGCAGCCGTGGCGCGCGGGGTATTTTATTTTGTCAGCGGGCGCCTGGAGGAGGCGCAACGGATGCTCGAGGACAACGTGCTGCTGCGGGAAGTGACCCACAACGTCCAGGTGCCGATCACCGCGGCCTGTGCGCTGGCGCGCAGCCATTTGCTGCGCGGCCGCCCGTTGGCCGCGAAGCAAATCTACGACAAGTCCATCCAGTCTTTGCTGGTGTGCGGTTGGCAGCACCTCCCGGCGTGCGGCATGCTGCATATCGGCCTGGGCGAAGTCGCCTACGAAATGAACGAGCTCGTGCTGGCGGAACAGCACCTGCAGCGCGGTGTCGAGATGACTGCGGCCGGAATGCGCTACGTGAATGCCTGGGGCCGCGTGCTGCTGGCGAAGACCCGCAAGGAACTGGGTGTGGCCGCGGAGGCCTGTGATCCCCAGTTCGAGGTCCTGCTGCTGCACTACGCCGGCCGCTTCGTGGTGGAGATCGCGCCGCTATCGGCCGTGATTGCAGGCTATTGGCTGAGTCTCGGCAAGATGGATGCGGTCCAGCTCTGGAGCGAAGCGGCCCGCTTGCCGCTCGAGGAAGCACTAGCGCCCGGGCGCGAGGCGGAATATCTCGTGCAGGCGCGCTTTTTCATCCTCGCCGAACGGCGCAGCCAGGCGCTCGACCTGCTGGAGCGCTTGTGGTATCCGGCTTCGGAAGGCAAGCGCCTGGCGGTGATGACCGAGATCCTGGTGCTCAAGGCGATCTGCCTGCAGAAGGATGGCCGCAGCGACGACGCGATGACGGTGCTGCAACAGGCTGTCAGCCTGGCCGAAAACACGCATCTGCTGCGCCTATTCATCAATGAGGGCGATGCGCTGTCCGGAATGCTTAAGAAGCTGGCGCGCGGCGCCGATTACAAATCCTATGTTCATACCTTGCTCGGACATATGGGCGCGGACGCTGCCCAGGACTCGACGCAGGCTTTCGATCGCCTGCCGCAGTTGTTCAGCAAAAAAGAGAAGCTGGTCGTCAGTCATATTGCGCGCGGTGCGACGAATCATGAAATCGCCGAAAGCCTGTTTATCTCCTTGAATACATTGAATTCGCACGTGAAAAAGATCTACGTGAAATTGGGCGTGAACAGCCGGCTGCAGGCAGCCGAACGCCTGCGCCAGCTTGGGCTTTCAGGGTAGTTCGTCGGCGCGGGCAGGCAAGCTGGCAGAACGTATCGAAGATGAGCTGAACGTAGACCTTGCCGACTCGCTTCAGCGCCGATGTTTGCTGAAAAAATCGATCATCATTCGGCTGGAATCAGGGCCGGTCTTCGAAGTGAACCGCTCAGAAGGGTCGCCACCGCTCCACGCGTGCCCGAGACCGCCAATACGGACGACGCGCAAGATCGGCTTGCGGTCAAGCAGGTACTCATGGATCTCGTGCGAATTGCGGCTGGCGCCACGGCCATGCGGCTTGACCGTTACGCTGTCTGCCATTGCGCCCTGTGGCATTCCGTTCAAGCGCAGCCACTGCTGTGCGAGCTGTTGCTGATTCACCGCTGCCACAATGTGGTCGTCGTGTCCATGGATCAGCAGGGCTGGCATCGGCGGCAATGGCTTGTCGTCCGAGCGCAGCATTGCGCGATGCTCCAAAACCCGGTCGATGGCCGAGTGCGTGGCAATCACGGAACCATGGCGCATTACGCCAAGTCCCTCGACAGCATTGCGGCCGGCTCCGAAGACTGGACCTGAATGCAGGCCCACAGCCGCAATCAACTCGGGGTGATTCAGTGCCAGGATGGCCGCCATGCCCGCGCCGGCGGAAATACCGCAAGCATATATGCGCCGGCGGTCAATGAATTGCTGGGCGCATATCATCTCTATCAATTGCGACAGCGCTGCGGTTTCGCCGCTTCCGTGTTGCACAGTTGGGTTATACCAACGCCAGCACCGCTGTGCTTGCACGCCAAGCGATTGCTGCGGGTACAGCACGGCGAAGCCTTTGCGTTCCGCGTGATGATTCATGCGGGTTCCCCTGGCGAACTGGGTGGCGCTTTGGTGGCAACCGTGCAGCATCACCAGGAGAGGCAAGCCATGGCGCGTTGCAGTTGCCGGGATATGTTCTGGCATATAAAGCCAGTAGCTCATGCGCGTGACATGACCCTCATACGGCTGAGGGGCGCAGGAAAACTGGCCAGTACTCCATTTGCCTGGCGCCGGGGTGACATCCGGCCTGCTGTGTTGTCGGATGGCCAGAGCAATGGGCGCACCGCCGGGCGCTTTCTTCGCTTTGGAGGAGGGGCGTTTTGCAGCTTTGGGTGCCGGTTTGGTGGCAAGTTTCGCTGCGAGTTTTTGTTGCGCTTTAGCGGCGCGCGCCAGGCTGCGCAGCAAGCGCGTTACAGTGTTTGCTTTCGCCATCGAAGCTCCGAATGGTTATGCTGCACTGCAATAGAGTACCTTTTCTTCACCGATCAGCGCGTTCGCAAGCGAGCGTGGTAGCCTGCCGTTAACAAATGATACGGAACCTGCTACCTGAAATAATTGCCTTGCCGCTGCTGCCGGTTTTGATCTGGCAGGGGCGGCAAACGCGTGCCCGCACGCCCCGCCTGCCGGAAGCCGGCGGCGAACGCAATGGCGTTCAGCCCGGGACGGGCGAACCGCTGGTACTGCTGGCGGTCGGGGAATCTCCGGTGGCAGGCGTTGGCGTCAAGGTGCAGGAGGAGGCAATCACTGCCCAACTTGCAGCCTCCCTCGCCGAAATGACTGGCCGCGCTGTCCATTGGAATGCTTGCGGGCGCAATGGCGCCACTGTACGCGATGCCATGCATGACCTGCTGGAGAAGGTGCCGGCGCAGCCTGTCGATGTGCTGCTGCTTGCTTTCGGCGTCAATGACGCAGTTGCATTCCGGCCGGTGCACGCCTGGCGGCGCGATCTGCTGGCGCTGGTGGCGGCTTTGCGTGCGCGCTGCGCGCCGAAAATGGTGTTGCTGTCAGGTGTGCCGCCGATGGGGCAGTTTCCCGCCTTGCCGCAACCGTTGCGCTGGGTGCTGGGCCTGAAGGCGGCTACCCTGGATCGTGCATTGCGGCAGTTAGCGGCCGACGGAGCAGGGGTGTATGTACCGCTTAGCCTTGGCCAGTCCACCGATGCCTCGTTGGCGGCTGAGGATGGCTACCATCCATCGGCCAAGGGCTGCCTTGTGTGGGCTGCGATGTTGGCCGATGCTTACCGAGGTATGGCTACTGCGTCAGTGGACTTTGCGGCGGCGGAAGAGCGCCAGTGAAACCAGGCCGATAGCGAGCAACGGCAGCGAACCTGGAACTGGGACTTTCGAAGTTTCCTCCGGCATAGCGGTCACGATAGTGTTCAGGTTAAGTTGAATGTTTTTGCCTGCCATGAAGACGCCGCCAAGCTTATTGCCTTGGTCGAAGTGCATATTGCTGCCGGCGCCGGATGCGAACAAGGTGCCGAACCATTCACCCGCCATGCCTTGCGTCCAGTTGCCTTTGGTTTCGGTGTAGATGTCGTTGGCAGTGCCGTTCAGCATTTCGAAATCGAACTGCGAGCCGATATTCACATTGTTATTGATGATCAGGTTAATCGCGCCTTTGGACAGGTCGAAGATGAACGAGCTCTCGGCGCCCACTGTCAGCGAATCGAAGTAATACGTGCCCGCACTGAGCTTCAGGGTCGAGTCGTACTCAAGGTTGACATTGCCATATGAGCCAGTCGCCATTTCGGCAGTCGCGCCGGACTTCAAGCCATACGCCTTTCCGCCTGCCTTGAAGTCGGCGGCGGCGGGCAAGGCATTCAGCGATGGAGAATTCGTTTTGCCGGCGACTTTGCCAGTGACCTCGGCTTGATATTTCACATCCACCTTGTTGCCGGCAGTCGCATTGCCTTTGATCTGGGACTTCTGTTCGAGGGTGACGTTGCCGCCAGCCGTGACATTGCCGGTCACCTGGGACTCATATTTGGCATTAATGTTGCCTTTGGCGCCAATGTCGCCGGTCACTTTGGTGCCTTGTTCCAGTTCGATGTTGCCGCCTGCGAGGAGAGTAAACGGCGTGGCGTTAGCGAAAACCGGTGTGGCGAAAATGACCGTGGAAGCGAGGGCTTTGAATTTCATAATTGGCATCTAAAATTTGCTCGTAGTAATTAATAATAACTACAAGCAAGTTTCGGGCCATGCATTTATAAATCTTTGATTTGTAAAGAATGTGCCAATTCATGGCATTCCGAAAGGATGCCAAGTGTAAAGATTATCGACATTAAAAATCCAACAAAGATTGCTGTTTTTCTAATGCGGGCTTTTTCTTCGCTGGCGGGCGCGGGTCTTCCCACGCGTGCATCAGCTCGTGGGGATAAGGGTTGAGGAAGGCGCGGGCAAACTCCGGATCGCGGCAGGACAGCCAGTCGCGGTAGGCGTCCGGAGGCACGACGACCAAGGTGCGTTTTTCATCGTCGGGTTTGTGGAAGCGCTTCAGCAAGGGATGTTCGTCCGCGTTGATCGTCAGTTGGGTGAACGAGTGGCGGATGCTGCCATCGGTTTCTTCCCAGCTGCGCCACATGCCTGCCACGGCGAAGGGACTCTTATCCGCCATGCTGATCTGCCAGCGAACGGCTTTGCCGGACTCGTAGTTGGGCTCATAAAAACCAGTCATTGGAACCAGGCACAGCTGGCTCGCCCGCCAATACTTGCTATAGGAGCGCAGTTGGCCGACGGTTTCGCTGCGTGCGTTCATGGTGGTCAGCGATGGCATCGCTGCCGGCACGTGGCGGCGCGGCACGAAACCGAAAGAAGCTACAACGCATTCCGGCTGGCCGTCGAGGCCGAGACGGATGATGGGGGCGTCGTAGTCCTTCCAGGTCTCGTCGGGCCATTCCATGCCGGCGAGATTGGACAGGTCAATGTCCATCATCTCCTGCAGCAGGTCGCGTGAAGTGGGGCGGTAATTGGTACACATGGGGGCTATGCTAACCCGTTCGCGCTTGCTAAACTACTGTATATGCATACAGTTATACGAAAGCCGTTGACCGCGGCTCAGCTTCGGGAAATCTGGCTTCGAAACCAGAACGACGACATGCTGGCGGTGCTGTGGGAAGTCAAGCGCCTGCGCGAGCTGGTGGTGCGCGCGAGCCATTTGCATTGGACGTTTCGCGAGGAGCTCAAGGGAGAGCCATGCCTGGAGGAGGAGCGACCGTTTGCCACAGAGAGGGAGTTGCGGCGGCGAGCCAATGCAATCAGGAATGCCGACTGATATCATCCGGGCATGAAGACTTTGCTCCTGGTGGGATCAACCGGCCTTGTTGGCCGCGAAGTATTGACGCTGGCGCTGGCTTCTCCGGAAGTCGCGCAAGTTGTTGCGCCTTCGCGGCGGCGGCTGGAGCCGCACGCGAAACTGGTGGCGCCGATTGTGGACTTCGATCGCCTGCCAGAACTGGAGCCATGGTGGCACGCCGACGCGGTGATCTGTACCTTGGGCACGACCATCAAGGTCGCCGGCTCTCAGGAAGCCTTCCGCAAGGTGGACTACAGCTACCCGATGGCCGTCGCGCGACTGGCCCGCCAGCATGGCACGCCAACATTCGTGTTGAATTCGGCGTTGGGTGCGGATGCGGGGTCGGGCATCTTTTATAACCGGGTGAAGGGCGAGGTGGAGCACGGCCTTCGCTCGCTTGGGTTTGAATCGCTGGTGATTGCGCGCCCCGGCCTGATTGGCGGGGCGCGTGAGGAATTCCGCCTTGGCGAAAAAATCCTGGTGCCGGTCCTTTCGGCGCTGGGACCGGTGCTGCCGCGCGCATGGCGCATCAATCCGGCAGCGCACATTGCGCGCGCCATGTTCGACGCGGCAATGCACCCTCAGCCGGGCGAGCAAATTATTGCTTCGGACAGGATGGCCTGAGGCTTACTCTTCCAGCAGGCTGCGCAGCATCCACGCAGTTTTTTCGTGCACGTCCAGGCGCTGGGTCAGCAGGTCGGCGGTTGGCTGGTCGTTGGCTTCATCGACCACCGGCAGCAGGGAGCGGGCGGTGCGCGCCGTGGCTTCCTGCGCAGAGACCAGGTGGCGCACCATGTCCATCGCCTTTGGCACGCCGGCCACTTCCTTCACGGTGCTTAGTTTTCCGAACTCGGCATAAGTGCCTGGCGCCGGGTAGCCCAGTGCGCGGATGCGTTCTGCGATCAGGTCCAGCGCGGTCCACTGTTCGGTGTACTGCGTCATGAACATCTGGTGCAGGGAATTGAACATGGGACCCTTGACGTTCCAGTGGAAGTTGTGGGTCATCAGGTAGAGCGAGTAGCTGTCGGCAAGCAGGCGGGACAGGCCATCGGCAATGCGTGCGCGGCTGTCGTCGGACAGGCCGATATCAATCTTCACTGCGTCCATCGTCAATTCCTTTCAGTCGGTTAAATGCTTGACGATTATTTCATGATTCCCAGCAGGCTGCTGTAATCGTCCGTCCATGGCCGCACGCCGGGCGCGTCCGGCAGTTCATGCAGGCTGGCGAAACGCGCCAGCTGTTCGCGCTGGCCGACCAGGACCCAGGTGGAGGCCTTGAGGCCGCGCGCCTCGTCGGATCGGCTGTTGGACAGATACGCGCTGCGGTGGAAGGCGTCGGCAGCCTTCTTCACGATGGGGACAAGGTTGAGGTAGCGGTTGGAGACATGCACGGCCAGTATGCCATCCGGCTTCAGTCCTTTGAAGTAAATGGCAAACGCTTCCTGCGTCAGCAGGTGTACTGGCACGGCATCGCCTGAAAAGGCATCGACCGCCAGCATGTCGAACTGCTGAGCAGGCTCTGCTTCCATCACCAGGCGAGCGTCGCCCAGGGCGATCTGCTTGGTCGCAGGGCAATTGCGCAGGAAGGTGAAGTGTTCGTTGGCAAACTGCACGACCAGTGGATTGATTTCATAAAAGCGGTACACGTCGCCAGGACGGCAATAGGCTGCCATCGTGCCGACTCCAAGTCCGATGATGCCGACGTGTTGTGGGCCGCCATGCCGGCTGGCTTCAATTGCAATCCCGGCGCCGCCGGCTTTGCCAAAGTAGGTCGTGGGCCAGAACTGGCGCGATGGATCGAGGAACTGCCGCCCATGGATGATGACGCCATGCGTCAGCTGGCGGACCCGCTCTGCACCGCTGCCGGTGTCCTTGACTTTGACTGTGCCGTAGAAGTTGCGTCCCTTGATTGTCGGCGTGGAGGGGGAAATGGCATTCGCTGCCCACATCACGCCGAGCAGGGTTGTGCAAACGACGGTCGCTTTGACGGGGCGGGCATACGAAACAAGCGCCGGCTGGCGATACAGGCTGGCTGCGCCGACGATGCAGACTGCTGCGATGCAGGACAACGTCAGTTCGTAATCGTCATTGAAGATGTGCGGGGCGACCAGGCCGGTGAATATTCCGCCCAGGGCGCCGCCGAGGGCGATCGTCAGGAAATACGCGGTAAGCTGCGCTGGCGGAGGTTTCAGTCGCGCGAGTTCGCCATGGCAAGCCATGCAATACACGAAGATCGCCAGGCAGAACAACAGCGTCGGCCATAAGATCCCGGAAGGCATCAGGCTCGGATAGGTGCTGCAAGCAATCAGCAGCGGCGTCAGCACGGCCATCAGTAGCAGGAAAAGCCAGCGGCGGTACCAGCGCGTGCTTTCAAAACAGAAGATGTAGGTCAGCAGGTAGATGGCCAGGGGCAGAACCCACAACAGGGGCACCGGGGCAATGTTGGCGGTGAGGTGGCTGGTGGCCGAAATCAGCACTACGGTTGGCACGGCAGCCAGGGTGCACCAGAACAGGCGGTCACGTGCCGAAGACTTGCCTGCGGCAGTTTCTGCGCGCCGAAGTGCGGGGCTGCGGCCACCTCCGCTCAATGCCAGCGCGCCGCAAAACACTGCGAACAGCAGGAATCCTGCCGACCAGAAGCTGGACATTTCCTTCAGCGTGAAGCGTGGTTCGAACAGTAGCGGATAGCTCAGCAAGCCAAGCAGCGACGCGAAATTGGACAGGGCAAACAGGCGGTACGGAACGCTTCCCGGCCGTTCTTGCGCGAACCAGTGCTGGACCAGCGGCCCGGTGGTAGATAGCAGGAAATAGGGGAGTCCGATGGTCGCGGCCAGCAAGCCCAGTAACAGGAACGCAGGATCGCTGCCGGGGTCAGGCTTCCAGCCGGTGGACGGGATGATCGGTAGCGTCAGTGTCGCCACTACCAGCAAGCTGGCGTGCAGCCAGGCTTGCCGGCGCGGCGCCAGGTAGCGGCTGCTCAGATGGGAATACAGGTAGCCCAGCAGCAGGGTGAACTGGAAGAACAGCATGCAGATCGTCCAGGCCGCAGCCGAGCCGCCGAACCAGGGCAACACCATCTTGCCGATGATGGGCTGCACCTGAAAAAGCAGGAAGGCACTGAGGAAGATCGTACCGGCATAGAGAATGAGCATGCGAGATCTTAACGTGCAACTGCGGCTAGTTTCCTCTTAGTGACCTAAAACCAACACGCACCCTGGCGTCAGCCCAGGACGAGCCCGGCAGCGAGTGTCAGCATCACCGCGCCGGTCAGGCCTTCAATGCATTTCCAGGCCAGCGGGCGGCCGAACACGCCTGCCAGGCGGGTGGCGCCGAAGCCGAGGGCGGTGAACCATAGCAGGGAAGCCGTCATGGCGCCGGCCGAAAAGCCCACGCGCTGGCCGTCCGGGTAGCTGCCGCCGACGGAGCCGAGCAGCACGACGGTATCCAGGTAAACGTGGGGATTCAGCAGCGAGAGGGCGACCACGCTTACGAGCGCCTGTCTGGCATCGGGTACCGGCGCCGTAGCGTCGATGGCCAGCGATTTTGGTGTCAGCATCGAGCGCCAACTGCGCAGGCCGTACCACAGCAGGAAGGCGGCGCCGCCCCAGCGCGCGGTGGCAAGCAAGAGCGGCGAATCCTGGACCATCGCCCCGGCGCCGGCGACGCCCAGCGCGATCAGTATCACGTCAATCACGATGCAAGCGGCCACCGTCAGCGCCACGTGCTGGCGCTTGATGCCCATCCGCAGCACATGCGCATTCTGGGCGCCGATGGCCATGATCAGGCTCGCGCCAAGTCCTAAACCGTTCACATAACTCTGCATTGTCTACTCCTGTTGTGGAGTCGAAAGTTTGCCGCCGCTGGCTTAGTAAATGAAGCTGAATTAAGATATTTCAATATTCGTAAATTTTGCTAAAGGAGTGGATGATGATTCCAGATGCGCGGCAAGGCGAGGCATTGCTGGCGGTGATCGATTCCGGCAGTTTCGAGCAGGCTGCCGCGGCCCTGCATTTGACGCCGTCGGCCGTTTCGCAGCGAGTCAGCGGGCTGGAGTCGGCAGTCGGGGCGCCGCTGCTGATCCGTAGCCGCCCGATTCGCTTGACCAGCGCTGGACAGCGCCTGGTGCAATACCTGCGCCGCAGCCGTTTGATGGAGCAGGAATTCCTGGCCGAATTAAAGGCCGACGAGGCAATGCCGCCGCGCATTCCGGTTGCGGTAAATAACGACACCCTCGGCACCTGGTTTTTGCCGGAGTTGAGTTCTTTCCTGAACCGCGAAAACATCCTGCTGGAGATAATCCTCGACGACCAGGACCACACTTATTCGCTGTTTGAAAAGGGCTTGGTGCTGGCCGGAGTTTCCAGCGAACCGGAACCAATGCGCGGCTGTCGTTCGCAGCATTTGGGCTTCATGCGCTACCGCTTATTGGCCCAGCCCGACTTCGTCAAACACTGGTTCCCGGATGGATTTACCCGCGAAGCAGCACGCAAAGCGCCCGTCATGTTTTTCGACCGTAAAGATTCGCTGCAAGAGATATTCATCGAGCGTGAATTGGGACTGCCGTTGGGCGCTTATCCAATCCATTACGTTCCATCCAGCGACCCTTATGTCGAAGCGATCCGGCTTGGAATGGGTTATGGCATGCTGCCTCGCCAGCAATATAAATCGCTGCTCGAATCGGGGGAACTGGTGGATCTGGTGCCGGGCAAATATCTCGATATCCACCTCTATTGGCACTCATGGAGGATCCAGTCGCCCAAGCTGGAACTGCTCACGGAGCAGGTGCTTGCCGCTGCTGGGCGGGCGCTGGATCGCTAGACCGAAAATTGGTGCGAACGCGCCAGTAGTTGGCGCGCCGCCCGCAACCGGATTAATACATGTAGAACATGCGCTGCAGTTCTTTGGTATTCGACGTTTTGGTCATGCCCAGCATCAGCAAAATGCGGGCTTTTTGCGGGCTCAGGGTATCCGCGACAACGAAGTCCAGTTCATCATCATTAGCTTCGCCATTGCGGGCCAGGATGCCATTGCCAACGCGGCTGGCGCGAACGATAACGGTGCCATTCTTGCGCGCGGCTGCCAGCTCAGGTTTTACTTTGGCCGCCACACTGCCGTCGCCGGTACCAGCGTGAATAATGCCCTTGGCGCCAGCGGCGATAAAGGCATTCAGCGCCACAGCGTTCATGTTTGCGTAGCCATAAACAATATCGACTTGTGGCAGGGCGTTCAGGTTCGAAATATCAAATTCGGTTTCGACGGTATGTTTGCGGGTCGAGACGTGATAGAAGTGCGCTTTTGGACCTTGCACATAACCCAGCATGCCCAGCTCCGGAGTTTTAAACGAATCCGGGGTCGAGGTATTGGTCTTGGTGACGTCGCGCGCGCCGTGGATCTGGTCGCCCAGCGCTACCAGCACGCCCTTGCCGGTTGCTTCCGGGCTGCCGGCGATCAGTACCGCGTTGTACAGGTTGATCGGGCCGTCAGCCGACAGTGCGGTACCTGGGCGCATGGCGCCGACCAGTACGACTGGCTTGCGCGACTTGACCACCAGGTTCAGGAAGTAGGCGGTTTCTTCCAGGGTGTCGGTACCGTGGGTGATCACGATGCCGTCCACGTTCGGCTGGGCCAGCAGGGTGTTGACGCGCTTGCCGAGGGTCAGCCAGTGTTCGTTGGTCATGCTTTCAGAAGCAATCTGGAACACTTGCTCACCGGTGACGTTCGAAATCTTGGACAGTTCCGGTACTGCGTTTATCAATTGTTGGACGCCGACCGTCGCGGCGGTGTAGCCGACAGTGGTAGTGGAGGTGGCGCCCGAACCGGCAATGGTGCCGCCCGTGGCCAGGATCGTGATGTTTGGAAGCTTCTCAGCGTGCACACTGAATGCAATCAAGAATGCAAACAGGGTGAAAATGAAGTGTTTAGCGCTGCTGCGTTGCATAAGTTCTCCTGTGGTTAGTTTTAAGAATGTTGCGCATGTTACTCGATTTGGTGCAGTATGATCGTACTTCCTAGCAAGGACAATGCCAGTGGAAACAGACGAACTCAGTCTCGCTGTAGTCATGGAGCGCAAACCGTTGAAGAGCACCTGGCAGCCATTCCAGTGGCTGCCGGTGGAGGTCGTGTTGTCGCCCCTGCCTGCGGGCGCGCCGCGCTGCCTGCGGGATGATCCTTCCGCGACCTTGTGGCTTTATCCCGGCCTGTCGATGCGCCTGTATTCCGACGAGGCGGAGGGCTACTTCCTGAACCTCGATTCCGGGGCACCCTGCTGGTTCATCATGTGGCGGCTGGAGGGCGAGTTGGCTGTTCCGCGGCTCGTGACCTTGTCTTATAACGAGGCGGCGCGGCTGATGGATGGGGGCGAGCAGGTTGATACCTTGCTTTTGCCGCCTGCGCTCGTGGAGAGGCTGGGCGCTTTCGTGGCGGAGTATTACCGCCCCGAGCCGAAGGGCAAGCGCCGCCGGCCTTCTTTCGAAGGCGGGGCTGCGGTCCAGCAAATGGCGCGCGCGGAGGGGGAGGGCCGGCATGGCCGCTGAGACTTTCTTTGCCCGCTGGTCACGCGTGAAGGCGGAGGCTCGCCAGGAGCCGGCTGTTCCCGACGTCGTCGCCGTGCCTCCCAGCGTTGAAGTGGCGCCTGCCGAACCCGAAGCGCCGGCTCCCACTCTTGAGCAAGTGGAAAGCCTGACACTCGATTCCGACTTCACTCCTTTCGTCGCGCGCGGCGTCGATGAAACCGTGCGCCGTGCTGCGCTGAAGAAGCTGTTTGCAGACCCGCGCTTCAACGTGATGGACGGCCTCGATACCTACATCGACGACTACAACAAATTCGAACCCCTGACGCCACTGATGGTGGCGGCCCTCAACCACGCCAAGGACCTGATCGCGCGCGAATTCGCGGCGGAAGAACACGATGAGCCAAAAGACGAGGATCTGTAACTGCAACAACACCATGCCGTTGGACGGCGCGGCCATTGGCAGCGCCTTGGGCGAGGGGACGCTGCCGGTCGCCAGCCAGCTTTGCCGGCGTGAAGTCAACCAGTACTTGCAAACGCTGGAAGGCGCGGAGCGTATCGTTATTGGCTGCACGCAGGAGGAGCCGCTGTTCCGCGAGCTGGCGGAGATGAAATCCACGGTGGCGCCGCTGCGTTTCGTGAACCTGCGCGAAACTGGCGGGTGGAGCGAGGAGGCGCGGCACACTACGCCTAAAATGGCGGCCTTGCTGGCCGCTGCCCGCACGCCGGATCCGGAGCCGGTGCCGGAGGTTGAATACCAATCCGAGGGGCGTGTGCTGCTGCTTGGCCCGGCGCGGCGCGTGCTGGCCTGGGCGCGCAAGCTGGAGCGGCAATTGCAGGTGAGCGTGCTGCTCACGGACGGTAACGATGCCGCGATTGCCGGGCATTCATGGCCGACGTTCAGCGGTAGTGCAGCTCGCGTGCAAGGCTGGCTTGGCGCGTTCCGGGTGAGCTGGCAGCAGTCCAATCCGATCGACCTTGAGCTGTGCACGCGTTGCAATGCGTGCGTGAAGGCGTGCCCGGAGGGGGCGATCAGCCTGGCATATCAAATAGACCTGGACGCTTGCGGTTCGCATCGCGATTGTGTTGCAGCTTGCGGTGCCGTGGCGGCGATTGACTTCGATCGCCTCGACCGGGACCGCAGTGGTGAGTTTGACCTGGTATTTGATTTGAGCGACACGCCACTGCTGCGCATGCACCAGCTGCCGCAAGGTTATTTCGCGCCAGGCGCTGACGAGGCTGCGGCTTCCCTGGCGGCGATGCAGGCGCTGGAGCTGGTCGGCACGTTCAGCAAGCCGCGCTTCTTCCAATATAAAGAGAGCATTTGCGCGCATAGCCGCAGCAGGCAGCCAGGTTGTAATGCCTGTATCGATATCTGCTCGGCGGAGGCGATTTCCAGTGCGGGCGACCATATCAAGGTGTCGCCGCAGTTATGCGCGGGATGTGGGGCCTGCACAACCGTGTGCCCGTCTGGCGCGCTGACCTACGCGTGGCCGCGTGCTCCTGATCTCGGAGAACGCATTCGCACCATGCTGGCGACCTATGCACGGGCTGGCGGCTCGCGGCCTGCGCTGCTTGTGCACAGCGATGAGGAGAGCAGTGCGCTTGTGCGAGAGCTTGGGCAGCTTGCGGCTGCGGGCGCGGCGCGGGGCGTGCCTTCGCGTGTTCTGCCGCTGCCGGTTCATCATGTTGCCTCGGTGGGGATGGATTTGTGGCTTGCGGCGGTCGCGTATGGCGCTGTTGACGTGGCCGTGCTGGCAACTGGCTGCGAGGCGCCGCAATACCTGGATGCAATCGCGGAACAAATGACGTTTGCGCAGGCGATCATCGATGGCCTGGGCTATAGCGGCATCCGGCTCAACGTCCTCCGCGCGCGCGACCCCGCAGAATTGGACCGCGAGCTGCAACGTTTCTCGGCAACCGCTACCGCCACAGCCGCCGTCAGCCGCGCAGCGACCGCGCACGTCGACCGCGCGTCCGCCGCCGCGATGGCGCCCGCCAGTGTCGCAGCGACTGCCGCCGATCGCGGGGCTGCCGCGGGTGGTGCAGCTGCTGTTGGCGAGGCGGGGCGGATGTCGGCGCTGCAGGCGGCGACCTTCCATGTCGCGGCTGCGAAGCGTGAAACGCTGGACTTCGCAATCACACATCTGGCCAGGCACGCGCCCACGCCCCAGGACTGCATAGCCCTCCCACCAGGGGCACCGTTCGGGGCGGTTGAAATCGACACGAACAAATGCACGCTCTGTATGGCCTGCGTCGGCGCCTGCCCCGAATCCGCGCTGACCGACAACCCGCAATCACCCCAACTGCGCTTCACGGAATCGAACTGCGTGCAATGCGGCCTATGCGTGAACACCTGTCCCGAGCAGGCACTAAGCCTGCAGCCACGCCTCGCACTGGGCGCTACGGCAAAGCTGGCAAAAGTCATCAACGAAGCCCAACCCTACCACTGCATCAAGTGTCAAAAACCGTTCGGCACCCTGCAAATGGTGGAAAATATGATCACCAAACTCGCCGGCCACGAAGCCTTCTCGAGTAACCCTGACCGTCTCCGCATGTGTCCCGACTGCCGCGTTATCGACATGATGCAGCCCGAAAAAGAAGTCTCCATCTTTGAGGTAAAACGCCAATGACCGAAGACGAAGAATATGCGCGTTCCGAACTGTACGGCGTGCTCTCCATGCTGTTCTATGGCCCGCCATCGCAAGCCGTGCTGGACCTGATTGAGGGCGCCGCCATTGAAGGCGATGGCGTGCTGGCGGATGCCTGGCGCGGCCTGCAGGCGGCCAGCAGCAAGACCGACGCCGAGCGAGCGCGTGAAGAATACGAGTCGCTGTTTATTGGTGTCGGCAAGCCGGAGGTCATGCTGTACGGCTCCTACTACCAGTCCGGTTTCCTGATGGAGAAGCCGTTGGCCGCACTGCGTGACGACCTTGCGCGCCTGGGCCTAGAGCGCTCCGAGCACCTCTCCGAAAGTGAAGACCATTTCGCTGCCCTGTGCGATGCAATGCGCTTGCTGCATGGCAGCATTGCAACACAGAAGGAATTTTTTAGTACCCATATCCAACCTTGGGCAGGCCAGCTTTTCGACGCTATCGAAGCCCATCCAGAGGCAACTTACTATCGTGCAGTCGCTGGCCTGGCGCGCAGCTTCGTCGAGGTGGAAGCCCAGGCATTCGATATGGACTGAGCGTTGATGCATTGTTAAATTATTTGTGCTAGCGTTAAAAAACAACTGTTGTTGGTTATGGGAGACCATGATGTCAACGCAATCCAACTCTGGAAGAAGGTCCTTTTTCACCGGCGTAGGGGCCCTGGCCGCTGCGGGCATCGCAGCGAAAATGGCCAGCAACCCGCCCGGCATCACGCCGCCAGCAGAACCGGAACCACCTCCTGGTTCCGGCTACCGCCTCACAGAACATATTCAGAAGTACTACCGCACCACCAAGACCTGAGTGGAGGGCCAAATCATGCTCCTTACACGTAAAGGGCCCGCCGGCCCCCGTGCGCCTGGACGTTTTGCGTCGAGCCTTGAAGGCAGCCTGGCCAGGGCCTTGCCGACGATGGACCGGCGCGCCTTCCTGAAACGCTCCGGCATCGGTGTCGGCGTCGGACTGGCGGCCTCGCAGCTTTCGCTGATGCGCAAGGCACAGGCAAAGGATCCCGCCGCTGTTGATAGCGGTAGCAAGCAGGTCGTGCGGCGCACGGTGTGCAGCCACTGTTCGGTGGGCTGCGCGGTCGATGCGGTGGTGGAGAACGGCATCTGGATCCGCCAGGAGCCGGTGTTCGATTCGCCGATCAACCTTGGCGCCCACTGTGCCAAGGGTGCTGCGCTGCGCGAGCACGGCCACGGTGAGTACCGCCTGAAGTATCCAATGAAGCTGGTCAACGGCAAATACCAACGCATCAGCTGGGACCAGGCCTTGCAGGAAATTTCTGCCAAGCTGCTGGACATGAAAAAGAAGGATGGCCCGGATTCGGTCTTCTTCGTCGGCTCGTCGAAACACAATAATGAGCAGGCGCAGTTGCTGCGCAAGTTCGTTTCCTTCTTCGGCACCAACAACTGCGACCACCAGGCGCGCATCTGCCACTCGACGACGGTGGCCGGCGTGGCGAACACCTGGGGCTATGGCGCCATGACCAACAGCTACAACGATATGCAGAACGCCAAGGCGGCAATGTATATCGGCTCCAACGCGGCAGAGGCGCACCCGGTCTCAATGCTGCACATGCTGCATTCGAAGGAAAACGGCTGCAAGATGATCGTGGTCGACCCGCGCTACACGCGCACGGCGGCCAAGTCGGACCAGTACATCCGCATCCGCTCCGGCTCCGACATTCCCTTCCTGTACGGGATGCTGTGGCATATCTTCAAGAATGGCTGGGAGGACAAGGAATACATCGCCGCGCGCGTCTACGGCATGGACAAGGTGCGCGAGGAAGTAGCGAAATGGACGCCGGATAAGGTAGAAGAAGCCTGTGGCGTGCCCGAGGCCCAGGTGCTGCAGGCAGCGGAGACGATGGCCCGGAATCGTCCTTCCACTGTGGTCTGGTGCATGGGCCAGACGCAGCACACGATCGGCAATGCGATCGTGCGCGCTTCATGCATCCTGCAGCTCGCGCTGGGGAATGTCGGCAAGAGCGGCGGCGGCACGAATATCTTCCGCGGCCACGACAATGTGCAAGGAGCGACTGACGTTGGCCCCAATCCCGACTCGCTGCCTGCGTATTACGGCCTGGCGACCGGCGCGTGGAAGCACTGGTGCGCAGTGTGGGGCGTGGATTACGAGTGGGTCAAGAGCCAGTTCGCCTCGCAAGCGATGATGGAAAAATCCGGCACGACGGTGTCGCGCTGGGTTGATGCGGTGCTCGAGAAAAATGAGCTGATCGACCAGGACAGCAACGTCAAGGCAGTCTTCTTCTGGGGCCACGCGCCCAACTCGCAAACGCGCGGGCTGGAAATGAAGAAGGCGATGGACAAGCTGGAAATGCTGGTTGTGATCGACCCGTATCCATCCGCCACGGCAGCCATGGCTGCAATGAAGGTTGAAGGACAGGAGGTCAATCCGAACCGCACTGTCTACCTGCTGCCCGCTGCGACGCAGTTCGAGACGTCGGGCTCGGTGACTGCTTCCAACCGTTCGGTGCAATGGCGCGAAAAGGTGATCGAACCCCTGTTCGAATCCCGCACCGACCACATGATCATGTACCAGTTGGCGGAGAAGCTGGGCTTCGGCAAGCAACTGGTGGCGAAGCTGAAGCTGGTGCCGGGCAAGGGCAACATGATGGAGCCCGAACCGGAATCGATGCTGCGCGAGATCAACCGAGGCAGCTGGACCATCGGTTACACAGGCCAGTCGCCGGAACGCCTGAAGGCGCACATGCGCAATATGCACATGTTCGACGTGAAGACCTTGCGCTGCAAAGGCGGCAAGGATGCGGAGACGGGCTATGACCTGACTGGCGATTACTTCGGCCTGCCGTGGCCGTGCTATGGCACGCCTGAACTCAAGCATCCCGGTTCGGCCAACCTGTATGACAACAGCCAGCACGTGATGGATGGCGGCGGCAACTTCCGCGCCAATTTCGGTGTGGAGCGCGATGGCGTCAACCTGCTGGCGGAAGACGGTTCCTTCTCCAAGGGCGCCGACATTACCACCGGTTATCCGGAATTCGACCACGTGCTGATGAAAAAGCTGGGCTGGTGGGATGAGCTGACCGATGCCGAAAAGCTGGCGGCGGAAGGCAAGAACTGGAAGACCGACCTGTCCGGCGGCATCCAGCGCGTTTGCCTGAAGGTGCATGGCGTGCACCCCTTCGGCAATGCCAAGGCGCGTGCCGTGGTGTGGAACTTCCCCGATCCGGTGCCGCAGCACCGCGAACCGCTGTTTGGCACGCGGCCCGACCTGGTGGCCAAGTATCCAACCCACGAGGACAAGAAAGCCTTCTGGCGCATGCCAACGCTGTACAAGACCGTGCAGCAGAAGGCGGTCGACGATGGCCTGGCGAAGAAATTCCCGATCATCCTGACCTCCGGGCGCCTGGTGGAGTACGAGGGCGGCGGCGAAGAAACGCGCTCCAACCCGTGGCTGGCCGAGCTGCAGCAGGAAAACTTCGTCGAGATCAACCCGAAGGCAGCGGCGGAGCGGGGCATCCGCAATGGCGATTATGTGATTGTGTCGACGCCGACCGGTGCCCGGATCAAAGTGCGGGCGCTGGTGACGCAGCGCGTAGGCGCGGACACCGCCTTCATTCCCTTCCACTTCTCGGGCTGGTGGCAGGGCAAGGACATGCTGGAATACTACCCGGAAGGCGCGGCGCCGATCGTGCGCGGCGAGGCGGTCAACACGGCCACGACATACGGCTATGACTCGGTCACCATGATGCAGGAGACCAAGACGACCATCTGCAATATCGAACGCTTCGCGGGCTGAGGAGATTGCCATGGCACGGATGAAATTCATTTGCGACACGGAGCGCTGCATCGAGTGCAACGCCTGTGCGACGGCGTGCAAGAACGAGCATGAGGTGCCCTGGGGCGTGAACCGGCGCCGAGTGGTGACCATCAACGACGGCATCATCGGGCAGGAAAAATCGGTCTCGGTGGCGTGCATGCATTGCTCGGATGCGCCATGCATGGCGGTGTGCCCGGTCGATTGCTTCTATCGCACCGAGGAGGGCGTTGTCCTGCATAACAAGGATGCCTGCATCGGCTGCGGCTATTGCTCTTATGCCTGCCCGTTTGGCGCGCCGCAGTTTCCGTCCAATGGGACTTTTGGCTTGCGCGGCAAGATGGACAAGTGCACCTTCTGCGCGGGCGGTCCCGAGGAGAATGGCTCGCAAGCCGAGTTCGAGAAGTATGGCCGCAACCGCTTGGCTGAAGGCAAGCTGCCGGCCTGCGCGGAGATGTGTTCGACCAAGGCGCTGCTGGGTGGCGATGGCGATGTGGTAGCGGATATCTTCCGCACCCGCGTCGTCACGCGCGGCAAGGGGAGCGAGGTCTGGGGATGGGGCACGGCTTACGGCAAACCGGAGGCGAAATCATGAAGCTCTATCTGGCAGCGCTGATGGCGCTGGTGCTGGCGGGTTGCGGCGAGGTTTCGCAGTCGAAGCAGGGCAGTGCCGTGAATCGCGGCGATGAGCCTTCATACAAAGGCGCCAGCACGGCGCAGGTGGCCAAGGGGTGGACGCCGGGCGACAAGGCTTCCTGGGACAAGCAGGTGCGCGAGCGCGGGCAACTGCAGAATGAGTACGTGAAGACCAACCGCTAGGGAGGTTTGCCATGAAACGATGGTTGGCAATGCTGGCAGTGGCACTCGCCGCCGGCACATCCCTCGCCGCCGACGCACCCGCTCCGGCAGCGAGCCGCGCGCCAGGCAGTCCGCCCCCAGCGGCTGCTCGGAACGGCGAGCCAGCGTCGGCCGGCGCCGCACCAGCCGGCACGGCATCGGCGAGCAATGCGGCCGCTTCGCCAGGCGGCACGCCAGGCAGCCTGGCGCAGGGCGCGGCGCCGCGCGTCGAATCGGTGGACATCCTCAAACAAAACCAGGCCGAACGTACACGCGACCAGCCCGGCAACAACGCGCCGGTATGGCGCAAGGTGGTGGCAGGGGAGGCGCATTACAGCAGCCTGCCTTACCCGGAATCCGGCGTCCTTATCCAGCCCAAGGCCCAACTCCCTGGCCAGCCCGTCGCCACGACGGCAGGTGAAGCATGGCGCCGCTTCCGCAACGGCCCAATGACCAGCATCGGCGGCTGGCTGATCCTCGGCGTGCTCGCATTGATCGCCGCGATGTACATGGTCAAAGGCCCGATCAAGGTGCATTCGCCGCCAACCGGCCGCAAGATCCAGCGCTTCACGCCCACCGAGCGATTCGTGCACTGGACCACAGCCATCACCTTCGTTCTGCTGGCCGCCTCCGGCCTGTGCATGATGTTCGGCAAATTCGTACTGATGCCCCTGATCGGGCACAGCCTGTTCGGCTACCTGACCTATGTGCTGAAGACCATCCACAACTTCGTCGGCCCACTGTTCACGGTCTCGATCATCGTCACCTTCATCCTGTTCGTGAAGGATAATTTCCCGATCGTCGCGGACATCAAATGGCTCGCCAAACTGGGCGGCATGTTCGGTCAGGGCCACGCTCCCGCAGGGCGCTTCAACGCCGGCGAAAAGCTCTGGTTCTGGGGCGGCGTCACCTTGCTCGGCCTGGCCGCCAGCGGCTCCGGCTTCGTGCTCGACAAACTGGTGCCCAACCTTGAATACACCCGCTTCATGATGCAGGGCGCAAACCTGCTGCACATTACTGCCACCGTACTGATGATGGCCTTCGCCTTCGGCCACATCTACCTTGGCACCATCGGCATGGAAGGCGCCTACAAAGCCATGCGCGAAGGTTATGTGGACGACGCCTGGGCACGCGAACACCACGATATCTGGTACCAGGAAGTAGTGGACGGCAAAGTGCCGCGTGTACGCGCCCTCGAGCACGATGGCGAGATAGTGCCGCCGCCCGCGCCCAAGACCGTCTGAGGAGCAAGCCATGAACAAACCCGTACTCGCACTGGTATTGCTGGCCGCCTGCTGTGTCGTGCAAGCCAAGCTCCCCGCGCCGACCGAAGAGCAGAAAGCCGCCGCCGCCGCGACCAAAGACAAGCAAGCCTGGACCGACAAAGTCGCTGCCTACAAGCTCTGCCTGGCACAAGACCGCGTTACCGCGCACTATTTCAAGACGAAAGGCAGTGGAACCAAGCCATCGACAGCAATGCCTGCATGTACTGACCCCGGGCCGTACGTGGCCCAGGTGGCTGCCACCAAGGAAGTTGGCGTCGCCGACTCGAAGCCGGTGCCCGAAGCAGGGAAGAAGAAATGAAAAACCCGCCGCAGCGGGTTTCCACGGGGGGAGTGGTTGCGGCTTAGCCCAGCTTGTCGTTGGACTTGCGACGGGAAGCCAGGCCCAGCAGGCCAACGCCTACCAGAAGCATCGCATAGGTAGCAGGTTCCGGAATCGGAGCCGCCAGGCCCAGGTTACCGGCATAGGAACCGCCCAATCCTGCGATGGCGGTGCTGCCAGTGACCGTGAAGCCATAATTGCCTGACATCAGGGCATCGATCGGGAAGAACTCGATACCGGACGACGTGTCAAAGGTCGTTGCCAGGGCGGTTTGGCTGCTGTCGGCTTCCACTTTAAAGAACTGGATGCCAGTGATGCCATAGTTTGCCAGGCGGGAACCATCGATCCAGGTTTTACCAACCACCACGTTACCGCTGGCATAGGTGGCATTGGTATCTACCGAGAACAGGTAGGTGTCAATATAGTCCCCGGCCGTTGCGTGCAGTGCGCCGAAAATGGCATTGCCTGCAGCATCAAAGGTCAAAGTTGTCTGAGCCATAGCGCCGGAGCTGGCAAACAACCCGGCGGATAGCATCAGTGTTCCGGCTACCTTGCTAAGAAACGCTTTCTTCATGTTAATACCCCTTGAGTAATGTTGTTGTGAAGGTGAAGCGGTTTGTCAGCGCGCAAGAGATTGCCTGGTTATATCGTCAGTGGCCTGCTGAAAACATAACCTTTCCTGCTTGCCAACGACGATCAATATAGCCCACCCCCACCCCGCATTAGTTCATTAATGAAGTGTGTATGTTTTCGAGCGCACAAAGCTCGACCGCGCTCGCGGGGCACGGGAAAAGCGCGCGAAAACGTCAAGGGAAAAATTTTTGTGTGCTCGAGGCTGCATGGCATGCAAGCCACATTTCGTAGGCCGATTCCGACAGGAACAAGAGCCGAACTGACGGGGGAATTGTGAGCAAACGCACCGTGTGCGGCAAGGCCGGGAAATAAGATGGAAGCGTGATCGAAGCGCCAAGCGCTCATCTACCAGACATCCTGGCCGGCTTCTGCCGCAGCGAGGCACCCGGCCCAAAAACAGAATACGGAGGCCTATCATGACCCAGACCAACCACCCATCCAAGTACGTGGTAAGGGAGTACCTCGAACGCCGTACGCAAGCAGTCAAACCACCTCCATCGCCAGAGGAGATTCGCCGTCAGTTGGGCTGGGGGTTGATGCTGTTCGAGCCGAAGATGGAAACCGGGCGCTAGACCCCCGTACTTCACCCTGACCCGCCACGCTGGCGGGTTTTTTTTCGCCGTTCGCTGAAATCTTCGCCATTCACCGATCCGCCACCGCCGTTCACCGAAAAGCCGTTTCGCCGCCCGCTGCACCCCGGTATCGTTCATTCATCCAATCAACGGGGAGCAAAAAATGAGCAAAGAAATGCAATCGCGCAGCCAGCTGCTCTGGGGCCTGATCGTGATCGCCATCGGCGTGCTGTTCCTGACCGACATCGAGATTCCGCCAATCGGCAAACTGTGGCACTACTGGCCATTCCTGGGCATGGCGTTCGGCGCCATCAAGCTGATTCCGCCGACCACCCCGAAACATGTAGTCGATGGCCTGTGCCATATCGCCTTCGCCGGCTGGTTCTACGTATCGTTCGAACATATCTGGGGCCTGAACTTTCACAACAGCTGGCCGATCCTGGTCATCATCGCCGGCATCTGCATGCTGGTGCAGCCAGTTGTGATTAAATACCCGTCCAATAAAGAGGAGAAGCAATAATGCGCAACCGCAGCCATCGCGAACGTAATACCGCATCCCAGATGCTGATCGGCGCCGGCGTCATCCTGGCCGGCTTCCTGTTCCTGATCGATAACCTGGGCTGGATCGACCTCGACATGCGGGTGCATTTCTGGCCCATCATCCTGATGGTGTTCGGCGCCTCGACCCTGGCGCAAGCGCCACGGCGCGGCAGTGGGGCAGCAGTGGCGGGCATTTTCATGATCGGCTTCGGCGCGCTGTCGCTGCTGAAGGGCCTGGGCCTGATTTACATCAGCTGGAAGGTCATTTTCCCGATCGGGATTATCGGCGTGGGCCTGATGATGGTGTTCCGTGCCAACAAGCGCCGCAAGCAGCCGGACAGCGAAAGCACTGTCGCCAGCGGCTTTGCCGACGATACGTCCCTGTTCGGGGTGTCGCATGGCGAGACCAGTGAGCGCGTGCTGGAATTGACGGCCGTTCTCGGTGGCTTCCAGCGCAAGGTGACCACCCAGGACTTCCGCGGCGGCGACCTGACCAGCATCATGGGCGGCATCGACCTGGACATGCGTACCGCATCGATGAACGGCGTCGCCGTAGTGAACGTGTTTGCCCTGATGGGCGGCATCTCGATCAAGGTGCCGACCGACTGGACGGTGGAACTGGAAGGCACCCCTATCCTGGGCGGCTTCGAGGAAAAGACCATGGAGCCGAAGGACACCAGCAAGCGCCTGATCATCCGCGGCACCGTCGTCATGGGCGGCCTGGAAATCCGCAACTGATGCAAGGCGTGTTGACCAGCCGCAGCGGGGTGCTGCTGTACCTGACAGTGTGGCTGCTGTTGGGGATAGGCCTGGGCGGGGCAGTGGCCCAGCTGGGCGACGAACCCTGGCTGCGCGCCATGCTGTTTGCAGTGTCGGTGACTTTGCTGTTTTCGGTGGGCGCCGGTTTCTCGGCCTACTACATGTGCAAGTCCAACCCGCTGCGCGAGCGCAGCCCGGCAGTGATCCTGGTGTCGATGCTGACTGCTGCCGTGTGGGCCGGCTTCCTCTGGGTGTTCCTGATGCGTCTCTGGAATATCGGGGCCGAATCGTTCGGCGCCCAGGGCATCGCAATCCGGCCGCAGTTGACGGCCTTGCTGTTCTCGCTCGGCATCTTGATGTACGGTTTGTTGGCCAGCTTGAATTACCTGGTCAGCGAGTTTGTCCGGGCCCGCCAGGCGGAACAGCGCGAACTGGAATCCAAGCTGCTGGCACGTGACGCGGAACTGCGCATGCTGCGCACCCAGATCGACCCGCACTTCCTGTTCAACAGCCTGAATTCGATCAGCGCACTGACATCGATCGACGCCAAACGCGCCCGCGACATGACGCAGCGCCTGTCGGACTTCTTCCGCCAGAGCCTGGGCATTGAAGCGCAGGGCAAGATCACGCTGGAAGAGGAGGTGCGCCTGACTGGCCACTTCCTGGCGATTGAAAAAGTACGCTTCGGCGCGCGGCTTGGCGTGGAGCAGGAAGTGGACGAAACAGCGCTGCCATGCCTGCTGCCGCCAATGATCTTGCAGCCGCTGGTGGAAAACGCCGTCAAGCACGGCATCGGCGGCATGCCGGAAGGCGGCACCGTGCGCATTGACGCACGCCGCGAAGGCTCGCTGCTGAAGGTGTCCGTGGAAAACGATACCGACCCTGACACGCCGCCCCGCAAGGGCAACGGCATTGGCCTGGTCAATGTGCGGGAGCGCCTGGCGGCGGCATACGGCCACCAGGCCAGCGTGCACTGCACACACGAAAACAATAAATACCGGGTGGCCTTGTCGCTGCCCGCCGAGACAAAGGAGTTCTGAACCATGCGCGTCATCATTGTCGATGATGAAGAATTGGCCCGCGGCGTCATGCGGGAGTACTTGCGTGCCCACGCTGATGTGGAGGTAGTGGCCGAATGCGGCAACGGCTTCGAAGCCGTGAAGGCAATTGCCGAACTGGAGCCGGATGTGGTGTTCCTCGACATCCAGATGCCCAAGTTGGATGGCTTTGAGGTGGTGGAACTGGCCGGCAGCAAACCGCACTATGTGTTCGCCACCGCATACGACCAGTATGCATTGAAGGCGTTCGAGGTGCACGCGATCGATTACCTGCTCAAGCCATACCCGCAAGAACGGCTGGACCAGGCTGTGGCGCATGTGCGCAACCGCCTCGGAAGCGCGCGCCCCCCGGTAGCGCAGATGGCGACTGAAGCTGCCACGCGCAACGGCCCGCTTGAACGAGTGCTGATTCGCGATGGCTCGCGCGTCCACGTCATCGCAGCTGAACGCATCGACACCATCGAAGCGCAGGACGATTACGTCGAGATCCTCGCTGAGGGCAAGCCTTACCTGAAGAACCAGCGCCTGTCCGAGCTCGAAGAACAGCTCGACCAGACCCGCTTCGTTCGCTTGCACCGGTCGTGGATTGTCAACGTGGAGCGCATCGAGCGTATCGAGCAGGCCACCAAAGACAGTCACTGCGCCGTGCTGAAAGACGGCCGCAAGATCCCGGTCAGCCGCAGCGGGTATCAAAAAGTGAAAGGGCTATAGCCGGGATTCTGGGGAATGGCGGTGTCGGCGCTTTTCTCTTTCGATATGAGGTGATTTCTCGTGATTAGGATGCCTGAACGGCTGCAAACCAATTGTTTGCCGGGGAGGCGATCCTTTATCTTCGCTTAGGTCTCATGTTAATATTTTTGAAAACGTCAAAATGACGTCTACTTAAGTTAGCGTATGAAACACGAGCTGTGGATTGATCCCGAAGGACTGGATACTTTTTGCCTGGCTGGCGCGGCTGGTGACGCCGCACGTGCGCTGTTGGAACCTGGCGCTCGTTTGGAGTGGACCGTCGAAGCTGACTGCCATTTCGACGCAATGACCCAATACTGCAACTATCGCGGGTGGGGCACCTACACCACGGGCTGTCCCGAAAAAGACAAGGCAAAGTATGTCCTCGGTTAAGCTAGGCATTTGCGCTAACAGTTCATTCCAGCGGATGCCTACGTCACCGCTGAATTCAAAACGTTAGGCCCGGCCCCATGAAGATCCGGTTCCGTACGATACTTCTATTTGCTTTGATCTTGGTCGCGGCTGACGAACTGCGTTCAGTGCTGGAGCGAGGTTTTTTCGCCATGAGTTTCCCGCCGTCGGGTGACGCGATGTTTGTCGCGCTCGCGTATTCGGGCCCTTTTGGTTGTGCGGGTGCGTTGCTCGCATGGCAGTTGAAGTCCACGTGGGCCTGCGGCGTTGCCGTGGCATTCGTATTCGGGCTGTGCGCCGTTGCTTTGCACATTGCTCCGAATGATTTTCACCCAGCCATCGCCTACTCTCACGCCCCCACGTGGGCTCATGTCCTCGGGTGGGGCAACCTCTATATGCCAGTCGTTGCTTCGATGGTCGGAGCCGCGACCTTTCATGCTAGTCGAGGGCCGCGCCATGAGGTCTAACAGGGCGTTCGACACGGACACGCACCGGCAGGGCGCCGCGAGGACTGCAGGTATTCGCGAGCCTCGCGGCGCCCTGCCGGCGCGTGCCGGTCAACTCAAACGTTAGAGCGCACCAGAACTCCTGCTGCGCCATTAGAAAGGCCACATGACTGCCGAGCACGAATCACTTCCGGCTAATGTTCTCCATGCCCTGCATCAGGGCAATACACTTGAGGCGGTCAAGCTCTTATGCGAGTGCACTGGCCTTGGGCTGAGGGAGTCCAAAGACGTCATTTGCGAGTATCTCCAAAGGCACCCGACGACACCTGTCGGAGCCGCGTCCTTCAACCATCTCCCCGCCTCGGTAGTCTCCGCATTGCAGCGCGGGGACAAGATGGAGGCAGTTAGGCTTCTGCGAGAACAGACTGGTCTTGGGCTAAAGGAAGCTAAAGATGCGGTGGAGGGCGAATCTCAGGATACGTTCCAAGCAAATCACCACCTCCCAACAGCCGACACGCCGACTAGCAACCTAATTTGGTGGCTACCGGGCTTACTATTTGCCGGCTATATCACTTACTACTTTCTGCAAAGCCTTGGTTAAGCGACTCACCCGCATGCGCTCTAACAATTCACTCAAGCCGAAGCCGCTTCGCGGCTCGGCTTAATTCAGGCGTTAAGCCTCATTCAGATTTGCCTGCGGAGGCGAATGCTGCCTGGACTAACGAACTGCGCAATATTGTTGGGAACCCTGCTGCATTGACTTCCGCACGTGAGTCCGCGAAAGAATTTTTGGAATATCAAAATGCATAAGCCCATCCAATCTGTCAACCGGACCTCCGCATCGCTGCGCGCTGCTACGGTCGAATACGTCCAACGTTAAGCCCCAGATGATTCAAGCTACAGCTCCTAAACCACCTATGGCAGTACTGTTCGCAATCGCGCTCTTTGCGCTTAGCCATGCTATTAACGACATCGTTCGCATCGGTGAACGCGGACTTACTGCTTGGTTCTCGTTCTTCGCTATTGCGATCGTGTGGGTGCCGATCCTCCTTATTTCGTATGCGACCTACCGTGGCAAGAACTGGGGGCGCATATTGATCGCTGGCGTTACTGTCTTTGGAATCTGCTATTTGCCGTGGTCACTTCCCCCTGTCATGGGTACAAAAATGGCAGCCTTACAGCTCGCTCAGGCTGCATTGCATACAGCGGCAACTGTTTTACTTTTCCTACCTGCGGGGCACCAATGGTTTCGATCGCTCAAAGAAATCAAAAGTGTCTAATAGGCCTAGCTTCTCATTCAAGCGGACGCGCGCCCGCTGAATTCGCACGTTCGGCTTAATGATATGCTCGGAAAACTAGTTTGTGTGCTTGCTGTGATCGGATCGACCTCTTCTTGGGTTCATGCCGAGCCAGTGTCGAATGTTGTTGTTGTGGATGTTGCCGGCTTCCGGGCGGAGCACGTTTTGCGAGGGCGTCGGGCTGCGGAGGACGACATACGCGCTGGGGCGCTTGGTTTTTACCTTAGTACTTGTTCCTTCCCTGGACTTTCAAAGAAAGACAGTCGCAAACTCAAACGACAGAAGGAATATCTATCAAAGATCGGTGTGAATTTGCGCGAGTATGACAAATGCAATGATTTGGTCGAAGAGGCTCAGCGACTTTCAGCGTTCGTCGAGGGATACAATGCCGCGAGTCGCGCCCAGATTGCGAAACGAACTGGCCGAGCGGTGCCATTTTGATGCAAAATCTGCCGAACAGTTCGTTCCAGCGGCCGCCTACAGCGCGGCTGAACTCAAAACGTTAGGACATACATGATCTGCCCAAGCTGCGCCACCCAGAATCTTCCGACAAGTATGCGCTGCATTCAATGTGGCGCAGGGCTCGTAAAAGAGGTCTCTGAAACTACTGATGCCTTCCGAACAGGGGCTCGCGCCGTGGATGCCCGTATGTATGGAGGTGTCGGTTCCTTCGTTGGTTTCGCTCTCACGTTTTTCGTTCTCAAGTTTGTTCTTGAGGATATGTACTTCGATGCTCGCGAGATTTATGGCGGAGCCCTTGCGGCATCGGTCGTTTGCGGGATTGCTGGCCGCCATGCCGCACACAAGAAATGGAAATAGTCCTAACCTTGTGTGCCAGCCGAGCCTGCGGCACGGCTGAGGCTAAACGTTGGGCTCAGCGATGACCACGACTGCGAAGGCTCTGCTTCAGATAATGACGGTTCGCCTGGGCCTGCTCGAAGATGATGTCATTCATCCTGTCAAGCCGATGGCGGTGGCGACTCGAGAATTGGTCGAGAGTTTGCGCTCGGTCCAAAGAGATGACGAGGTTGAAGTTGAGATCCTTGAGCGAGATCTGCATCAGGCTAGGTACGTTCACAAGGAGTCGGGTCGTGTTCTCGCTGAAATTCGTGGGTAAAATGCCCAACTATTCCGTCAACCGGAGCTCCGCATCGCTACTCGCTGCTATGGCCGGATACGTGCAACGTTGGGCCCTTGGATGAAGTTCGTCGCCGCGGTCGCCGCCACCTTGTTTTTCCCGCTCGCGGTGATGTTCGCGATCGAGCGCACTTGGTTGGAAAACTCTCTCAATCTGATCTGGTTCGCTGTTTTCGCCTTCGTACTTTTTGTTGGCCTGGTACTTGGGTTTGTTTTTGGTCGCGGTCGCGCTGGAGCTATGTTTGGCGCCGGCGCAACGGTGTTGCTGCTTATGTGGCTGCCGCTTCAAGTCTACTTTGTCCCGGAGTCAGGGTTTGTTCGTGGTGCGGCGTACTTCGTCGGCCTGCTGGTTTTGGTCTACGCAAGCTTGATTGGTGGCGGCATTGGTTACAATCTTTACTCGCGGTGGGGTTCAAAGTACTAAGTCCAATATGCGCTCAACGTCGCTCACTTCGTTCGCTGGACACGCCCTTCGCTGCGCGCTTGCCGTGCCCGTTAGCTTGAAACGGTAGAATTCATGAGCACCCTGGTCACACCTCTTCTATTGCTATGCGGGCTTTTCGCGATTCCTGCAGTGCTCGCCGCACGTAGCGAGAAAACTGTGATGTCGAAGCTTGAAAAGGACGGCGTGCTTTGCCTGGGAACAGTTCGTGACTACGACTCGGATGGTATTGTTACCGTTGACTTCTTCCCAAGAGGAACTGTAGCTTCAGTGTCGGCGCAAGGGAGAGGACATTTTCTGAAGAAGCACTTTCCTCCCGGTTCGCAAATGGCAGTCCTATACAATCCGTTTTGTCCGGCCATGAATGCCGTCGTTTCAGAGCGAACAGATGAAGCTCTTGTTGCGGCAAGGGCATGAGTTCTGTTCCGGCAGACGCGCGAAACCCGCGCGCCGAATACTTGCAACATTAGGAGAGGCGATGCGCTTGGTCGGCTTACCAAGTTCGTGGAATGCGGGGGAAGGTCTAGTTCCCTTGGAAATTCAAGATATCGGCATTCACGCGACAAAAGACGAGCTGAGAGCTCTTGCCGAGTTCTTTGCGTCGGTATCTCACCACGCAAACGGGACCGAGGAATCTATTGACTTTGGGGACTCCAAACCAAATGCCAAAACGGGTATTTGGTTCAATGTACACATCACAGACAATGGGTCCTAGCCAATGAGTCCCGAGGACATTTACTACGACCTTGACGCCGCTGAAGCGCACGAGCAGCTTCTTGCGCTCGCTTTGGCCGGGGACCATGAGGCCGATTTCTACATGGGTCACCTTGCGGACGAGGCGTCACCCCAAGATCAAGCCACCGCCCTGGCTTGGTACAGAAAATCCGCAGCCGGTGGCCACCTTGAGGCACAGCACTGGACGGCAAGCTTCATGTATCACGGCATGGGCACGGTGCAGGACGTTGCTGGAGCCGTGGCCCTTCTGCGCGAATGCGCTGAAGCCGGACTGGACTCGTCCTGTTGGAAACTCGGGCAGCATTTACTTCAGTTTCCCGAGAGCCGGGACGAGGCATTCCATTGGTTGAAGCTCGCAGCCAGTAAAGGGCACAGTGGTGCAATCGACCTGCTTGCGGAGGCTGGCGCGCCTTGATATTTGACATGTCGGTCGACTTGGGCACGTTGCGGCACCACCTCGCGACGTGCCGGTTACCTTTACCTTAGGGCTCGAATATGGTCTACCTTGCCATTACTTCGCAAGGACTGCAGCACGCGCTGCGTGCTGTCGAAAAATGCGCAGCGCCGATTTGGTGCGGCTCGGATGCGATCTCCGAATCGGATTTCGAAAATTTGGAACGTAGTACTTTGATGCGCTTTTCCTACGCACTTGGCGGCGAGAGTCAAGAGGTGCTGACCGGCGCAGTCGGAACCATTCAAGAGCATCACCCCGGAGAATCGGTCTGGATCGAACATGTGTAATATCGCTATCCCTTTAATCAACCGGACGGCTTCCACGCTGCGCGTTCCGGCAGCCGGTTACTAAGTCGATGGCACACAACTGGACCCACTCCTAAAAGAACATGTGCAGTTCGTATGGGCCTGGTACTTTAATCATTGCGGACGCGCTAACGTGCGTCGGTTAACTCAATCACGTTGCCAAATGCCTGATCCATTCAAACAATATGAACTTGTTCGTGTGCGCCAGCTGATCAGTCCGCTGACGATCATGATGGCTGGCGCTTAAATCAGCGCGCCCCAACGCCGGGTGACGTTGGGACCCTGCTCGATATCTTGACCGCACCTGGCCTCCCGAACAAATATGTCGTCGAATGTTCCGGCAAAGACGGCATATCCATTTGGCTCGCGGATTTTCTTGAAGAGGAGATTGAGCGTGTGTAAATGGACAAACTACGTTGAACGTTGGACCGACTGAAATGAGCTGGATTTACAGGGTAGTTGAGACTGATTGTTCGAGCGGAGGCCTTGCGGCGCCGCTGAACTACCGCTAGGGGCCGTATGCAAAGCCGCATTATGTACATCGAGTCGAAAGCAGGTGGGCTGGCTGGTCGTGCTCGCATCGGCAGAGTTGCGTTCTCTAAAACCGGCGCAACCTTGTACTACGACGGGAAGTCGTTCCAAAGCCTCAAGGGTAGCGGCTTCAAGTCAAACTACTTCGATATAGAGACAGGCGAGGCGTACTGGATCTCTGGGCCTCGGAAAGATGGGCAAGATGCGCCGTACTCCACAAATATCGCCGCCATCGTTGATGCCGATGTTCATGATGAGTACTGGACCAAGATTCGCGGCTTGTCGAAGCCTCCGCCCCGAACGGAATCCGAATGAACACATTTCGCATAAGCGCGGAGTGGACTGCTTCCATCGACCGGACTCCTAACGGGCTTCGGCCGTTGGTCAACGGTGCGAGCCCTGCATGTTATTATGCGAACAACTTTTTTGAGAGTGCTGTAGCGGGTCGGAACCAATGATTGTGGATTTTTTTAAGCGCTTGATCAGCAAGGCCGATCGGGAGGAAGTTGCACCGCGCGCTTCCCGCGTCCGATTCGAGACGACGATCGTCCGATTCACGCCCGGGCCAGCATCGGTGTCTGAAACTTTTAACTCAAGCGATGCAACTTCTGCCTGGCTTGAAGCTTGCACCGACAGCGATTGCCACATTGGAGTTTCCATGTGGTTCGGCACTTTTAGCCTCGGCGACTATTACTTGTGGTGTTCGGGGGATTATGCTGTTGCCCGAATATGTAAGCACCGCGAGCATAATGCGACCCATCCCGAAGGTCCCTACCTGGTTGATGGTCCCGTCTCATTTAAAGATGAGGATGGCTCTCTTTTCACGGCATCAAGCGAAGAGCTCTTGCCGCGGGAACTGGCAGTTCGCGCCATGCATGCCTGGCTCGCAGGTTGCGAGCGCCCGAGCGTCCTCCGCTGGGGCTAAATCGTTATCAACTCACTGGAGCAACAATTTGACGTCTACATTGCTTGAATCAAAGGCCTCCGCGCCAGACAAGAGTTTCACATTTCTGCTTGCACTGACTTTGGCGAGTTGGCTGTGGCCCTTCGTTCAGTACTTCACTCTGGAGATTGGCCTTGCATACCGCTATGACCTGAAATTGGGTGGCGGCTTGCTGTATTTGCTGGCTTGTCTCCTTTCGATCGTCGTTGCAATCGTCCTGAGCGTGATACTGATTTCCGAAATAAGAAGGAAGCGTGGGCCAGCGAATCCCGGCAAGGTGATCTTGTGGACTGTCGCCTTCAATGCAACGTTCAGCCTGTTGGTCACAGGCTTCCTCGCTGCGATGAACATGTTCTGCCGCGTTGGGTCGTGTCCGTCGCCCAATTAGGCCTGGCCTTACTTCCTCTTGCGTTCGCGCCGGCACTGGGTCTCGAGCGTTTCCTTGCCGAACGCGACCAATCCCCGGTACACGCCGCAGGGCCAGACGAAGCCGCCGTATTGTTCCATGTACCAGTAGGGTGGCTCTGCGGCGCACACTTCCAGGTGCTTGACGTCCCAGCCATCCTTTTCCTTTTTCAGCACGACCCACAGCATGTTGTCGAGATAGGGACTGCAGGAGATGGACTTCTCCCAATCGATGTCCTTGCCTGGCGGCCCCACCAGCTCTCCCATCAGGATGGCCCAGCCGGAATCGATGTTTAGCGTGTCGACTTTGATGCGGACAGGTTGGTGGAGTTCTTGCGCCGCCATTGGGCGTACGGTGTCGAGAATTTGCTGCCTTTCGCTTGGTGCCTTGGCGTGCGCAATACTAATCGCTGCAAGCGCGGCCAGCGTGCCGATCAGACCTTTCAGATAGCTCATTTTGCCATGGTAAAATTTTCAAATTGGCAATTCTAAGGCAGATTCAATGAACATGGAGAAGCTGGACCAGGACACGCTGGAAGAGATTCGCTATAACGCAGAATTTGTCGAGTCCGTCATTAATAAGGCTCTCGGCAAAAAGGTTGGCTACAGTAGCGAGGGCGTTACCTGGCTTGACGATTTCCTGCAGCGGCAGCACGAACGCGGCGATAAGAGCTATGCCGATCGTGTGGTCGGCGTCTATGGCTCCTACCTTGGCCAGTGCATTACAGAGAACGTGGGTGGCGAGTGGGTGCAAATTGATGGTTCCCTTGCCATCGTATTTGACGAGAAGAACGGCACTTTCCCGTTCAATAAATTGCGCAAGCATCTTGAGAACGGACGGGAGGAGGGCGACTCGGTACTGGGCTACTATGACAGCGTCTCTGTCCTGTTCCAGCATTTCGCCCAGCCGGCAAAGCCGGACATGAATGACCGCGCGCAGTTGTACCTGAACGCATTTTTCACCAAGAGCGAATTCCCGGGAGGGCTTTCGTTCAGCACCGCGCTGGACCAGTCCAACCTGGATGGCACGTTGGAGAGCCTCGACCGGATCGACTATCTGCTGGACCAGATCCGAAACAAGTTCAAGCCGGACTTCAAGTCGTTTCTGGATAAGCCGGCTAACCAGAACTTCCTGTATTTGCTGGCCTTCTACATGGGGCACGTGATTACCAAGATCGGTGGCGGCAAGGTCAAATGGCTTTCGTACGAAGACATGCTGAAGGAAATTCCGGACAACGGAGCGTTTTTCCAGGAGTGCTTCCAGACTTCGGTCACGTGCATTACGCCGGCAATGTTTTTTGTTCCGCTCAACTCCATCACCAGCCGCTTGTTTGATGAAGTGACGACCAAGAGTGTGCGAACGAGCGCGGAGATGAACCTTGGGCGTGACAATGTGTGAGACACGGCAGGATGTGTTTTTCATATACTTCGCGTTATGAAAATCCTCTTGCCAATGATTCTCTCCTTAGCCGCCGTACCGGCGCACGCCCAGCTCTATAAGTGGACCGATGCCAGTGGCAAGGTCCATTATTCGGACCGCCCGCAGGATGGCGTCAAGACCAAAGAGATTGCTGTACAAAGTGCGGCGGCCAAACCGGCAGCGGCGCCTGCCGACAACTGGCAGCAGAGGGAACTCGAGTCGCGCGAACGGCGCATGCAACGCGAGGTTGCGAACCAGGAAGCGGCCGACACCGCGGCGCGCAATGCCGGGAAGGCGCCTTATAACCCGAGCCAGCACCGCAACAACAAAGCGATGTCCGATGAGGAAGTCTGCAAGCGCGATGCGCAGCAGATCGAATTTTCCGAGAAGGTCCCCAAGCTTGCCTTCGGCAACGCAAACGGCTCGGTCACAGTTAGTGAGGAAGAGCGCCAGGCCATCGTCCGCCAGCGCAAGGAAAATCACGCTTTGCTGTGCGGCTCGGGCCAGCGCACGCGCTAAGCCGTGCCGACTTGCCACCAGGCGGGAAGCAGGGCCTGTACTTCAGGGCGGCCGAAGCGGTCGTCGATCAGGTGCACGGTGCCCTTGTCGCTGGTGGTGCGGATGACGCGTCCGGCCGCTTGCACGACTTTCTGCAAGCCGGGATAGAGATAAGTGTAGTCGTATCCGGCGCCAAACGCCGCTTCCATACGGGCCTTGATTTGCTCGTTGACGGGATTGATCTGCGGCAGTCCAAGCGTAGCGATGAAGGCGCCGATCAGGCGGTCGCCGGGCAGGTCGATGCCCTCGCCAAATGAACCACCAAGCACTGCAAAGCCTATGCCTTCGCCGCCTTCGCGGAAGCGGGCGAGGAAGGCGTCGCGCGCCGTTTCGTCCATGCGGCGTTCCTGGCGCCATAGCGGCACGTCCGGGTGGCGCGCGGCGAACAGCCCGGCCACCTTCTCCATGTAATCGAAGCTGCTGAAGAAGGCGAGGTAATTGCCGGGCTGGCGCTGGTATTGCTCGCCCATCAGCGCTGCGATTGGCGCCAGCGAGCGCTCGCGGTGCTGGTAACGGGTGGAGATGTGGCTGGCGATGTGCACTTGCAGCTGCTGCGCGTCGAAGGGCGAGGCAACGTCGACCCATGCCGTATCGGCTGGCATGCCAAGCGTGTCGGCGTAGTAGTTCCAGGGACTGAGCGTGGCGGAGAACAAGGCTACTGCATGCGCGGCTTCGAAGCGCTGCTTGAGGAAGGGCGCGGGCAGGATGTTGCGGATGCAAAGCACCGAGTTCATGCGGCCTGCAGCGGCGCCACGGCCGCCGTCGGACTTTTCGATATCGAACAAAGAATGTTCGCCAAAGCTTTCCGCCAGGCGGCCAAACAGCAGGGCATTGAAGTAGAAGTCCAGCACGTCGGCATCAAACCAGGCGGGATGCTCGGCCATGTAGTCGCCGATTTCCGTGCAGGCCGTTTGCAGTGTGCCCATGAACTTCTCTGGCAGCTCGGTGTGGCTGGCGTATTCGGCTTCCTGTGCCTTTTCCAGCGCACTCCATTGGCGATGCACGCGGTCCAGCGCCTTATGCAGCGCTTCCGGCGCGGTCTTGCGCAGCACGCGCAGGCGCACATGGTCCATTTCGGCGGAGTACATCTTGCGGGCGCGAGAGACCATATTGTGGGCTTCGTCGGCCAGCACGCCGACCTTCCAGCCGTTCATTTGCGTCAGGCTGTACAGCATGGCGCTGATGTCGAAGTAGTAGTTGTAGTCGCCCACCACCACGTCGGCCCAGCGCACCAGTTCCGATTGCAGATAGTAGGGGCAAACCTGGTGCGCCAGCGCGACTTCTCGCACCGAGGCGCGGTCCAGCATGGGCTGTTGCAAGGCGGCTGCGCGGGCCGCGGGCAGGCGGTCGTAGAAGCCTTGTGCAAGCGGGCAGGATTCGCCGTGGCAGGCCTTGTCCGGATTTTCGCAGGCGGTGGTCTTGGCCGCCAGTTCGAGTGCGCGCAGCGGCAGCAGGGGCGCGCTGCGCTTGATGGTTTCGACGGCGCCAAGCGCCATGCTGCGGCCGCTGGTCTTTGCGGCGAGAAAGAACACCTTGTCCAGGCCATGTTCGGCACTGGCCTTCAGCATGGGGAAGATGCTGCCGATGCTTTTGCCGATGCCGGTTGGGGCCTGCGCCAGCAGCGAGCAGCCGCGCGCGCTGGCTTTGTACATGGCTTCCGCAAGCTGGCGCTGGCCGGGACGGAAGTCCGCATGCGGGAAGCGCAGCGCGCGCAGCTGCTCGTCGCGTGCGGTGCGGTGCGCCAGCTCTTGCTCGGCCCAGGCCACGAAGCGGCCGCATTGCTCTTCGAAGAAGGCGCGCAGCAAGGCGGCATCCGCTTCTTCGGTCAACACTGTTTCCTTTTGCGTGCCGATGTCGAAGTAGACCAGGGCCAGGCGCAAGGCCGGCAGTTGGCGTGCGGTGCACAGCAGGTGGCCGTACACCTTGAGCTGGGCCCAGTGCAGGATGCGGTGGTTGGCGGGCTGGCGCGACAGGTCGCCGCGGTAGGTCTTGATTTCTTCGAGCTGGTTCTGGCGCGGGTCGTAGCCGTCGGCCCGGCCGCGCACGTGCAGCGGGCCGAAGTCGCCGGACAGGCTTACCTCGCGCTCATAGTCTTCGCCGCGGCGGCTGGTGACGATGGCGTGGCCTTCAATGCCTTCCTGGGCGGTTGGCGTGGGCGTGAAGCGCAAATCCAGGTCGCCTTGCTTGGCGGTGAAGTCGCACAGGGCGCGAACGGCGATGGTGTACGTCATTCTTGCCACGCCAGGTAACACACGGACACCGGCATGCCGTGCTCGGCGCAATAGTCGATCCAGCGCAGCTGGTTGTCCTGCAGGCGGTCGCCGGGGCCTTTGACTTCCACCATCTGGTAACGCTGTTCGGCAGGCCAGAAGCGGATCAGGTCGGGGAAGCCGCTGCGGTTGGCCTTGATGTCAAGCAGGATGCGCTCGAACCACAGCTTCAAATGTGCAGCGGGGATGCAGTCCAGCGCGAGGCCGAGCAGCTCCTCATCGATCGCGTCCCAGTAAACGAAAGGCGATTGCAGGCCGGCCTTGGCGGCGAAGTTGGCGCGGATGGCGTCGCGGTAGCTGCCATCTTCCAGCCGTATGAAGCAGGCTTCGAACTGGGCGGCGCGGCGGCGCTGGAAGTCCGCGCTGTGCAGGTCGGCCGGGCCGTGGTGAAAGGGATGGAAGAAGGCGCCGGGAATGGCGGCAAAGACGGCGTCCCAGCACAGCAGGCCAAACAGGGAATTGGCCAGTGCGTTTTCCACGTAGAAGCAGGGGACTTCGTCCTGCCACAAATGGTCGCGCACCACGCCTTCCACCCACCATTCCTCGGCAGGCATCGGCAGCACCAGGTCGATGCGCTCGACCGGCGTTGGCTTATGGGCCGGCTCGCGCATGTGGCCAAGCTTGCGGCGCAGGCGCGGCGCCATGCGCAGCAATTGCTGGCGTTCGGCCTCGCTTTCAGGCGCGGCTTGCGCGCGCTGCAGCCATTCGTAGGCCAGGCCGATCCGCTCATCCTTTTCCAGCACGCGAATGGCGCGGGCGCGGGCGCCGGGATAGGCACATTGTTCGTACAGTTCGAAGGCACCGGCCCAGTTGCCCAGCTTTTCCAGTTGCTGGCCGAACTGGAACAGCATTTTCTGGCGGCGGCTAAGCAGCCATTCGTTGTCGCCGGCCAGCGCGGGCAGTTCTCGCGCCAGTTGCAGCGGGTCTTCGCCTTCCGCGAAGCGTTCGCGGCAGGCGTGCAGCGCCAGGTAGTCGTCGATGTCGCGGCGTGAGCGGAAGCCGCGCGCAGCCGGCGAGAATTCCACTTTTTCGTAGCGGTAGATGCCCAGGTTGGACAGCACGAATTCCGACCAGTCCTGGTGGAAGTTACCGAAGAAGATCAGGCGCAGGCGGTCGCACAGGGGTTTGGACAGGATGTGGTAGACCTGGTCGCCGGCATCGGCATACCAGGAGGTGAAGCGGTGGCTGCCTTCGTGGCGCTCGCGCAGGGCCTCCAGCTGCTCGGCCTTTCGGGCGCTGCGTTCGGCGCCGCTCAAGGCGAATACACGGGTGATCTCGGGCTTTTGCAGCAGGTCGAACAGCTCGTCCAGCGTCAGTTCGGGGTCTTGCACCACCCAGCCTTGCTCGACCAGCGGGCTGGCGGCGGCGAAGGTGCAGCCGATTTCGGGGTAGCTCAGCTTGGAGGCGCGGAACAGTTCTCCCTTGCGCATCACCATGCGCACGAACAGCGCGCGGGATGGCTGGGGCAGGGTGGGGAAGCAGGCGAGAAAGCCTGCTTCCTCGTCCGTCAGCAGGTCGCTATAGCGTTCGCCAATCCAATGCAGGACCTGGTGGAAGTTTTCCAGGTAGTAGAACGGATTTTCAAGGACTTGGTTCATGCAGGCGAGGGCGACGCGAAAACTGTATTTTTATACAGTATAACGCGTCGCAGCCTGCGTTGTCAGCCCTTCTTGCCGGCGGCGTTGGCCTTTTCCACCTGCTGCTCAAAGGCGGTAACCGCATCGCGGGTGGCCTGGGTCACCTGTTCGTAGCCTTTGAAGGCGTTTTCAATGGCGTTTTTGACAATTTCCACGGCATTGTCCGAGCCCGGACGCACGTTCTTGGTCACGTCGTAAATCAGGGCGCTCAGGTTGGATTTGGCTTCGGCCAGGTGGGCGTCGGCGGCCTTGTGGAAGTCGTTCGACATTTCGGTCAGCAGGGCGCCCAGCTGCTGGTTGTAAGCATTGGTGGCGGCCATGCCGGGCTGCAGGCGGGCGTTGATCACGTCCAGCGCTTCCTGCGGCGTGGCGGAGGCGTTGACCTTGCGGCCTGCTTCGATCTGGTCGTCCAGCGCCTTTTTCGCGGTCGCGATATTCAGGGCCACCGCTTGCTCCACCCCTTGCATGGCGCGGCTGGTCAGCGTGTTGAACGTCTCCAGCTGGAACTCAAACAGCGTCTTGGTGGCGTTGGCGAACTGCTCGGGATTCTGAAACATACGGTCTCCTTGTCGAGGTGGGATGGCGTTGCTTCTTGCTTTGACTTCATTATTTATTACGCACCAACTTTTCGCAATGGGCATCTTTAAACGGGCCGGCCATTTGTACCCAGCCCTCGCCGAGCGGGGTTTGCGAACACGCGCGCTGGCCGTCGACGCGGCTTTGGTACAGGTACCACCAGGCCGGGCGGGCGGTGGAGGTGCCGGCGGCGGTGGCGGCCATGAGCAGGAACAGGATCAGGCTTCGTTTCATAGCGGTGCGGTGGCCGGCAGGCGCAGGGTGAAGGTGCTGCCGTGGCCGGGCGTGCTGGCCACGTCGATGTGGCCGGCCAGCACGCCGGACACGATGTTGTGGGTGATGTACAGGCCCAGGCCCGACTGGCCCGCCCCGAGCCGCGTGGTGTAGAACGGGTCGAAGACGCGGTGCAGGTGCTCGGGCGGGATGCCGATGCCGTTGTCGGCCACCGTCAGCAGCACGTCGCTGCCCTCGGCGCTGGCGGTGATGGTGACGGTTGGTTCGCCTTCGCCCGGCGCGGAAAAGGCATGGGTGATGCAGTTGTCGACCAGGTGCCCGATCGCCTGGCTAAGCGGGACTGGATAGCTGTCCAGCTGCAGGCCCGGTACCACGTCCAGCACCAGGTTCGGGCGCGGTTGCGGCAGGCTGGCCCACAGGGGCGCCAGCATTTCCTGCAGCAGCTGGTCGAGGAAGAAATGGCGGCGCTGGGTGTCGCTGGTTTCGACGGCGATCTGCTTGAAGCTGCTGACCAGGTTGGCGGCACGCTGCAGGTTGCGCTGGATGATGTCGCCGGCTTCGCGTGCGCGCTCCAGGTAGGTGTCCAGCTCGGAGCGGCGGATGCCGGCATCGACTTGGCGGCTCAGGGCTGCGGTGTGGTCGGCCAGGGTGGAGGCGGTGATCAGGCTGTTGCCGATTGGCGTATTCAATTCATGCGCCACGCCTGCCACCAGGGAGCCGAGGGCGGCCAGTTTGTCGCGCCGCACCAGTTCATCCTGCGTCATGCTCAGGTTTTCCAGCGCCGATTGCAGTTCTTCGCTGGTCAGCTCCGCGTGCTGCTTGGCGCGCGTCAGTTCGGCGGTGCGGGCTTCGACCAGTTCTTCCAGGTGGCTGCGGTGGCGCGCCAGTTCGGCCTCGCGGCGGGCGCGCTCGATGGCGATGCTGGCCAGGTGGCTGGCGACGCCGATCAGGCGCTGTTCTTCGCTGTCCGGATGGCGCACCGTGCGGTAGTACATGGCGAAGGAACCCAGCACGGTGTTCTCGTCCTGCATGATGGGCATCGACCAGCAGGCGCGCAGGCCGTAGTCGCGAATCAGGTCGAGGTAGGGCGCCCACAGCGGGTCATGATCGATGTCCGACACCACCACGGCTTCGCGCCGGTGCATGGCGGTGCCGCAGGAGCCGACGCCGGGACCGATCGCCATGCCTTCGAGCAGGGCCGCGTAAGAGGGGGGCAGGCTGGGGCAGCAGGCGCAGCGCATATGCACACCGTCTTCATCGAGCAGCATGACGGAGCACAGCACCCCCGGCGATTGCGATTCGACCAGCTGCACCAGCTTGTGCAGGGTGTCTTCCAGCGGCACGCCACGCGCCATCATTTCCAGCAAGCGCTCCTGGCCCACGCGCAGGTCGTCTGCCCGCTGGCTGCCGGTAACGTCCACCAGGCGCATATGGAACAGGCGCCGGCCCGGCTTGGCGATCCGAACACCGCGGGCATTGCATTCGACCGTGCGCCCGCTGCTGTGGCGGAAGCTGATGCGGTGCACGCGCAGCTCGCCGGCCAGCACGCTCTGCATCATGGCGTTCATTTCCAGCGGATCGCAGAACGCGGAAAACGGGGCAGTCAGGAGCTCCAGCGCACTGCGGCCCAGCAGTTGTTCGGCACGGTGATTCAGGTCGACCGGGCGGCCGGTGTCGAGGTCGAGCAGCACCACCGCATCCGGCGAAGCGGCCGCCATCATGTGGTAGTTCACTTCGAGGTCGAAACCACCGATGCGCTGGCCTTGCAGCGCAAACAGGACATGGTCGACCACGCTGGTCGTGGCTAGGGGCAGGGTGAAATAGCCGTCGGCGCCGGCGCGGGCGGCGCGTTCCTTTTCGTCGTTCGACGGACGGTGCGACATGAGCAGCACCGGAATGCGGCGGTTGGCATCAGCCTGGGTCAGCTGGCCGGTCAGCTCCAGCGCGGCGCTGCCGGCCAGCGTGGTATCCAGCAGCACGAGCACGACGCCGCCGCCGGACGCTACTTCCAGCGCATGCTCGCCGTTGCTGACCGATTCGACACGGTAGTTGTGCCGGGCGAGCGCCAACTCCAGCGCCGCCACATCGAGACTGGCGCCGGTTGCCACTAGGATGGTGTTGTTCGCTTCCACGCCGCCAGTGTATTACAAGCTGGCCACGGCTTCGACCTGGGGGGTGAGGATGAGTGGCAGGTTGTCCTCAATCCAGTCGACCAGCACTTCCAGCCGCTCGGCGACCTCCCGCCCCAGCGGCGTCAGGCTGTATTCGACATGGGGAGGAATCACGGGCAGGGCGGTGCGCAGGACGAAGCCGTCGCTCTCCAGCGCGACCAGGGTTTGCGCCAGCATTTTCTCGCTGACGCCGCCCACTTCCTTGCGCAACTGGCTGAACCGGTGCATGCCGCCGAGGAGCACCACCAGCACCAGGACGCCCCAGCGGCTGGTCACATGGCTCAATACCGCCCGTGACGGGCAATCTGGCGCCAGCACATTGCCCGGCCTTGCAGACTGGCGGGCCAGGGCGGCGCGCAAAGATTTTGAAGTTTTTTGCATACTTACCAAAAAGTGCGTACTTACGAAAAGTTAGTGTTGGTCCTATTATAGCCCTACATTGTTTTCAACCAAGGAGAAAAACATGATCGTCGTAACTGGCGCTTCGGGCGCATTGGGTCAACTGGTGGTGGAGGGCTTGCTGGAGAAAGTGCCGGCAGCGCAAATCGTGGCGGCAGTGCGTGATCCTGCCAAGGTGGCGCACCTGGCTGCGCGTGGCGTGCAGGTGCGCCGGGCCGATTATTCCGATCCGGCCAGCCTGGATTCCGCGTTCGCTGGGGCGGAGCGCGTACTGCTGGTCTCGGGCAATGAAGTCGGCAAACGCACGGCGCAGCACCTTGCCGTGGTCAACGCGGCCAGGCGCGCCGGCGTAAAGCTGCTGGCCTACACCAGCATCCTGCGCGCTGACAGCTCCCCGCTGCGCCTGGCCGAAGAACATGTCGCCACCGAAGCGGCGATTCGCGAAAGCGGCCTGGCGTACTCCTTCCTGCGCAATGGCTGGTACTTCGAGAACTTCAATGGCCGCATTGCAGGCGCCGCGCAGCGTGGGGAAATGGTTGGCAGTGCAGGCGAAGGCCGCATTTCCGCTGCCGCCCGTGCCGACTATGCCGCCGCCGCAGTGGCCGTGCTGACCGCCGCAGCGCCGCAGCAGGTGTACGAACTGGCCGGCAGCACTTCCTTCACGCTGGCGGAGTTGACTGCCGAAGCAGCGCGCCAGTCCGGCAAGGCTGCCGCATATCGTGACCTGCCGCAGCAGGAGTTCGCCAGCATTCTGGCTGGAGTGGGTGTGCCTGCGCCATGGCCTGAATTGCTGGCCGACTCGGATGCCGGCTCTGCGCGCGGCGCCTTGTTCGATGAGGGGAAAGCGCTGGAAAAGCTGATCGGACGTCCGACCCGCAGCGTGTCGCAGGCAGTAGAAGCAGCACTGAGCGCGTAAATGAAAAAAGCTCCCCGAGGGGAGCTTTTTTGCGGAATTCTTGGTGCCCACGGAGGGACTCGAACCCCCACACCTCGCGGCACATGGACCTGAACCATGCGCGTCTACCAATTCCGCCACGTGGGCACTGCTACTGCATTTGTCTCAGAAGGTAGCGTTTGGTGCCCACGGAGGGACTCGAACCCCCACACCTCGCGGCACATGGACCTGAACCATGCGCGTCTACCAATTCCGCCACGTGGGCGCTAACTTCTTCAACTCTCTGTTGCGGTGTTGTGTGCAACAGAGGCACGCATATTAATGGCCGAGACCGAATCGGTCAAGCGTTAATTAATAATTTCGTGCAATTTCCATTCTCAGGGCCCGCGTGGGACCCGGAAAACAAAAAAGCCGCTTTTCAGCGGCTTTCTTGCGGAATTTTTGGTGCCCACGGAGGGACTCGAACCCCCACACCTCGCGGCACATGGACCTGAACCATGCGCGTCTACCAATTCCGCCACGTGGGCATTGTCGCGTTGTTCTGCAACGAGGCACGCATAGTAATGG
>Ga0307408_100000139_pt1 | contig 80738 bp, 80 predicted proteins | sample 322Cmetagenome_FD_202116 | JGI IMG/M metagenome (GOLD analysis project Ga0307408, IMG submission 202116) | Maize rhizosphere microbial communities from greenhouse at UC Davis, California, United States - 322HYB-C-3 | ecosystem: Host-associated > Plants > Roots > Rhizosphere > Soil | place... | reverse complement strand
GCTTTTCAACACCGCACAGTAAAAGCAGGACTGAATATCGTATTGATGACTTTCGACCGGCCAATTTTCAGGGATTTCACTTTTCCCGCAGGGAATCTTCGTGAATTTCGCTCGGGAATTAAACGTGCAGATCTTGTTGTAATCACGAAATGCCCGGAAAACATCTCCGAAACACAGAAAGCGGCTTTCTATAACAAACTGCCAGTCTCAAAGGAAAACATCTATTTCAGCAAAGTGGTTTACAATGAACCTGTTCCAATTGGAGAAAGTCAGTGGACGAACTTCAAACATGTAGTTCTGATAACGGCTATTGCTCAACCGGAACCGCTGAAAAAGCATTTCGAAAAAGCGCACAAAGTAGAACTAAATCGATTCGCAGACCACCATAACTTTACAGCAAACGACATCAGGGAAATTCTGCAAAAAGTTGCTACTTTTGCACCTCACGAATGTGCTATTGTTACAACCGAGAAAGACCTTGTAAAATTGAGTCCGTGGTTAGCCGAAATATTCAGCGTATGTACGAATGTTTTTGTGCAGACAATAAACACTGAAATGGACCGACAAACTGATTTTAATCAACGAATAAAAGATTATGTTGTTATCACAAATGAAAGAAGCAGCTGAGTTCATCAGCTCGAAAACAAATGTAAAACCAAGTATTGGAATCATCCTTGGAACTGGATTGGGCGGATTGGTAAAGGAAATTGAGATCATCGACGAGATTCCTTACGAGAATATTCCTCATTTCCCTGTTTCAACAGTAGAAAGCCATTCCGGGAAATTGATCTTCGGAAATTTAGGTGGAAAACAGGTTGTTGCAATGCAGGGCCGTTTCCATTATTACGAAGGATACAACATGCAACAGGTTACTTTCCCTGTTCGTGTGATGAAATTGTTGGGAATTGAACGTTTGTTTGTGAGCAATGCTTCCGGTGGTGTCAACCCTGATTACATTGTTGGTGAGATCATGATCTTAAACGACCATATCAATTTATTCCCGGCTCATCCGCTGATCGGTAAGAACATTGACGAGCTTGGGCCGCGTTTCCCTGACATGAGTGAGCCGTACGACCATAAAATGATCGACATGGCAAAAAACATTGCGAAAGAAAACGATATCCGCATTGCAGTTGGAACTTACGCAGCTTTAACAGGACCAACGTTGGAAACACCTGCTGAATACGGTTATGTTCGCGCAATTGGAGCTGATGCAGTTGGAATGTCAACTATCCCTGAAGTAATTGTAGCACGCCACATGGAAATCCCATGTTTTGCGATCTCGATAATTACGGATTTAGGAGTTCCGGGAAAGATCCAGAAAGTGAGCTTGCAGGATGTTATCGAAGTAGCTTCACGTCAGGAGCCGAAGATGACCTTGATCATGAGAGAATTGATTTCGAGAATTTAAGGAGATATTCAGACGTTAGGATTTTCAGATGTTCTGACCGATCGACTTTCGGAATTTGACCTGATTAGAAATAATAATCTAAATTCAACTATTAACTTTAACACTTAATAGAATGAAAAGAGGTCATAATTTCAGAGAATTGAAAATTTGGAAAGAGAGTATTGCCGTGGTAAAAGAGATTTATTTATTGACTGCAACTCTTCCAGATGAAGAAAAGTTTGGATTAAAATCACAGATGAATCGATGTTCAGTTTCTATTCCTTCCACATTGCAGAAGGCACGGGAAGATCATCAGAGAAGGATTTACCAACTTTTTAAGAATGGCAGTATCTTCATCCTATGAGTTGGAAACCCAATTAATTCTTGTAGAAGAGCTATTTGGAATCTCTACGAAGGATATAATATTAAAATTGAATAATTTGCAACCGATGATCGGAGCTTTTATTCGAAAAATAAATGACGAAAAATAATCTTCCTTAGATTGAAGTTCTACGGATTCAGGAGTAATGAAAGTCTGAAAATCCGTAAATCTGAAAGTCTGAAGATCTTATTATTTTAAAATGAGAGACAAATACGAAGTTGTAATCGGTTTGGAGGTTCACGCGCAGTTGTTGACTAAAACAAAGGCGTACTCCAGTGATATCAACGAATACGGTGCGGCACCGAATACTAACGTGAGCGTTATTACGCTTGGTCATCCAGGGACACTACCGGTGATGAATGAGAAAACCATTGAATATGCTATCCGTTTGGGATTGGCAGTAAATGCTCACATTGCTCCGTCACAGTTTTTCGCACGCAAGAATTATTTCTATCCCGATCTTCCGAAAGGATACCAGATTACGCAGGACACAACTCCAATCTGTACAGGTGGTTCTATTTTCATTAAAGACGAATCCGGAAAGGAAAAAGAGATTGGCCTTACGCGTATCCACATGGAAGAAGATGCCGGAAAATCGATTCACGATATTGATGTTTACGATACATTGATCGACTTGAACCGTGCCGGAACACCACTTTTGGAAATCGTATCCGAGCCCGACCTGAGAAGCAGCCAGGAAGCTTACAATTATTTGACGGAAGTTCGAAAATTGGTGCGCTACCTGGATATTTGTGACGGAAACATGGAAGAAGGTTCCATGCGTTGCGATGCAAACGTTTCTGTCCGTGTAAAAGGTGTTTCAGAATTTGGGACAAAGGTTGAGGTGAAGAACATGAACTCCATTCGAAATGTGCAGCGTGCAATTGAGTTTGAGGTTGAGCGCCAGATCGAAGCCATAGAAAAAGGTGAGAAAATCTACCAGGAAACACGTTCTTTCGATGCGTTGAAAGGCATTACCATTTCCATGCGTTCCAAGGAAGCTGCAAATGATTACCGCTATTTTCCTGAGCCGGACCTTCAGCCAATTACGGTTGACGAAACGAGTATTGCTGAAGTTAGAGCGACAATGCCGCCTCTTCCAAGAACACTTTTGCACAAATATATCAATGAGTTCGGACTATCCGAATACGATGCGAACGTATTGACAGACACGAAAGGAATTGCTTTGTACTTCGAATCGGTAGTTGCCGAAACGAAGAATTTCAAAGGTGCTGCCAACTGGGTAATGGGAGATGTAAAATCCTACCTGAACCAAAACGGATTGGAAATTGAAGATTTCCCTATTTCCGGAAAAACACTGGCGTCTGCAATTGCATTGATCGATGGCGGAAAAGTTTCACATTCAGCTGTTTCCCAGAAATTATTCCCGGCACTTCTCGCTTCTCCGGAAAGTGAAGTATTGGAACTTGCAACTTCATTGAACATTATCCAGGAATCTGACGAGAATAGTTTAAAAACGTTAATTGAAGACGTTTTCAAGCAACATCCTGCAGAATTCGAACGTTTTAAGAGCGGTGAAAACCAACTGACCGGATTTTTTATGGGACAGATCATGAAAGCTTCCGGTGGTAAGGCAGATCCGAAAACAACTTCAGCCTTGCTGAGACAATTGGTATCATAACTATGAAATTCATTTGGTTCCTTCTTCCGTTGGTGTTTTTGTCATGTAATTCTTCTGAAGAAGGGGAAGATGAAAAACTGCCTGATAATTTCCATATTGAAGGAAAGATCACTGGTGCTTCGAACCAAAAGATCGTAATCCAGGCACAAACTGATCAAGGTCCGGTTGAAATTGCCCAGGCAACAACCGATGCCAGCGGTTCTTATTCCATTGACGGGAACATCCCGGCACCATTGGGATTATACACATTTGTCGTTGGTGAAGGAAGTGAAAATGCCATCATCCTTCCCATGACCGGAGGTGAGAAAGTAAAGATCAGCGGGAATATCAAAGATTTCATTATTTATCCGCGAATTTCAGGAGCAACATGGGCAAAACCCTTGATGTGGTATATGAAATCCCTGAACGATTTCAGTACGAAATACATGCTCGAGGAAAATGCGGTTAAACTTACCGAAGAAGAACGCATTGAAGGAAAGAACAATTTTGTTATCGAGGTAAGAAAACAAATAGCCCGTGATCCGGGAAACCAGGCTAACGTAATTATGGTTTCTGCTTTATTCCCGAACGCTGATGAAGGTTTCGCCAATTTCGATAACCAGAACCTGGTAGTTCTTCAAAAAATGTCGAAAAGCTACCAAAAGCAATTTTCAGATTCCCCGATAACCAAGGCTTTGGCACAAAATATTGATGGAATTACGGCACAATTGGAGGATTATAACGCAACTACGGGCGGAACAATGGTTGCGCCAGAGATTTCATTACCCAATCCGGAAGGAAAGCAATTGCGTTTGTCAGATTTGAAAGGAAAAGTAGTTCTTATCGACTTCTGGGCTTCGTGGTGCAAACCATGCAGAATGGAGAACCCGAATGTTGTTCGTTTGTATAACAAATTCAAGAGCAAAGGCTTTGAAGTGTTTTCCGTTTCGCTGGACGATAATCCGGAAGCCTGGAAACAAGCCATAAAAGCAGATGGGCTAAGCTGGAAAAATCATGTAAGTGATCTGATGGGATGGCAAAGCAGCATGGTTCAATTGTACGGTATTCAAGGGATTCCTCATACCGTTCTCATTAACGGGGAAGGAAAAATTATCGGTTTGAAATTGCGCGGACAACAATTGGAACAGAAATTGGAAGAGGTGCTCGGAAAATAAGAGAAAGGGCGTTTTCGATAATTGACAAATGTTAATGCAGTCATACTTACAACTGTGATTAACTATTAGGATAAAAAAACAGAAAGATGAAAAAGGCATTACTTATACTCGTTGTATTGGTTCAACTGCAGGTTTGGGGACAAACTCCGATCAAAGTTGAGATTTCAGGTAGCATTTTCAATATTACCGCAGGAAAAGATGATTCTGTAAAGATTTCGCATTATTTCGGTGGAACGAACTACAAGGATTATTTAGCGGCAAAGATTGATAAGAAAGGAAATTATGCCCTGAAAGGAACTTTGCCTTCGAAAGACTATTACGTTTTCCGTTTGGGGAATCAGCACATCAATATTATCCTGAGAGACACTTCAAAATTACGTATCCACGCAGATGCGAAGAATTTAGTTTACGTTCACTCACTAGCAGGTTCTGACGAAAGTAACCAGGTAAATGAGTTTGTTCGTGAAATGCAGGCTTACAATGCAAAACGCGATTCTGCATCCAACTTACTGAAAATGCATCCTGAAAATGGTGAGGCAATCAACCAAAGTTTCCAAACCATTTATTACAATTTTCAATCGTATAAGCAGAGATACATGGCTATGAACCAGAACACTCCTGCCCTGCTTCCTGTGATCAGTTCAATTGAGGTTGATAAAGAGTTTGCAACGTATGAAAGCATCGTAAAGCAAATCACAGAATCATTCGCCGGTTCACCGGTTATTGAAGCTACAAGACAGCAGTACCAGGAAAAAGTTCGACAAATGGAAGCTATGAACTTCCTTTCTCCGGGAAAAGTGGCTCCTGATTTTACCCAGAATGATGTAAACGGAAAACCAGTGACACTTTCAAGTTTGAGAGGAAATGTTGTTCTGCTTGACTTCTGGGCATCATGGTGCGGACCTTGCCGTGCGGAAAACCCGAACGTTGTTGCTTTGTACGACAAATACAAGGACAAAGGCTTCACGGTAATGAGTGTTTCTTTGGACAAGGAAAAACAAAAATGGCTGGATGCAATTGCAAAAGACAAACTGGTTTGGCCAAATCATGTTTCAGACTTGAAGTTTTGGAGCAACGAGGTTGCAAAATTGTACCAGGTAACCGGAATTCCTTTCACCGTTCTTATTGACAAAGAAGGTAAGGTTATTGCGACAAAATTGAGAGGCCCGCAATTGGAAGCTACACTTCAACAACTATTCGGATTTTAATGAACCTTGAAAGCGGTAAGCGTATTTATTTTGCATCCGATTTTCATTTAGGTGCTCCAACAAAAGAACTTTCCCGTTTACGTGAAGAGAGTTTGATTCGCTGGCTTGATCACATTGCGCCTACCGCACAGGAAATTTTTCTCGTGGGCGACATTTTCGACTTTTGGTTCGAGTACAAACGCGCCATTCCGAAAGGATTTGTTCGTTTCCAGGGAAAGATTGCCGAGTTAACAGACGCCGGTATCAAAGTGCATTTCTTTACGGGTAACCACGACATGTGGATGTTTGACTATTTCCCGAAAGAATTGGGTGTTACCATGTTTCGCGAACCTATAGAACGGGTTTGGAACGACAAAACGTTTATCATTGGTCACGGCGACGGGCTTGGTCCGGGTGATTACAATTACAAATTTCTGAAACGCGTATTCGCAGCAAAGTGGTCGCAATGGTGTTTTGCGCGCCTGCATCCTAACTTCGGAATTTGGCTTGCTGATCTTTGGTCGAGAAAAAGCCGCGCAAAAACGGGTAAAAGCGACGAAGTTTTTTACGGCGAAGACAAAGAATGGCTGATCCTTCACTGCAAGGACGAACTAAAGAAAAAACACACTGACTTCTTTGTATTTGGCCACCGCCATTTACCAATGGACATCAAGCTTGGCGAAAACTCGCAGTACATTAATCTCGGCGAATGGCTGAATTACAATTCCTACGCAGAATTTGACGGTGAGAAGTTGGAATTGAAGTATTGGGAGAAGGAGAAATAGTTTAATATTTCTTAGTCCAACGTAAAAAACGATCACGTAAAAACCAATTTGCTCAGAAACAATTACCTCTTTTTCACCAATTCATAAATAATGCTTCCAGCTCCGAAAAGTATCAGAGCCAACCCGGCAATCAGTTTGTAGACTCTTAACGTGTCAATTCCAATAATGCTGGGATAGATACAAATGATGCCTACGGCAATAAAACCAATCGGGAGAAGAATTTTGTTTATCATATCTCTTTTTCAATTATATCGTCGTCTAACATTCCGGAGCGGTGATCCGCAAAGCGTTGCTTGGATAATTGGTGGAGAATTTCGGCAAAGAAACCGATGATTACCAGCTGAATTACCAAGCTAACCATTTGTCCTGTAGAAACCAAACTAGCTTCTGTTAACGAATAAATACTGGCAAGTACTGAAATAGAATAAATAACGAGATAGGTAATTGCAATGGCCTGATTCAACATTAATCCCCACTTCAGAATTGCCGCATAAAGCAACAAGCTTGATACCACAATATTGAGTTGTATGAAAACCAGCGAACTCATTCCAACAGACATTGATGAGAATAAATCAAGGTACATAGAGGTTACAACGAAACTTAATGCTGCAAAAGAGAGGAAAATGATGGAGCGCACTTTTCGTTTTTTCCATGGGATCAATGCCTGAGACTGCATGTCAACTTCAGTTTGGTTGACATCCTTTATTGGAAATTGAAATTCGGGGAATTGGTTAAACATCCTGCTGTAATCACGGTTCTGAACAAAACGTACAAACCTATGTTCCGAGGTCAATGCACCGAGGATAGGAATTCCCCAAATGAACATGGTAATCATATTCAACATTATCAGCCATACGATATACGGGCCAAATCCGAAGGCTGCTTTGTAGTTTTCAACCAAAAAGCCTATCAGCAATACCGGCAAGAGAACCACCAGAACAAAACCAATTATTGCAGTTGTTGATTTCAGGTTTCTACTTCCCAAATAGAACAGTGTTATTCCAACCAATTGTAAGGTGGCAAAAATCAACATAACCGGATTCGGCGTATACTCGTGGAACGATTGTACCATAACGAAAATACAGAATATGGCCTGCGAAACGGAAAGTACCGTACTTTCCAATATCAGTTTTGCTTTGTGCATGGCAACAAATTCAGAAAGCGTAACAACCGGTCTGTTCTTCCTGTCAATCAATTTTGCCTCACGATGGTTTCCGAAGATATTCGAAAGTGTATTGTTCCTGTTGAAATAAGCAAAATAGAATGCACAAGCAGCGAGTACAGGAACGGCCTCCAGCAAAAATCCGGTAAGCGTAAAAAGAGGTGATTCACTTTCACGGAAAGAAAAGAAATTCACATTCAGGAAATGCAGTAAATGATAAGAAAACACCTGGAACAGGTAAATGCCCAATAGCATGAAGCCCAATTTGATATTTTTCCTTGCCAGGTAAATGGCAGCAAGAACAATGATAAAAATGAACGTTTCTTTGGAAAGTAAATTGGTAACTAGATTTGAAACTGCAAGTTTTCCTTCAACCTCGGCATGAAAGGACTGCAAACCATAATTGGCATTGAAAACAGGATGAAAGAAGAAGGTTATGATCCCTATTACAGCCGTAAGGATCAGCGGAATCAATTCGATAAGGTTTTGATCTTTACTTTGAATTTCGTCGAGTTTTACCACAGTTTTCTCCTTGAATTCTTCGAACCAATATCGAAACCTGGCAAATGCGTAAATAGCTGGAGTTAAAATCAGGATTGCACCGAGTGTATGACCGGAAAAAAATTCGCCCATTTCCAGTAGTGACTTCACATCCTTTACAAAATAAGGAATATAGAATCCATTAACCAGCAGGAAAACGATGGGGAATAAACGCATGCTCCAGCGATCCAGGTAAAACTGTGCTAAAACAAAAAAATGCAATACTACCGAAAGATAAATCGGTTTGATAAACGGTCCTCCATGATATCTTTCTGAAATCAATAACAAAACCCCAATATTCAGAAACAGCAGGTTCCTGTAAAAAGTATTTTCTTTCGTCAGCATTCAGGTGTAGTTTGTGTTGTTATTAATTGGTTCCTTCTTTAGGAGTTTCTTCCTTCGACTTCTTAGGCTTTTTTTCTTTCTTCTTCTTCTCTTTTTTCGTCTTTTCCGTTTTTCCGCCAGGCATTTCGTCGTCTTCTTTTCCTGTACTTTGCGTTACACCGTATTGTGAAACGATTTTCCCCAATTGGTCATAAACGGTTTCTTCGATCAGGATATCACCACGATAAAATGCTCTTCTTTTCAATTTACCGTCGGGGAAACGCTCTTCGAACCAGCCTTCGCGCAATTCTGTTTTCGTAACGGTGTTGATATCGGTTAGATTGATCAGGATCCAAACCTCCTTGCCTTTCGGTCCGGAAATGAACGGTTCATTCACACCTTTTCCTAAACTTTTGATTTTCTTAAGATTCGGATCTGTATCGCGAACGATATCTTTTACGCTATACATTTCGAGTTTAACCCCGGCTGAATCAATATAGTGGTCGATCTTCGCCTTGTTTCCTTTATTCCCGATGATCTTGCCAACACCATAAGCCACTTCCTTAGATGCAAAAGTGTAAATATCTGCCGACAGGTATTGCTGTGGTTTTCCGTTGGACTTCTTGTAATTTTCCAATGACTGAAGCGACTGATCGTAATAAAGTGTTTTGAATTCACCGTTTCTGGAATCCATTACCCAATTCTCTGTTCTCAACAACACCCCATCGTCGTAATAGTACTTGAAAACACCGTTTTTCTTTCCTTCTTTGTAACTGGTTTCTTCGATGATTACACCTTCCGGATTGTAGATAAGGAACGGACCTTCCAATAACCCGTTCTTGTACATCGCCACTTTTTCCAAATAGGTATGTTTGGTTGCGGGATTGTATTTGAAAGATTTTCGCGCACCCTGTAAAACACCCATAGAATAGTTCTCTATTTTAATGGTATCTCCGTTATAGGCATAAGAATACTGCGGACCATTGAGTTCACCCATTTTATAATTGTGTTCCCAGCTTACATATCCTGTAGAATCAAAATAATATACCCAACGACCGTCCTCAACTCCCTGGATATGCGAGCGGATCGCCATTAAACACCCTGAACGATATGTCGTACTATCAATTCCGTTTGCTCTTCCTTCAACGAAAGTTACGGTACGCTCCTTCATTCCATTCATATGGCATGTTTCGCACAGTCCCGAATAGGGTTTATGGTTTTCGGAATTCAGCACTATTCCTGAATTCGGATCGAGTTCCAATTTTTCGTTACAATCCACAACGCCGGCAATTTTACCACATTCCCACTCTGCAAAACGGTTCTTGGAACGTTCATAGCTTCTTTTCCAGCAACTGTCGGCTTTGTTCGGACCAAAATTCGGCTGCGCAAAACTCCAACCCAAACAGAAAATACTGAATACAAGTGCTAATGTTTTCATTATAAAAGTGTTAAATGTAATATTTATCAAAGTTCATACTTCGACAAGCTCAGTATTCCTGGTTCAAAAGGTGACTGAGCGGAGTCGACGTATGAACTTTCCTTTATTGTTCTAATTTCAATGCCAATGTTTCCAGCGCGGCTTTCATACGTGCAGGAATGGAAATGGAGCATTTGTTAATACTATCATAGCAAACCAAAACAGAAGTTCCTGTAGTTCTCAAATCATCATGAACTTTTACTTCGTAAGCAAGTGTAAAGCTCTTATCACCTACGTGTTTCAGGAAAACCTCTATCGTAACCGGTTCGTGTAGCAAAATCGGACGTAAATATTCCAATTCATTCTTTCTCAATAAAACGCCGTGTTTTTTCCAATCCCAATCTACCCCCAACAAATGGTTGAAATAATGGATCCGGGCTTCTTCAAAATAATTCAGATAAACGGCATTGTTGACATGCTGCATCATGTCACAGTCTGAAAAACGAACTTTTAATTTGTAAGGTGTATGCATTACTTATTAATTCTAAATTCCACCTTCCGCCGCGGCGGAAGATAATTACTTCTTTCTATCCAACCTGGAGAACTCCGAATTGTTTGAAATAAATTCAGGTACCAATAATTTCATCTGCTCAACCAGTTCCATATTATTTGATGAACTCACCGCATCCACCAAACGCTCAATGGTAAGGTAATTCGATTCATCCACTCCTCTATCTTTCGCAATCAGGATCTTCGGGTGATGTGTGGGCAACGTACTTTCCTTATCACTCAACAATTCTTCATACAACTTCTCCCCCGGACGCAGACCTGTAAACACAATCTCAATATCTTTTCCGAGCGTTAACCCTGAAAGACGGATCATATTTTTAGCCAGATCAACAATCCTTACAGATTCTCCCATGTCGAAAACAAAAATCTCGCCACCGCTTCCCATAACTCCAGCTTCCAAAACCAACTGACAAGCTTCAGGAATGGTCATAAAGAAACGCGTAATCCGTTCATCCGTTACAGTAATAGGTCCGCCTTGTGCGATTTGTTTTTTAAACAATGGAATAACGGAACCGTTTGATCCCAAAACATTTCCGAAACGTGTGGTAATGAATTGTGTATCACCTTCTGTGTTGGCTTTCTGGGCCAGCATTTCAGCAATACGCTTACTCGCTCCCATCACATTGGTCGGATTCACCGCTTTGTCTGTTGAGATCATGATAAATTTCTTTATCCCATACTCCAAAGCAAGATCAACCAAATTTTTGGTGCCACGGACATTCGTACTGATTGCCTCGCTCGGATTTTCTTCCATTAGCGGAACGTGCTTGTAGGCAGCAGCATGATAAACCCATGAAGGATTGAAGGTTTCAAAAACGCGTTTCAAACGTTCTCGGTTGCGGATATCGCCAATCACTACTTCAAAATCCTGGTTTGGAAATTCAGAACGCAATTCCAGCTCCAACTCGTACATAGGTGATTCGGCCTGGTCAAACAGGACAATCTTCAAGGGAGCGTAATTGGCAATTTGTTGTACCAAACCGGAACCTATCGACCCGGCAGCTCCGGTAACGAGAATCACTTTATTCTTCAACGCATCCTCAAGCGCATCCTGGTTAAGAACAATAGGTTTTCTGCCCAACAAGTCTTCAATGTTAACCGACGCGAGTTGCTTGGCTGAGAATTCACCGTTGATCCAGCTTTTCGGGCTTGGGACTTTCTTCAACTCTACGTTATTCTCAAAACAAATATCAACTACGCGCTTTTGATTATCGGGGTCCGGTTCCTGGATAGCAAGAATCACCTGGTCAACGCCTTCGTTTTTAATTACTTCTTTCAAACGGTCAGGATGAATTACATTGATTCCTTCTATCCTGGCCCCTTTCAGGTTTTTATTATCATCAACAAAACCGATCACTTCCATAGGAAGAAGTGCATCTTTTTCTATCGTGCGTTTCGCAATCAAACCCGAGATTCCGGCTCCGTAAATGAGAACCCGCTTTTGTACGTCCCTTGGTTTTTGCGTTTCGAGGTACCAAAGTTTGATGGTAAAACGTGCAACAGTAACCAGGAACATGCAAAACACATATTCAATGACTAAAACCGAAATGGGGAACAAATAATAGCCGTCGAAGAACTTAAAACGGATCAGCCCAATTACAGCAAAAATGAACGAAGAAAGCGATACTGCAAGAAATAACCTTCTAAAATCGGAAGTGGAAGTATGTCGAACCAAGCCGCGGTGAATTCCAAAAAAATAGAACACCAGCAATCGTACCGTAAAGAAAACCACCAATGATTTTGACAGGATGTGCCATTCTTTTTCCCAAAGATCGGCGTCGGCTTTAATGTCGAAACGAATGAGATACGCCAACAGCAATGAAGTTGCCGAGATGCATAAATCGATAAGAATAATTACCCAGCGGGGAACGTTTTTCTTAGGGAACATTCGTTTTTGCTTTTCTAAAATTCCGTTGTAATACAAATATAGCCGAAAGTCTGGAATATTGAGCGCTGAAAAGTTTATTGATGCTTGCTGACAATCGTCAAAATTCTATCCGCGAAATCGGTGAGATCAGCATGAAAAAATGGTGCCTGCCTGTGCGGATTTCAATTAATTACCTGCGGATTTTTTGCCGGAGCGCGCGAAGCAGGTTCCACCACCACGGTGCGGAATTCCACACAAGCTGGGAATAGGCTTTGTCGTGTCCACCAAGATTCAAGTTGAAACGACGGACATTTTCCACATTGGAACCGCCAAAATCGAAGGTTTTCCCTTTTGAAATGGAATGCAAAATAGCCTCATGAAGCAAGCGGTACATCACGCCTTCTTTTTTGGCAGAATCCGTAACACTTCCTTTCAGATACATCAGAGAATTCTTGTTTTCCAGGACCCAAATCCCGCCTTCAAAATTGTTACCTGAATAGACACAAAAGGAAGTCAGTCCTTTACCCTTGAATTTTTCAACTAAAACTTTGAGCGATTTAACATTCTCTGAAGTCATTCCCTGAACACGTCCAACCAAATCAGAAACAACTCGATCGTATATCAAACTAATATCATCGTTTAAACGAATTTCATAAGCAGCCGATTTCTTTAGCATGCGTTTCGCTAATGAATTGATTTCAAATTCCTTTGATGAAATTACCTGATGTTTCCATTTAATAATTTCACAAGCTTCAGTTTGAACAATTGCATTGACACATAATTGAGAAACAGGGAATTCCTTTTTCAGGAAGTCGATTGCTGCATCGGTTAATTCTCCTTCTCCAATCCATTCTGAAAACTGGTGATAGATAGGATTAATGAGGATTTTTTGTCCGAGTTTTTTTGTAAACGGACAGATGATTCCACCGGTTCTATCCTGATTGTACAAAATTACCCATTCGCCAATCAATGCATTCAGGTACCTCGATTCAGAAAATACCGATGCTCCGGAAAGTTCAACGAGTTGATCCCACTGAACCTGCTCTTCACCAATTGGATGAACGAAATGAAACGAGTTGGTTTGCATTGCAACGAAATTACAGAAAGCGTTTGACTTGATTATTATCGGGGATATTGTAACTTGGCATTCTATGAAAGAAATTGAACGTAAGTTCCTGGTAAACGATGAGATTCGGGATATCTTGCAAAACCTCACTCCAAAAAAAATTCAACAGGGTTATATTTCCGAGAACGAGAAAGGCGTTGTGCGTGTGCGTACCAAGGGAGAAAAAGGATTTCTTACTATAAAAGCAGCAAATGTCGGGATCTCACGTGATGAATTTGAATACGAAATTCCGTTTGAAGAAGCTGAGCAGATGCTCAAATTATTTTGTGCTGTTTTCATATCAAAGGAACGCTATACAATCAATTACGCAGAACATGTGTGGGAAGTAGATGTTTTCCACGGGAAACTTGAAGGATTAATCGTAGCCGAGATAGAATTAGGTTCGGAAAACGAAATCTTTGAATTACCGCGATGGATCTCAAAAGAAGTCAGCGACGACAAACGCTATTATAACTCGAATTTGATCAAATTGGAGCAAGCCCCGCTTTAATTAACGTCGACAGCGCTTTTCACACGCTGATTTCGCAAACAAGCGCAGATCTTACCCGGTGGCGGACGTGAATAATAACATCATCAAAATAGCGCAAAAAAAGCCGGTACAGCAAAACTGACCGGCCATTTAATATTAGTAATATGAATTACTTCTTGATTTCCTTTTCGCACTCACCTATCATATAAGTTGTGCTCATGAATCCCCAGTACGGCTTATCAAGCGAGTACGTTGTGATCAATTTGAATTTTTCCTCGGATTTTTTGAAATAGTCGTAAGCGTTTTTAGCACCACCACCGAACATTTTAGGCGTGTAGTAAACAGAAAATCCTTTCGCAAGATAAATGTGCGGATTGTTCTCATTCTCTTTCTTCGCCAATTCAAGATTATCGTCAAAAATCTTTCCGTATTCCTTCCAGCGGCTTTGCGGATCAACAGCTAAGCGAGCGTTTGCTATCATTGCCGTAAGCACATAAATTTCATCCTTCAACGGACAAGTTGCCTTTACAACAGTCAGGTATTCGTCAGCCTTATCCAGGTAAGTATCTTTTACTTTAGGCGTTGCTTTTTCATCGAAATAGGTCATTTGAATAGCTGCATAAGCCGAATAATAAGCAGGAATCCAGTTTGCCGGATATTTTGCTTTTACCTTATCGATCTTGGCTCCCGCCATTTTCCAACCCATAAGAGTAGAAATACTGTCCATATTGGAACATACCGGTGTCAATTCCACCATTACCAAACTGTCTTCCTTCTGAGCCATAACCTGGCTTCCGATTAAAAGAGCAGCAATTGCGATTACTTTTTTCATATTGTTTATTATTGGTTAAAGATGTCTTCGGCTCCGCTCAGTCACCTTTACTCCTGGTAAAAAATCAGGTGAACTGGGAACTGAGCGCAGTCGAAGTTAGAGTTCGTCTTTATCAAATTCTGTCAGCGACAAGTTTATACCGAAGAACAGTGTAAAATAGAATGGCGGCTGGATCTCGTATCTTTCCGAGCCATCCAAACTGTATCTGTACCCGAGTACATTCTTTCTATTCGTAATATTATCCATTGCAAGGTAAACTACCGCAAACATCTTTTTTATTGTTGTCAAATAACTTACAGTCAAAGCTACGTTTTGATAAGCCGGTGCACGATCTCCCAAAAACTGCGCCGAATTCGGATTATAATACGGTCGACCGCTTGTATACGAATACGTTGCCGAGAAATTGGTTTGTGCTTTCATCCAGAAATACTTCATAACCACATTCAGGTTGTGATCTGAAATGTAATCGGGAGTTACTTTATCCTGGTAATTCTGGTACAAACGCTTTGTGTCGATATAACTGTAAGAGATCCAATAGTCAAAGTTCTCAATCGACTTCTTATCGCGGAAGAAGAAATCAATTCCCTGTGCATAACCGGAACCTGAATTATCTACCTGGCCAAGATCAAAACGATACTGGTTCGGCGTGTATGTTGTTCCCAATTCACGAATTAACTGGTTGTACGATTTGTAATATCCTTCAATTCTGAAAACGCGCCCTTTATCAATCAACTGGTAGTTCGCCATGTAATGCACAGCATGCGAAAAATCAGGTCGATATCCCTGGATCAGGTACATTGTCGGAGCACTTTGATAGAACATTCCTGTTGCCAATGAGATTTGTCCGTTCTTACTGGTTTTAATGGCGGCAGCAAAACGCGGAGAAATATTTCCTTTTGCCAGTAATTGTGAATATTCGGCACGAATTCCGGGTTTAATTGCAACACGACGAAGCGGTAAGATATCAGCCTCAACATAAACCGCACTTAACAATTCCTCAAACTGCCCTACCAGCGTATCAAATTTCTGCGTAAACCCGAATCGCTGAATTTCAGCTCCCATCAACATTCTGAAACGCATGTTATGACTGTAATTCATCTCTGCTCTACCTTGCACGCGCTCATCGTGACGGTACAGATCAAGCACATCATAACTTACTCTATCGGTATTGCTACTAATGGAAAGCGCTCCGAAATACGACCAGCTGTTACTTAAATAGTCTTTGTAAGAAGCATTCACATACGTATTTTCATTGTCGATACCGAACTTGATCTTCTGCGCAGGATCGGCAGGGTTTGTAATCTGAATTCCTGTTGAACTATATGTTTGGTTTACCTGTCCTTTGAACAAACCTTTCGTTGGTGTTTGACTAATAAAACGGCCTGAAACACCAAATCCCTGAGGAACTTTGTAAAAATCCACATTCGGCTGGGCGATCAGGAAAAATGGGCTCAGGTTAGTGTAATTTGCACTCAATTCAACGGCACTTTTATCCATTAAACGTGATCCGGCAAAATAAGCTCCCGCGAAATTTGCTCCGAGATTGATATCTGTTTTGTCAGGCAGGTCGTTGGTTGAAAGATCCAAAACCGCCGACATAGCTTGTCCGTAACGCGCCGTATAACCTCCTGTGCTAAAAGCTGTTCCTTTGAACTGGAACGGATTGAAACGTGTACGCTGCGCAACACCAGGAACATTGGAATTAAACGCATTTTGCGCGATCATTCCATCAACGATAACCGCAGCTTCGTTCACATCACCACCACGAACCATGATCCCGGTTTGGTCACCACCATTTCGCTGAACACCCGGAAGCGTCTGTAATGCTCCGGCAATATCACCTTGTCCACCGGCCGTTGTTACAATATCAATAGGATCAAGAACCGCCACCGTTCGGTCGTTAGAGGCTTTAATACTTCCAGCAGAAATAACCACCTCTTCGATCTCACGATCCTGAACGATCGTCAGGTCCTGTTTCATTTCCCCTTCTACCAGTGTAATTGGGAAATACTGGGTTTCTATGCTTTCCTTTTCAATAGAAATACGTTGGGCACCTGTAGCAAATGTCAAAAGTGTATAAGCACCGTTCACATCTGTAAGCGTAATATCGGTTGTTCCTTCAATAGAAACCACCGCTTCGGCAATAGGTTTACCCTGTTTGCTTTTAACAACTCCTGTAATGGTTGTTTGACCAAAGAGCTGTGAAAACGAACAAATAAGTGTAAAAAGTAGTAATTGTATTTTCATCCTTCAAAATTATTGGACAAAATTGAATATCCCAGTATTTTGTCGCAATACTTTTTCGGTCAACGGTAGCACAAAATAGGTGAACTATTCCAACTCTGCTTTCAGGTCTTCTTTCAAAGCGTCGAAAACACACCCCCCATATTCAACGGCAAACCAATTATTGAACAATTCCAATGTCGGTGTAGGAATTTCATCGTCATCATCGGTCAACGCTTCGCATTCGTTCATAAAGATCTTCTTGAAATTTCGCTCGATCAGGGGCTCGACTTCCATCACATCCTCATCTACCAAATAAATACTTGGTTCCATTTCATCCGCCTCATCGAACAAATAGTCTGCATCTTGTTTTTTCGCCCAATCGCAAAAGTCTTGTTTTGGTCTAACCAACAAAAATCCTCTATTCAATATTTTCATAACTGTTCTTTATTTCTCGTTCTTCTCCTTTTACAATACGTTTCCAGGTGGTTTTGCCGGTTGGTTTCGCTTCTACCATGTACAGCCAGTTTTCTTTTTCCGGTTTTTTCGTTCCATACGTGTGAGAACGAATAATTTCAGGTTTAATGGCTTTACTGGCCTCAAGATAATAGATATAAGAATCACCAACAAAAAAATAAGAATACTTTCCCTTTATTTTTATGTTACCACCAACTGTGTACGACTTGCATTTTGCTCCGAAACAATCGATCCAATTGTAAAAGGCGTTCTTTGTAAGAAGGCTGTCTTTAAATTTGAAATAAAGCAACACCAAACTGTCTTTCTCACCTTTTACGATCCATTTTTCGGTTTTTGAAGCTCCGAAACGGTCTGGAAACAGAACAGTATCCCATTTTTGCCACGTATCATCCGGACGAAGTGAATCGATCAGCGATAAATAAACACTTTCCTTCGGTTTTTGATTTGAAATGGTATCAACGGTCAGTTCAGCATGCTTTTTAGGCTTACTATTCGGTGAAAGATCATCGAAATCGACAGTATCGGCCTCCTTCGATCCACAAGCCGTACAGGCCGCTAACACAAAAAATGAAAACCAGATACGTACCTTCATTAGATAGATTTTAAGATAGAACTCGTAAACTCAATATCTTCCGAAGAAAGGTCCAGATGCGTGACAAAACGGATCATTCCGGGACCGAAAGCTGAAGTTTTTACTCCTTTTTCAGCAAGTCTGGAAATGTACTCGTCACGTTTTTCTTCTTCTTTTAACACAGCTACAACAATATTGGTCTCAACAGGCATGCATGAATTCACCCAGCTTAGCGTATTCAACACCGTTTCAAGTTTTACAGCATTCTCATGATCGATCTTCAAACGCTCAACATTGTTCTTTAGTGCGTACAATCCTGCTGCAGCCAAAAATCCCGCCTGGCGCATTCCGCCACCCATCACTTTTCGAACGCGTCTTGCTTTATGAATAAACTCCTTTGGTCCAACCAATACAGAGCCAACAGGCGCTCCCAATCCTTTAGATAAACAAATAGAGATCGTATCGAATTGCGAACCATATTCTTCACTAGAAATTCCGTTTACGGCAAGTGCATTGAAAATCCGTGCTCCATCCAAATGCAAAGGAAGATGGAGTTTTTTTGAAAGTTCCGAGATCCGTTTAATTTCCTCAAAGTCATAAACCGCACCTCCCCCTCTATTGGCCGTATCTTCCAAAGAAATCAATTGTGTTTCAGGAAAATGAACATCATCTGGGTTGACCCATTTTGCTATTTCCGAAGCTATTAACCGGCCACGATTTCCTGTCAATAAGCGAACGGAAGCTGCCGAATTCTTTGCAATTCCCCCACCTTCATACTTATAAATATGACTTTCTTCGTGACAAATAACTTCTCCACCCGGTTTTACGTGCACATTAATTGCGATCTGATTGGTTTGCGTTCCGGAAGAACAAAACAAAGCTGCTTCCTTACCGAACAAACGGGCAGTAAACTCTTCCAGTTCGTTAACAGTAGGATCCTCACGGTAAACATCATCGCCCAATTTTGCATTGAACATGGCCTCACGCATAGCTTGCGAAGGTTGTGTCACGGTATCGGAACGGAAATCGATTATTTTCATAGATCAAATATAGATATATCGGAATGATTTTTTTTGTGTTGGGGCGGCCGCCTTGGGCAGATTCGCTCCAACACAAAAAAAGGCCATCCGAAAAATTCGAATGGCCAATATCTTTTCAGAAGACTTTCTAAGATTAACGCTTGTGGAAAGGCTCGTCAGATACAGTTAATTTCTTACGACCCTTGCGACGACGCGCAGCTAATACTTTTCTTCCGTTCGCTGTTGCCATACGACTACGGAAACCGTGCTTGTTTCTTCTTTTTCTAACGGACGGTTGAAACGTTCTCTTACTCATGATCTATTTCTTATTTTCGAAAAATTTCGACTTAATTATTCATTGTAAATATCCGAAGCGCGCCTCAGACAGGGGTGCAAAGATAAGGACAATTTCCAATTTGTCAATACCTGCTGCAAAAATAATTTAAAATTTCTGCAGAAAGTTCAAAAAGCAGGACAAACTACCTTTCATCCTTCGTTTACCACAGTCTGCCTAATAATGCTCTGAACCTTCTTTCAAAATGGTACATTTGCGAAAAAAACAGATAGACCATGATGCGTCCGGGAAAACGTAAGGAAGAAAAGGTGAAACTAACAAAAGACAGTTATTCGAAAGCGAGAAAGCTGTTCGCGTATATGAAACCTTACCGTACTTCTTACGCCATAGGTTGGGTCTTTCTTGTATTATCAACTTCAATCGGGTTGGTTTTTCCTGTTTTATTAGGTCAATTACTCGGAACAGGAAACGGAGAGACCACTTCCATGGCTGAAGCAGTTAAAGCCATTGATCTTACCAACCTGAACACAGTTGCTACAGCTTTGTTTATTATGTTTGCCGGACAAGCGGTTTTCAGTTACTTCAGGGTTGTTTTATTTACGAATGTTACGGAAAACATGCTCCGAGATGTTCGAAACGACGTTTTTAGCAGGTTGATCCAGCTTCCTTTAGATTACTATAACAGAACAACCGTTGGCGAATTAACCAGCAGGCTTTCCTCAGACATTACACAACTCCAGGAAACGCTCAGAACTACAGTTGCCGAATTCTTCCGTCAAATTGTGATGGTTGTTGGCGGAATGTTTTTCATGCTGTTTATTTCATGGCGTTTGACGCTGATTATGCTGGCAACCATTCCTGTTATTGCTATTGTTGCAGTAATTTTCGGCCGATTTATCCGCAGACTTTCCAAGGAAGCCCAGGACCAAACTGCAGAAGCCAACGCAAGAGCCGAAGAAGCATTTACGGGAATTGCCAACGTAAAAGCATTCACCAATGAAGCTTTCAATCTTCTAAAATTCAAAGTCGCAACGAATGCGATCCGAAACCTAAATGTGAAAAGCGGAATCTGGAGAGGGTTGTTTATTTCGTTCATCGTTTTCTGTATGTTCGGAGCAATCGTTTTCATTATCTGGCAGGGATTATTGATGACAAGCGGACCAAATCCCACCCTTGCAACAGGAGACTTGTATTCCTTTTTAATGGTTACCCTGATGCTGGCAGCGAGCATTGCCTCACTTCCGGATTTTTACGCAAGCATTCAAAAATCGATCGGGGCTTCAGAAAAACTGATCGACATACTAAGCGAGAAAACAGAACAGGAACTCTTCAATGGAACGCAAAAACCTGAAATATCGGGGAATATCCGTTTCGAAAACGTACAGTTTTCCTATCCTACACGTCCGGATGTTGAAGTACTTAAAGGAATTTCGTTCGACATTGAAGCTAACCAAACACTGGCGCTGGTAGGTTCTTCAGGTGGTGGAAAATCAACGATTGCTAACCTGGTGCTGAATTATTACAATCCAACCAACGGAAAGATAGTGATCGGAGGAATGGATTCGAAAGAGATAGAATTGAAGCACCTGAGAAAACACATTGCCGTTGTTCCGCAGGAAGTACTGTTGTTTGCCGGTTCTATTTATGACAATATCCTTTTCGGAAATCCGGATGCAACGGAACAGGAAGTGAAAGACGCTGCACGACAGGCCAATGCCTTTGATTTCATTGAAAGTTTCCCCGAAGGTTTCGAAACACAGGTTGGTGACAGAGGAATCCAGCTTTCAGGCGGACAAAAACAACGCATTGCCATTGCCCGGGCTATTTTGAAAAATCCGACCATCCTGGTTTTAGATGAAGCTACTTCAGCGCTTGATTCGGAATCTGAACGCGTGGTACAGGATGCGCTGGAAAAACTAATGAAAGGAAGAACTTCAATCGTTATTGCGCACCGTTTAAGCACTATTCGTAATGCTGATAAAATTCTTGTTTTGGACAAAGGAGAAATTTCACAAGTTGGTAATCATCAGCAATTAATGGAAAACGAAGGTATTTATGCGGAATTGGTAAAGTTACAGATGAGTAATTTTTAAGGAAATGATATGATAAAAAAAAACGCATGACAGTCTTTTGTCATGCGTTTTTTTTGTTTTCAGGGCTCCATTACTTGTTATGAACCCCTTCTTTAAACTCTTCGATCATCTTTCTATTAAAAGCGGGTAAATCCTGTGGAGAACGACTTGTAACCAAACCTTTATCAACCACAACTTCTTCATCGTACCAAGCCGCTCCTGCGTTTTGCAAGTCTATTTTCACCGATTCAAAAGAAGTTAATTCTCTTCCACGAACCACCCCTGCACTAATTAATACCTGTGGACCATGACAAATTGCAGCAACGGGTTTCTTTTCATCAAAAAATCCCCTTACAAAATTCAGCACCTTTTCTTCTCTTCTCAATTTATCGGGATTAATGACTCCACCGGGAATTAAAAGTCCATCGTACTCTCCTGGCTTCACGTCATCAATAATGTTATCCACTTTGTACTCCTTTCCCCAATTGTTGTTGCTCCATGCTTTAATTGTGCCTGATCTGAGGCTAACAATTTCTGCTTTCCAGCCCTGCTTTTCAATAGCGTCTTTTGGTGACTGTAACTCACTCTCCTCAAATCCGTCTGCAGCTAAAATGGCAATTCTCTTATTCATAATCTTTCCTTTTATTCAAACTACAATTTACGAGAAGCGTTGAAGGGCTAATGTTAAGTTCTGATAAAGGATGTTAATCCAATGATATCCTTAATACATCCTAACAATTTAATAACTTTTATTATTGACTCTTTCGAGAGCTTTCTCCTACCTTTGCAGCGAAAATTGAATTGATCTCCTACAGGTTGTTTACCGAAACCAATTCAATTGAGCATTAAATTGCCTGTGTAATATGCGCACTGCACTTTTGATATCCTTCTTTTCACTATTCGTTCATTTTTCGAACGCACAATTGATCATTAATGAGGTTTCTCAGGGAACCGGGAACAAAGAATATGTAGAATTTGTTGTTGCCGGGCCAAGAGCATGCCAGGCACCCGTTCCAACGATTGATCTTCGCGGAATCATACTAGACGATAATAACGGCTATTTCAACAGTGGCACAGGAACAGGAATCGCTCCCGGGGCAGTTCAGTTTGCGAACATTCCTTTTTGGTCGGCCATTCCACAGGGAACGATCATTGTTGTCTACAACGATGCAGATGTAAATCCTTCGCTTCCACCTGTTGATGTTTCTATGAACGATGGCAACTGTAAGCTGGTTATTCCGGTTAGTTCCACTCTTTTTAACGGACAAAGTTCTTTGCCGAATGCAAGCGATCCGAATTATCCTTCACAGGCTTCCTGGATAAATGGTGGAGGTAGCTGGACACAGATCAGCATGAACAATTCTAACGATTCGTTCCAGATCCGACAGAGCATTGCGAGTACTGCACCAAGTTATTCTATCAGTTGGGGAAACAATAACGCCCTTGGAAACGAACAGGTTTACATTGCTGATGCGGGAAGTGGAGTTTGTTCTTTTACTACAAGTACAGACACGAATCCTTTAAATTCAGCCAATTGGTTTACAGTAACGGTTCCTGACGGTGAATCGCCAGGCGTACCAAACTCAACTCAAAATCAAACCTGGATCGGAATTATGAATCCTTCCTGCTATGGCGGATCTCTACCGGAATTTGATCTTTCCGTAACCCCAACAGGATGCGGAACATCATGTACAGGAAGTGCTTCAGTGGCGGTAAATGGTGGAGCTCCGTTTTATTATTATTCATGGAACACAGGAGCTAATTCTGCAACTGTCACGGATCTTTGTGCGGGAAATTATCAGGTTACGATCACCGATGATTACGGCTGTATCTATAATTTCGACACGGTGGTCACACAAAACACCAATCTTGTACCTCAGGCTTTGGTGGCAAATGAAAGCTGCTCAGGTTATTGTGACGGAGGAGCAGTTGCAAGTGCAATGGGCGGAACAGCGCCCTACAGTTACAGCTGGTCGGATGCATTTAACGGAGCCAATAACCAGGATCTTTGTCCTGGGTGGTACGTTCTTACCGTTACCGATCAAAACGGTTGTTCAGCAACACTGGATATAACTATCGGCTCAGGAACTTCCATTCCAACTTCAGCTTTTAATGATCCGGGAACACATTTTATCACTGATGGCCCTATTCTTATCCCAACCATTACAGCAGATGGTACATGGTCGGGTTCATGCGGAAACTGTATTTCAGGTGCGGGAGTTTTTGATCCTGACATTTCCGGTGAGGGAACTTTTGAAATTTGCTACACTACGACCAATGGAAATTGTAGTTCCACAACCTGTGACAGCATTACCATAACATCACTTTGCCATGATGTTGAATTGAGTTTATACGGTCAGCTATGCGTTGGCGATACCTTTACAGTAAACGGCATTGATTATACCGAGCCTGGAATTTATTCCCAAACTTTCCCCTTACCTTTCGGTTGCGACAGTACGGTAAACTTTATTCTTTCCGAATGTTTGGACGGAAGTAAAGAAATCGAGATCCCGAATGTGATTACTCCGAACGGTGACCATATTAATGACGTTTGGACAGTCAACCTTACCGATCTTTCACTTAAAGAAGGTTTCATCGTAAATCGCTGGGGAGAAGTAGTTCAAACCTTTACTGAAAACAAGGTGGAATGGAATGCTGCTGATGAAGTTGTTGAAGGAGTCTATTTCTATCGTTTAATTCTCTACTCCGATTCTGCCGGCCAGTTCAGCAAAGAAGGAATCATTCACGTGATCAGGTAACATTTTTCTACCGATTTATATCGGGATCACGTAACCGACTTGAAATAATTACTTTCTTTATGGAATAAAGGAAACTTTCCATGAAGAAGAATCAACTATTCTACATTCTATTCGCTGTTTTGGGCGGAATTATTTTTGCTTGTTCCGGAGAAGATTCGGAGAAAACCGCTTCAAAGGAATTTACGGATGTAGAAGCATTACCGGGTGAAGATACCACAGCCCGTGAACAAGACGAGTTTGATAAGAATGCTAATGTTTATACGAGGGCAAACCTAAAAAAACTACAGCAGGTTCAGCGTAAATTCAAGAATGTAACACACTTCTCCGCAACGGGAGCAGGATTATTATTTCTGCGTCAATCCAAAAAAGAAGCTTTTATTAACGGACGTTTTGATGACAAGGTCAGATTTTCGTTGGTCGACGAAAAAGGGAATGAACTTCTTCCTATGACCTGCCAGGAAATCGCTAATCCGGGCTTTACGATAAAAGATCATGTGGAATTTAAAGAAAATGGAAAATATGGATTGTTCAACTATGCTAAAAATGAAAAAATAGAGGCCAAATACGAGCTGATCTACCCGAGTAAAATAATGGAATATGTGGCTATCGGTGAGCGTGATGGAAATTTATACAAGATCTACGCCGATGGTAAAGAAAAGAAAATGACGGACGATGAAAATCCGCCGAATTACTACAATTTACTGAAAGAGTTCAGGTATAATTATTCCAGTAAATTCTTTGGAACCTGGTACAGCACCCAGAATTTCGAGGAATATGCAGATCATCCTGAATACATTTATCCAGCAGGAATGGTAATGGCTCCTTCCTTCCTTTCAAAACTTGAGGTTATTCCCTCAACCATCAGAAGTATCATGGTGAAAGGAGACACAACCGACATGACGGTTGTAAAACAAGTGAAAAGAAACGAAAATGTAACTGCTCTAACAACCAGCTATTACGATTACTTCGGAGAATCACGCGGATACTCGGAAAAAAGTCTTCGTTTAACCACGATTGGCAAAAAGAACAAATTCAAAGAGACAGTAGTACTTTATGCCTATGATGAATATTCTGAACCACACGAAGACAAAAACGATCCTCAAGCTATCTTTTTAAATGATAGTTTAATTGAAGTCCGGAACTTTGTAACCCGTGAGATTGAAGAAGAATATTTCTCGCTGATGCCTTATTGGCAATATACCAAATACGAGTATTATTCAATTGAAGCAGATGGTGATATTGTTCCGTTAGGACAGGGCTTCTACCCTATGATTTCGGCAATTAAACTTTCCCGTTCGCACTTCAAAGGAGAATTTGCACAGTCACTTAGTGAATTTGAATTGATTGAACGTGGGTTTACGGAGGAAGAAATCAGTGGGAACGGTGAATTACGCACAAACCATTTAACTGCTGCCGACCTTGAATTCATGATCAATGAACTTTATGCTTACAAGGGAATGAAATTTACCGATACGGAATTAACCAACTATTTCTCGCAATTCAGTTGGTATAAGCCAAAATACAAGAATGTTGATGGTAAGTTGAGTGATATCGAAAAGTCAAATATCCGGATGATCAAAAACCTGATCAAGGATCTAAAGGCTAATCCGGGAAAATTCATTATTGAAAATGCCACACCTTATCTTGTCGGGTAAAGTCTTGCTTTTTATCATTATTAATCTTTTCAATTTTCGGATTGCGGAGGTCGCATTGAACTATTTCAATCCTAGTTTCAGAGAACCTTTTTTGCAGAGTAAAACACACCTGGCTGAGAACGCACTATTTAAAGCAGGCTTGATCATTCATGGAATTTCGGCTTGTACCGCTCTTTTCATTTGTTCCATACTGGTATTGTTCAGAATTGAGAAAGTAAACACCTCGATTCATCGCATTCTGGGAAAAACCGCTTTATACCTGGTGTTCGGAGCAGTTGTTCCCGGTGGAATCATCCTTGCTTTTTATGCTTCCGGTGGAAAGATCGGGAAGTTTCTCTTCTTTCTTTTAGCCGTTTATACTTTTTCCATCGCCTTTCTTGCACTAAAAAAAGCCAAAGCAAGGCAAATTAATCAACATAAATTACTGATGACTGAATTGCTCTGCATACTTTGTTCCGCAATTTTACTTCGCCTTCTTTTGATGTTGTTTTCAACCGTAAATTTAGGTTGGGATCTCACCTATCAGCTTTCAATTTCAATTAGTTGGCTTCCAATTGCAATTCTCTTCTTATTTTTGAAAAAACGATCTTCGTACAACCTTGAGGTTGAATAATTCGTTATACTGCTAAAGCAACTTAAATGAAAAAACTATTAATCCTGTTAACCCTTTTTATTTGTTTGTTTGCTAATGACTCCAGAGCATCACACATCGTGGGTGGTGAGATCTATTACGATTCGTTAGGAAACAACCAATACAAGATCACAATTGAATTGTTCCGTGATTGTTCAAGTTTCACTGATTTTGATCAACCTCTTCAGTACACCATTTTCTATACGAACGGTACTATTTGGAGTGAGTTCACGATGAATTATATTCTAAAAGAACAACTTCCTATTGTTTATGATGATCCTTGTGTTACCCCACCAAGTGACATTTGTATTGAGCATGCCATCTATGTTGATACCGTAACACTTCCTTTCGATATTGACGGTTACTATATTTCTTATCAAAGATGCTGCTGGGCGGGTAATATCGACAATATTGTGGATCCAACAACAAACGGAATTACGCTAACAACAAGCATTCCCGGTTCTTCATTAGTGGATATACACAACCAGGGGGCCCGCTTTGCGAATTATCCTCCACTTGTGCTTTGTTCCGGGCATTCACTGGATTTTGACCATCATGCAACTGATCCCGACGGAGACAGCCTGGTTTACTCACTGGCTGATCCATACCTCGGAGGTACAGATGTGAACGTAACCCCAAATCCGGAATCTGCCGCACCCTATTCTCCCGTGAGCTGGCAACCCACCTACTCAACCGCACAACCTTTCGGAGCCGGTTCAACTATTGTAGTTGATCCCAATACAGGTAACATCACTTTTACTCCGAATTTAATAGGAAATTATGTTGCCGGAGTTCAGGTAGATGAATACAGGGCAGGAGTCCTCATCAATTCCCACGTTCGAACCTATGGTTACCGCATTGTAGCATGTCAGGCCGAAATTCCGATCGAAGTTGCAATTACTGGTCCGCCTTCGATTATTGAAGATTGTGGATTTGCCGGATTCATCGTTTCGCGTTCAGACAGCACAGAAGAATTAACCGTACAGATCCATTTGGCTGGAACAGCAGTGAATGGTGATGATTACCCTTTCATTCCGGATTCATTGGTGATTCCTGTGAACGTTGGTTCAGATACTATTGGTATTTCGGCTTATTACGACGCAATTGCAGAAGGAAACGAGACGGTTGAATTCAACATTATTATTGAAAATGTTTGTGAAGGAACGTTTGATACAACTTCCATCACTCTTACCATTGTTGATTATACGGCATTGGCAATAACTGTTCCGGACTCAATTAACATTTGTGCCGATAACGGTGAAGTAACCTGGTTAAGTGCAGCTGTAGAAAATGGTGTACCTCCATACGGCTATTATTGGCAACTGGGAAGCTGGCCTGATTCTGATAGCATTTTGGTTACCGGGATGGTTTTAGAACCCAACCTGAACAACTTTGTAGTTATCGCCGGCGATGTCTGCGGAAAAACTGTGGAGAGTTCGACCATAAGTGTTTACAACCAATGTCCGCTTTCTACACCGAACTTTATTACAATGAATGGTGATGGTACAAATGATGCTTTCATTGTTGAACATTTGGAAGATTTCGATAAAGTACAATTAACGGTAGTAAACCGCTGGGGAATTACTGTTTACCAGAACGATGATTATCAAAATGACTGGAAAGGGCTGGATGTTTCAGGAAATCAGCTCACGGCAGGAGTTTACTTCTATACAGTGACACCAACAAGTGAAAAATACGATTATGACGATGTGAAGGAAACTCAATTTACACTTCACGGATTCGTTCATATTCTTGGAGGAAAATAAATCCGTATATAAATGAAATAGAAAAGGCTTCCGATTTGGAAGCCTTTTCTCGTTGTATCCGGGATAACTAGAGGTTCCCTGGCCTTTAGTTAACAATATCCTGCTTACTGACGCTACTCTATGAAACAAGAACTCAGACAAACAACATTTTTGTGAATTAAAACAATGATTATTGCCGGTAGGTAAATATATGTTTTTCAGTATTTTAAGTACACAAAACTATTTACTTAGAGGCGTTTATCGAGTAAATTGTGGGATTCAATGTATAAATTGCGTTTCGATAAACAGACACATGCTATCGTCGGAAGTACATAATACGTCGCTCAAAGTTTCAAAAGAACCGTCTGGCTTATCACCTGCTTAGACCGGTTACAGACCGGCAGTTTCAGAGCCTGGTTAAAATAAGTTCTTACGATTTCTGCCAGTCGAATTTCGATTTCTCGAACGGGAAAACATCGTACAATTCTCCTGAATAGTAGAATTGGTAAGCAATTGCTCCGAAAGAATAAGATTTCTCGTAGATTTTGATGGTTGAACCACCAACACGAGGATTCTTTTTAGGTTTCGATTGGGGGTATCCGACGTTGAACAAAGTAGCAAGTATTTCCGGACGTCTATCAATAGGATAACCTGCTTTTTGCCACTGCGTTTTCATCTGTTTCAGGAAAAGCGCTGCATACATGTAAGAGTAATAATGGTTATGAAAATCCGTCAAGCGGTCTATTCTTTCCTTATTAATGGCAGCAGTATCTTGTCCTGCAAAGTCAAGTAGATTTTCATACTTTTTCCCGAGATAGAAAATGCTCGACTGGTCTTTGATATTCGATTCGATCTGTTTCGCCGTATGCTCCTTAATTCCGGTAACTCCGAAAGAAAACTGCGATTCTACGGATAACACTTTCAAAGGTCCTATCCATTTTTTATACGCTTCACGTGATGAGTTAAACAAGCGGATTTGCTCACCAACCAGGCAGGAAACAATGAGTCTTCCCTCTACTCCTGTTTGGTTGGCCACAGAGTCGATCAATTTTCTGTCTTTGACCACTGCTTCCTTGAATGTTTTCCATTCGGCTATGTTCATCCAGTCAAAAACACTCAATGCAGTTACTTTTCCTGAGTTTCGTGCTTTCCCTTTTAAGCTTGCAACGGCATGCGAATAAGCTGCATTTTCCTTCAATTGTATGTCTACTGCGTCCAGCATTCGAAGTACTTCAGTTTCGTCGCCCCCTTTTTGCAAAACCGACAAGATGTACTGCGCATTCTGCGGGTAGAATTCGTTCAGCACAACAATTCGTTCCATGGCTTCAAATCTACGTTTGACCATTGTGGTACTGTCAATTTTGAAATCCTGGTCGTATTTATCATGCATTTCCTGGAAATAACGATTATTGGCATCAATACTACCGCTCTCTTTCGTTAAGCCCATGCGGATTGCCAGGTAGGAAACCGTTAAAAATAAACCGATTGCGGCAAAGGCATATAGGAAAATCTTAAAGGGAATTTTCACCCATTTGGAAGCAAAAAGTCGTTTCAAAGTCTGAATTTTGTGCAAAAATACACTATCAATTCATATTCATGTAGTTCGAACCGTTAAAACATTGGAAAACTGCCCCTTTTACCTTAAGTTTATTGCTCAAAATTTGGAATATGAAAAAATTACTACTCTTCTCACTTATTTCTCTTTGCGCATCAAGCAGTATTGCACAGGATTCCCTTTATTCAAAAGTGTTGCACAACAATGGCGGATACAAAGGATTTGCAATAAAAGTTGATGACGATTCGAACGTTGCTCAAGTTGGTATGACCAATTTCAACAACGCTTCTTTTTCTTTGCTTGACAGTCTTGGGAACATTCTCAATGACTCGCAATACACTATTGATGGTCAGCCGTTCAGTAATTTTGAATTTCATGACGTTGCCGCTTTATCTGACGGAAACTACCTTGTCGTTGGAACCGTTATGCTTCAAAACTTCGGAGTGAATGTTGGAATTGCAGCGAAATTAAGTGCTTCCGGAACGGTGATCTGGTCGAAAGGAATCTTTCCTCAGGCTCCCATTTATTTCTCGTGTAACGCCGTGATCGAATCTTCTGAGAACAGTTATTGGATTGCAGGAAGTGATGATCAAAGTGGTGAAATGGTTATCGCGGAATTGGATACAGACGGAACGACGTTACAGGTAAATTCTTACAAGAATAACGGACTTCGTTACCGCGTTGAGGATATCCTTGAATATAACATGGATACTCTTGTTTTCTCAGGATACACATCCGACAATAGCAATGTACACCAGGGATTGGTATTTGCTACGGATAATGCAGGAACAGTTTTGTGGAACAATGTATTGCCGAACCATCAGTTCTATGATCTTGGAACAGACAATTCTATGATCAGGATTGCTTCTTTTTCTGCGAAGGTTGGAATCGTTTCTGTTCAACCGGGAGGAGCGTTCACAACCTTGCATCAAATGGATGAATTGGCGAACGTACCTGAAAATATGGACATGGCAAAACTGAAGGATTCAACTTATGTGATTACATCTACAACCGGTTTCGATTCGAACATCGATATGATTGAGATCGGGAATGCTTTGGCAGGAAGAAGTTCATACATGGGGATGGTCACAGATGTTGCTTCACGAGAAAACAAAGGAGCTTATATCAATGCTTATGGTCCGATTTACGGCATAAAATCCACATCATGGTTCGCTATACCCCATGGAAACATTGTACGAACTGATTCATTATTAACCTTACCAAATTGCAGTTGGGGAGAAAACCCGGTTTTAGCGCTAACCAGTGCTTTAACTGACCAAACGATGTCTTTTACTTCTATTACAGACGCTTCTATTATGGATTTGCTGATCCTTCAATCAGATAATGACCTGGATGATAGTGTTAGCTGTGTAGATTTTTATTCCGGAATCAATGAAAATGGAATTGCTGAGATCAATTTGTATCCTAATCCTGCAAACTCAAAGATTACAATAGAATTGGCAGCTGAGGCAAGTGGAATTATGACCATTCTTGATCTTCACGGAAAAGTCGTTTTATCAATTGTGATAGACCAAAACACTGCAATTCTTGATATCTCATCGCTGAACAAAGGAATGTATGTTTATTCTTTCATAAATAAAGAAAGTCAAACTGTTACGAATGGTAAGCTAATCAAAAATTAATTTGGCAAGGAACTTGCAAAACGCACCATCGACAAATTACAACACACATGAAATCAATATTACTTACGTGCGCTACGTTTTTCATTTTCGCCTTTTCTTTCGGGCAGGATTCGAAGAAAGTTACCATCACATTTACCTACAAAGGAAATCCGCTTTGTTTTTGGGATGTTACGATTAAGCAGGGAGATGTTCAAATCGGGAAAGCAACAACTGACGAAAACGGAAAAGCCGATTTTGGATATTGCAGGTTGGCTTATAACGGAGTTGATGCTTACGGCTATAAAAAAACGGCCAACGGCGATAAAAAATGGGATGTAAAAGGTTACATCGGTATTGCCGAAAACGGGGATACAAAATTCGATTTCCTTCCTTTGGTTGAAGATATGGGAATGGGCGGAATGATCGAAGCTGCATGGGGATTGACGTTAAACGACTGTAACGGAAGTTCTTCTTCTTCCGCATCGAGTGGAAGCTCTTCAACAAGCCCGGCAACTTCAGGTTCATCAACCGGTGAACAGCAAAAAGATGTCTCGACAGGCTCGACAACCGACGACGAATGGGAAAAAGAACAGGAAGCCAAACGAGCTGAACAAAAAGCAAAGCAAGACCAATGGAACGCTGATTGGGAATCCGGGAAAACCCAGGCAGAAGGATTGCAGAACAGCAAAGCCATGTATGAGAACAAAATTGCCAACCTCGACGTAAAAATCCAGAAAAAGAAGATTGAACAGTCGAAAGTTGCTTCAGATTCAAAAGAATACAGTGAACTTTCATATGAGATCCGTGACCTGGAGATTGACAAAGGTTTGACGGAATTGAAACTCGAAAAAACCAACCTGATGATCTCAAAAGGAAATCAGCAACTGAACAAAGCAGAGAAATTTCCATTGGAGCAACGAGAGGAGGTTTTGAAAGCTGAACAAGATTCACTGAAGGAAGCACAAAAAGCAGGAAAAGCATACGGTATCTCGGCTACGCTCGATAACCGTTCTACTTCTTCTGAAAACAAAACAACTGAGAACCAAACTTCTGCTGAAAAACCGAGCGAGGGAAAAACGGAAGAGAAAGTTTCGAATAACCCAAGAAATAACCAGGAAGAGGAAAAGATCTCCAATAATCCACGGAACAATGGCGAAGAAGAAGAGACTTTGAAATTCTATACCGCTGAAGAGCTTGCTCAACTTTCGGTAATGAACATCAAGAAATTGAAACTTGATTACAATTCAAAGATCACCAACAGAAAAGTTGGACTAAAAACAAAATCAAGTATCTGGAAACCGGAAAAAATTGAAAAAACAAAAGCGGAATTGGCTGAACTGGAGAAACAAATTGTGCTCTTTGATGCTGAATTGGCAAAACGGAAAGAAAGCGCTGAATAAGCGCTTTTTTTTGTAGTCTTGTATCAAATCCTCTTTACGTTTTCCCACTGATGCGCAGATTAAAAGCTCGCTTACCAGCCTCGCAATTAAGACGTCCGGTAGGCGTCTTCAAAATCTCTGCATCTGCGGGAGAAAAATATCTATAACTTTGCGGCATGGATAACAACTTCATATTTTACAAGCTGCGCAAAACGTTTCAGTGGGACGAGGAAAAGATCGGCGAATTGTTTTCGTCAGTTGATTATAGGGTTCCACCTCCAACGATATTCGCATGGATGAAACAGGAACAATATGAAGGTTTCGAGGAAATGCCTGATGAAGCTCTGGCTGCTCTGCTGAATGCATTCATTATTGAACGAAGAGGGTTAAAGGATGGAAAATTACCTGAAATTGAATCTTCTTTGAACAACAACATGATCTTCAGAAAGCTGCGCATTGCAATGAATTTAAAGGACGATGAGATTATCGCTATTATGGCGCTTGCTGACCTGCGAATTGGAAAAGCAGAATTGGGTTCTTTCTTCCGTGATCCTAAACACCATAATTTCAGACATTGCAAGGACCAGTTCTTGCGCAATTTCATTCGCGGAATGCAGATCAAGTACAGCGTTGCGAAAGATTAGTGAAATTCATCGGAAGTCCAGTGAAAACCGTTCTCAAACAATGGTAATTCTTTATACGGGAGTGCTTTCAATTTAAATGTATCCTGAAGAAGAATAAACTCATTTCTGGTCCAATTACAGATCATTTCCCGATTCCGGGTTACATATTCGTTTTCGTTTGAAATGTCGATAGGATAATCTGAAAAATCACCACTGTTTGTTTCAACGATAAGGAATTGCTGCCGGTGAATGAAGATTCGTTTTATGTTGCCTGAACCTTTCACTTCGTAAGCACCATGATGCGGTAAGCGTTCTGTTTTATCGTCGTTGAAATTGAAGGCAAGAAACGAGGATAAGCTTACTTCCAGAAGAACTAAAGTCGCAAATCCCCATTTCAGGATTCGCTTTTTTCCTGAATCCCGTGTTAAAACCACCAGCGCTGGAAAACCAAAGACATTCTTCCATTGAGTTGCAAAACAACTGGAATAAGCAATACTGAAAATCAAAAGTGATGTACTCAATAATTTAACCGAAATATCGAAAGAGAAATTCACCAGGACAACTTGTGCAAACACTCCAATAGTAAGAATAGATCCCAAAAATTGCGTTCGTTTGAACAATAGTAAACCGGCAACAAGCAACTCCACAATTCCCAAAATAACTGTGTAGGAATAAGAACTTCCCACAACCGACCAATAGGCAATATCTTTAGAAAGTTTTCCCAGCGGGGAATAAGCAATATTGGGTTCAGGAAGGTAAAATTGCAATTTCACCAGTTTGTTCCAACCATACTTGAAGAGGAAGAAAAAGAGAATTCCGGCAAGAATGGTTTTCAATACTTCAACCGACTTCAGATCATATTTTTTCAGAAGAAGAACTGTTATTGGAGTTACTGCTGCGCCCAACAAAACAGCAAGAACAGTCAACAAATAGGTTCCGTAAGTATCCGTTTCGAAAATCAAATCATGATCAATTACCTGTAACCCGCTAAAAAAGGGTGTTTGAAGGCTTTTAAAGAACCAATCGAAATATTGATAGTCGAAAGGAAGCAGGAGCATCCAAAAAATGCACGTGCCAATTGCTATTATGCGAATTCGGTCTGTCATCAGACGGAAACGGGTTTTCTTTCCCGAATGACTAATCGAACCAATACCATCAAAACGGCCGAAACAGAAAACAGCACCAAAAGAAAAGAAGGTGAATTCCCTTTTCCGGGATTACTGATGATTGGAGAAAGATTATTTTTCTGTTCGTTTTGAAGTTTTATGTATTCCAGCTGCAATAATGAATCCTGGATGTATTGAAGAGAATCAAGTATACGATATTGCTTCCTCTCATCCTGAAATCTGAATGCATTAAAGGGCTCTTCAGGTTTCTTTTTCACTGTATCTGAACTAAGCGCCCCATATCCGTTCCTAACATTGCGCACAACGACGGAATCGTTAATTGGTATGTATTCAAAATAACGGGCATTCATCATCATGGTTTCATCAATCCCAAAGTTTGAATTCGGATCAATAAAATAGCTTACCGAAGTTCCCGAATGACTTTTATGCGCAATGAGTGGGGTTTGTGCATTCAGTTTTGAGAATGAAAGAAGAGCGAAAAGAAGCATCAATGTTCCGGATAAATGAATTGGCTTTCTATCCCGAATAACCAGTCGGACCAGGATCATTAACACCGCTGAAACGGAAAACAGAACCAATAAAAATGGTGGATTTCCATTGTTTCGTTTAGGTGTTCCGATCACAGGCGAAAGATCATTCTCATTCGATTTTTGCGCTTTTTTATACTCCTCTATCATCAATGAATCATTCATCTTTTGAATGGAATCCCTAATCACTCTCCATTTCCGAAGATCTTCCTCTCTAAACGAATCTATGTGTTCTTTTTGTTCGTTCTTCAAGGTATCAATAGCTATAGTGGTATTCCTGAAGCTCGTTTGCCGGATTACCATCGAATCGTTCAAGGATCTGTAGAACCGCTGTTCCCGTTCCGGAAAAATCTCAATAGCGCCGAAATTCATGTTCGGATCAATAAAATAGCTTACGGAGGTTCCAGAATGACTTTTATGTACAATAAGCGGAGTTTGGGAATATGCTAAAAAAGCAAATGAACAGATCAAAAACGAAAAGAGGGTTTTCATAAATCAAATTTGATTTAGCTTACACACGCAAGCCGAAAACGTTCAAATGAGACTAAAACTAAAACCCTATTGAATTTTAACTATTAAAGGATTAAGAGAACTAAGGATCTGAAAGTTCAAAACTTACTTGTGGAATTTTTGGTTAATTATTTCAACCTTACAAAAAAACAATAGTCCGGAATTTGAAATTTTTGGATTCCGTAACCGCTCGTGGATGGAAAAGACGAATGCAGGTACATTACCTTGTTTTCCAGGTCAATTGAACTGACAATTCCGCAATGTCCCCACGAATTGGGGTACCAAAATTGGACAAAATCACCCGGAAGCACTTTCGACCAATCATCAATAGCATTTCCTCTTCCGTTTGTCGTTAACGCATAATAAATCCCTTTCGGTTCGGGAGCACCGTTTTTCATTCCGTCGTAAACATCTTGTAAGCTTTCTCGCGGCTGATCTATTCGAATCCTGGTTTTATCTTCTTTAGTGAGTTTAAAGAAGTGAGACAATACACCAATTACCAGCTCTGTGCAAACGGCATCTTCATATGTCGGAGAAATTTCCCTCCCGTATTTTATTACGGTATCCAGCACCTGTTGATTGCGGTTGATCACACGAAACTCAAGTCCCGAATAGCAGGGAGATAACACAGGAATACTGTCTCCCTCCTGCCCGTAGCAAAGAGGAATAGAAAACATCAAAAGAAAAAAGTAAAGCCATTTCATTTCATCGAAAATAAGACTATTGCTCAGAAAGGTTACATCTAAATTCTTTTTGGAAGATTTTTTTTCACCTCATGCAATAATATTCGAATTAAAATGTTTTACTTTGTATTTCAAAGTTCTTTTATGGAGACAAATGAATACATAGATCAGCTGCGCGACATTCGTTCAATCATGGACAAGAGCACACGTTTTTTATCGCTTTCGGGTTTATCCGGAGTTCTGGCTGGTGTCTACGCGCTTATTGGAGCAATTGCCGTTGATATGATCATTGATAGAAGTAAATATCCTTATGTGACGCTATACAGTAAGGAATTCAAACTAATCTGTGCAATTGCAGCGGCGGTTTTGGTGCTTTCAATTCTGACTGCCTACATTTTATCCAAAGGAAAATCCAGAAAGACAGGAGAAAAATTGTGGAGTTCGGCAAGTAAACGCTTATTGGTCAATTTCGCTATTCCACTGGTTACCGGAGGAGCTTTCGGAATTTCCTTATTACAGACCGGTCACTACGGCCTAATTGCCCCGGTTACGCTAATTTTCTATGGATTATCGCTTTTTCAGGCAAGCAAATACACATTGGAATCCATTCGCTATCTTGGAATGTCGTTCATTGCTCTTGGTTTGATCAATTGTTGGTTTGTGGGATACGGTTTGTACTTTTGGGCGCTGGGATTCGGAGTTTTTCACATCATCTACGGAAGCGTAATGTATTTCAAGCTCGAAAGAAACAACTAATGAAAGCAGTAATTGCTCATATTAATAAAGCGTTCGATCATCGCATACGACTTGGAATTATGTCGGTGCTAATGGTGAATGAAGCGGTAGACTTTAATCGGCTGAAAGAGCTGCTTGATGTAACCGACGGAAACCTGGCAAGTCATATCAAAGCACTTGAAGCTGAAGAATTTATCCTTGTTACGAAGCAGTTCATTGGTAAAAAACCCAACACTACCTACTCTGCCACTGAAAATGGAAAATTAGCTTTTAAAAATCATCTTGACGCCCTGGAATCATTGATCAGGCAAAGTAGATAACTATTTTTTTAATCTTTTACTTTGAAATTCAAAGTTCTTTTAAATAAAACAAATATGGAAACATCATCAAAACAACCAAACGCTTCGACACGCTCAACGCAGGTCGAAAATCAACAAGAAATGTCAGATTTCAAAAAATTCATGCGCTCATACACAGCCAGGATCATTGTTTCAGTATTGATCATTATTGTGTTGCTCATACCAACTCAGCAAGTTGCTTGGTTGATCAAAGAACGAAAATCGCGGCAGGAACAGGTAATAAAAGAATTGAAAGAAGAATGGGGACCGGAACTCGAATTCTATGGCGTTGTACTTGAAATACCGACCATGGACAAAAAGAAAGATTTGCTTTACGTTTATCCTGAAAGATCAGAAGAAGTAATCTCCACGAATGTAAACGAACGATACCGCGGAATCTTCAAAGCCAATTTATTCACTGCCGACATCAAATCAACCAACCATTTCAACCTGGATAAGATCCGTTCCAACCCGGAAAATGCAAAACTCGACTGGAAGCGTGCAAGAATCTTACTGCTGACCGGAGAAGATGTTCACTTTAACGCATTATCCAAATTTATGGTAAATGGCAAGGAGATTTCGATTTCCGGCCAAACCAACGATTACCGCTTAACAAGTTACAGTAACCGGTTCGAAATTCCATTTACGGAAAATGAATTACGAATTACTTACGATGCTTCCGCCAACGGAACAGAATCATTTGTTTATCAACCGATTTCATCACAATCTTCACTGGAACTGACTTCCAATTGGAAAGATCCCTCATTCAGCGGAGCTTTACCGGAAAACGGTTCGTTTAAAACAACCGTAACAGGGATTACAGCGAAATGGAAAAGTTTGTCGCACATAGGTAATGGCAGCAGAACCAGCACTAATTTTGTTGATACTCACGGAAAAGCACGGTCCGAGATCAAGTTCATGACCATGCTCGACCAATATCAACTCAACGATCGAACGATTAAATACTGCATTCTTGTACTTACGCTAACGTTTGCCGTTTTCTTCCTGGTTCAGATAGTTGGAAAAACGTACGTTCATCCGTTGCATTACCTGATGATAGGTTTGGCGTTGCTTCTCTTCTACTCCCTGCTTCTGTCACTTTCGGAGCATCTTGGATTCAACGGTGCTTACCTGGTTTCCGCGGCTGCAATTATTCTTTTGGTTGTCTGGTACTCCAAAGCAATTCTTAACTCGCTCAAATTTGCCATTGTTTGTGGCTTAAGCCTGAGCATACTTTACGGATTCCTATTGGTGATCGTGAATCTTGAAATCTATGCCCTGCTTGTTGGAAGCATTGGTTTACTTGCCGTTCTTGCAGCGATAATGTCCGTAACGCGAAAATTAAACTTCGATAACTTATAAATAGAAATCATGAAAAACAAACGCTTAATTATCATTCTGTCTATCGTTCCGATGCTGTTGCTTATACCGCTGGTTGCAATGCAGTTCACCAATGAAGTAGACTGGAAAGTATTCGACTTTATTATCATGTTCATTCTGCTTACAGGAACCGGATTAACTATTGAATTTACACTGAGAAAGGTGAAATCAAAGAGTTCCAGGTTTCTGTTGTGTTCAGGAATACTTTTGATCCTATTCTTGATCTGGGCGGAACTTGCCGTTGGAATCTTCGGAACTCCTTTCGCCGGATCGTAATAAATTGTAACCAAAACTACCTTTTAACTTGAGTTACAGGAAGGTCCTTTCCGCCATGGCGGAGGGGACTTTTTTGTTTCCGTAGAATTCATGAAGATTTTCCCGCGAAGACGCAAATGGTGTTTAGTGCGTGTTAAGTACCGCATACCGGAGGACACTATTATCAATGAAAAAACGTGATTTCATGACTTCACAAATTCGTAAAATCACGAAATCACAAAAACTGTGGATTTTATTGATACCAACGAAAAATCAAAAGCGCAGTTTATTGATCTCCAGCGTCTTCATATCGAATACAAGAAAGGTATTTTTCAATACTTCTATTTCAAGAATGCACTTTAATGCTTCATTTGTCATGAGTGTTCCAATGATCCCGGGAACAACACCTAAAACACCATTATCCGAACAATTGGGAACGTCCTCGGCATTCGGTGGTTCAGGAAAAAGATCTCTCAGGTTCTTGCTGCCTTCATGATTGAAAACCGCAATTTGTCCGTGGAAACCGAGAATACTTCCGTAAACGAGTGGCTTTCCTAGTTCCACGCAAAAATCGTTGACGATATAGCGTGTCAAAAAGTTATCACAACCATCAATTACAAGATCAAACTGCTGCAGAATAAATTCAGCGTTATCCTCGTTCAACGCACAATCATAAACCTCGATCTTTACATCCGGATTTTGAATAAGTGCACGCTCTTTTGCAACTTCTGCCTTTTTTTTACCAACGTCATGTGGACCATACAATACCTGGCGATGAAGATTAGAATGCTCAACGGTATCGAAATCAACAATACCAATTGTACCAACTCCACAAGCCGATAAATACTGTATGATCGGACACCCCAATCCACCGGCACCAATCACCACAACCCTTGCCTGCTTCAGTTTCACCTGTCCGATCAAACCAACTTCTTCAAGGATAGTTTGCTTGGTGTATCGTTTCGATTCCAGTTCACTAAGCATGTTTCGCGGATTTACCGTCGTCTCCCAGGAGTTCTGAAATTCCACCTTCGTTTAATCTTCCTTCAAGAGAGGAGGAAAAGCTACGATCCCAATCTTTCCAAACGGCTTCATAACCGTTCTTCCTGATAAGTTCTGCTATTTCTTCTACTGAACGCTCGTCGGAGATCTCAAATTGTTCCAAAGATTCAGGTTCCACCACATAACCTCCGGGATTCGTTTTCGATCCCGCACTCATGGTTGTTACACCAAGCGGAATGATATGATTTCTGAAACGCTCCGATTCACGGGTGGAGACTGAAAGCTCAACATCCGCATTGAACAAACGATATGCACACAAAAGTTGAACTAATTCTTTATCTCCAACTATAACATTAGGCTCTATAATTCCTTCAGCAGGACGCATTCTGGGAAAAGAAATAGAGTATTTCGACTGCCAATATGTACGCTGCAGATAATCCAGGTGCATGGCATTAAAAAACGAATCCGTCCGCCAATCTTCCAAACCCAGCAAAACACCCAGGCCGATCTTATGTATTCCGGCTTCACCGCAACGGTCGGGTGTATCCAGGCGGTACTCAAAATTGCTCTTCTTTCCTTTGGGATGATATGCTTTGTATACCTCCTGGTGGTATGTTTCCTGGTAAACCAGGATCGAATACACCCCGGCAGCATGAAGTTCTTTGTATTCTTCGGTCTCCAGTGGCTGTACTTCCATCGAAATGTTCGCAAAATCATTTCGCATTAACTCCAGCGCATGTTTGAAATACGACATATGAACCGTATGATTCGCTTCACCTGTTACCAGAAGTATATGATTGAACCCTTTCTCTTTCAGGAATTCCACTTCTTTCTTTATTTCATCATCCGTCAGTGTTTTGCGGCGAATTTTATTATCGAAACTGAACCCACAATACGTACAAATGTTGTTACATTCATTACTCAGGTACATAGGTGTATAGAGTTGGATCGTTTTTCCAAAACGTTTTTGTGTCAACTGATGGCTGAGTTGTGCCATTTGTTCCAAAAACGGTTCAGCCGCCGGAGAAATCAGTGCTTTGAAGTCTTCCAGGTCACGTTTTTCCTTTGACAATGCACGCTCTACATCCCGCGCTGTTTTAGCGTAGATCGAAGACTTGGTTTCGTCCCAGTTCGTATTGGCGAATATTTCTTTGAAATTTTGCATTATGTCTTAGATATTCAAAAATCCTGTAAGCGGACTACTCGCAACAGCCGATTTAGAAACGCTTCCCAAACCTGCTTCATACGCCATTCGTCCGGATTCTACAGCCATTTTAAATGCCAGCGCCATTTCTGCCGGATTGCCGGCCACTGCAATTGCCGTGTTCACCAAAACAGCATCAGCTCCCAACTCCATTGCATGCGCAGCATGTGAAGGAGAACCGATTCCTGCGTCAACGATTACCGGAACTTTACTTTGCTCGATAATGATCTCCAGGAAATCCAGTGTTTTCAAACCTTTATTTGTGCCGATTGGTGCTCCCAACGGCATTACTGCTGCTGTTCCGACCTCTTCCAAGCGCTTGCACAACACAGGATCAGCATGAATGTACGGAAGGATCACAAATCCCATTTTCGCCAATTCTTCTGTCGCCTTCAATGTTTCTATAGGATCAGGAAGCAAATAACGCGGATCCGGATGGATTTCCAGTTTCAACCAATTGGTTTCCATTGCTTCGCGAGCTAATTGTGCCGCAAAAATGGCTTCTTTGGCATTTCGGGCTCCGGAAGTATTCGGCAAGAGGTCAATTCCCGGATGATTCAAATGCGCCAGTAGGTCATCGGTTTCTGTTTCCAGGTCAACGCGTTTAAGCGCCACCGTAACCAATTCAGATGCAGAAGCCAATACAGCTTCTTCCATTTGCTTTGATGAACCAAATTTTCCGGTTCCCAAAAACAATCTTGATTTAAATTCTTTGTCTGCTATTTTAAGCATAATGTCTTCTTGCCGTTTAATTTAATTTCTCATTTATTTGACGCACCAAACTGGCTCTATTCGTTGCATTCGTGATCAATCCCGAAACTGCAATTCCGTATACTCCGCTTTTCATGAGCAATTCAACATCACTTCCTACTACTCCGCCGATGGCGTAAATAGGCATGCTCACCTGCTTCATTTCCAGTTCTTTTTCAATGCGCCGGTATCCTTCAAAACCAAGGATAGGACTTAATTTTTCCTTTGTTGACGTGTAACGCAACGGGCCCAATCCAACATAATCACATTTTTCGTTGATGCGTTTTAATACGTCTTCCAATGTATTTGCTGTTCCGCCAATGATCTTGCTATGGCCTAACCAGTCCCTGGCTTCCCTGATCGACATGTCATCCAGGCCCAAATGCACACCATCGGCGTCAACTTTCAAAGCCAGATCAACAGAATCATTAATGATCAAAGTCGCACTTGCTTGTGTACACCATTTTCTTGCCTGCTGAGCGACTTCGATAAGTTCCTCCTTTGTACCGTTCTTGAAACGGACCTGCACCATTCTGCATCCCGCTTCCAACGCATTAAGAATGTTCTTCTTTTGTGCATCAACCGTTTCTCCCTGGGAGATGTATTGTATTTTATGTAACATGATGATAAGACAATAAGTTCACGTTACTCATCAAACGTTTTTCAATATATAATTTAGCATTCCGGCATGATTCGTTCAAATCAAATCCCAACGCCAGGTTGGAAGCAATTGCAGCCGATAAAATACAGCCGGAACCGTGTTTCGGAGAACAATCTGAAGTTTCGGAATCTCCTATAATCTCGTGAAGAACGTTGTTTTCAATTAACAAGTCCACACCCAAACGAATAGAACTATGCCCACCTTTTAACAATACCGGGCAGAATTTTCCCAATTCAAATGCAGCGTCTATTTCATCTTTACAACCTGATAATCTCCTAGCTTCCTGCACATTTGGAGTTACGAGGTTGATCATCGTCAAAACTTCTTTCAGTTCTGCAGAAAACCCGGCTTCAGTCAATTCGAAACCTGATGAAGCAGATAAAATCGGATCCCAAACTATTTTCACAGTTGGATCTGTCGACCTAAAAAATGAAACCACTTCAAATAGTGTTTGCAACGACTCAATAATCCCGATCTTCACAACCGAAACAGTGTAATCTTCAGCTACCGGCTTTATTTGTGCTAAAATTTCTTCTGCACTATTCCATTTTACCGAAAGAAATTCATTTTCTTTCTGAATGGTTGTCGCCGATAAAAAAGCCATGCCCAGCACGTTGTTCTGCTCAAACGTTTTCACGTCCGCCAGCACACCTGCTCCCCCGGTCGGATCATACCCGGCAATACTCCAAACAATTGGTCGATCATATTTAATTACCGCTTTCACTACTTGCTCAGCATTGCTTGTTGGATCTTTTGATATGCTTTCACAGGTTCTTCGCTTTCCCAGACAGAACCCAATACGGCCAATCCATCAAAACCCATGTCCATTGCTTCATGAACATTAGCGGAATGAATTCCTCCCAGCCCGATTAATTTGGTTTTCTTACGCAGATCTCTTTTTGAAAAATCAAAAGGAACAGCCGTACATCCCGGCTTCGAAATACTGTCGAAGATTGGGCTGATGAACGCATACTCAAAGAAATCGGGAAGTTTGTTAAAGTCTTCAATCGAATGAACTGACGTCGAATAAACCTCATCCAATTCACGCTTATGCCAATCTGTTTTTTCCCATTTCAGACGATCTTCCTCAGTAAAATGGAACCTTTTGATTCCATGCTCCCTGCACAATTCATGATTATGATTCGCTGCAACTCTATCCAGGTATTCCGGTTCGATAGCATCAATCAAACCAGCCAGGTCCTCCTCCGAAATATTGTGATGACGGATATGATAGCGTTCCATCCCGCTTTCAAACAGCCGATTGATCTCCTGTGCTTCGCGCAGATACAACTGATGATCTGAAATGACGATTAACATGATCTCTATAAATAAATCTGACTTCCCTGTGTCTTGAATTCCTCAGATTTTTCGAACATACCGCTTTCGGCAGCATCACGAATATCCTGGGTAATTTTCATCGAACAAAATTTCGGCCCGCACATAGAACAGAAGTGAGCAATTTTAGCTCCTTCCGCAGGTAAGGTCTCATCGTGGAATTCGCGGGCGGTATCAGGATCCAACGACAAATTGAACTGATCTTCCCAACGGAATTCGAAACGAGCCTTCGATAACGCATTGTCTCTGTATTGTGCTCCCGGATGGCCTTTCGCCAAATCCGCAGCGTGAGCAGCCAATTTATAAGTAATTACACCATCTTTCACATCCTTACGATTCGGTAATCCCAGGTGCTCTTTCGGTGTAACGTAACACAACATTGCTGTTCCGAACCAGCCTATCATTGCTGCACCGATTGCGGATGTAATGTGGTCATAACCAGGAGCAATATCTGTAGTCAATGGTCCAAGCGTGTAGAAAGGTGCCTCATGACATTCTTTCAACTGTTTGTCCATGTTTTCTTTGATCATGTGCATTGGAACGTGTCCCGGACCTTCGATCATTACCTGAACATCGTGTTTCCATGCAATTTTTGTCAATTCACCAAGCGTTTCCAATTCACCGAACTGAGCGGCGTCGTTTGCATCTGCAAGTGATCCCGGACGAAGCCCATCTCCCAAAGAAAAAGCAACATCATAAGCTTTCATGATCTCACAGATCTCTTCAAAATGTGTATAAAGGAAGTTTTCCTTGTGGTGCGACAAACACCATTTCGCCATGATAGAACCACCTCTGGATACAATTCCGGTAACGCGTTTTGCTGTCAACGGAATGTAACGCAATAGTACTCCGGCGTGGATCGTGAAGTAAGAAACACCTTGTTCCGCTTGCTCAATCAACGTATCGCGGAAAACTTCCCAGGTAAGATCTTCAGCAACACCATTCACTTTTTCCAAAGCCTGGTAAATCGGAACTGTTCCGATCGGAACCGGTGAATTGCGAATAATCCATTCGCGTGTTTCGTGAATATTTTTTCCTGTTGACAAGTCCATGATGGTATCAGCTCCCCAGCGACAAGCCCAAACTGCTTTTTCCACTTCCTCTTCAATAGAAGAAGTAACTGCGGAGTTACCGATATTGGCATTGATCTTCACCAGGAAATTACGACCGATGATCATTGGTTCGGATTCCGGGTGATTAATATTATTAGGAATAATCGCACGTCCGGCTGCAATTTCATCACGAACGAATTCCGGAGTAATGAATCCTTTCGGTGTATTTGCTCCGAAACTTTCGCCTTTGTGTTGAGCTGTCAGCATTTCATACTGTCCGTTCAACTGGTTCTTCAATTCGTCAACACGCTGGTTTTCTCGAATGGCAACGTATTCCATTTCCGGAGTAATAATCCCTTTTTTCGCATAGTACAATTGAGAAACATTCATTCCGGCTTTAGCACGAAGCGGTTTACTGATATGTTCGAAACGCAAATGGTTGAGTCTATCATCATTGAATCGTTCTCTTCCGTAATCGGAGGAGATTTCTGACAATTGTTCCACATCACCACGATCAAGGATCCATTGCTCACGCAAACGTGGCAAACCTTTACGAACATCAATCACAGCATCCTGATCGGTATACGCACCACCGGCGTCATAAACGGTAACCGGAGCATTTTCCTCGATCTTTCCGTTAGCTAATTTCGTTGGTGTAAGCATGATCTCGCGCATTGCTACTTTAATGTCGTGAATCTTTCCAGGAACATAGATCTTTCTTGATCCTGAGATCGCTCCGGTTGTGATACTTCCTGCTTCGGGTGTTTTATCTTCTTTCTTCATATTTTCTTTTCGATTTCTATCTGATTTAATTCTCACTTCTTCCCTTTTGGAAGGGGGATTAAAGGGGGAGGATCATCCACCTTGTGTAGCTTTTATAATTAATACCTCGTCATTTTCATTCAACTGCACTTCTGTCCAGCTTGTTTTCGGTTTCACCTGTCCGTTTACAGCCACAGCAATCCCATTCTGTTTTTCTCCGACCTGGAGCAAAACAAGATCCGAAAGCACAGTTTGTGCTTCAACATTGAGGGCCTGATTGTTTAAAGAAATTGTCATACCAACATGTAATATACATACTTCAGGAATGACAACAAAGACGCGAAGGGGAATTCGCTTGTTTCATGTCACTTTTCCCTACGTCGGTATTAACCGATCCTGACGATGAATGTCGGGATGCTGACTTCTTCCTATCAGCATCAGGTTCAAAGGGTAAATTCTCAGTCGGCATTTGCAGACACCCCTAAAGCGTTGTAAAGTTACGAAAAAGGAAATAGTGAACTGTTAATTTTCTTTTTAATAAAAGCTATCATCGAAAACACCAATTCACAAAGGGCAAGCTTCTTTTCCTGTTCACATTCCACAAACCGAATTGGAACCCCTTCAACTCCCTGGTTTTGTTGATCAAACCTACCTGGATTCCTCGTGTGCGAAGTGAAATATTTATCAACGCGACAGAAACACCATTTAGACTGGCGTATTGCGATAAAATGGGATTGAAAGTCAGGCCGTTCATTTTTCCACCTGTAGAAGCTAATCCGGAAATTGAAATACCATTAGTAACCGGTGTCCAGGTTCCAAGCGCTGAAATAAGTAAACCGTTATGTTTTGCCCGAATATAGTTTTCATTCGCTCTATAAGAAAATACAGAATCAGGATTTCCATTTTCAGGAAAACGCATTTGTAGCGGAGCAAGAACTGAGAAAAAACCCTGTCCAAGCTGGATATTAACTCCATGCGTGTTCTTTTCGAAAGGAACATAACACAATGCCTCGTTTCCGAACAAGCCAAGCGACAAACCATAAACATTTGCCCGTTTTGCCGGTAAGAACCAAACGCCGTAAGCATTGTGCTGTTCAATTGTATCCGATTGTGCTTTCGAACCGAAGACAACGAACAATAAAACAATTATGGTAATCGCTGATTTCATCGAAGGGTAATACTCACCAACTCCCAGCCTTTTGCCGTTTTAAGGAAAGTCAGGCTGCTTTGTTGCCCGGTTGATTTATTCGTAATTGATACGGTATGACAAGGATGTTCCTGTGAATTAAACTCGTAACATCCATTAAAATACGGTGCAAACCTGGCTAATTCATAGAGGTAAAAATCTTCTTCATAATAACTTGTCCAATCGTAATTATTCGTCTGAATCGATTGAATAAGCGGACGAAGATTTGCGCTTTCCTGATCGTAAAAATCCTGTTTTGAAATCGTTACCCAGCCTTGCTCTTCTTCCCAGATAACCAGACTATCTGAACTGAATTGTTGCATTTGCTTTTCGGAAGGATTTTTAAGGAACGACTCCAAAAACCATTTCTCGAACACTTTGTCGAAATCTTCAAAGGAAATGTATCCACCTCCTTTTGCCTTAAAATTCACTCGGAGACTGTCTGTTGATGGCTTTTTAGAACTTTCAAACGTACTGTAGTCGAGGTTAAGGTCCAAAAAGTTTCCTTTTTTGTCTCTCAGAAAATTGTCGCAGACCACATTACCTTCAATAAACAGGAGCTGAGATTTACCTCCTACCCAGCTGTAATGTTCACAATCTCGGTCATGTGCTTTACCGTTATCATCTTTCCAATACGCTTTTTTTGCTCCACGCAGTGCCCAAACAAAATCACTCCGGACCTTTTTCATGTCGTCATAAACAGCAGGAAAAACAATTCTTCCATAAAGATCCATCAAACCAACCTTTTCTGTTTTCGGACTGCGAAAGCGAATAAAGTAATTTGTTTCCGTGTCGGCTGTAGCATCGGAAAAGTATACGGAATCTACGCCAAATTTTGACCCGTTATTTCGCAGATAATATGTTGAATAATCATCTTCGGTGACCTGTTCAACTACAGCAACAACAGTTTCAAAACTATTACAGCCTACCATGACAAACTTAGGTTCGGTAAGTTTCCTGCCTTGCGCGTCTCTAAAACCCGTGAGTGTTGAGTCCTCATTGTAATAGGCAAAAAAATGAGGTTCCATTTGAGCGAAACCGGTAATCGAGCAGAGCGTGAGAAATAAGGTTAGAAAAAGCTGTTTCATGGTTTGTGGGTTTATCATTCAAAGCATAGAGTAATTTTTGAAGTTAACGAATGGAACTGATTTCTCCAATTTGAAGGCGAATTATCCATGCAAAAACACTAGGATTCACCTTCAAATTATTGTAACTTATGAGAGTTAAATTTTTGCGTAATGAAAGCAATTGTTAGAATGAACAAATGGGCAAACGCCCACACAACAATTGGTCTGGATATACTGCGCATTGGATTTGGGATTTTCTTGTTTTGGAAGGGAATGCATTTTGTGGGACAAACGAAAGAATTGTCTCATATTCTATCCCCGGATGGATCAGCTCCAATTTCAATGCTATTAGCGCATTATATCGCCATGTCTCATTTTGCAGGTGGACTATTGGTTTCTGTAGGGCTGCTAACCAGGCTTGCTCTTGCATTTCAGCTCCCCATATTAATAGGCGCTTTAGTCGTAAATTTTAGTGGAGCTATGGATACCTGGGAAACAACACAAGCAGTATTGGCTTTCGCGACAGCTTGTTTCTTTATTGTGATCGGATCCGGCAAACATTCTGTTGACTATACGCTAAAAATGGGCGTTTAGTTCTTTGAAGATTCCAATTTCAACGGTGTTTTCTCCTGATTTAAAAAGGAATTCAATGAATAGTACATTATAACTAACATCATTCCAACGAAGAATGTTACTCCCCAGGTTCCGGAGTGCTCGAATGGATTAATGAATCTGTCTACTACGTCGTTTGCCAATTCTCCGGGCTTCCTAACGATATCCCAACTATTCCATCGTAAAAATCTCCCCAAATAAATCCCAAAACCAGACATAAACATCATAATCACCACAAGAACACCCGACCAACTTTTGCTCATCCAGTTCAGTAAAGTTCTTTCAATGTGTTGAAGGCTTAAAAATCCAGCCAAAAGACCGGTCCAGGCAAATGACATGATCAACACCAGGTCGAACCAGATCGGCATTGAAGAATTTTGTTTCAAGTGAAAGAGATCGGTTAAAATATATGGCGCATTTGGAAAGAAAAGCAACCAGCCTCCCAAGACAATCATCATTTTCAATTTACCTATCTTTTGCTTCGCCGTTATCAGCATAAAATGTGTTATCAGTAACGGTACAACTGCCAGAAACAGGTTCCATAACAAAAACCTATAATGAATGGTTTGAGAATATACCATTCTGAATGCGAGGAGGAAAACACAAAAAACGGTAAGCAGGAAAATCAGTTTGTTCTGGCGGTTTTGCAATAAATGTGTTTTGATAAAATTCATAATTCAGAAGATTTTAGGTATAAAAATGATGAGTCCTACGACCAAAGCGCCAACCGATGAAATCAGAACAGCTCCCGCCGCAAGGTCCTTTATTTTCTTTATCTGTGGATTATGGTTAGGCTCCATATGATCACACAGTACTTCAAGGGAAGTATTGAACAATTCCGCTGCCAGAACAATAACAATAGCCAGAATTACTGCCAGCCATTCGGTTGTGCTGATCTTAAAGATGAAACCACAAACCAATGCCGTAAGAGCTGCAACAAGATGAACAAGTGCATTCGGTTCTTCTGTTATCAGCGTTCGCCAACCGTTCAGCGCATAACCGAAACTTTTTATTCTGCCAAGCAAGGAAAAGGGTTTAGAGGAATTCATAGTTCACGTGTTTGTTCTGCTAACGCATATATGAGGAGATATTGCCCCATTATGATTAATTAAGAGTTTATGAAGTTATTTTCCCATTCAGTTAAAACCGGTCAAATAACTATCTTAGTTCCTGAAAACAAATATGATGAACTACGTACGCTTTATTTCCCTTTTCTGCTTTCTTTTATCAGCTGTTTCCGTGAATTCACAATCACAGCATCAGTTGGATTCTATGGAACGTTTGGTTCCGAAGAAAAAAGGAGAAGAAAAAGTGCGCTTACTGAACGACCTTACCTATTACTATTGTCAGAAAGACGCCAATAAAGCCATCAAATTCGGTGAACAATCCCTACTCATTGCCCGTACATTGAACAATGAAAGCCTCCTGGCAAGTACTTATAACGATCTTTCGATGCCGTACCTGATAAACGGTGAATTCCCGAAAGTGGTGGTGCTTAACCGGAAAGCACTTGTAATACGCACAAGATTAAAGGATACTATTGGAATTATTGCTTCGGAATCGAAACTGGGGAATGCTTACTATGAACTTGCCCGATACAAGGAAGCACAGGTGGCATATGATCATGCAATTGAACTCGCCCGAAAGTCGAAGGACGGGGAAAAATACCTGATCCAGTTATATGCCAACAGCGCCAATCTACTAGAAATTACCGGCTTTGTAAAAGAAGCGCTTAAGTTACATCTGGATATCCTGAAAATGGCCGAAGAAGAACAAAATACAGGCGTTTTGATCACCACTTACGGCAACCTGGGCTCCTGTTATAGAAAACTCAAGCAGTTCGACAAATCGCGAGAAATGTACAGAGCGGCAATTCCACTTATTAAGAAGGCTGAATCGCACGAACAGTTGGGAATGGTTTACCAGGGACTTGGAGTTCTGGAACGCGATGCCGGAAATACGGACCTGGGATTGAGCTATTATAGAAAAGCGCTTCGCATTTATGAACAGGTGGGCTCAAAAACAGGTGCCGGAATCGTTGCAGTAAACATAGGCAAGTGTTTTATGTCGATCAAACAACTGGACAGTGCTGAAGTTTACCTGTTGAAAGGATTGGAACTGGTGAAAAATACCCGTTCCTTCCGTCAAACCATGCTTGCCTACCAGGGCTTGTCGGAACTGGAATTGAAAAGAAAGAACTTCCAAAGTGCTACAACCTACCTGAAATTGGAGAATCATTACAAGGACAGCATGGCGATGCACCAGGGAAACGAAGTGCTGGCTGAAATGTTCGCGCGCTACGAAGTGGAACGGAAAGAGCGTGAACTGGCTGAAAGCAAAGTGCGAATCGCTGAAAATCAATCTCAGAAAGCCATTTGGCTTGGAGTTTCTGCATGTTTGTTCTTATTGATCGTACTTGTAACCATCTACTTCAGGCACAAACGAAAACTGGCTATACATCAGCTGGAACAAACCAAACAAGAAGAGCAATTACTTCGCCAGAAACAATTGCATGAACAAAAACTGGACATTTCCAGGGAACTCCATGACAATATCGGTTCACAATTGACTTACCTGATCTCGTCTATGGATCACATGATCTACCAGGAGAAAGCAAATGTTCAGCTGCACGAAAAACTCCGTGAATTAATGGCGTTCGGAAGAACAACCATGGGGGAATTGCGAAGTACCGTTTGGGCTATGAATGCTGAGAACGGGAATGTTTCTGATTTTATCGACCGTGTTGAAAGCCTGGGGGCAAAAAGCACTATTCCTTTCAGTATAAACAGGGAAACCAATAGCGAGATTACATTTAAATCGCTGGAACTGTTAAACCTGTATAGAATTGTCCAGGAAGCCACTCAAAATACGCTGAAGTATGCAAATGCTTCTGAAATTGAGATCAACATCACAGAACAGGATGGAGAATTAACATTAGAGATCAAAGACAACGGAAACGGATTGGCAGAAGCAACTAAAGACGGAAACGGAATGCGCACAATGAAACATCGTTGTGAGGAAATCGGCGGGAAGTTTGAGGTGGTGAGCACACCAGATTCAGGGACGACTATACGTTGTTTATTCCCCGATTTTGTGAAAGAACATTAATTCAACATTGCTTTTTCGTCTTGTTCTCCCAATTGATTTAACAGGTCTACCAATTCCTTGGAAGGGGTAATAACCATTTTATCATGCTCGAAATTATACGTGATTTCAGAAAGGCTGTTATTTCGGCTCCAATAGATCTTATTGCTGATCGATCCCGGACCTTCCATATTCATTCCGTAGGTCATGGTTACCATGTGATGAATCACATTCACCACGTTCAGGTTATCTATCGGATAAATCAATGTGGTGTGACGGTGCGGAAAGCTGATGATTGAACCGTGCAAACCTATCAACTCAGGATGTTTGTCCAGTTCAAAGTAAATATTGGGTGAAAAGAAATGGTCTGTTATGACTACATAAAAATCAATATTATCGATTTCCTGCTTAAAGATCGGGAATTGATAGTTGGCCTGGATATTTGCTTTGCCTAGGGCTATCAGTTCTTCATTGGATTTATTCCACTTTTCGGAATGCTTCAACTGAACGTTTGTAATGGATTCAGGAAGATCAAGCACCAACATTGCGAACAAGTCGTCTGCCACTTCATAGCCAATAACATTTTCACGACCTACATGTGAAATATAATGATTGTCGTAAATGCGAATGGCAAGGTATTGCTTAACATGTTCAAAGTCATCGATAATATCGTGCAGTTCAGTTTCGAAGGCTTTATTTCTTAACATTGCTTCAAAATGCCCGGAAACTATTCCTTCATAATCGCTCAATTCATGGTTTTTACAGCCTTGTGCCACATTTGAGAGTCCCATACTTTCAAACCCGATGGGATTGTCCTTTCCAAAATCGATGATTCCTTCTCCAATCGAATATTTAATTTGATTTCGTTTAAGGAATTCTTCAACAGAGAATATAAAGGTATTGTATTCCTTAATTGTAAAGAATGATGCCCATGCTGGAACACCCTGATCGCGGTTTTTTTTGAAGACTGAGAACATCGACGAATTCTTTTTTAAGTGATCAGACTCGGTTGCAACATTAAATCTATGAACTATAATTCAGAATTCCACGAGATTTGTTACATATTATTCCGTTTCGTTAAATAATTGTTAACAGATTAATTCAACTAAAATTGACTTATCAACAAAAAACCCTGACTCTCAGCGAGAATCAGGGTTTTATTTAATTAATTATTCAAATGCTTACTCTGCTTTTGGAGCAGCTTCTGCAGTCGATTTTTCCGGTCTTGGCAATAAAACTTTGCGAGACAATTTCCATTTTTTCGTTTTAGGATCTTTTCCTACCACTTTAAACTTCAATACGTCTCCTTCTTTTACTACGTCTTCCATTTTCGCTACTTTCTCCCACGAGAATTCAGAAATGTGGATCAAACCATCAGTTCCCGGAAGAATTTCAACGAAACATCCGAAATCTTTGATCGCTTTCACTTTTCCTTCGTACTCAGCACCTTCATCCACCGTTGGAGGGAAAGCGATCATACGAACACGTGAAATAGCAGCGTTCATATCTTCTGCGTTGTTCGACATAATTTGAACACGTCCTTCACCAGTTTCCAATTCTTCAATTGTAACGGTCGTATTCGTGTCTTTTTGAATTCCCTGGATAATTTTACCTCCAGGTCCGATAATCGCACCAATCATATCGTTTGGAACATTGAATGCTTCAATACGAGGAGTTTGAGGTTTGAAATCAGGATTTGGCTTAGCGATAGTTTCAACGATCTTGTTCAGGATATGTAAACGTCCGCCACGAGCCTGCTCCAATGCCTGGATCAATACTTCGTACGGCAAACCGTCAACTTTGATATCCATTTGACAAGCTGTGATTCCTTTTGCAGTTCCTGTAACTTTGAAGTCCATATCTCCAAGGTGATCTTCATCTCCAAGGATATCAGACAATACAGCAAACTTACCATCATCAGCAACCAATCCCATAGCAATACCTGAAACCGGTGCTTTGATTTGAACACCACCATCCATCAACGCCAATGTACCGGCACAAACCGTTGCCATTGAAGATGAACCGTTAGATTCCAAAATATCAGAAACCAAACGGATAGTGTATGCATTATCTTCAGGTAAAACCGGCTTCAATGCACGCAATGCAAGGTTTCCGTGTCCGATCTCACGACGTGAAGTTCCACGCAAAGGCTTCGCTTCACCAGTTGAGAATGGAGGGAAATTGTAGTGTAACAAGAATTTCTCAGTTCCGTGGAAAGTAACTCCATCGATCAACTGCTCATCCATTTTACCACCTAATGTCAAAGTTGTCAATGATTGCGTTTCCCCACGTGTAAACACAGAAGAACCGTGAACCATCGGCAAGTAATCAACTTCAGCCCAGATCGGACGAATCTCGTCGAACTTACGACCATCCAAACGCAATTGCTCGTGTAGCATTACCCAACGAACTGCTTTTTTCTTCACTTCGGAGAAGTATGTAGAAATGAATCCACCAACTTCAGCCAATTCTTCTTCAGAATATGCAGCTTTAACTTCAGCTTTAATTGCTTCGAATAATTCCGTACGTTTTGCTTTGTTAGCCAAACCTTGACGTGCCACATCCTTACACTTATCCATAGCCAATTCATACACTCTCGCTTTAACTTCTTCGTTATGCGTTTCGTGAGAATAAACTCTTTTCGGATTAGCAGTTGGAATTTGTGCAGCAAGATCCAACTGGAATTGACATTGCTCCTGAATTGCTGCGTGAGCAATTTTGATCGCTTCAACCATTTCCAATTCAGAGATTTCCTTGAACTCTCCTTCGATCATGTTCACATCCTTCATGGTACCGGCAACCATCAAATCGATATCAGCCGATTTCATTTCTTCCATTGTAGGGTTAACGATCCACTCTCCGTTTACACGTCCAACGCGTACTTCAGACATTGGCCCGTTGAAAGGGATATCAGAAACTGCGATAGCCGCAGAAGCAGCCAAACCACACAATGCATCAGGATTGTTCACTCCGTCGTAAGACAACAACTGGATCATCAACTGAACTTCCGCATGGTAATCATCCGGGAACAATGGACGCAAAGCGCGATCCACTAAACGCATAACTAAGATCTCGCTTTCTGATGGACGAGCTTCACGACGGAAGAACCCACCAGGAAAACGTCCTGCTGCTGCGTATTTTTCACGGTAATCTACCGTTAATGGAAGGAAATCTACTCCTTCTTTTGCTTCTGGTGCGGCAACTACTGTCGCAAGGAGCATTGTATCCCCCATGCGCAACACCACTGATCCATCTGCCTGCTTTGCAAGCTTTCCTGTTTCGACCGAAATTTCTTTCCCGCCTGTAACGATGGATTTTTTGATTCCTATATTCATATTTATACTTTACATTTTTAAAAAGCGTATGAGTGAATCGTTATTCACCCCTACAACAAAAAAGGGGACAGCGGAATAATCCGTCAAGCCCCCTCTTTAATAAATTTATCGTAAAAACAACGGTGGCCGAGCGTAGTCGAAGCCCCGATGTTTTAATATTAACGACGTAAACCTAATTCTTTAACCAACGCACGGTATTTCTCGATATCCTTTTTCTTAAGGTAATCAAGCATACTACGACGCTTACCAACCAACAACTGCAATGAGCGTTGTGTTCCGTAATCTTTACGGTTCTTTTTCAAATGCTCAGTCAAGTGAGCGATACGAAATGTGAACAAAGCAACTTGTCCTTCTGTTGAACCTGTGTTTGTTTCTGAACCTCCGTGCTTAGCGAAGATCTCTTTCTTTTTAGCTGAATCTAAATACATGCCAATATTGCTTGAATAATTATTATGTAAAATCCCAACGTTTGGAATTACGGATGCAAAGATAAGGTTTTAATTGAAAATGCAAAATGTAAAATTGAAAAGAAAGTCCATGGAGTCTTCCCGCAACCGAAAGCCCTTTTCCATTATCAATTATCCATTTTCAATTTTGCTTTATTTCTCGAAGAATAAATCGAACTTTTTTTGGTGCTTTCGCCAGGATTTTGGAAAAACAACCACTGCATAACCAAATTGGCAAGAGCTTGTTTTCATACCATTTGACAATTCGTATTCATGAAAAACCGGTGCAGCAAGAAAAACCTCCAAACCTGAAGATGAAAAATAACGCAGCATTTCCTGCTCATCATCGCGAACTGTTTTCTGATAGAACCGAGTGGTATCCATTTCTAAAGTCAATTCAAGAGAATCCAGGGGAACCCAGTCTTTCATGATATCAAAACGGGCAGAGATCACACGATTGGTTGAATCCTCCGTTTCCAGCATCACGCCACAAATCCATTGCGTTTTACCTCTATTACTCGCACTGAGAAACAGGTTATGCTCCAAACTGCATTTATTTTTAACCTGGGCATTGCTTTCAAAAGAAAACAAAAGACAAAAGACAAATAGAAGGAATCGTTGATTCATACAGAATTAAAGCCCGCCGTCAGCGAAGAAAACGCCTTTTTTGTACACACGAACTTTTAAAAGAACCCCATCATGATCGTAAAGGAAAAGCTTTCCGTCACGTAATTGTCCATTTTCAAAATAACCATCCATCCAAAGTTCTCCTGATTTTGAAAACAGCTTATTCATTCCATTAGGTTTGAATTCCAGGCCTTCGGCAACAATAGGATTTTTCACTAAAGGAGCGGATGAGCTATTCGGAATTATTCCAGAAGGTGTACTCAAAGCCGACTTTTGAGACTGTGCTTTGTTCACTGGTTTTCTAACCTCAAGATACGCAGCATAAATAGCATTGTATGAGTTATGTAACCAGGAAAAGTCAATTCTGTCTGAAATAGAACTGCTCGTTTCAAAATTCCTGGCAGTCCAAAAACGGTAGCTGTTCTTACGAAACAATTTATTCGTAAAAAACACCTGTCCGGCAACCAGATCCTGGTTCTCAAAATTAAGCTGACATGTGTAAATATTATTGGAAACCCCTATTCTATTTGATTTTTTCAGGATTCTTGTGTTTGCACTTGCTGAAAACATCTTTCCCTGACGGTTGAATCTGAAATAGGTACCTGAAGGACGATTATCCGAATATTCTCCAATCAAACGCGGTGTTTTACCATCTTCATAATAGTAAATCCAAACACCTTCCTTACGACCATTTACGTATTTCCCCTCACTTGCCTTATGAGCATCATTCTCAGCAACGGGTTCGTTAGACCGGTTCAAATACCATTGTCCGGTACGTTTTCCTTCAATAACCTTGTTTTGAGAACTTGAACTTGTAGTTGATCGGGAGTATGAACCAAAAGATGTAAGTAAAAGCAGTAACGTTAGTAATCGGGTAATCTTCATAGCATCAAGGTAACTACTGTGAATTTACGAGAATAGGTTTATTTGAACTCAGTAAAGCAAAAATTGCCGGAAAAGAATGAACAACTCCGCAATTTCATTGAACATTTAAATAAAAGAAGACGCTCAAAAACCAAAAATCCCCGGCACTTCAGTGACCGGGGACTCCTTAAATCTATTTTGCTACAAACTAGCTTCTGAACAATTTCAGGGAAAGTCCTAACGTTTGTTTCAATTCTGTTCTGTTTACGATGTAATCAAGGAAACCGTGTTCCAATACAAATTCTGATGTTTGGAATCCGTCCGGCAAATCGCGGCCAATTGTTTCTTTAACGACACGAGGTCCGGCAAAACCGATCAACGCTTCCGGTTCAGCGATATTGATATCTCCCAACATAGCGAAAGAAGCTGTTACACCACCTGTTGTAGGATCCGTCAAAAACGAGATGTAAGGCAATTTATGGTTCGACAACTGTCCGAGTTTACCCGAAACCTTCGCCATCTGCATCAACGAGAAACCAGCTTCCATCATACGCGCACCTCCTGATTTGGAAATGATCATAAACGGAGCCTTCAATTCTATAGCCTTATCAATTGCGCGGGCAATTTTCTCCCCCATAACAGACCCCATTGATCCGCCGACAAATGAGAAATCCATAGCAGCAACCACAAACGGATGACCATCAAGATTTCCATAAGCAGTTCTTACCGCATCCATTAATCCGGTATTTTTCTGGGTAGCCTTAATACGATCCGTATACTTTTTCGTGTCCACGAATTCAAGCGGGTCACCCGAAGTTACTTTTTCATTCAACTCAGTATATTTTCCATCATCAAAAAGGATCTGGAAATATTCCTCTGAACCGATACGCTCATGATTTGAACAACGGTCACACACGTAGTTGTTCTTTACAAGGTCATCGTGAGTGAAAAGCGTTTTACAGCGTGAACATTTGTTCCACAATCCTTCCGGCGTTTCTTTCTTATCTTTTGTTGAGGTAGTAATCCCCTCTTTATTTCTTTTAAACCAACTCATAAGTTCACTTTATTATAAAGTACCAACATTATTCAGATCCTGGAACGATTGCTCAAGGCGCTTAACAAAAGTCAATTCTCCTTCACGTAACCATTTACGAGGATCATAATATTTTTTATTCGGAACATCGTCACCCTCAGGGTTCCCGATCTGCGTTCTCAAATAATCAATTTTTCCTGTAATATAATCTCTAACACCTTCTGTTAATGCAAACTGAAGATCTGTATCAATATTCATTTTAATTACACCGTAAGAAATCGCTTCTCTGATTTCTTCAACAGTTGATCCTGATCCGCCATGGAAAACGAAATCAACAGGATTGTTTCCTGTTCCGAATTTCTTTTGAACGTAATCCTGGGAATTCAATAAGATTTTAGGAGTAAGTTTTACGTTACCCGGCTTATAAACACCATGTACGTTTCCGAAAGCAGCGGCAATTGTAAATCGCGGGCTGATCTTCATCAATTCCTCGTAAGCGTAAGCTACTTCTTCAGGTTGTGTATACAGTTTAGAAGAGTCTACGTGAGAATTATCCACACCATCTTCTTCCCCTCCAGTAATTCCAAGTTCAATTTCCAGGGTCATTCCTATTTTACTCATTCGAGCCAAATACTCCTTGCAAATCTCAATGTTCTCCTCGATAGGCTCTTCAGAAAGATCAAGCATGTGAGAAGAATATAATGGTCGTCCGGTTTCAGCGAAATGTTTTTCTCCGGCTTCCAGCAAACCATCAATCCATGGCAGCAAATTCTTCGCGCAATGGTCGGTATGCAGAATTACAGGAATACCATACGCTTCTGCCATTAAATGAACGTGTTTAGCTCCGGAAATCCCACCGGCGATCGCGGCTTTTTCATCTTTGTTGGACAACCCTTTTCCGGCAAAATAATGTGCACCACCGTTTGAAAACTGAACAATTACTGGTGAATTCAACTTAGCAGCTGTTTCCAATACAGCATTCACCGTACTTGTGCTCGTAACATTTACCGCAGGTAATGCAAATCCTTTCTCCTTCGCTAACTTGAAAATTGCCTGGACCTCATCTCCTGCAGCAACTCCCGGTTTAATTGTATGTGACATTATCTTTTAATTTTAGTCTTTCGTCGTCAAACGACAGTGGGCAAAGTTAATGAAATTCATATTGCCTCAAAGACGTAAATGAAGAATTTTTACAGGATCAAAAGGTTCAAAAACGTTCGACTTCAACCAAGCTAAGTCACCTTAGAAAGATCATCGAACTTAGTCGAGACAATCTTTCGAAAAAAGTAGAGTGAGTGGAATCGAACTAGAACGGCAGACCTATACCCACATGGAAATGGGGCCTGAATGGATTTCGCTGGAACTTATCCAATACTTCTTTGTAATCCGTACCATAAATTTCCGTAGCCAAATCGTTATACGTTGTCGGCTTATGGAAAATCCAATTCGATCCTGCAGGCAAAGTTGGATTATACATCGGTATTCCAATATCTATTCTGAAAATGAAGAAATCGAAATCCAAACGCAAACCGTACCCCACACCAAGTGCAAGTTGTTTATACCAATTATTTGAGATCTGACTGCCCGGACGCAAGCTATCGTATTTCATTGTCCAGGTATTTCCTATATCGGCAAAAAGTGCATGCTTGAAAATTCCGCTTCCGAACCTTAACTCAAGAGATGACTGGGCACGAATATCTCCAATTTGTGTTTTTACGGCGTTCGAATCCAGGAGCGACAAATAAGTACCCGGTCCTAACTGACGTGCTTCCCAGCCACGAACATCATTCGCACCCCCGCTCGAGAACGAGTAATCGTAAGGTAAAGATGTTGGTGAATTCTTGTAAGGATAACCGGCCCCAAACATTACACGATAAGCCAGGCTTACAGTTTTAGCAAGCTTATAGGTCGCAATGAATTTACCATCACCGATCGCAAACTGAGAATACGGAATACCAAGCAACAGACGCTGGCCCTGATCGTTAACCGTTTTATTGTTTTTCGCTATCAGAGAAGCAAAAGCACCAACATGTGCCACACTTAGATTGAAATTCACAACTAAGTTTTTCATGAACTTCAACTTCTTCGCCTTATCGTCGTTCACATTCGTATACGCGAAGGTCATCCGTGCATCTTCCCAGATTAATTGATTGCTATAGGCATTCAGCAAAAATTGGTCATTCAAAGCCTCAATACGCTCTTCAAACGCCGGTTGTTTATCTATGGAAATAAATTTAATCGCCGCTAAAGGGAATCCGATACTGATTTGAGCATTCTTACCTGTTCCCGGAGAAACATTGTACATCCAGCCGAACTGGAACAGGTTTCTTGTGAAATCGACACGCTGTTGATAATTGTATGATGCTGTAATTTCAGTTCTTGGACGTTGGCGTTTTCCCATTTGGGTCACTTTCAGGAAAGGGAACCAACCCGGAATATCAAACTTTGCGGTAGGTGCAACTTCAATAGTATTGAAGAAAGGATCTTTATCAGATTGAACGATGGTAGAATTCTGGTCAAAACCGCTTTCAAGTGAAAAACTGGCTTTGGTACCTGTTCTGAACATGTTGTTAGTGGAATAATTAATCGCCCCACTGATACCAAGGAATCCGTTGACGTGAGTCGCTTTCGGCTGAATACTAAAAGATTGACGAACCGACGGAACCAGGTAATAATCTACATAAAGCTGAGCACTTCCCGGGTAAGTTTCCTTCACCTGCAGGTCAATTTCACTGAATAAGCCCAGCTGCTGCATACGCGTATAGGAACGTTCAATGTAATACTGCTTGAAGTAATTGTCGGCTTCCAGGTAATTCTGACATTCCAGCAATCCCGGATTTACAAATAATTCACCATTATAATGGAAAGTTGCAATTCGGAACGGATCCGGCGCAACGGAGTCCTTATTTTCAATTTTGCTTCTGATATAGGTTTTCTTCGAAATACCATCGTCCTTGTTCTCTACCTTCTTTAAGATCTCATTGTACACATACGTATTCAACGTCGGGTAGTTTTTATACTTGGATTTCTTAAGCGTATCAGCACCGTAAATGTTCTTTACATTACCGTAATATCCGTCCATATAAGTGGTATCGGAAATACGAAAATTCACCTTAGTTATCATCGCTTCCTGGAACTCCACTTCTTTGGATTTTCCATTTGCATCCTGGACAGTTCGTTTAGAGAAACCAATGGTGAGTTTCATCCTGTATGGTGCAGAATTTCTAACTCTTGCTGTATCTACACGGAAATATACGTTCTGCTCTGTAAATCCGTAGTACTTGTACTCCGTCATACAGCTTGCGATCTCGTAGCGGTACGCATCCAACTTAAACGCATCGAACGGAATAAGGATTTTCTGTCCCTCTTTTAGATGCGCCTTTATCGGACCATTCAATCCACCAGCGTCATCTCGGTCGAGAAACTTGTTCAGATAAATATTCGTTAATCCGCCGTTCGTTGTTTCAATCACAACTGTATCGATATAGAAACGTTCACCTGTGGTAATCGTATATTCTCCTCTAATTCGTTTCGGCTTCAATGGCTTTCCGTTGGCTTTATTGAATGAGAATGCGCCTGACACTTTTCCATGATAATAACCCTTCGCCTTCAAAAAAGCCTGCATTTGTTCAAGCGTTTTTGTCATTGCTACCGAATCCGCAATAACAGGAGCTTCACCATACTTATATTTAGCTCTGTATTTTGAACCCTGACGGATATTCAAGGTGTCTTTATACTTGAAAAAGTAACGTGTTTTGGGTTTGTATTTGGCAAACGTATCAATCAGTTCAGGTTCATACGGAATATAAACATGCGGTCGTTTTCGTTTCAGAATAACATGTCCGCGTTTATCCTTAAACTTTGCCTGCTTTTCCAATAGTCTTTTGTTACGCTTCTCTAACCGGTCTTTTCGCTTTTTATTTACCTCTTCAGCTTTAGCAATACGCTTGGCGTTTGTTTTCCTGATCTTTGGCAAATCTTTAGCAAATTTGGCTTCTGCCCTGGCAATACGCTTGGCATTCTTTTTCTGGTCTCTTGCAAAACGTTTATCCGTTCTTTTTTTCCAGCGTTTTTTGATCTTGTTTTGTTGTTCAACCACTTTTATGGAATCTATGCGGTTGTAAGAACGAAGACGTAGTTTGGACTGGTTGGGCTGTTGACGAACAACTGAAGCAATCTCATATTCCAGGTCTTCATCGTTATCTGCGGTAATGGTATTTTCAACAAGGAGGTTTTGACCGTCTTTGACATTGTATGTCAATTTACGTCCCCAATGGCAGGATGCCAGGATTGCAACCGCCAGACAGATGATTATCAGATTGGAATATTTGAAATATCTATTCTTCATTCATGACAAAAATAATAAAGCTGGCTTGATTCCATTCTACTTAATCACTAAATTGGTATGTTTGAATTAAAAAAGTGGAATTTCTTACCAAAGCGAAGATCAAATGGGTCAAGTCCCTGCATCACAAAAAAACGCGTGATACGGAGAAATGTTTTGTTGTTGAGGGCGAAAAAATGGTAATGGAAGGCCTGAATTACTTCGGCGATTATTTGTTGAATCTCTATGCTTTGAACGTTCATTTTGAAGAAGTTCCGGTAGAATTCCATCGTCAGACAGTGATGGTGAATCAACGCGAATTGGAACAGTTATCCGAGCTAAAAACCCCGAACAAGTTCGTTGCGGTATTCAGAAAACCTAAACCAATCGAACTTTCAGATAACTTCACCCTGGTTTTGGACGGCGTACAGGATCCGGGAAACATGGGAACAATTCTTCGTCTTGCGGATTGGTACAACATTAAGAACATTGTTTGCTCTCCCGACACTGTAGACGTTTATAATTCAAAAGTAGTACAGGCATCAATGGGAGCCATTTTCAGAATCGACGTTCAGTATACCAACCTTATTTCTTTCCTGGAGAACACAAAACAACCTATATACGGAGCATTACTGAATGGCGAAAACTACCGTTCAATTGAATATGCGAAAAACGGCTTACTTGTAATGGGCAATGAAGGTGCAGGAATTCGTCCTGAAGTACAGGCCCTGATTAAAACAAAAATCACTATTCCTAAATACGGTCAGGCCGAATCCTTGAATGTGGCGACTGCAACAGCTATTTTGCTTGCTGAAATTGTACAATAATCCAAAGTATTCGTAACTAATTACCAATAATTCGTAAGAAAAGAGACCCTCTTTTGTCGTAACCTAGCCAAAAGAAGATCATGAAAAAACAGCTTCTATTTTTCATAATCCTACTTAATTCTTCGGTTATGGATGCACAGCAAACACAAGTGATTGACCCTGTAAAATACCAAGGCGACTGGTATCTTATTGGATCTAAGCCCAGTTTTTTGGACAAAAATTGGATCAACACAAAAGAACATTACACCTGGGACGCACAAAACGGATTCTTTGATGTAGTTGCCTCCTACAATAAGAAACCGGGCGGAAAACTCAAAACGACTAAGGAGAAAGTCATTCCCTTGGCCGATAGCAACTTTACCAAATGGACTGCCCGAATCTGGCTCTTGATCCATGCGGATTATTACATCTATAAAATAGCCGATGATTATTCTTACGTGGTAATTGGTCATCCGAAAAAAAAATACCTCTACATCATGGCTCGAAAACCCGAAATGGATGCAGATCTTTACCGGGAATTACTGGAATTTGCAGTGGATTTGGGATATAAACGGGAAGAAATTGTAAGACACGTTCAGGAAAGCCAAAAATCAAAAGTTAAAAGTCAAAAAATGGAAGTTTACGAATCAATTCTGTGACTTTTTTGAACTTATGATTTCAAATAAAGGTTCGCTGCATCCACACATTTCATACCGTCGATAGCAGCGGAAATAATTCCTCCTGCATACCCTGCCCCTTCTGCACAAGGAAACAATCCAAGCGTATTTAGGCTCATGCATGTCTCATTATCACGCGGAACAGAAACCGGGCTTGAAGTTCTTGATTCTGGCGCATGAATAACCGCATCGTTGGTCAAATACCCTTTCATTTTACGGTCAAAATCAACGAATGCTTTGCGCAGTCTTCTTGCAATGAAATCAGGCAATACTTTATTCAGGTCTACGCTTTCCAATCCGGGTTGATAAGACGTTCTCGGAAAGTCTACAGACTTCTTCCCGTCAACAAAATCTTTCATTCGCTGCGCAGGGACTTTTTGCATTTTACCAGCAATTTCCCAACAATCCTGCTCAACTTTCTTTTGGAAATTCAAGCTGACAAAAGGGTCGTTTGCTTTAAATCCGGGTAATTCTTCCGGTTCAACACTTACTACAATCCCTGAATTGGAAGTTGGATTATTCCGTTTTGAGGGAGACCAGCCATTGGTAACCACCTCTCCTTCTGCGGTTGCACACGGAGCAATAATTCCACCCGGACACATACAAAACGAATAAACACCTTTGTCTTCTACCTGGGTAACCAGAGCGTAAGAAGCCGGAGGCAGAAATTCATCGTTCAGTCTTCCATGATATTGGATCTTATCAATCAATTCCTGGGTATGCTCTACCCGAACCCCCAAAGCAAAAGGTTTCGCCTGGATGGCAACTCCTTTTTTATGGAGCAATTCGAAAATATCACGAGCCGAGTGACCTGTTGCCAAAATAACAGCCTTAGAAGGAATTTTGATTTCGTTATTGATCTCGATCTCAACCACTTTTCCGGCTGCAATTTTGAGATCGGTAAGTTTACTTTCGAAACGTACTTCGCCGCCGAACTCATTGATGCAATCACGCATAGCCACAATGATATTCGGGAGTTTATTGGTTCCGATATGCGGATGAGCATCCACAATAATATCTTCATGAGCACCAAAATGAACGAACCATTTTAATGCTTTCATTACGTCGCCGCGTTTTTTCGAACGTGTGTATAATTTTCCGTCGGAATAGGTTCCAGCACCTCCTTCACCAAAACAATAATTCGATTCAGGGTTGACAATATGTTCTTTGTTCAATTTGGCTAAATCCCTTCTGCGCGAACGCACATCCTTTCCACGCTCAAAAACAACGGGTTTCAGCCCCAATTCCAAAGCTCGCAGTCCGGCATACAAACCGGCAGGACCTGCGCCAATGATATGAACTTCGGGAGCATCATGCACCTTTTGAGGAAGGAACTCAGGATCAAAGGCCGGAACTTTTCCATCAGGAAATACTTCGATATTGGCGTTGATCTTAATGTCCCTTTTTCTTGCGTCGATAGAGCGTTTTCGCCAACGGTATTCAAAATCGGAATTGTCAAGGTTCAGCGTTCTGCGAATGTGATTCCTTAACCACGAATCGTTCACCGCTTCTTCCGGTGAACATTGAAAAACAACTTCCATTATCCTTCAAAAATTAAAGAAACCCAAAGCACTCTATTGAAAAGCTGGTCTAAGGGGCGTGAAGGTGTTGTGTTGTCCTGGATCAAAGAATTGGAAAAGCCCTGGGAATACTTGATCTCCATTCCGAACTTGAAGTAAGGTGCGAAGAATTCAACTCCTCCACCAACTTGTCCCTGGATATCCCCTGCTTTGATCTTAATAAAAGGATCTATCAAGCTTTGTGTCGATTTTTCCATCGACTGTAAATCATAAGAATATTGGGCTCCGGCAAGAACATAGGCTGCAAAATTGTTGTAACGCAGGGTTCTGAACTGAAGCATCAGCGGAAAATCAAGATTGGTAGAATTTACGCGCTCCTCCATCATTTTGTCCTGTTTAGCTGCGGGATCAGGATTCGTGTAATAATAATTCAACACTCTTTCCTGGAAAGAAAGCGTTGGAATAAAGCGTAAACGAACAACCGGATGGCCTAACTTCAAAGTAGAAACAATTCCGATCTGTCCGCCGGGCTGAGCCTTACACTCAATGGCTTTCAAACCGTAAAGTTCATAAGCGTTGGGAACCGGAATTACATTAAAACTGGCCCTGTTGAAACCAAGCATAAACCCGAAATGCAGCGTTTTCTCGTCAAACCGTCGGTAATTCTTAGGTTTTTCTTGCTGTGAATAAGCAAAAGCTCCGAAAAGAATGAAAAATACTGCAAGTTTGAACTTCATGTTTTCTCTAACGCTTGTTTAGTCGGATTATTTTAGACCGAAATAAATGGTGGCAATTCCGCCTGAAACGGTTTTTCTGCCAACATTTTTATACCCCAATTTCTCCAGAATATCTGTAAAATCTTTCCCTTCAGGAAAAGCAGCTACCGATTCAGGTAAATAACTGTAAGCCTTTTCTTCTTTTGAAATTCGTTTCCCGAAAAAAGGAATAATGTATTTTGAATGGAAAGCATAATACTGCTTCACGGGGAATTTCTTCGGTTTCGAAAACTCAAGTATGATGAGCTTGCCCCCGGGACGAACAACGCGAAGCATTTCAGAAAGGCCTTTTTCAAGGTTCTCGTAATTGCGGACACCAAAACCAACTGTCAAACCATCAAAATAGTTGTCTTCGAAAGGGAGTGCTTCGGAATCACCAAGACGCATATCCACAACGCTGCTCACTCCAAGTTTCTCCATTTTTTTTCTTCCTACTTCCAGCATTCCTTCGGAAATATCCATTCCGATAACTTCAGTAGGATTCAATTTCAGGGCAGCAATAGCAAAATCACCTGTCCCCGAAGCGATATCAAGAATACGTTTAGGTTCAACTTCCGCAAGCATTTTAATCGCTTTCCTTCTCCAACCTTTATCAATTCCTACCGATAAAAAATGGTTCAAAAAATCATACCTGCCTGAAATTCTATTGAACATTTCTGCAACTTCCTCCTTCTTGGATTTGTTTGCATCGCCATATGGTTTTACTGTATCGTGCTTCATTTTTTCAAGTCCTGAACCCGGTGCTTTTACCTATAAGTTCATTGGGGTTACAAAGATACACTTTGATAATTGAAAATGGCACTTCGACTCCGCTCGGTGACCATTTTATTCACTTCTCAAATTGTTGTTTTCTTCTCTTCGATTGCGTCCTGGATTTCCTCCGGTTTGATGGTTACCACTCCCAGTTTTTCGCAAACCAATCCTCCGGCAAGGTTAGATATTTCTGCTATTGTGCGAATATCACAACCCGAAACCAAACACAAAGTAGCAACTGAAATAACGGTATCTCCTGCCCCGCTTACATCGGTAATGTTTCTCAAATGCGCCTTGACATGATGAGCTTCAGTAGCATTTTTGATATAAACTCCATCTTCGGATAAGGTCACGAAGCTAATCTCGTTATTCAATTTCGCGTTCAATGCTTCCAAAGCCTTAGCAAAACTGTCTTTATCGTTAAAATCAACAGAAAGATTTAATCCTTCTCTCAATTCTTTCAGATTCGGTTTGAACAGGGTCACCCCTTTATATTCAAGGAAATTCTTCAGTTTGGGATCAACAGTAGTTGGAATATTCTTCTCTTTTGCCAGCGCAATTGTCTGGTGAATCACTTCTTTCGACAAAACGCCTTTATTGTAGTCTTCAAGAATAATTCCGTCAACCTTTGTTGAATTCAGGATCTTATTCAATTGGTCTAAAAACAATTTTGACTCAGCCGAACTCAGGTCATGTGTATTCTCGGAATCGATGCGCAACAATTGCTGGTTATTTCCAAGAACACGCTTTTTTACCGTGGTTACCCGTTCTTTACTTTGAACAATTCCGTTAGAAGACAATCCTTCCTGCTCCAAAAGACTGAAAAACGTATCCCCGCTTGCATCTTCGCCAACAACGGAACATAAAATCGGGGTGGCACCCAAACTTTTAATGTTCAAAGCCACGTTTGCAGCTCCGCCAAGACGATGTTCTTCTTTCTTTAAATTCACAATGGGAACAGGGGCTTCAGGACTGATGCGCTGCACTTTTCCCATTACATAAGAATCGATCATCACATCACCAACGATCAATATCGTTTTTGACCCAAATTCCCGAAGTAATTCTTTAATCATTTCAATTCCGATAAAGCTTCAGCAACGCGTCGCATGGCTTCGGTTAATATTTTTTCTGATGTTGCGTAGGAAATACGAATGCAGTTCGGATCACCGAATGCTTCTCCGGTAACCAGGGCAACACCTTTTTCCAGCAAATACATGCAAAGATCTTCTGCAGTATTTATCGTAAAGTTTCCGTTTGATTTTCCAAAGAAAGAACTGATATCCGGGAAAACGTAAAACGCTCCACCAGGAACATTTGTTTTCACTCCCGGCATTTTATTGAGCGCTTCAAGAACCAATTTACGTCGGCCTTCAAAAGCAGCAACCATGTCTTTCAAAATTGCCGGATCAGCATTAACAGCCGCAATTGAAGCTCTTTGAGCAATAGAACATGTTCCTGAAGTAAATTGTCCCTGCATTTTATTACAAGCATCTGCAATCACTTTCGGAGCGCCGATATAACCGATTCTCCATCCTGTCATTGCCCAGGCTTTTGAAACACCGTTAACGGTAACCACCTGGTCGAAAATATCTTCAAATTGTGCTATTGAATGATGGTAACCAACGAAATTAATGTGTTCGTAGATTTCATCCGACATCACGATCAGGTTCGGGTTTTCCTTCACCACATCTGCAAGTGCGCGAAGTTCTTCTTTCGTATAAACCGTTCCTGTTGGATTACAAGGCGAAGAGAACATCATCATTTTCGATTTCGATGTAATGCTCGCTCTGAATTGCTCAGGAGTGAATTTAAAATCACTTTCAATAGTCGTTGGAACGATCACCGGAATTCCGCCGGCAACCTTTACAATCTCAGAATAAGAAACCCAGAACGGAGCAGGGATAATCACCTCATCACCCGGATTGATCACCGCCATCACCAGGTTGGCAATACTTTGCTTGGCTCCGGTTGAAACTACGATATTGTCTTTTGTATAAGGTAGATGATTATCTCTCCTGAATTTATTGGCAATTGCCTCGCGAAGATCATCGTAACCCGGCACAGGAGTATACAGTGTATAATTCTGGTCCATTGCCTCTACAGCTGCTTGCTTAATGAAATCCGGAGTATTAAAATCGGGTTCACCCAAACTCAATGAAATAATGTCCTTCCCCTGAGCTTTCAACTCTCTCGATTTACGTGACATAGCCAGCGTTGCCGATTCTTCCATCGCCATAATGCGATCCGAAAGTTGTATCATAGTTTATCAATATAGAGAAACAAAAATAACCATTATAATGAGTAATGACGAATGACAAATTACGAATTGATTAGAAATAAATAGCTAGATTTAGGCGGAGTGAACGCATAGTTCCATCATCACACCTATGGCAACAACCTTTTTAAACGCAGAATGGAGAAAATTGGCAATGATCAATTACGCCATTGAACCAAAAATCCTGGAGAAATACTTACCTAAAGGAACTGAACTTGATTTATGGAACAACACCTGTTACGTCAGCCTGGTGGGATTTATGTTTAAGAACACAAAGATCAAAGGAGTAAAAATCCCGTTCCATATCAATTTTGAAGAAGTTAATCTGCGCTTTTATGTGAGATACAACGACGATGGAGAATGGAAGCGCGGTGTTGTATTTGTGAAAGAAATTGTCCCCAAACCGGCATTGACTTTTGTCGCGAATACGGTTTACAAGGAGAATTACGAAACCATGCCAATGTCACATTCCTGGGCTATTTCGGAAAATCGTTTAAGCGTAGAATACAAATGGAAGAAAAACCAATGGAATTCGCTGAAGATCGTCACGGATAATCAACCAAGCGAAATTTTACCCGGAAGTGAAGAAGAATTTATTACAGAGCACTATTGGGGATATACGAAGGTTTCTGAGCAGAAAACTTCCGAATACGGTGTTGAACACCCTAAATGGCAGGTGTATCCGACCAAAGAATTCTCAATTGATGTGGATTTCCATAGTGTTTACGGAAAAGATTTTGCCTTTTTAGCAAAAGAAGAACCTAAGTCCGTGTTCTTAGCAGAGGGCTCGGAAATAAAGGTCAAAAGTGGGAAAACACTAACCTTTAATATGCAAAAAACAGTAATATTGTAACCTTAACTTAAACGAATGACCAGAAATCTAAACCGGGAAGAAGCCCTGCAAATTGCGGCTGAGAGAATGCGCAAGAAAAAAGAAAAGGAAGAGCGCGAGGACAGGGAATTTTACGAACGCATTACCTCGGGCACGCCATGGCTGATCTTTAAATCAGTGGTTGTATTCTGTACCGTGATGGTTTTGGTCACTACAATCGAAACGTTTGTTGATGGTCCGTCAAAAAAACTAACTGAAAAAGATTGGAAAATTAACCGTGAATGGGAATGGACATGGCACAAGATCCTTGACGTTGAAGGATACATGTTTACCCCTGAATTGACCTATTGGAATGATCATGTGGAAAACAGCCTTGTAATCACCTACTCTCCTATTTTCCGAACAGGGAAGAAATTGACCTTCGACGTTAAAGATGAAGAAACAGGTGCTATAATTAGCAAGCACGAAGAAATCAGGCAGCGATCCATCTTTACCTGGTTTCCTACACTCCAGCTTTTTCTGTTGATTCCATTGGTCACCTACCTTTTAAAACGACAAAGCCCCTGGTTTAACTTTGCTCGGATTGCTTCGTTGGTGTTCGTATTTCCTGGGACCTTGTTGGTGATTTTCTTTACGATGTTGTGATATTGTTATACAGCGACCTGAAAGTTAGTGGTTAAAGTGTAACCAAAACAACCAGCGAAATTACTAACGAACAATCTTTTGCGAAACGTTATGAAGCTCAAATTGACAGTTCTATCCGTTCTTAATGTTCTATTTTCCTTTGGACAATCAATTCCTGTAATTGTTGAGTCAGATCATACACCGGCAGTTCAGTCCAAATACGAAAACCATCCCCTTTTAGCTCCGTTATTTCAGGCTGATTCAAATGTAAGTTACATTGTTGTTTTCACCCAGGACTGCAGCGATTTTAATATTATTGCAGATAGTTTGACATTCGTTTTTTGGAATAAGGTGAAACTAGAAGAATCTATTGGAATTACCATTATTCCTGATGCCCTTACTACATTTAGCTCTTACTATTTCGCCACCTATTTGTATGAAGGTTGTGAAGTGCGAAAAAAGCCAAAGAAAAGAAACAAACCTATTTTTGAAATAGAAGAAACGGATGAGTTTTCATCCATTCATTTCCTTAACCAGGCAAAAGATCGAAAAGGCCAAATCTGGTACTATGTAGAATTCACTTGCATACGACATCCACTTAGGATAGATCCGGATTCCGGAAGCGCTATTTACTCGTATGAAGAAAGCACGGTTTCCGGATGGATCAAACGTGGAAGAACACGATTCGGTGTTTACAATTTTGGTTGCAATATAGTTTAATGATTACTTCAACTCCTCCATCAACCCGACAAAATACAACTTCTCCGTAGCACGCGTTGTTGCTGTATACAACCAGCGTAAGAACGAAAGGTCTTGCTGTTCTTCATCTACAAAACCGTGATCAACAAAAACGGCCGACCATTGTCCACCCTGCGCTTTGTGACAGGTAACGGCATACGCATATTTCACCTGGAGCGCATTAAAATAAGGTGATTGCATTACTTCTTTGTAGCGTTTCTTCTTGTTTTTGATGTGATAAAAGTCTTTCTCAATTTCGAAAAACAGCGTCTTCATGTAAGTTCTGTCGAGATTCGGAGTTTCGCTTGCCAGGCAATCCATAAATGCCAGAACTTCAAACCTGTCCATTCCCGGATAATCGATCAGTGAAACTTCTATGGTGGCAAAACGAATTCCGTAAAGCTCCTCTATTCTTTTCAGGCGATGAACCCGCACCAATTCTCCGTTGGCAATAAATCCGGCATCGCTTGTCGGATCTATCCAGAAATAGTTGTTTTTCACCACCATTAATAGTTCACCTCCGCAGAGTTCATCTTCCATATACAGGATCCGGTTCCTGATATTCTGGTTGTAAAGCACAGCACGTTTATTGGAACGCGTTACGATCATCACCTCATCTGAGCCATAATTGTCGTAGCAGGATTCAATTTCTGCCAATAACTCATCGCCCTGTACATCAATCACATCCTTGAATTGTTTGAACTGCAATTTTGGCATTGCTTCTTTCGCCTGCGCATCGCGGATCAAAGTTGCGTTGAAGAGAATTCCACTTTGTTCCTGCTGCCTAACCACTTGCTTGAGGTTAATCTCATCCAAAGTCAGTTTCGGGTAGTGATGCTCAAAATAGCTGAGCTGGAGCGCCGGACTTTCATCCGAACCAACAGGTGGCAGCTGGGCAATATCACCGATAAAAATTAACCGGTTGCTTTCTCCCATGAAACAGTAATTCAGGAGATCACTCAGCAAATTTCGGGAAATCGAACCGTCATTCTGTAAAGTATAATCGGCAATCATAGAAGCTTCATCAACTATAAAAACCGTGTTCTTGATCTTGTTTGGCGCCAGGGTTACTTTTACAACTCCCTCTTCATCCGCACCGGCGAAATAAATTCTCCTGTGAATGGTTGATGCGCTTTTGTCTGATTTGGTAGAAAGCACTTTCGCCGCTCTACCTGTCGGTGCCATCAATACCGAGAATTTTTTTACCGATTTCAGCGCCTTGATATAAGCCCCTATCATAGTAGTTTTCCCGGTTCCGGCGTAGCCTTTAAGTACAAACGCCGGGTATTTATCTTCGCTGAATGTAAACGCTGCCAATTTTGAGATCAACAACGCCTGATCTTCGGTTGGTTGATGCCCCAGCAATTCAACTATCGTTTTTTCAAGCGTTTTCTTTTCATTCATCTCAACACGAATTTAATCAATAACTCAGTTCACCATCCGAATGACTACATTTGTAAAAAAAGTTCGTGCATTTATTTGTAGAAATTTGTTCTAAAAGAATCAAGGGTGCTGTTTGGAAAAACGGAAGCTTACAAAACGAGCATTCTGTTGATTTCCCTTCTCAAACAGAGCTTGCAGGCAAAGAAACACTTAGCGATTTCCTTCAGCATTACGGTAGCTTAAGTACGTTCGATAATGTGACGTGTTCTGTTGCACAAACCAATTTCACACTTGTGCCTGCACCACTTTTTAGTGTTGCCGATTCAAGTAAATTCCTGCAATTCAACACAACGGATAAAATAGTTTCTTCCGAAACGGATTACGCGAGGTTCAATTATTTCAATAGTGTTGGCGTTTTCTCTATTCCATCATGGATCAAAAGCACATTGATCCCGAAATTCCCGGGTGTGATCATCACGCACGAACGTGCAATCCTGCTTCGGAAACTGGAACAAATGAGCGGAGGCCTGAAACAATTCACAGTTATTCTCCAGGACGAGTATGCGCTGCTTTCTTATGTTGAAGCCGGAAACTTAAAATGGCATATTTCAAGTGTAGTTGAACATTCTGATGATGTTCTTTATCACTTGCTAAATGCATTCGAGCGTTTGGGAATTACAGAAACAACCCTGAATTTCTACGCATACAGTTCTGCTGCAAAAGCGCATTTGGCGAGTTTAACCGAAAGAAAATCCAAAATAGAAACACTACAAAAACACAAATGGCAGGTTGCAGGTGAAAGTCATTTACAATTTCAATTGCTATGCGTATAGTTCGAGGTATTTATAAAGCACGTAGGTTTAGTCCGCCAAAATCATTCCCAAGCAGGCCAACAACTGATTTTGCCAAAGAAGGAATTTTCAATGTGATCGAAAACAGGATTGATCTTCTGAACCTCAACATTCTTGACCTTTGTGCCGGAACTGGAAATATTTCTCTTGAATTTCTCTCCAGGGAAGCCGGAGATGTGACTTCGGTTGATATGAGCCCTATCTGTACTTCGTACATGTACAAATTGCACAAAGAGCTTTCAATTGGAGATGAATGGAGAATTCTTCGGAATGAAGCAAGAGCATTCGTTGGGATTGCAAAAGAAACCTACGATATTATTTTTGCCGACCCTCCATATGCCATGACATTCCACGCCGATTTGGTGAACAAGATCATGGACAGAAAGCTGCTTAATGAAGATGGCTGGCTGATCGTTGAACACGGAAAACAAACCAACCTGAGCTTTTTGGAGGGTTTTGTTGAAGTTCGTAACTTCGGTAATGTTTACTTTAGTTTTTTCCAATAAGCTGAATTATGAAAACAAAAGCTTGTTTCCCGGGTTCATTTGACCCTTTCACCAAAGGACATGAAGATTTGGTCAACAGGGCGCTTTCACTTTTCGACGAAGTGATTATTGCTGTTGGAGTAAATACCAGTAAAACGTCGTTGTTCTCAAACGAAACAAGGCTTGAACATATCAAATCCTGCTTTGCAACTGATCGTGTGAAAGTGGTGAATTTCAGCGGGCTGACGGTTGATTTCTGTGAAGCGAACGGATGTACACATATTGTTCGTGGTTTGCGCGATACAAAAGATTTTTCTTACGAATTACCAATTGCCTTGATGAACAGGTCAATGGCAAAAATTGAAACGGCCTTTTTACTTCCCGACCCTGTACTCTTCCCTATCAATTCATCCATAGTTCGGGAGATTTATAAAAGTGGCGGGAAAATTGATGAGTTTGTAACAAATTCTCATTTGCTCATTAAAAACATATGAAGCTGAAATTGTTTTTTCTCACGCTGATCCTTAGCAGCCAGCTATTCGGTCAGAAGATCACGGAAATTAAAGGTTACGCACCCAATATGGTGGGCAAGCAAGTGGAAGTCCTTCAATTGACAGATTATGTCAGTATGAAAGAAGAACGTATTGCATCTACCACAGTGAATGCCGACAGTACATTCAGCTGTTCATTTTATCTTGATGAAACACGGAAACTGCTCATTAAGTCGAATAATAATGTAGGAAACCTGATAGCAAATCCTGGTTCAACTTACGAAGTTGTTTTGCCGGACAGAGATCCTTATTCTCCTTACCGTCCTGCTGGAAACCAGGTTCAGCTAATCTTCCTTAATCTTGATTCCACGGATATTAATTACAAAGTCATTGGTTTCGACCGTATGATAGACAATTTCGTTGCGAAATACTACACCAAACACAACGCTGACACCATTTACTTTGTAAAACGTCTCGACTGGTTTCGTGACAAGCTTGACAGCATGTATGCAGGTGACACGACGGATAAATATTTCAAGTACCACAGAAAATTTACACTTGCGAGAATAGATGACATGCGTTTCTATCAAAGCCGCAGTAAGTACGAAAAATTCGATTTCTACCTGAGAAACACGCCTGTGTATTATCAGAACGAGGCATATATGAAATATGTTCTCAATTTTTATGACAATTACCTGAAAAAAGTAGATCCCGCCACAAACGAAAAGTTCTATATGGGAATCCTGAAATCCAGCCCGTCAGAATTGTTCAATGCTTTAGGAACAGACCACCTGATGCAGTACAATTTCAAATTGCGGGAAATGGTAATGATCAAATTACTTGGCGATTGTTATTTCGATAAAGAGTATCCGCGATCTAACATCAAAACCATTTTAGACAGTCTTCAAACAAAAAGTTTGTTCCCGTATAACCAGGTTATAGCAAGCGGAGTTTACAGTCGGTTGACGGATCTTTATCCTGGAGGCAAGGCACCGGATTTCATGGCATTGTACAATGGTCAAACTTACAGCCTTGAAAAATTTTCCGGTAAGCACCTTTACCTGATCTTCGTTGATCCGAGTGCAACAGCAACTGTTTCCGAGTTAAAATTACTTGTTCCGTTGCATCAGAAATACAATTCGAATATCCGTTTTTTAATGGTTGTTGTAGGCGAAGAAAACGAGGCCAATAAAAAATTACTCGGTGAATTTCCATGGGAAGGCATAATTGCAGGTGAAAAATCTGATCTCGTTGTTCGTTATAAAGCCCTGACAAAACCTTATTATGTATTGGTAGATCGAATTGGCCATATTGTTCAGGCTCCGGCACTTGGTCCAAGACCGAACGGCAACAGGCAGACGATAGAGAACCTTTTCTTTTCTATCCAAAATGCCGCAAGCGAAGAAGACAAATAACCAGGAGGTTCCAACAAGGTTCAATTTTTATTGTAATTGAAGTTGAACCATTTAAACCTTTTGAACGCTTTAAACCTTTTGAACAAGTCAATTCCTTATTTTTGTGCCTTCATAGAACGACATGCGATACAACGTTAGCGAAATCACTTCTTTAATTAAGGACAGAAGAACCATATATCCTGAGCAATTCAGTACAAGAAAGGTGCATAAGGAATTAATTGAAGCCTTGCTGAACCTTGCGATTTGGGCTCCATCACACGGTTTGACCCAACCCTGGAGGTTTTCTGTAATTACGGACGAGGCAAAAACAACCCTTGGTGAAGAGTTGGCAAATGCTTATTTGGAAGCTATCCCGAAAGAGAGCCAAAACGAGGTAAAGCTTGCAAAGCTGCTCAACCGTCCGAAAAAAGCCAGCGCTGTCATTGCATTGATCTTACATAGGGAAGAAGGAACGAAGATCAGCGAAAGAGATGATTTTGCGGCTTTAGCATGCGCGGTTCAAAACATGCATCTGGGAGCAACGGCTTACGGCTTAGGCGCCTTTTGGTCGACACCAAAGATCATGAACCATTCCCGTTTAAGAACATTTCTTGATCTGACACCAGAACAGGAATGTGTTGGTTTCTTTTATCTTGGTTATCCTGAAATTGAATGGCCCGGCGGACAAAGAAAACCCATAGAATACATTACCAATTGGAAAAATAGTTAAGGTTTCAACTAAAGCTGAAACTTCTACGTTATAGTGTTTATGCAAATTCATAGGAAATTGGTTTTATTGTTCGGACTTTTTGTCTTCACCTTCTCGTGGGGACAAAGAGAAAAAACAGATAAATTCCCGAGCTATTTCGGGATTTTCGCTTCTCCTGTAATCCCAAATAACTTTATTGGTGATGTACAGACCAATATGCAGGACACCGCACAATCCATGTTTGCCACCTATACACATAAAACCGGCTTTAACTTCGGGGCGATTGTTCGCATCGGACTCACCAAAACGGTTTCCCTTGAGACAGGAATTTCACAGGTAAGAAGAAATTACGTTGTAGATGTTTCCGTTCCCGATTCAGGTTTTGTTGGAAGTCAGCGCCTGGCTTTTGTCAATTACGATATTCCAATCAATGCACTTTTCTACGTTCAATTGTCGGAACAATGGTACATGAATGCTGCCATCGGTTTTTCAATTAACCAATATCCGTCAGACAGCAGGGATGAGATTTTCTTCGACCAGAAACACAAGGCAACTGTGGAGGCCAGAAGAACTATTCGTACCGGTTTTGCTGCCAATGCCGGACTTGGATTTGAATACCGTACGCAAGATTACGGAACATTTTATCTTGGCGGCGGCGCAAAAGTTCCCTTTAAAGACCCGTTTTGGGGAGTTGTAATTGCGACAACAGTTAGCAGCGGAAACGACAAAGTGGCTTACAGTCCCATTTCTACAGGTTATTTCACCATCGATTTCAGGTATTTTATTCCGTATAAAAGAAAAAAAGACTTTAACATCAATAAACCGTTGAACTAACCCATGAAAAAACGTGTAGAGGAAATTGTTGAGCGGTTTGAGATGTCTGAACATCCTGAAGGCGGATTTTACAAAGAAAACTTCCGGTCAGCTCAAACCCATGAAAACCGTTCGGTGCTCAGCAGCATTTATTATTTATTGCACGACGATCATGTTTCCAATCTCCATGTAATTGATGCAGATGAAGCCTGGTATCACCATGAAGGCGACGATCTCATCATTCATACATTTCACCCGGTGAACGGATACAAAGCCTTGATCCTGGGGAATTCTGAAAACGCGGAACCCTTCCACATTGTAGAAGCAGGAACTGTTTTCGGTTCTGGTTTGTCCAAAAATGACAGTTATGCGCTCGTTTCCTGTGCTGTTGCTCCAGCCTTTCTTTTCGAAAAGTTCGAACTCGTTTCGCGAGATGAATTATTGAAGGATTTTCCTGAACAGGAAGAGATCATTCTAAAGCTCACAAGAGGTTAAGATGGATAAACGTAAACTATTACTATTGGGATTATTGACCTTAGTAATGGCTCCTATAGGATGGGCTATTGCCTTTTTTCCGGATTTATCTCATTTCCTTGAACTGGAAAAAGACCACACGATTCCCGTAATTATCGGTTTTATTATTGGTGTGGGTTCTGGCTGTTTCATTCATCTTTATGCCACAGTTGATGAAAACGCGCCACATATTCACGATCAGCTGGAATTAGTAAGTTCATTGAAACTGAATGTACTTGAATGTATTTTCCTGGCTTTCTGCGCCGGATTCGGAGAGGAATTCCTGTTCAGGGGTGGAATTCAGTTCTGGTTAGGTCCTGTGCTTACCGCCATTCTTTTCGTCGCCATTCACGGCTATCTCGATCCCAGAAAATGGCATGTGATGAAATACGGGATAATGGTTTTGTTGTTTATTCTCTGCATATCACTTTTCAGGGAAAACCTGGGCATTTGGTTCTGCGTTTCAGCCCATTTCTGGTATGATTTCGTTCTCTTTTATCTGTGGAAAGATCAAAATTCTTCGATTTGAATCCGCAATCGATTGGTGATTTTCGTAAAAACGCATGTCGGTAAAACAGTAAACTGGTCGATCACCAGCAATTCCAGCATTCGTAACCTGCATAGTTCTTCAGGAAGCGGTGTCAGCATCCCTCCTCTCACCAATCTCAATTCTTTCAAATGGTTTAAATTCTGGATTGACGCCGAAATAGAATCTATATTGTTATTCCCCAAATTAAGGTATTGCAGCGAATCTAATTGATAAATCCCTGTTCCCAGTGTTGTAAGGTTGTTTCTATCCAGGTTGAGTAATGTAAGGCTTTTAAGCTGGGCTATCGAATCTGAAATATAAACCAGGTTATTGTTGTTTATATTGAAAACTTCGAGGTTTTTCAGTTTGCAGATACAATCAGGTATAGAATCAATGTCGTTATTGGCCAGGCTCAACACACGCAATTTCGTAAGGTTGCAAATACTTTTTGGAAACGAGGTAAAATCATTTTTCCCCAGATAGAGTAATTCGAGATCTTCCAATTTGGAAATCGAGTCTTCCAATTCGGTGAAATGGTTTCCGAAAAGTGATAGGCTTGAAACACGATCTGTGGTATAAACTTCCTGTGGTATTTCCGTCAGGTTTTTCCAGTTATAGCTCATGCGTTTGCCCTCAGTTGTCAGTGCCAAAGAAGAGAATCTGTTGCACGAGGAAAGAGCAATTGGCATGATAATTGAAAACCAGATTACCAACTGAAAAGGAACTTTGTATTTTGATTTTAAGAGCTTTAACATTTAAGTACTTTTAATTCGAACTACCGAGGCAACTTTTCAGTAATTTTAGAGTTTAGTAAATAGTTCCGATTAATTCGGAATCTTGCATTCAAAATTAAAAGATATGAAGAAGATTTTTGTTATAGCATTAACAGTTGCAGGTTCTTTTACAGCGTTTGGACAAAACAATGCACAGGAAGCATCTGAAATGACAAACAAACTGGTGACAGATTTAAGTTTAACAGCTGAACAAGCTCAAAAGGTTGCGGATATTTACAATAATATCGGTGCTAAAAACGAAGCTGTTCTTACTGATCCGAATGCAACAGAGCAATTCAGAAAAGATGCGGTTGCAGGAAACACTCAAGCTGGTAAGGATTTGGTTTTAAACATCCTGACTGAAGAACAAAAAGCAAAATGGAACGAGATCCAGGCTAAGGAAGCTTCGCGTAAAGGTAATGTAGAACTGAAAAAAGTTCCGGTTAAACCTGCTAAACCTGCTCCGGCTCCTGCTAAGCAATAAGTTTATTTTAAGAAATATAAAATCCCGCGATCATCGAGATCCGCGGGATTTTTTTGTTCTAAAGATTCTATTAGCCTAATTTTTCAGCAAATACTTTCCTGAATTTTTCCACTTTAGGTCGAACAACCGCCTGACAATAAGCATTCCCCGGATTTAGCTCAAAATAATCCTTATGATAATCCTCGGCCGGGTAAAACGTAGCCAACGGAACTATTTCAGTGGCGATCGGGTCACTCCAAACTTTTTCTTCGGCTAAACGCTGTTTATATTTGATTGCTATATCCGCCTGTTCCTGGTTATGATAGAAAATAACCGATCTGTATTGCGTTCCTATATCATTTCCCTGGCGATTTACCTGTGTGGGATCATGAACAAACCAAAAGATTTCCAATAGCTCAGAATAAGAAATCACTTCCGGATCAAAAACAACCCTTGCAACCTCGGCATGACCTGTTGTCCCGGTACAAATGTCTTTATATGTCGGATTCAACGTATGCCCGCCGCAATAACCGGGAGTAACGGAAATTACTCCTTTCAGTTCCTTATAACATGCTTCGATGCACCAAAAACATCCGGCTCCAAATGTTGCTTCCATTTTTATTTTTCTTTTCAATAAAATTAAGAATAAAGACAATAATCCGGACAACCGAAAGCAGCTTCTCACTTATAAATAGCTAACTTCGCCTCACTTTGAGAAATTACACTTCCAACTTCTGGTGTTTATGTTTGTCCATGTTCTTTTTCACGGCCAGTTATAACATTATTATTCCCCAACTGAATACCTTTATCACTACCCTGCATGGCGAAAATTACAAAGGATGGATCATTGCGCTATTCACGGTTTCTGCAGGTTTGGCCAGGCCATTCTCAGGGAAACTGGCCGATACAATAGGAAGAAAGCGCGTAATGGTAATAGGTTTGGCGGTTTGTGGCATGATGA